>Ga0123357_10000077_pt1 | contig 78236 bp, 66 predicted proteins | sample TergutEmb28metaG_FD_89873 | JGI IMG/M metagenome (GOLD analysis project Ga0123357, IMG submission 89873) | Embiratermes neotenicus P4 segment gut microbial communities from Petit-Saut dam, French Guiana - Emb289 P4 | ecosystem: Host-associated > Arthropoda: Insects > Digestive system > Gut ...
CCGACGAGAGCTGCTTGTGCAGCTTGAGGAGGAGCAACGAAGCGATGCGACGCAAATCGACCAAAAGACGACGGGAGCAACCTACGAGGGGTTCCAAACCTCGCGTCAACTTGAAAGCGGTCTCTCATCCGGAAACTGCTGCGCGACGTTTCCGGATGAGAACCAATGTACTCCATTCAGGAGTACAAATTATTTCGAATAGAGTTGGGCGGCGGCAATGCCCGAGCCCTTGACCGCACGAACGATGAATTTCGCGTTCGCAGCAAGCGGGCTCAGTGGCCGGAGGCAATTGGCCTTGCCGCCAATGGAGGCCTGAGAGCCCGTTTGCGAGCTCTTACCAATGCTCAGTGCGAACCCCGGAATCGGCGCGACGTACTGCATCTCGAGTTGGAGTGACGTGACGCCTGCGCCCTGCGCAACGAGCGTGTAACACTTGCCCGGTTGGAACGTGAACGTGCTCTCGAGCGTCTGGCCTTCCTGGAAGTTGCCGGCGACCACCGGGCCATCCTTCGCCATGCCGGGTGCTTCGGTGTTCGCGAAAATGCCGAGCGGGCCGGTTGCAAGCGCCGCGAGATTCGGATCGAGCGCTTGCGCACTGCCACCCGTTGCGCCACTTGCCGGCTGAGAAGGGGCGGCCGGCTGCTGCGGGTAGGCGCCGGGCTGTTGCGGATACGCGCCGGGTTGCGGATACGCACCGGGCTGCTGCGGGTAGGCGCCGGGTTGTTGCGGATACGCACCGGGCTGCTGCTGCCCATACGGCTGTTGCGGATACGCACCGGGTTGCTGCGGATACGCACCGGGCTGCTGCGGATACGCGCCGGGTTGTTGCGGGTAGGCGCCGGGCTGCTGCGCGTAATAGCCGTTCGGTTGCTGCGGGGGCTGTTGCTGATCTTTGCAACCCAAGCCGAGTGACGCGAAGGCAACGAGAAGCGAGATGGTGAGGCCGGATCGATTCACGGCGAGACTCCTTTTTTCATGTGGAAAACGGGGCGGAGCATAACCGAAATCGCCTCGTTTTCTCCATCTTCATGGCAATTGACTGTTGACGATCGAGATCGCATCCAAGTCGAATCCGCCCGTATTCGGCTTCGGCGGATTCGCGGGGCACTCGGTGGTGCCCACGTCGCGGATGCGGACGTACCGCGCCGTCGCGAGACCGACATCGGCGAGATCGAACGGATCTCCACCGGCCACATTTGGGTCGATCGGCGAGATGCCATTGCCGGGCGCGGAGAACACCGGGTGCCATCCCGCGCATTCGCCGTAGGGCGGGCTCGGCGTCGGCGTGCACGGGAACACCTTCCACGTGACGCCATCCTCGCTCACGCTCACTTCGCCGAGTTCGGCCGCCGGATAATCTGGATTTCCGTTTATCCAAAACGGGTTTTCGAACACGATGAAGTCGACACCGGGCCCGTCGACGATCGCATTCGGCGCAAACCCGAGCACGATTTCGCCGTCGTTACCGAGCGACACGACGTCGAGGCTTCCCGCAAGCGCACCGGCGCCAACGGGAGGACCTTCGACGATGCCCGGCATCTTCGTCTGGCCAAAGCCGGCGCAATCGCCCGGCGTGAAGGACACGACGCTCGTGACGAAGCGATAAGCAGGAATGACGCCGCCGCCGTCCGCATCCTCGGGCGAGCTCGTGTCGCTCGACGAGGAACACGCGACGGCGAACACCGTCGCGGAGACGGCGAGGCCGCAAAAAAAGATAGATGTATTATTCATGCGTGTAAGGGCCACCCGGTTTCTTCGCTGGGATCTCGGCGCGCACGCGTTCGCTGCGCATCACGCGCTCGAGAGCATCGAGACGCCTGGTCGTCTCGGCACGCAGAGAGCCAAGTTCGCGGAGGAGCGATTCGATGCCCACCTCGTTCTTCAAGTTCACGCGATAATCGGTCTCCGCGGTCGCGCGATCTTTTACCGATTGACGGTTCTGGCTCATGACGATGAGCGGCCCCTGCAACGCGACGAGAATGGCGAGAGCAAGGTTGTAGAACTCATACGGATACTCGTCGAACGGCCGCGGCAGCCATTTGTTGGCCGCTGCCCATCCAATGGAGAGGACGACCAAGAAAAGGATGAACGACCAGCTTCCGTTGAGCTCGGCGACCTTGTCGGCGAGGCGCTGACCCCACGTCAGGTTGTCTTCGATTTCTCTGACGACATCGCGCGCCGCACGTTGCGAGAGCAGCGCGTTGGTTTCGCGCAGGCGCTCGGCCATCTCGGCAAGAATCGCGATGGCCGCATTGCGCGACTTCGAGAGATGATCGCCGAACTCTTCGCGCGTGAGTTCGAGCAATACGGTGTCCACCGTGGCCTCCACGCTGGCCGAGCGCGGCTTGTCGTCGAAGAGCGACAGCTCACCGAAATACTCCCCCACGTGCGCGTCTTTGAGCACGACGCGCGGTTCATTCTCGCGCCCGGGCAGGAAGATTTGTACGACGCCAGAGAGCACAACGTACATGCTCGAGCCCTCGTCGCCCATGTCGAAGACTCTCTCGCCGCTCTTGAAAGAACGCTTGGTGAGGCGGTTGGCAAGTGCCTCGAGATCATCGACAGCAAGAGTGTCGAACAATGGGATTTGCGCGAGTAGCTCGGAGTGCTCCATGGGATAAAACCCGCCGGTTCCGTTGCGATGCTCGCGCGCCCGCGCGCAAGGAGCAAGGGTCGTCTACTTGCCCGGCCGTGGCTCGCCGCGGTAACTCCTTGCGCCATGTCTTCGTTTCTCGAAGCGCTCGCGACGGGCCCCCTCGTCGTCGACGGCGCGATGGGCACGCAGCTCTACGAGCGCGGCGTGCTTTTCAGTTCGTGCTTCGAGGAGCTCTGTCTGTCGCGTCCCGAGCTCGTGAAAAAGACGCACGAGGATTACGTGCGCGCGGGTGCGCAAGTCCTCGAGACGAACACGTTCGGTGCGAACGCGATGCGCCTCGATAGACACGGCTTGTCCGGCAAAGTTCGTGAGATCAACGTCGCCGGCGTTCGACTTGCGCGCGATGCCGCAGGTGGCAAGGCGTTCGTCGCCGGCGCCATCGGACCCTCGGGATACTTTCTCGGCGACGCGCTTGCCGAGGATCTCGCCAAAGTGCGCGCGGCGATTGCCGAGCAGGCGGAAGCCTTGGTCGATGCGGGTGTCGATGCGCTCGTGATCGAGACGGTGCGGCAGACGAACGAGCTTCGCGTCGCGGTCGAGAGCGCCGTTGCCGTCTCGAAGGGGCAGATCCCCGTCGTCGCGTCGGCATCGGTCGACGAGCAAAGCCGCATGTCCGACGGAACGACGTCCGCGGAGATCGCGCGCTTGATGCGTGAGTGGGGTGCGAGCGTCGTCGGCGTCAATTGCTGTGCGGGTCCGATGAACGTGCTCGAAGCCGTCGAACCGATGCTCGAATTGAAGCTGCCGGTCTGGGCGGTACCGAACGCGGGGCTCCCCCGGCGCGTCGACGAACGGCTCGTCTACGTGTCCACCGCGGAGTACTTCGGCGTCTACGCACGGCGCATGTTCAAGATGGGCGTGCGTCTCGTGGGCGGGTGCTGCGGAACGACGCCCGATCACATCAAACGCATTGCGGCCGCGGCGCGCATGGTGGGTTCATCGGATCCCGCGCGAGGCAATGTCTCTTCGGGGCCGCCCGCGATCCAGCGCGCAAGCGACGCCTTTCAGACGTGGTCGGTGAACTCGCCACCTCCGTCCGGGGCGAACAAGGCTGCGCCCTTTGCCGAGCGCAGCAGCCTCGCGAGCAAGATCGCACGCGGCAAGTTCGTCGTGTCCGTCGAAGTAAACCCTCCAGTCGGTCTCGATCTCGGCGGCGCCATCGCCGCCGCGAAGATGCTGCGAGACGGCGGTGTCGACGTCATCAACATCGCCGACGGTGCGCGCGCGCAAGCGCGCATGGGCAACATCGCCATGGCGGCGCGCATCGAGCAGCATGCGGGAATGGAGACGATCCTTCACGTGTGCGGCCGCGATCGAAACCTGCTGGGGACGCTTGCGCATCTGCTCGCCGCGCACGAACTCGGGATCCGAAACCTCGTCGTGATCACGGGCGATCCGCCGAAGATGGGCGACTTCCCGGACGCATCCGCCGTCTACGATCTCGACTCGATCGGCATCCTCAAGCTCGCCGCGCGCCTGAACCACGGCATCGATCCGGGAGGGAAATCGCTCGGCGGGGCAACGCGCTTCGTGCTTGCAACGGGCGCCGAGCCCGCGGCGCTCAACTACGAACGCGAGCTCACACGCCTTGCGCATAAGAAGGATGCCGGCGCGGAGCTCGTGATGACGCAGCCGGTGTACGATCCTCGAGTGCTCGACAAGTTTCTTACGGACACGGCGCCGCTCGGACTGCCGGTGCTCGTCGGCATCCTTCCACTTGCGAGCCATCGCAACGCGGAGTTTTTGCACAACGAGGTGCCCGGCATGCAGGTGCCCGAGCCCGTGCGCGAACGCATGCGCAAAGCTGGTTCGGGTCCGCTCGCTCGCAAGGAGGGCGTCGCGATCGCGCGCGAAATGCTCGTTGCCGTGCGCGGGCGCGTGGCCGGCGCGTACATCATGCCTCCGCTCGAGCGCTACGAGCTCGCGCTCGAAGTCGTCGACGGCTTGCTCGATCGCGACGACGTCCTTCGTCCGACTGCGAAAGCATGAGACGGATGAATTGCCCTGCGTGCTTCGTGCTGACCGCCGCGCTCGCGGCGATGCTCGTATCCTGCAAGCGAAGCGAGGTGGCTCCGGTGCCGCCCGACGATCTGACCGAGGAGAAGACTTCGCCGGTGGCGTCGGTCGCTCCGGAGCCCGTGCCGCGTTGCCGATCCGAAGGCGCGCGCTTGCCGCTGCTCGGCGAGGACGTCATCGTCGGTGAGGCGGCGATCGTGAATGGATCCTTGCTCGTCGGTGTCATTCGGCGCGATGGGGCCAAGCGCGTGGCGTCGATCGTGGTGACCGACGCCGGGCTCACGTCTCCGCGCTACGTCGATGTTGGCGTTGCGCTCGGCGACGATCCACCGCCGGTGCCGTACGCCGCGGGCGGGCGCGCGTTCATCGTGTATTTTGCACGCAAATTCGGAGAGAGTACCCGCGAGCTTCGCGTTGCGCGGCTCGATCTGCGACCCGGCACGCAATCAACGCACGCTCTCGAGACGATCGCGATCGTCCCGCAACAGGCCGACGAGTCGCTCGCGTTCGATGTCGCGTGGGGCCCGGCGATCGGAGGTGCAACACCTTCGGCGCTCGTCGCGTGGGACGAGGACGCGCCGCGTGCGCCCGGTCGTCTCTTCGCGTCGCGCGGCCTCATCAAGGTGCAGTTTGCGCCGTTCGCAAAAGCTGGCGCAAAGGCGAAGGTTGTCTCCCCCGAAGACTCGGACGCCGAGCTCCCTCGTCTCTTGCCACGAAGAGATGGCTACTGGCTCGCGTGGCTCGCGAACAGGCCCGAGGTCGACGACGCGGGCGCGCCCTCTGCCGTGAGCGAGGGACCCGGTGAGAGCCGCGCATATCGTTGGGTGGAGATCGTTGCGCTCGACGCGAAGGGAGATCCCGCGTCGAACGTGCGCCGTGTTTCGTCCGAGAAGGGGCGCGCACTCGCATTCGATCTCGCCACGCCCGCGAGCGGAAAGAGCGAGATCGTCGTGCTCGTGCAAGATGAAGCAGCAAGCGCGGAAGGCGGCGGCGCTCGGATCACGCGTTACGTCCTCGACGGCGATCGCGTCGAGTCCGGAGACATCGTCGATAGTGGCGTGGGCGCGGCTCTCGCCGAGCTCGTGCCCGCAGTCGACGGAGTGACGCGCTGGCTCTCGTGGGTCGACACCCGAGACCGCGCGCGCATCGTGCCGCTCGGACCCGCGCTCGCGCCAGCCGCGCCAGCGACGTTCGAGCCGTCGCTCGATGAGGCGCGTCCGTTGATTTTTGCGGCGCCCAACGCGACCATCGTCGTTGCCAACCAACGGATACAGAACAGCGACAGCGACGTGGCGCTTGCCCCGCGCACCGAGCTTGCGCGCATCCTCTGCCACTAGCCCGTCCCGCCTCGACCTCGCGTCAACTTTGAAAGCGGTCTAAATCCTGCCTCTTCCCCCGCGCCGCTCGTTCGACTAGCTTTTTCCTCGTGACGAGCAAAAGCCGGCGGTTTGCGAGCGAATCGGCGCGCGAACACGCTGGGGCCCATAGCTCAATCGGTCAGAGCCCCCGGCTCATAACCGGGCTGTTCCTGGTTCGAACCCAGGTGGGCCCACAGGGCGGGTTGCGCTCCCGCGGGCTTCGCACGGCGCTAACAGAAGAAGGAGAGAGCGGTTGAGCACTACGGAGCAGGTCCGCGAGCAAATACATGCATTGGAAAACCTTGCAGCGGTAGACGCCGAGGTCAGGGCACTCGAAGAGAAGCTTAGTGAAGAGCGAAGCGTGCTCAACACGCTGAAGGACAACCTGAAGAGGCTTGACGACAAGCTCCTGATCGATCGCGCGGCTCTGTCGGCTGGTGACAAGCAGCGTGCGGAGCTCCAACTCGACATCCGCACCATGACGCACCAGATCGAGCATTCCCGCGAGAAGCTCAATCGCTCGCGCACGGAGCGCGAATCGAACGCGGCTCAACGCGAGCTCGAGGAGCTCCGCAAATTGATTCGTGATCGCGAGGACGAGAGCAAGCGCATCGAGACGGACACGGCCCCCGTCCGCTCCGCTGTCGAGGCGTCCGAGGCCGAGCGAACGCGCATCAGCGAAGAGCTCTCCGCCAAAGAAGGTGGCATCCAGGCCAAGCTCACCAAGCTGGAAGCCGACCGCGCCGAAAAGGGCGGAGGCCGCGAGGCTCTCGTCAAGCGGCTGCCACCCGCACTCTTCCGCAAGTACGAGATGATTCGAGAACGTCGCGGCAGTGGCGTTGCTCAAACCATCGATGGCACCTGCAACAAGTGCAACATGTCGCTGCCACCCCAGCTCTATCATCGACTCCGCCGAGAGCCGCTCATCGAGCAGTGCCCTTCGTGCCACCGGATGATCTACTTTGCGCCGCCGCCTCAAAAAACCGAATAGACAGAATGCATTCTGAATGCACTTCAGAACCATCGCGAGCGACACGAGGCCAAGGCGGGCCCGAGCAGCGGACCGGAACAGCCTTGTGTGGCTTTGAGGACCGCAGCGCAGGGCCCAACGCCGGCATCGTGGCGCGCAGCAGGTTCTGAAATGCGTTCGCGCGCGACATGAAGAGTTGCCCGGAGTGCATGCGCGTATGGCCGGACGACGCGGGTTTCTGCCCCGCCGATGGCATGCAGCTCAAGCCGGCGGATCTGGTGCCCGTCGCGCGCACGAACGATCCGCTGCTCGGCACGCTCCTTTGCGGACGCTACGAGCTTCGTCGCATGGTTGCCGCAGGCGGGATGGGGCGCGTCTACGAGAGCATCGACCAGCAAATCAACGCACGCGTTGCCGTGAAAGTGCTCCATGAGGAGGTGGCGCAGAATCCGCTTCAACTCGAGCGCTTCAAGCGTGAGTACGAAATCTCGAGTCAGCTACCGCACGAGTTCATCGTCAAAGTTTTCGACTTCCAGCACGATCCCGCGCTCGGCGCGTGGCTGCTCGTGATGGAGTTTCTCGACGGGGAGGAACTCCGCGGCGTCCTCAAGCGCGATCACCAAGTGTCGCCCGAGCGGCTCGTGCGCATGATCTCGCAGATTGCGATGGGGCTCGAGGGCGCGCACGCGAAGAAGTTCGTTCACCGCGATCTCAAGCCAGACAACTTGTTCCTTTGCGGAACACGCGAAGGCGACGACGTAAAGATTCTCGATTTCGGCTCGGTCAAGAACAAGAACGATACGGCCAAGAAGCTCACGACGCTGGGCACGCAGATCGGTTCACCATTTTACATGGCGCCCGAACAGGCGCAGGGGCTCGACACCGTCGACGCGCGTGCCGATGTTTTCGCACTCGCGGCCATCACGTACGAGTGCGTGACCGGGGAAGTGCCGTTCGCGGGCACGAGCGGCCCGTCGATCCTCTTCGCGCTCCTCTCGACGAATCCTGATCCCCCGAGCTCGAAGAACGAGCAAGTCAAGTATCCAATCCCACGAGCACTCGATCCCTTGATGGACGTCGCGCTGGCGAAAGATCCGGACCTTCGCACGAAGAGCGTCGGTGATTTCGCGTCCGCGCTCGGACATGCGTATGGCCTCACGGGCAATCCCATGACGTGGGCTCACCTCGCGCAAGGCGATCTCGCGCGACAAATCGCTGAAGCCAGCGCACGCGTTGCCGCCACGGACAGGTTCGTCGCGCCTCGTTCTTCCGCCGATCAGCAGCCAGCGCCCCTCACGGCGCCGAACGTACACCCGGCAAATCACGCCGGCGTTCCAGCAAGGCGCCCGGTGCGTCTCGTCCTCGCGGTGGCGGGTATTCTGCTGGCGCTCGTCGTTGGGATCATCGCCGTGATTGTGCTCCGTCATCGCTAATCGCTCGCACCGGCGTCGCTTAAGGAGGGGGGGAGCAGGCGGCGTAGTTTATCGATGGCGCGCCCTGGACCGTGACCGGGCGGCATGGGCCGAGGCCGACGCCCGCGCAATCGAACGAGAGGAGGAAGTTTCGGCTGCAACTCTTGATGTAATTGCCATTGCACCACTCGACACCAGTACAATCCTGAGAGCCCGTGCAGGCCTGAAGCGGATCGGACGGAGGCACGGTTCCGTCGTTCGCACAGGAGAGGCCGCCTAACTTCCCGCAGTCGATCTCGTATGGGTGGCCACCAACGCAGGCCGAAACCGTGCCGTTGTTGCACGTTGGGATAAATGACCCCGTGCAGCTTTCGCTGCTGACTGGGGCACACGCACTACCGTTGTCGTTGCTCACGCACGTGCCCGCGCCATATCCGCTGCAATCGACGCCCATGTCGACAGGCTGCGCGCCGCTGACGCAGTGCTGTGCCCACGACGAGCCGGAACAATCATCGGTCGAGGCGGTGCAATTGAGACCGTACGAGCCTGTGCATTTTGCATCCGAGTCGGTAGCCGGCATACAGGTCCTGCCAGCCATGAGGCATAGATCGACCCCAGACGGACGCGTGTCACCGTTGCACGCAACAACCGCGGAGAGCCCGTGCCCGGTGTCGTCGACGATGCAACTCAGAAACGATCCGTCGCTCGCATCGTGACCCTGACATTTTGGGAGATCGCCGCTTGGAAAGAGGCACTTGTCGAACTCGGCACACGACTCCGCCGTTGCCGCCTTCAGGAGGCAACGCCACATCGCGTCCACGTTGCCCGCAGGACGAAAGTTCGGGTTTGCGTCGCAGTCGAACGCGAACTGCGCGCGCGTCACGCACTCACCGAAGGCACTCGTACCCGACGGCCCTTCGCAAGCACCAAACCATGCGCAAACGCGCGTCGCCGCGCTGCGCGCTTCTTCGGATGTCCAAGTACAGAAATCGATCGCGTCCGGCGGAGAGGGGCAGGCGGCGTTGGTTGGGTCCGTGTCGCAGAGCGTCTCGAAGTTCGTCGAGTGAAAGAGATCGATGCAAGCTGCAACGAGGGATGCGGAAACACCGAGCGTGAGGACGTAACCGAGGCTGGTCTTCACCTAAAATGCTCCTTGTACGCCGAGCGCCGTCGGCGATGCCACGAGACGCGCGTGTGCAGCAGGCGGCGAGACTTGCCCCGTTGTCGTCGACGATTGGCTGCCAGACGACCAGAGCAAAACGGAGACAACACCGAGTCCGGCGGCACCGATGAAGCCGCCGAGAGCGACTGCATCGAGCGTCCGAATTTTCGAGCGTTGGCTGTCGCAGGGGGCGACCTGTGTGGAACACGTGGTGCGAAGGATGCCGACGGGAGTAGTTCCTGGCGTAACTGCGTCGCAGGAGGCGACTTGCGTGGAACATGTGGTGCGGCTACTGCTTTGCGCGTTGCCCGCGAGGATGAAACTGACGACGCCGCCGGCCGCGAGCACCACGGCGCCGGCGGTCGTCGCGATGGGCAACGTGTACGAACGATGCCGAGGCGGCTCCTGCGGCAGACGCGGGGAGGGCCGAGGAACGGGTGCGACACCGACGGGAGATAGCGCGATCTCGACGGTTGTTGATGATCCATCGGACGCCGTCACCGTACGCGCGAAGCTTTCGTAGCCCGGTGCGCGCGCCTCGATCGTGTGCTCGCCAGGCTCGACGCGAAACGGCTTGCCATCGAGTTCGTCGGCGACAACAGTTTTTTGATCGAGCATGACGTCGACGCCCGACGGCGGTGACGTCACGCGGAGCACGAGCTTCGGCACGCGCGTGCGCAGCGGATCAATCCGCGCAGCGATGGCCGAGCGTACTTCAGGCTTGTTCGTCTCTTCGGCGAGTCTGTCCGCCGCCTCGTACTCTTCGAGGGCGGGCACCAGCTTGCCGATCATCTCGAGGCAGTAGGCCTTGTGGAAGCGCAGTCCCGCGGTCGCCGTCATCGCTTCGGCTTCCTTGAATTTGTCGAATGCGGAAGCAAACGAACCTCGCTTCTCGAGATCGAGACCCTCATCGAAAAGCCTTTTCGCAGCTTCCGTGGTCTCTTTGGGGGTGCGTACGTCCGCGGCGTGCGCGACGGAGGCGGGCCAAGCAGCGAGTACTACGCACACAACAACGGCGTGCCGAAATCGCATTCTCTTCGAATCGCAAAGGACATTGCGCTCGTCAACCGTGATCGCCAATCTTTCTTGATTCGCAGCCTGCTAGCCTGCGCCGCGTGGAAACTCCGTCAACACGCGTAGCGACAGAACCCGAGCTCGCCCGGGCAGCATGTGACGCCGTTCGAAGACGCGGCGAGCGCGTGGGCTTCGTAGCAACCATGGGTGCTCTGCACGAGGGGCACCTTGCTCTTGTCCGACACGCCAGGAAAAACGCGGACTTCGTCATCGTCTCTGTCTTCGTGAATCCAACACAATTCGGTCCGAACGAAGACTTCGCCCGCTATCCGCGCGACCTCGAGAGCGATGTCGGTCGTCTCCGTGATGCCGATCTCGTCTTCGCGCCCGAGGTCTCCGCGATGTATCCGCCCGGCAACGAGACGTGCGTGAAGGTGGGCTCACTCGCCTCGCATCTCTGCGGGCCGCACCGTCCTGGTCATTTCGAGGGCGTTGCCACCGTTGTCACGAAGCTCTTTGGCATCGTGGGGCCATGCACGGCTGTCTTCGGCAACAAAGACTACCAGCAGCTCGCCATTGTTCGTCGCGTGGTGACCGATCTCTTCCTGCCGGTGACCATCCTCGGATATCCCATCGTGCGCGAGGCCGACGGTCTCGCACGGAGTTCACGCAACGCCTATCTCTCGTCGGACGAACGCACGCGCGCTCTCGGTCTGTCGCGAGGGTTGTTCTCTGCATCGCACGCGTTTGCCTCCGGCGAGCGAAGGGCGGGCGTCCTTCGCGGCCTCGTGCTCGGAGCCGTCACACCGGTTGCCACGTCGATCGACTACGTGACCGTGGCCAACGCTGATTCGCTGGTCCCCTTTGACGATGCAGCCGACATCCGCGAACGTGCCGTGATCGCAATCGCCTGCCGGATCGGGCAGACCCGCCTCATCGACAACGTCGTGCTCGGCGAGGACACATGACGAGGACAGCCGCAGGCCGCTTCGTGGTGCTCGAGGGGATCGACGGTGCGGGCACGACGACGCAAACCCAGATGCTCGTCGAGCATCTGCGCAACGAGGGCGTCCGGGTCGCGCGCGCAACGCGCGAGCCGAGCGACGGTCCCATTGGCTCGTTCATCCGCCAAGTGCTCACCGGCCGTGTCGTTGCTCCGGGCGGGCGCGCGCCTGCGTGGACGACGATGGCGTTGCTCTTCGCGGCCGACCGCATGGATCACGTCGAATCGGAGATCGAACCCGTGCTCTCGCAAGGTGGCGTCGTCGTCTCCGATCGCTATGACGCCTCGAGCCTCGCTTATCAGAGCATCTCGAGCGATCGCGCGGAAGACACGGCGCTCGACTGGATTCGCCAACTGAATCGCCATGCGCTCCGCCCCGCGCTCACGATCGTGCTGGACGTGCCCGCGGAAGTCGCGGCCGCACGCCGACACGCGCGCGGTGAACCCGCGCAGCTTTACGAAGAGAACGACGCGCAGCGCATGCTTGCTGCTTTCTACCGTGATCTCCCGCGCCACATGCCGACCGATTCGATCGTCGTGATCGACGGCTCTGGATCCATCGAAGACGTGCACGCACGCGTGCTGGGTGCTTACCGCACGCGTTTTCCCTGAGCCCCTGCCGTCACGACACCACCGTCATCAACGATGGGGATCTCGAGGACGGACACCTTGCCATCGCGCTCATAGTCGATTCGCAGGCTCGGTGCTCTGTCGAGAGAGCGGAGCGCCCGGTCAGCATCCTCCGGGTGTTCGATGGGCATGCCATTGACTCGCAGCAGGACGTCACCGGGCTTCAAGTCGACGACCCACTCGGGGTTCAACGCGCGAACGCGAAAGCCGTAAAATTTCCCATCGCGCATGACGGGCCAATCCTCGACCGAGACGTTCTGAAGAAGGACGCCGAGGCCGCGGTCGATCGCTTCACGGACCTTCGATCGCTCGAGCCGAGTGATCTTCTCCGTGGTGCCGGGGATCGACGGCGTCGCCGTCTTTCCACTTGGCGCGCTCGGAGCCGACGCCGGCGTCTTGGTTTCGGCTTTGTCTGCGCCACCACACCCGGTCACGACGAGCGACGAAGCGATGACAACGAGAGCCGGAAGCGTGCGCCTGTGCATTGCGTCGCATCCTCCATAGCCGGAAGTGCACGGGCAAGTTTGCTGTCGAACGTGGCTAGATGAGACTTATGAGATCCAAGCGATCGACGGGGCTCGTTCGCGCTGCGCCTGCGCTTTTTGCGAAGAGCAGCGTCACGCCTCCCGCATCGTCGACCAGCACGTGATCGCGGTCGACGTGCCCGTGGATTTCGCCCATCTGATGAAGCCGGACGAGCCCTTCCCAAAGAATCTCCGCGCGCCTGGCGCCGAGTCTGCCAACGAGCGGCGCGCCGCGCGGTGCGGCGAGCCATACAGTGTTGCTCTCGCGATCGACCCTCAGCACAGATTGCAGCGCGGGATGATCCGCACGGGCAAACGCCGATACCCGCGCGAGCACGGCAGCGTCGAGCGGCAGCGTCACCACACGTCGATCGAGCCATTGATCGATCGCGATGCCATCGTCGCCGAGCTGAAGGCGCGCGGCAGTAGGCGGTAGGCTCTTCGCGATCGCAGGCCTGGGGTGTGCGGCACGCTCCACGGTGTCGGGCCATGCGAGCGCCCCGAGGGCGTGCCGCGCAGCGAAGGCATCGGCAGGCCGCTCGGCCGGATCGACAGCGAGCATCGCGAGCACCGCGCGGTCATGGCGTACGGAGAGATCTGGGTGCATGGCGCTCGGGCTTATATGCAATGTGCATGCATTGAAGTCGACTTCGACGCGCTCCCCGGTGAGCATCTCCCAGAGCATCACGCCCACGGCATACAGATCGCTCTGCACGGTCGCCGGTCGGCCCTCGCGCTGCTCGGGGCTCATGTACCCGAGCGTGCCGATGACGCCCGCGGTCACGGTGGTCGACAGATCTCCGAGATGCGCGACGCCGAAGTCGCCGAGTCTCGCCGTACCTGCTTCGTCGAAGAGCACGTTCGCCGGCTTGACGTCGCGATGCAGGATGCCGAGGCGGTGCGCTTCTCCAAGGGCAGCGAGCACGCAGGAGGCGATCTCCACGGCGCGGGCGGGGGTGAGAGACTCGCGCGCGATCATCTGCTCGAGCGTTCCACGTCCCATCCACGCGAGAACGATGGCTGGACCTTCGGCCACGTAATCGAGAAGCGGGACGATGTTCGGATGATCGAGCGTGCCCGTAACTCTCACCTCGCGTTCGAAGCGTACAAATGCATCGCGTCCGGCACCGCGCGCGTCGTACGCGGCAAAGATTTTCACCGCTACACGCTCCGTGCGAACCGCGTCGATACACTCGAGCAGACGTGCGCTCGGCGATGCCGCGACCTGCCGGACGACCTCGTAGCGGCCAAAGAGACGCGGATGCAACTCAGTTGCATTTGGCACCTCGATCCCTGGCGCGCCACCGAGACTCGCGAGTTCGCGCTCGGCCTCGAGACGCGCTTCGGCAAGTCCCAAGCGATCGAGCGCAACCAAGAGCAGCGCGATTGCTTCGCGCCGTTCGGGCGATCCCTCCGGCACCTTCTGAAGCGAGCGCACCGCAGCCTCCACCTTGCCGAAACGAAGGAGCAGACCTCCGAGCGCAACGTAAGCTGCAAAAGAATCGGGGGCTTTACGAATCTGCGTTTCGAGCGCCCGCGCGGCGGCGGCAACTTCACCCTCCGCCTCGAAGAGATCGGCGGCTTTGATCGCGAGCCCCGCCCGTTCGTAAGCACGCGCCGCGGCCGCACGCTTGCCAATGCCTTCGAAGAGCCTTGCCGCCCAACCGGGATGTCCTCGCTGTTCGAGCTGAATGGCGAGTCGCTCGGCCTCGTTCGCATTCTTCACGACGTGAGACAGCGCACGTTCGGCGGTCGCGTCATCGTTGCCATCGAGTGCAACCTGCAACGAACGCGCATGCTCTCCGGCGCGCTCGGCTTCCGCCGCGGCACGCTGGAAGTCGCACGCGCGTTCGAACAAGAGACTCGCCGTGTGAGCGTCGCCTCGACGGCTGGCGAGCTCGGCGGCCGCGACCACGCGCTCTTCGCGAAGGAGGCGTAAGACCTCGTCATCCATTTGCTGTCATCTACGCTCTCAATCCGGCGTGTCCTCGCTCAGTCCGAAATCATCGTCGTCGTCTTGCTTGTCGTCGGCAGCATGGACGCCCACGGGCATGTGGAGCGCGGCGTCCACATCGCCGCCAACGGCAAATGGCGGAACAGGGTGATCGCCCCGCGCGACGGCTTCCGCATCGCTCTGATGCGCGAGATCGCTCAAGATGCCGCGTGTCCGGCCTTTCTTGCCGGGCCCGCTTGCATCAACCCAGAAAAAGGATCGCTCGCGCACGTCGAGGTGCACGAAGCCGCTCGTTGGGTAAACGCCAACGCCTACGAACCCCTGCTCGCGCGCGAACTTCGCGACCTCTTCGTCCGTCGCTCCCGGCACGACGAAGTCCATGGCGCGACCCTTGCCGTGGTTCGACACTTTCCCGCCATGCGGCGTGCGATAACCAGAGATGATCCGGATCTCCTGCGCATGAAAATGCACCGCCACGCGATAGACGAGATCGAGCAGGCGCGGATCGATCGGATGCTCGTTGCCTGAATGCGGATCACGCAAAATGTGGGCGGCGCGATCGAGATCTTCGGCAGAGAAGTCTCCCCGATCGCTTTGCGCGCGGAGCTCGACACGATCGTGGATGTTGAGCCCCTGCAAAACGAGGACGGGCCTCCCCGATGCGTCGAGCGGCGCTGTCTTTCCCGACGCCGGTGTGTGCCAGATGCGCGCGGCGGCGATCGTTTGCGCCGCACGCGAGGGCTTCACCGCGCGCGATGCCGCTCTTGGCGCCGGCTTCGGCTTCGACGAAGGAGCAGGTGCCGGAGCAGCCGCGTGCGCGTGTGGCGACGATGGAGGCGGCAGCACCGGCAGCTTCGGCCCATCTCCGATCGCGACGGAGCTCACTGCCGTTGTTGCGAAGAGAGCGCACGCCCCCAGAAGCGGCCGGACCATGCAACCCATCAGCGACGGAAGGGAAGGATGTGCGCCAGATCGAATCGAACTTCGCCCGGATCGATGCCTTTTACGCGGAAGCTCTCATGATGCAACCGATGAAGGGTGAGCTGCCCCTCATCCACGGCACCAAGCGCGCTCGCCGGGATGCTCATCGTCCCCGCGTCTTCTGCCGCGCACGACGCGACGAGGTCGCCGGAAGGAGAAAGCATCTCGACGTAAACGAGATCGTGCGCATCGGGATCGCCTGCGTCCCACGTGATCTCGAGACCGCCGCCGGGTGCGGAGACCACGTTCACGTCAGCGAGCTCACGTGGGGACGGCACGCTGATGACGAAGCCGTCTGCGAGATCCGCACCGCCACTTGCGTGCACTTCGACATTCGAGCCCGCAGCGAACGCTTCGTTCGAGCGCCCAGAGTAAAACACGCCCGAGACGAACCCCGCCGGATCCGGCATGGTCCGCGGAAAAAGCACGGTCGTGTGACCCTGCAGATCGGCGACGCTCACAGGCCCTACGTCGAGAAGTTCGACCGCGCGGGACTTCTGCGCGAGAGACGCTTCTGCATTGGCGGAGCAGGTGCCGACGGCAGGCAGATCCTGCACGACACCCGCGATACGCAGCGCCTGATCGTCGACCGTTCCAAGACGAACGCGAACGAAGCGCGCAACGACGCTGTCTGCATGAACGGTGTCGCCAGGTCCCGTTGTCCGCTCGACGACGACGATGGCCGTGGCTGTTTGAGAAGTGACTTCGGCATCTGCGCCGTCTGCCGATGGCGCAACCGTGCAGCCCATCATCCCCATGCTCAGGCCCGCGCTCATGGCCGAGCCCACCGCGCACACGCCGAGCAGCGAAAGGATGGAACGCATAAACACTTGTAGAGTAGTCGCCCACCCTTTTCCCGGCAACAGAAGTGCGCGCATGAAACTCCTCGTTCTTTCAGCCTGGGAGCCCGAGCTCGCGGCCCTGCGTAGCCACGCGGCAGCCCGACCGGATCTCGATGGAGTCGCTTTCGAGTCTGTCGGTGTCGGTCTCGTCGAGGCTGCGATCGGCGCATCGCGAGGCATCGCTCTCCTCGCTCCAACGCACGTCCTCTTTGTCGGCACATGCGGCACCCTTCTGCCGAACATCGGCATTGGTCAGGTCGTTGTCGGCGCGGATGCGCGGCTCATCGACGTCGCGTCGCTTTCTGGCGCGGCCGAGATCCCCGACCTCATGCCGTGCGAAGTGGCGTTCGATCGGATCCTCCATGACGCAGCGTGCGTCGCCGGGGCGCAATCCGTGCACATTGCAAATACCGCCAGCATCACGGTCGATGAGGCTCTCGCTGCCCTACTTGCGCAGCACGCCGACGTCGAGCATCTCGAAGCCTTTGCCTTTGCGCGTGCATGCGCGGTGCACGGCGTTGCGTCAGGCATCGTGCTTGGCGTGGCCAACGAAGTCGGTCCCCGTGGTCGCGCGCAGTGGAGCGAGCATCACGTGACGGCGTCTGCGCGAGCCGCAGAAGTGACCGCACGAGTGATTGATGCCCTCGCTGGACCGCTCGGTCTAGAACTTCCACCATAGGGCGGTGGCAGGAGCCAACGTGAATCCTTGAACGGTCACGGTGTTGCCATTGTACGTGCCGCGTACAGCCTGGTACGCCGCCGACAATTCCAATGCAACATGCACGTGATTGAAGCCCGTGGCCACTCCGAGGACGGCACCACCCCAGAAACGATCTGCGGCGAGGTGAACGGGCTCTGCGCTCGCGGGAAGGCTCCCCGGTTCGCTCGTGAGCGTATCGATGGTGTCGTGCTCGTAGCCTCCGCGGCCGCCGAACCAAACCATGTAGAGGCTGTTGTCGCTTTTCCATCCGACGAGCACGGGAAGATCGGCGCCGTAGCCGTGGAGCGAGCCGAGATCGACGTTGGGTAAATCGCTGCCCTGTTGCGTCCCGTAGAGCGCCGCGGATCCCCCAACGCCGATCGACAACGCCCACGGCCCGAAATCGAAGGCGCGACGCATGTCCACGCGCACGGCGCGCCCCGTATACGCAAGACCTCCCTCGAACGCCTGCCCAACGCCAACGCGCGCACCAACGAACGGCGCAAGACCCGGCGCAATCGCAGCAGCGACGAGCGCGCCTTTCGCGTAGTCCGGGCTCGCACCCGCCGCGGATGGATTGGCTGCAGCGATGTTGCGCGCGTCACGCAGTCCGCTGGCAAGGCCACCTATCGCGACATTCGCGCTGACACCGCCAGCAGCGCGTACGTCACCACTGGGCAAGGTCTGCGCGGGATGAAGAAGCGGCGTGCCACCGCCGCACCCACTGACGAGCAACAAAAATGGAGCGAGCGCCCAGACCGAATGCAAGCTTGCGAAGCCCGCCGCGCCTCGCTTCACGAACACTCTACTTGCGGAAGCGAGATGGATAATTGTTGGAAGCGATGTGCTTCTTGAGTTCGCTATCATCCGGGTGAAGCTGGATCGCGCGCTCGGCGAGTTTCTTTTCGTCCTCGGGGTGATTCGGATCCGGCAAGCAGCACTCGACGGGACACACCGCTTGGCACGCCTCATGGTCGTAGAAACCGACACACTCGGTGCACAGTTCCGGATCGATCACGTAAATCTCTTCGCCTTCGGTAATGGCTTCGTTCGGACACTCGGGCTCGCAAGCGCCACAATTGATGCAGTCGGCGGTGATATAGGTCGCCATGCGGCCTCCTTTACGGGGCACAGTCCTTGATGTCAAACGGCGCCTGGGACATAAGGGCCAAATGAACGGCACCGAGCACTGCACCTTTCTGAGAGCGTGTTCGACGTTCGTGCTCGTCGTTTGTGCAGCCTTCAGTGTCGCCTCGTGCACACCATCCATCGGCGACAAGTGCACGCTGTCAACGGACTGCTCGGCCAATGGCGATCGGCTGTGCGACACGTCCCAGCCGGACGGCTATTGCACTGTATTCAATTGCCAAGCGGACCAGTGCCCGGACAAGGCCGCATGTATCCTCTTCAACGCGGCAGTCCCGGGCTGCGGTTTCAATGATCGCAACGGCGCTTCGGGCGCGCGCACCGCTCGATCGTCGTGTTCGGCTCGTTGCCAGTCGGATTCCGACTGCAGATCTGGCTACCTATGCGCAGATGCGCGCAACCCGCCGTGGAACGCGCTCATCCTCGACGACGATCAGAATCAGCTCACCTGCCTCGTCATCCCAGCCGACTTCAGCGACGCCGGCGCCGAAGCTGGTTCGAGTGCCGTGTGCGCAGTGGTTGGTCCCGACGTTCCGGCCATCGAAGCCGGTGCGCCAGAGATCAGTGACGGGGAGGCCCTGCCACCGTTGTTTCCTGATGCGGGAGACGCAGACTAGGATCCCGTCTGCGTGCTGCGCGTCTTTCGCATTGCCGCAGGTAAATTCGTCGACGCGCTGATCGTCGTCGTTGCGCTCGCGTCGCTCGTCTTCCTGGCGTTGCGCGTGTTGCCGGGCGATCCGGCGGCACTCGTTCTTGGCGATCAAGCCACCGAGTTCGAGCGCGCAGCGTTGCGTGCGAAGCTCCACCTCGACGAGTCGTTAGTTGCGCAATACACGCGTTTTCTTCGCGGTCTCGTCACGTTCGATCTCGGCGAGTCGGTGCGCCGTCCGGGCACCTCGGCGGTCCTGCGTGTGTGGGATGCCGCCCTGCCAACGGCCGAACTCGCGGGCCTCGCCGTGCTGATGGGCGCGACCGTGGGTGTTGCGGCAGCCATTGCGGGCGCCGGCCCATGGCTTGGCGCGCGGCACGGTTGGGTCGACAAGATGGCAACGGCCCTCGCCGCTACGCCGCTGCTCGCCTTTGCTCCGGTGCTCACGTACGCGCTCGCTGCGCGGCTGCGCATCGTTCCGCTCCCCGGGGATCCCGAAGCCGGCGCACTCGGACTCGTGTTCGCGAGCGGACTGCTTGCCTTGCCGCTTTCGGCTCACGTCGCGCGCGTGTCGCGTGCCGCCCTCGATGACGTCGCACGCGCCCAGTTCCTTGGCGTGGCGCGCGCGAAAGGCGGGAGCTTTGCGCGCGTGCTCTGGCTGCACGCTCTGCCCGCAGCCGCAGGGCCCATCGTGACCGTCGTCGGGGCGCAACTCGGCGCTCTGCTTGGAGGCGCCGTCGTGCTCGAGCGGCTCTTCGAGCGGCGAGGTCTCGGCACTCTCATTCTCGAAGCCTATGCGTCACGCGATTTGCCCGTGCTCGAAGCTGCGGTGGTTTTCTCGGGCGCATTCTTCGCGTTCGTCCAACAGCTCGCGGCTGCCGCCCATGCCATGGTGGACCCGCGCGTGCGATGACCAGAGCAAGCGAGAAGCGAAGACGCCGTTCCGTTGTTGCGCGGGTGTTGCCCCTCGCCCTCGTGATCTCCGTCACGACCGTCGTCGCGTTGGGTCCGCGCTCGCCAACGAGGCTCGTCCCCGCCTTGTCGTGGGCACCGCCGTCTCTTTCATTTCCACTTGGTTGCGGCGAAGCGGGAGGAGATCTCCTCGCGCTCGTCGCGCACGCAACTCTGCGGGGCATCGCGCTCGCGTCTTCCGTGGCGCTCATCGGCTTCTCGATCGGCTGTCCGCTCGGTGCTGCGGCAGGTCTTCTTCGCGGGCGAGTGGAGCAGATCATCGCGCGCGCGTGCGATCTCGTTCAAGCGTTCCCGTCGTTCTTGCTCGCTCTCGTGGTGCTCTCCGCGGTTCGCGTTCCAACGCGCGCGCATCTTGCCGTCGTCTTTGCGCTGACCGCATGGGCGCCCTTCACTCGCCTGGCGCTCGCACAGACTCGCGTGCTCCGCGATGCTGCCTTCGTCGAAGCTGCGCGCGCACTCGGAGCAAGGTCGACGCGCATCGTCCTCCGTCATGTGATTCCGAATCTCCTCGGTGTCGTCGCAGTTCAACTCGGAGCAACGGCAGCAGCGATTGTCGTCAGCGAGGCGGCACTGTCCTTCGTTGGCTTCGGCACGCGCGACGGCGTCGCACTCGGCGCGGTACTCGACCAAGGCGTGTCTGCCATGCTGCGCGCTCCGCACGTACTCCTCGTTGGCGCCGCGAGCGTCTTCGTCACGAGCGTGTCGCTGATGGTCGCCGGCCGCGCATTTGACAAGTAGTTGCGACTGCGCAGCGACTACTCGCGTATCACCAACAGGCGAAGGTCCGTCATATCCTCGATGGCCCAGCGGATCCCTTCGCGTCCGAACCCTGAGCCCTTCACGCCGCCGTACGGCATGTTGTCGACGCGAAAGCTTGGTACGTCTCCGATGATGACACCGCCAACTTCGAGCTCGTCCCACGCCTGCATGGCGTGAGAAAGATCGTTCGTGAAGACGCCGGCCTGCAGACCGTAGGAACTGTCGTTCACGCGTGCGAGAGCTTCGCTGAAATCGTCGAAGGACTCGATGAGTGCGACAGGGCCGAAGACTTCCTCGGCGCAGATTGGTTCATCGTGCGGGACGCGTTCGAGCACGGTGGCCTCGAGAATTGCGCCACGACGTTGGCCACCTGTCAGCACGTGCGCTCCGCGCGCGACGGCGCGTGAAATCCAGCCTTCAAGACGCGCGGCCGCAGGCTCGTCGATCATGGGTCCGAGGAACGTGTCTTCGTCGCGCGGATCCCCGGCCTTGAGTTTGTGTACGCGCGCAACCAATTTGTTGCGCAGCTCGGAGAGGAGCGAGGCGTGCACGAAGATGCGCTGAACCGAGATGCAGCTCTGACCCGACTGATAGAACGCACCGAAGACGAGTCGCTCGACGACGAAATCGATCCGGGCTCGCTGATCTGCATCCACGATGCACGCGGCGTTGCCACCGAGCTCGAGGACCACTTTCTTCGCGCCCGCACGAGCCTTGAGATCCCAGCCGACTTTGCCCGAACCGGTGAACGACAAGAGCTTGAAGCGCGGGTCCTCGATGAACGGAGCAACGTCTTCGATGGCGCACGGCAAGACGCTGAAAGCACCCTGTGGCAAAGACGTCTCGGCAAGGATCTCTCCGATGACGAGCGCTCCGACGGGCGTGCGTTCCGATGGTTTGAGCACGAACGGACATCCCGCGGCGATCGCCGGCGCGACCTTGTGCGCGACGAGGTTCAGCGGGAAGTTGAACGGCGTGATGAACGACGCGGGGCCGATCGGCACGCGCTTGGTGAACCCGCGATAGCCCTTCGTGCGCTCTCCAATCTCGAGGTTCATCACCTCACCCGGAATGCGCACGGCCTCCTCCGCAGCAACCTTGAATGTGTCGATGAGGCGCGTGACTTCACCGCGTGCATCGCGAATGGGTTTGCCGGCTTCGATGCATAATGCAAGGGCAAGCTCGTCTCTTCGCTCGCCGCAACGGCGCACACAGTGCTCGAGGATTTTCTGGCGCTCGTACGGAGGCAGCGCACGCATCGGTGCGGTCGCGCGTACGGCTGCAGCGATGGCGCGCTCGATGGTGCCCTTGTCTGCGAGCGCCGTGCGCGTAGCTGGCTCGCCTGCGTACTTGTCGTGCACGGCGAGAGCTTCGTTCGGCTGCTCGGCTTTGTTGGCGACGAAAATGGGATAACGAGGAGCAAGCTTGGCATTCACGATTTGTCGATCGACTATAGCCGCATGCGTGTACCCGCCATTGCCCTTGCCGCTTGCGTTCTCGTCGCAGCGATCTCACTTGCCGGTTGCGCGAAACCGGAACCGCCCGAGCTCACGGTCAAACAGGTGAAGGTGTCGCGGATCGATCTCGGCGGAATCGAGATCACCGTCGACGTCGAAACCTTCAATCCAAATTCCATCGAGCTTTCGGCTCGACGAGTCACCGGGCAAGTGCTCGTCGATGGTCGCTACGACCTCGGTACGGTGACCGTCGAAAAACCCGTGGTGTTGCCGGCCCACGGCAAGACGAACATCGAGACACCGCTCTCGTTGAGCTGGCAGAGCGTGACCACGCTCGCGTCGATCGCCGTAAGCAACCGGCCTGTACCTTACACGGTGAAGGGCACAGTCAACGTGGGCGGAGATCGGCTCAACATCGACATGCCGTTCACCACCCAAGGCACGTTCACCGCGCAGGAGCTCGCGCAAGCCGCGGCTCGATCGCTGCCCATTGTGCGGTAAGAAGAGAGGATGACTCGCGCTCGGCAGGACCTCAAGTACTACGGCGCGATCGCGCTGGGCACGGCGGCAGTCGTCGTAGGGATCCTCGTGCGCGGCCAACGCCGTTCCGTCGCGGCCGAGCCTCCTCTGCCTCCTCCTGACGCGGGGCAAGACATCGTTGCGTGGTGCGCGGACGGTCTCGAGCCCATCGCAGGGGGCGGTTGTTTCGCCGAGCCGAGCGAACCCAAAGAGGATCCCGTACCCCTCATCGTCTACCTTCACGGGCGCTTCCCGCAATCGGTCGCGGCCGACGAACTCGATCGCCAGGCGCGTGTCGCACGCATGGGTACGGAACACGGTTACGCCGTTCTCGCGCTCCGCGGAACGCGTGGACAATGCACGGATCCAAAATTGGCCGACTACATCTGCTGGCCAAGCAACGAGCGCAATGCGGGTGATGGTCCCGCCTTTGTCGCACGCTGGCAGTCTGCATTTTCGGCTGTGGAAGAGCGCATCGGCAAGGGCCGCCGCCTGCTCTTGGGGTTTTCGAACGGTGGCTACTTCGCAACGCTCATCGCAACGCGCGCTCTTTCACCTTTCGACGCCGTCGTCATCGCGCACGCAGGGCCCGTGGCACCAACGCGCGCGATCGGCGAAAAGATCCCCCTCTTGCTCATCACCGCCGACGATGATCCGTCGAACGACGAGATGATGCGCCTGTCAGGCGAGCTTGCACGCGAAACATGGCCCGCCGAGATCGTCACGCGCGAAAGTGGCTATGGTCACGCCTTGCCAAACTGGGACATTGATATGGCGCTCACGTTCTTCACGCGCGTTCGCACAGAAGACATCCCCCTTGATCCGCCACTGTCAACGCGGTGACCGAAGCCGCGAGAGCGACGTCAACGCCACAAGCCCGCCGCCGAAGGACGAAGATCGCAATCCACGAATCAGCGACCCACGCCGGCGGGCAATAGCAATCTCTCTTTTTCAGAGGGGACCGAGCCAGCCGCCGAGCGACACCTGCCCGCCGATGGAGAATGCTCTGTGGTGTACGGAGCTGTCAGTGCCATCAGCATTCAAAGCGTTGTTGTTTAGCTGCATCGCGATCGCAGGGCCGAAACCAATGAAGAAGTGCGTTGCTGGATGAAACATAATCGGGATGGAGACATCGAGTTCGGACGTATTGATCGAATCACCCGACTTGCCGCCCGACGTGATCTTCAACGTTTGAAATGAGTAACCGACTTTCGGCCAAAGCGAGAAGAGCGGCGTGCCAAGGGGGATATTGTACCCAACACGCGGACCAACCTGAAATGCCGTTGCATGCGAACCTATCGTGTCGCCAGTGACTGGATCTGTCGAGTTTGGAAATTTCACATAGGCGAACCCGATAAAGCCACCCACTGAGAGGTTGTCGATCACGAAGTAGTCGGCCGAGGGCTGGATCGTGAACTGAAACGTCGAACCGCCACTGTTGCTGAGGGAGGTGTTATGGATGTCAAGGAACGCGCCGTTGTAGATATGCGATCCCGTGAGGGTGCCCGGAGCCGCATCCGAACCGCCCCAGCCCCAGAAGTGGCTGTACTCAAACACGAGCTCGCCCGCCTGGCCGAAGGTCGGTGCGGCCTTTGCTGGTTCGGCCGGCGCAGACGCGGGGGGAGGTGCAGTCGTCGTGGGGGATTCAGTTGTCGCCGGTGCAGTCGTCGTGGGGGATTCAGTTGTCGCCGGTGCAGTCGTCGTGGGTGGTGAAGTTACAGTTGTTGTTGTCGTCACCGATGCTGACGACGTGGCTGGGGGAGGTGGCGTCGGTTGTTGGTCGGGCGAGGCTTGCTGCGCCGACGCAACGGATGCCATCGATAGGGAGGCCAAAACCGCAGCGTATGCTGTGACGAGAGAAGCAGACTTCATTACGAGCTCCTTCTGCGAATGTCCCCGCCACAGATGGGCGACCTGATGACGCCGAGCATCCACGACGGCGCGTCCCGAATCATTCCAAATTTGATCGGGCTCTCACGGCCAAGAATCGAAGTCGATCGAACTCTCACAGTCAAGAATCCATCACGCACGACATCACGTTATTTCCCCGCGTTCGCAGCGTAGAGCTACCGCAGCGGTTCGATCCGACCTCCGAATCGTCAGAGCTGCGAGGATCGCCGTCGATCGGGTATTGCCGGTCATATCGGCGTTGAGCTCAGGGTCAAAGCCAGTGAAAAAGTGCGGATCCGGGTGCACCATGCTGTGTACGGCGCCGCAACCGAGGGAGAGGGCCTCGGTTGCGTTTCTGGTCGTCAAGAAACCATCATGGCGTGGGTGACGGGTGCGGTGCCTCTCCTGTGCCGTTAGGCATGCCATGCGGCATGAGCCCGGGACGCATGGGCATACCTGGACGGTCCATCATGGGACCCATGCGATTCATGTTGCCTGCCATCTTGTCACGCTGCACCGGCGTGAGGACACCAAGGACTTGAGAGAGAAATTGCGCTTGATGCTCCGCTGGAGTGCGCGCTTTTTTCCCGGCCTGGGCAAATGTTTCGAGCTTCGTTGCATCGAACGAGTCTTTCTCGAATGCAGTAAGAACCTCGTCGTTCGCCTTTTTCATCTCCGCCATCATCTCGGCTGGATTGTTTTTGGCCGTTGAGTCTTTCGCGATGATGGCTTCGACCTTCTTCTGTTGCGCCGCATCGAGATCGAGATCGCGCGTCATCTGATCGAGACGCTGCTTGTTCATCGCAGCCGTTCTCTTTGCCACGTCCTCTGCACCGGCATCCGCACGTTTCTCCATCGGCTCCAGTTTGGCACGCACAGCAACGACGGCGGCCTTGCGTTGCTCTGCATCGAGCGTCGAGTGGAGCGCATTGAGTGCAGTGGCTTCCTTCTCCTTTTGCGTGTGAGCGCCAGTCTCGATGGCGGTCAAATCGGGCGCGAGTTTCGTCATGTCGATCTTGCCAGCCTTGACACCATCGGACAGTTCCTTCTGGAAATTCTTCCACTCGGTGCGCGCCGCGGGCGGCTCACGCAGTGGCTCTTCGAGCTTGTCCATCGCTGTCTTCTGATCATCTTTGAGTGTGAGGGTGCGAGCTGCGTCGAGGAGCATGCCCGCCTGTCCATGCATGCCCAGCCCTCTCCTGGGCGGCGTTACACTTGCGTCAGCGGCACTTGCGTCGGTCAGCGCCTGTGGAGCCGTCGTCAAGGGTGCACTCGCTTCCGCGACGTGCGATGCAGCATCCACAGCGCCCGTCTCCGTCTTGTTTCCACAGGCGAGAAGTGCCGCTGCACACGCAGGCAGCGCGAAAAGAACCGCAATCTTTCTCATCATCATGGCCTCCAAGCTCGGACCGGACACGGCACGAGCGCTATCCCGCTTTCGATTTGACGTGATCTCATCGTTGGGGCCTGCGGTGCGGTCCTCAAAGCCACACAAGGCTATTCACTTCGCCTTCGGCTTCGTCGCTCTCACTGTACTCCGTCCAGCAAAGCTGGACTTCGTACAGTTCGAGTCCGGTCGCATCACATGCCCCGCCTCGACCTCACGTCAACTTGAAAGCGGGATGGTGAAGTAGCACCACTTTCGCGCCGTGACCAAATCGCGACTCGTCGGCGCATGCACGCGTGACGCCTCTGTGATCGCGGCGTTTGCATGGAACTTCGTTCGCGCAACACCCGCAGGCGGCTTAACCATTTCCCCGATAGGGGAACCCATGCATAGCGCAACGATCTTCAAGACGATTGCAATGGCCACCATCGTCGCGACGGCGGCAGTGGCAATGGCGCTGCCTCGCTCCGCGTTCTCGGCGGATCGGATGGATGCGCCGGCGACCGATCCCGTGGCCACCATCGGCAATGTCTACACGTGGATGGACGGCACGAACTTCATCGCAGCGATAACGGTCTCTCCGTTCGCTGACAAGTCCGCGCAGTTTTCGAGCTCAGTACAATACGTCTTTCACATGACGAGCAGCCCCGGCTTCGCCGAGCAGTCGGCTCCACTCGATCTCATCTGCACCTTCGACGCGAGTCAGATCATCTCGTGCTGGCTCGGGACCGACGAGTACGTCACGGGGGACGCAAGCAAAGAAGCCGGCATTACCTCGGAGGATGGCAAACTGAAGGTCTTTGCCGGACTTCGCGCCGACCCATTCTTCTTCAACTTGGGAGGATTCAACGACGGCGTGGCGGCCATCACCGAAGCCTTGCCAGTCATCGGCGATCAAGGTTGCACGTTCCTCGACCCCGGATCCATCGTCGCGCTGCAGGGGCTCTTCAAAGAAGTCCCGTCGAACGCGAACCCTGAGCGAACGAACCCCGACGACTACGTCGACGCACTGACGCTCGCGATCGTCATTTCGATCGACAAGTCACTCGTAACCAAGGGCGGAAATCTCGTCTCCGTCTGGGGCGCCACCCATCAGGCCCAGTGAGAAAGTGAGCCGAATCATGCATCGTCCCATCATCCTTGGCGCCCTCGGCACACTCCTGATCACCCTCGCGTGCAGCAGCAACAACGACTCGGACAACTCTCTGTCGCCCCTTCCGGATGGCGGCGAAATCGACGGAGCTGGACTCGATAGCGCACCGCCGGGCCCGCCAGCGCCCCCTGCGCTCGGCGCCGTACAGATCACCCGGATGGGTCGCCCCATCACGAACATGATGCTCAATCACACGTTCGACTCAGACGCGGCGGCGAAGCAAGCGGCCGTCGATGAGTACAACGCGAACAGCAAGATCGGCACGTGGAACAAGTACGTCTCCGAGTTCGAGACGAACCTCGCTTTCTGGGACATGCTCGATGGAGACTGCGGAAATCAGGCGCTCGTCGACTGGTCCGACCCCCAGGTGCCGGGCTACAAACCGCTCGCCACAACGCTCGCCGACGATCGGCTCTGGGTCGACACATCGAAGTCCACGTGCACGACGTACTTCGGCGTTGAAGCCAACGCGACGGGGCTTTTGGCAAACACCGACTGCGGTGGACGCAAGTTGAACGACGAAGTGATCAAGATCACGTACACGATGCTCGCGACCGGCAAGATGGACACCACCATCACCGACGGCACGACACCCGTGGCCGCGAAGACGAACGGGACGACGTTCCCTTATCTCGCGCCGGCCCCCTGATCTGTTGGCGAAGAGGTGTCAGCTCGCTGAACGCGTTTGATAACCGTTGCGAGCGACGCAAAGCTAGGAAGGCCGACCGAGGAATACTCGGAGTATTTTGAAGGAGGCCGACCGACGATTTGCGGCGCGCAGCAGGTTAGCAAACGCGTTCATTCGTACATCACGTATTCAGGTTCCGGTGTGAGCGCGAGGACCTCGCGTGGTGACATGAGCGGTCTGCCGCCCGCCGTGTCTTCGTCGAAGAACAGCTTCATGCCGATGTGCACGTCCTTGGGCAAGCTCTTGGCGAGAAAATTGTATGTTACAACTTTCGCTCCCTTCGGTCCGAGACCGTCGACGCTCTTGATGATCACGACGCCGGGCGACGGCGCGACGACGGCCTCGTCCTTGAGGACGTAGGAATTGACTTGGTGAAAGACGAGCACCTTCTCGGGCAGATCCTCTTTCGTCACGATCTCGGAGAGGTAATCGGCAACTTCGTTGATCGCGGCGCCCGTCGTCTGTCCGTAGTAGACGCCGGGTTTCTGCTTCGCCTTCATCGCCCACTCGGGATCGAGTGCGACGCCAACATCGGGCTCACGCAGGTATTTCTCGAAGTGCTTCACCTCGGTCAGAAAATCCGAGCGACCAGGCTGCACGTTGAGGAGCAGGAGAGCTTTGGAGGCGCGCGCGGCGGCGAGGTAGCTGTCGACAACGGAGTTAGGAACGCGATAACGATACTTGCCGTCTGGGCCGGGCGCGCCTTGCACGACGACCGCGATGAGCTCGAAGATCGGCATCACTTTGCGATCGGCAGCGTACTTCTTCGTGTAGCTGACGATCTCTTTTGCGCGCGCGGTGAGGTTGCCGGTAAGTCTGCCGAGAGCTGGCGCTCCGGGTGTCCCGCAGAAACCAACGAGCCTATAGGTGGGAAAAATCTCGCGTCCACCAAGAGGCAACTCGATCTTCGGTGGCGGCTCCGTCAAAGGTGCAGGCTCCGCCGGCGCGAGGACTTGCACCTTCGACTCCGTCGAGATCGTCTTGATCTCGGGTCCTGCGCCCTTGCTTAGAGATGGATGAGACACGCATCCGCTCGCAAGGATGACTCCGAGCGCGAGTGCTGCGCGCACGAGCGGATCCAACCAACGCATGCTCCCATTATGGTGGCGACCCTGTTTCAACACCCTGTTTTTTCGCGCGCTCGCGTGCTTCGCGCGCCGCTGCGGCCACCGCGAGAATTCGTGTGCCGGGCAGATGCAGCACGAAACATGCGCCGCCGAGACGCTGACTCTTCGTTGCTTCAATTTCGCCACCGTGTTCGACCACGATCTTTTTCACGATCGCCAAGCCGAGCCCGGTGCCGTCCGCTTTGGTCGTGAAGTACGGATCGAAGATCCGTCCGCGCGTGGACTCCGAGATCCCAGGGCCGTCGTCGTCGACCTCGATGCGCGCGCCATCGTTCTCGTTCGTCGCACGGACAAGGACGTGTCCGAGGGTCTGTCCCGCAACATGCGTCGCCGTTGCAGTTGGCGCGCGCGCGCGCGCGTCACGGATCGCCTGCACGGCGTTGCGCACGAGATTGACGATGACGCGCCTGAGCATCTGACGATCGATCGCAACGACGATAGGCTCGGGCGGGACCTCCCAACGGATCTCCACGTTCGCCGACGACGCGAGGGGCTCGGCATCCGCAGACCCCTCGCCGAGCGATGGATCTTCGAGATGACCGAGCTGGTTTTCGCAGTCGTGCAAGAAATCCGAAAGATTCGCCAGTGCGAGTTCCGCGGTCGGGAGGCGCGCAAAACTCGAAAAATTCCCGACGAGCCTGCGCAGCGTGCCGACTTCCTCTTCGACGATCTCGAGTGTCGTGTCGAGAAGATGCCTGTAGTCTACATCCTCTCCGCCGTACTTCTCGTGGCACTCCTGCACCGCGAGTTGGATCGGCGTCAGCGGGTTTTTGATCTCGTGCGCGAGCTTCTGCGCCATGTCCTGCCAGGCGCCGATGCGCTGAAGAAACTCGATGCGCGCGCGCGACTGCGCCATCTCCGCGAGCATCCTGTTGAACGTGCGTGCAAGGTCCGTAAGTTCATCGGATCCCGTGACCGGCACGCGCACGGACAGATCACCCTGCGCCACGACGTTGATGGCCGCGCCGAGCCGGTTGATACGCCGCGTAACGCCGCGCGCGAGCGTAATACCGAGGAGAACGCCGAGGATCGACGTGACACCGAGCAGCGCCGCAAACGCGTTCAAATAGCCTTCGTAGAGTTGCGAGCGCGACGCCTCGAGCTGGTGATAGCGCGCAACGACGGATCCGCCCGACTCGAGCTCGTCGAGCCGCTTTCGTGGCACTGCGAAGGTCGCGAGAAGCACGGGCCCGCCGGCCTCGTTCGTGAGCGGGCGCGTCACGTCGAGGCTTCGTTCGGTCGCTACGTCGGCGGGCCGGCCTCGATCGCGGTGCGCGATCGTCTTTGCGGCGAGATCCTCTGCGTATTCGGGATCGTCCTTTGCCAGGGGTGGCGCGCGCAGCACGGCGATCGACACGAGCCCCGGGTAGCGTGGAAAAATCGTATCGAGCTCGAATCCCAACGTCGCAAAGTTCCCCTTTTTCGCCGCCTCGCGAAGCACCGGATCCGAAGCGATGGCCACGGTTTGATGCCGGAGATCGTCCTTCATTGACTTGACGAGATCCTTGTAGACGTCCACGCCTCGATCGAGCTGCTCGCCGATCTCGGGGTTGAACCAGATCGATGACGCCTGACGGAACATCGAGGTTGCGAGGTAGAGGGCCGCGGCTAGTGGCACCATCGTCGACAGGAAGATGACGATCGCGAGACGCTGCTCTGTCTTGCCGCGGAAGAACAAGCCGAGCGTCCAGCCAACGATGGTTCTGGAGACCGATCGAACGACGTGTCTGCGCTTGCGCACGCTACGGGCCCCAATCGGCGGTGACGGAGGAAGCTTCGGGTGCAGACATGGCTCTCGATCCGCCAAGCCTCGACCGCAAACTGCGTTTCCGAGGGGCCAGAAGTAGACCATTTGAACGACGCTTCGTGCAAATCGATTACGGTAGGAGGGTGCTCACGTCCGACGTGCATTTCGAAGGGTGGACGACGGAGACGTGGACGCGCTTCGTGGAACTCTGGAAGCCGCGCGCCACGCCTGTTCGCGAGCTCACGCGGCCGCGCGGCGGCATCATCGCCATTCACGACCGCGGGCGTCTGCGGAAGCTCTTTCACACAAAGACCGGGCGCCTCGGTCCGCACGGCGCGTGGCCCGTCCCGCTGTCGGAGCTCGCCATGACCCACCATGCGAGCTGGGCCCTGTCAGCCGAGATGGGCGCGCTCGAGGAGTTGATGGAGCGCTTCGGCGCACGACTCGAGCGGTCGCACGATCTCACCGCGCAATCGCTTCTCCTCATCACCATCGTGCACGAGATGCTGCAAGAAGGACTCGTCGAGCGCTGGCCAATGCGCCTTCAAGGCGTACCGCCGCCAACCGCGCCCATGGTTCGCCATGCACTCGACGCGATCTGTCCGGACGGCTTCGCGATCGTGCTCGGACTCTTTCACAACGGGGAACTCTGGACCGCTGGCACTCTGCGCCGGCAGGGCACGGGTTTCGATGTATTCGCAGGCCCCGAGGAACTTCGTCCGCGCATGGGCGTTCTGTCGGGGGATTGGCGTCGCGACTACCGCCATCTCGGTCGCGCAGTCGAAGAGCACTACGCGCCCGTTGCGCTCGGGTGCTTCGCGGAGGTCAATCGCTTTCGCGAGCTTTCGATCGATCCACGTGCGGGCGCGTGGAGCCGCGCCGCCGTCGTGCGTGACGTGGTCATCTCGCCCATGCCGATGGCCGTACGCCTCGCCCTTGGTGCTGACGGCGCGCGCTTCGCGATCGAGGGCATTCGCGCAATCGTTGGGCAGAGCGAATCGTTTCGACGGCTCGAACCATGGGCGGAGAACATGCGAAAGCGTCTCGGAGATGCCGCGGGGCATCGTGGCGTCTCCCACGCCCTGGGCTTCGATCCGGTCGCCGCCCTCCGCACCCTCCTACGGCGCTGACCGCTTTCGATTTGCCACGATCGGGCAGGCACTGGGGCCTGCACCTACAACCGATCACGCACTCGTAGGGGCGCCCCCGTGGCCGCCCTGCACGGACGCACAACGTTCTGCGGCTTCGCGGATGCGCTGAACGACGGTCACGAGGTCGTAAAGGACATCTTCTTCGTTCACGTGAAGGACGCGCCAGCCAAGTTCTGCAAGCGTTGCATCGCGGACCGAATCTGGATGCTCGCGATCGTCGTGCGACGCCCCATCGACCTCGATGACGAGCCGAAGCTTGGTACACGCAAAGTCAACGATGCAATTGACAATGACGAGTTGACGGCGAAAGGCAAAGCCGATCTTTTTTCCCGAGAGTTCTCGCCAAAGGCAATACTCCGAGTGCGTGGGGGAAAAACGCATCCTGCGTGCGCTCGCTTCGAGGAAACGGGCGCGCGCAGGGGAGACGAGATGCCGGCCGTACATGATAAGAGCAGTTTACCAGCCTGCTGCGCAAATCGATTCGTCGGTTGGGCGCTGCGGTGCCTGCGCACGTACGAAGAGTACGCTTACGCGGGCTCCTCGCGCTCCGCCCTAGCCTCGATTCGCTCGCAACGGCTGGGAAACATGCTCTTAGAGCGGGATATTCGTGTGCTTCTTCGGCGGATTCTGGTCTCGCTTGTCTTTCAGCATCTCGAGAGCGCGGTGCAGGCGCGCGCGCAGCGTACGCGGGTAAATCACTTCGTCGATGAAGCCGAGTTCGGCCGCCTTGTAGGGATTCGCGAACTTCTCCTTATAGTCCTCGATAAACGTTGCACGCGTTGCCACCGGGTCGGAAGACTTCTCAATCTCCTTGCGATAGACGATGTTGACGGCACCGTCTGGCCCCATGACCGCAATTTCCGCGGTTGGGAACGCAAGATTGACATCGCCGCGAATGTGTTTCGAGGACATGACGTCGTACGCGCCACCGTAGGCCTTGCGAAGAATCACCGTGACCTTCGGCACCGTGGCCTCGGCAAACGCGAAGAGGAGCTTCGCACCGTGGCGAATGATGCCACCGTATTCTTGATCCGTGCCGGGGAGGAAGCCTGGAACGTCGACGAAGGTGACGATCGGGAGGTTGAAGCAGTCGCAGAAGCGCACGAAGCGCGCGGCCTTTTGCGAAGCATTGATGTCGAGCACGCCGGCAAGCACCTGCGGCTGGTTCGCGACAACACCGACCGGATGACCGCCAACGCGCGCAAAGCCGACCACGATGTTCGCTGCGAAGTCCGGTGCAATCTCGAACAAGTTCTCTTCGTCGACGACCGCGCGAATGACATCCTTTACGTCGTAGGGTTTGTTCGACTCGATCGGGATCATCGTGTCGAGCGCGGGCACCTCGCGCAGGGGCGGATCGTGCGAGGGCTTGAACGGTGGGTCCTCCTGGTTGTTCGGCGGCATGAACGACAGCATCTCGCGGATCTGCGCGATGCACGTCCGATCATCCGGCGAGGTGCAATGACAGACGCCGCTCTTGCTCGCGTGCGCGCTCGCGCCGCCGAGTTCTTCCTTCGTGACCTCTTCGTGCGTCACCGCGCGAATCACGTCGGGGCCGGTGATGAACATGTAGCTCGTGCCCTCGACCATCAGGATGAAGTCCGTGATGGCGGGCGAATACACGGCGCCGCCGGCACACGGACCCATGATGGCGCTGATTTGCGGGACCACACCGCTTGCGAGCGTGTTGCGGAGAAAGATGTCGGCGTAGCCCGCGAGCGACTCGACGCCTTCCTGGATGCGCGCACCACCGGAGTCATTGAGGCCGATGACGGGTGCGCCCACCTTCATGGCCATGTCCATCACTTTGCAGATTTTCTGCGCGTACGCGCCCGAGAGCGAGCCACCGAACACGGTGAAGTCTTGTGCGAAGACGAAGACCTTGCGACCGTCGACGAGGCCGTACCCCGTGACGACGCCGTCGCTCAGGATCTTCTGATCTTGCATCCCGAAGTCGATGCACCGGTGCGTGACGAAACGATCGAGTTCGATGAACGATCCGGGATCGAGCAAGAGATCGACGCGCTCACGCGCGGTAAGTTTTCCGGCTTCGTGTTGCTTTTTGATCCGTTCCTCGCCGCCACCAACGAGTGCGGCTTCGTTCATCTCGTCGAGATGTTTCATGTGGGGAGCCAAGGGTGCGGAAGGGCTGTGCGAGGTCGACATGGGGAATGCCTTATAGAGGCTCTCGGCCCCGGGCAAAAGTGCCGCGATCAAACCGCTTTCAAGTTGACGCGAGGTCGAGGCGGGGCCGAGGAGCGGACCGGAACAGCCTTGAAGGCTTTGAGGACCGCACCGCAGGCCCCCAACGATGAGATCGCGGCAAATCGAAAGCGGTTAGTCCGGCGGATCAATGTACGAGACGTGTTCGCCGCGAAAGGTGCGAAGCACCGTCTCGCCCGAGCTCTCGGACACGACCCACGCCGGCGACAGAGGCACCTTTCCCCTGCCCCCCGGCGTATCGCAAATGAGCTTTGGCAATGCAATGCCAGAAATCCGGCCCTGGAGCTTCTCCATGATAGAGATGCCCTTCGCGAGCGAAGTTCGAAGGTGACCTGTGCCTCGCACTGGATCGGCCTGCAAAAGGTAATAGGGGCGGACCCGCGCCCGGATGAGCCCACGGAAGAGCGCCTCGAGCACGTCGGCGTCGTCGTTGACGCCGCGCAGCAAGACCGACTGGTTCATCACCGGAAAGCCGGCGTCCACGAGCCGCTCGCATGCGGCGATGGACTCGGGGGTGAGCTCCTTCGGGTGATTGAAATGCGTCATCACCCAGATAGGGTGATATTTGCATAATGCACGCGTTAGCTCGCGTGTGATGCGCATCGGCAACGTGACGGGAACGCGCGTCGCGAGTCGGATCGTCTCGATCGACGGGATGGCGCGGATCGCTGCCACGAGCCGCTCGAGCCGGGGCGTTGCCATTGCAAGAGGATCGCCTCCGCTCACGATGACCTCGCGGATCTCCGGGCGGCGAGAGATCCACGAGAGCGCAAGTTCGAGATTCGCCAAGGAGATCGGCCCGCCGCCATCGCCCACCATTCGAGAGCGCGTGCAGAACCGGCAGTAGACCGCGCAACGGTCGGTCGCGAGGAGAAGCACGCGATCCGGATAGCGACGGACGAGATGCGGAGCGACTTCGTGTGCGATCTCTCCAAGAGGATCGACGAGATCGCCTGGCACCTCCACGGACTCGTCGAACCGTGGCACGCACTGCATGCGCACCGGGCAATGCGGATCGCGCGGATCGCAGAGAGACAGGTAATAGGGAGTGATCGCGAGCGGGAGTCCTTCACGCTCCGCACGACGCGCGCCATCGAGTTCCTCTTGCGTGAGGGAGAGAACGCGCGCGAGATCGTCGACGGAGCGGACCGACGCGCGCATCTGTCCCTGCCAAGATGCAACTTTTTGGTTGCTCGCCATGCCTACTGCGCGTCCACGTCGACTTTCACCGTGGCGAGCGCCGCTTCGTCGACTTCGACCTTCACGCTCTTGCGAAGCTCGGCGAGGAGATCGTCTTCCTTTGCCCGGAGTTTTTCTTGTGCAAGCTTCACGCGAAGGGTCCGCTCGGCTTCGTCGTAGGAACGCTCGTGCGGGGGGAGCAGTTGTGTGAGGCGCACGACGTAAAACTTATCGCCGGAAGCGACGACTTTGTCGGCAACGTCACCCACCGCGGCAATCCCGAATGCAGCAACTCGGACTTCTTCCGGCACGCGCGCATTTTCGCCGCGTGCGTCACCCGGCGGAGAGAGGATTCCAAAGTCACCGGCAAGATCCACCGGCACGCTGGCGCGCGCCTGCGGATCAATCGATTTCGTGCGCACGATCTCGCCCCACTCGGCCGCGGTTTTTGCCTTCTTTGCGACCGCGAGCGCCTCTCGGCCTTCGGCCTCGCTCTTGAGCACGACGAGCGAGATCCGGCGGCGTTCCGGATCCTTGTAGTCTGCACGATGCGCTTCGAAATACGCGCGCACCTCGCTCTCCGGCACGTCCGCGGGGAGAAGAGCATCCTTGCGCGCCTCGGCAAGCATGGCGTCGCGTAGGATGGCTCGGAGTTCTTGCTGCGCGAGAGGATCCTTGTCGTATCCCTTGGCCACGGCTTCCTTCGCGAGAAGGTCCACCGTTATCATCTCGTCGAGCAGTTCCTTGCGCCGCTCGGGCGACTGGTAACGAAGCCTGTCGAACGCATCCATATGCTCGAGCGCGGCGGCGAAGTCGCCGAGCGTGATGGTGTCATCGCCAACTTTGGCGACGGGTTTTTGCGCCTGCTCGGGCGTGAGTGCGGTCTGTTGAGGATGGCCGGCGTCGACCGGAGCGCCTTTGCCACGGTCATTGCATCCTACAAACATCGCGGCCTCGCCGAAGACGAGGGCAAGAGCGAGGGCCGTGCAAACCGAACAACCGCCGAAACCGCCCTTCACCGCCACGAAACTAGCGCGAGCTGCGTTCCCTTGCACGAACAACACGCGGCGGCTAATGACGGCCGCATGCGAGACGTGCGTTCGCCCGAACCCGAGCCGATTTCTGGGCCTCGCCTCGACACCATCGCCCCGCCACCGCGCGATCCTGCGCTTCGCTACCGGCGGATCATCCTGAAGCTGAGTGGAGAGGCTCTCTGCGGATCGGTCGGCGGCTTCGGCATCCAGCCCGAGATCCTACGCGCAACGGCCGCCGAACTCGCGGGCGTGTATTCCGCGGGCGTGCAGGTCGGCATCGTCGTCGGCGGCGGCAACATCTTCCGCGGCCTCAAAGGCGCAAGCGCCGGCATGGATCGCGCGCAGAGCGACTACATGGGCATGCTCGCAACGGTCATCAACTCGCTCGCGCTTCAAGACGCGCTCGAGAAGGAAGGCGTGCCCTCACGCGTGCAGACTGCACTCGAGATTCGCCAGGTCGCCGAGCCATACATCCGTCGCCGCGCGATTCGTCACTTCGAGAAGGGGCGCTTCGTGATCTTTGCTGCGGGCACCGGCAATCCCTACTTCTCGACCGACACGGCCGCTGCCCTCCGTGCCATGGAGGTCCACGCCGAAGCGCTCTTCAAGGCGACGAAGGTCGAGGGGATCTACGACAAGGATCCCGTCGCTCATCCCGACGCAACGATGTACACGTGCATGACGTTCGATCGCTTCATCAACGATCGGATCGGCGTGATGGATGCGACGGCAGCCACGCTCTGCCGCGACAACAACATGCCCATTCGTGTCTTCAAGCTGACGACGCCAGGCAACATCAAGCGCGTCGTCCTCGGGGAGCCCATCGGCACCACGGTCGAACGCTAGCGGAGCTGCGCGACGCGCAGGCGTTGTCATGCAGAGGGTGCTCGAACCGGAGATCATGGACTCGGCCGAAGAGGCCCGAGACTACGACGCGATGGATCACGTCGAGGTCAACGCGCGCTTCTGCGACGACCTCGTTACCTTCGCAAAAGAACGAGCACGGGCTCCGCGTGTTCGCGTGCTCGACGTGGGGACGGGAACCGCGCGCATTCCGATCGAGCTTCGCGGACGCGTTCGAGGCGCGAAAATCCTTGGGATCGATCTCGGAGACCACATGCTGGCGCTCGGGCGCGAGAACATCGAGTTTGCCGAATTCGAAGATTGCATCGAGCTCGCGCGCATCGACGCGAAGACGCTTCCTTTCGACGAGGGAGCGTTCGATTGGACCATCTCGAATTCGATCATCCATCACATCGCCGCACCGGCGAAGGTGTTCGCCGAGATGTGGCGCGTGACGGCAAGGGGCGGGGTCTTGTTCGTTCGCGATCTCGCGCGACCGGATTCAACGAGTGAGATCGATCGCCTCGTTGCTTGCTACGGCGGCACCGCGCCCGAAGACGCCGCGCTCGTCGCGGCGTTCGAGCATCAACGCAACCTCCTTCGTGATTCGCTCGGCGCAGCGCTCACGGTCTTCGAAGTTCGCGTGCTCGTTGCCCCGCTCGGGATCTCCGAGCGCGGCGTGACGATGACGAGCGACAGGCACTGGACTCTTGCCGCCGAGAAGCCGTGAAGGCTCCGCCCGTCGCACCAGAACCATTCCCTTGGCAATCGCTTGCAGCGTTGACGCGCGCGGAGGTGGACGCGCAAGCGCGTCTTCGTCGGCTCGGCCGCGCGTTCGTGGACGCAGATGCCCTCGCGGCGTCACTCGCGGATCTGGTTGGGCAGCGCGTCGAGCTGAGGTTCTTGCGCTTTCGTCCCGCCGATCCGGAACGCACGAGCAACGACGCCGTTGGTGTGATCTTCGCGCGGCCGGAGGCTCGTCCCGCGCAAGGATTCTTCGTCGAACTCGATGGCGCGCTCGCGGCGAGCATCCTTGCGAAGATGATCTCGCAGCGGGCTCCGCGCGTAACCGATTTTTCGCGACCTCCATCGCCTTCGGTGGCCGGCGCCATCGCGGCTATTTTGCTCGCGGCGCTCCGGCGAGTCCGTGCACGATACGAGAGCGAGGTGCTTCGTGTCGTGGCGGCTGGATCAGCCATGACGCTCGCACGCGAACTCGCGGCGGCCGGTCCCGCACGGACGAAGGCATCCTTCGCCGTGCGCGTTGGCGAGGATGCCTTCGAAGCGAGTCTCACCGTGCCGAGCACGATGGATCCCTTCTTCGAACCCGCGGAGCGCGATGACTGCGTGCTCGCGCGCCTCGGCAACGCTCCCTTGGCCGTGCCGCTCGTCGTGGCAACGACCCTCGCTTCGCGATCGGATCTCAACGCACTCGCGACGGGCGACGTCTTCATTCCCGGATCGTTCCCGCTCGCGACGGACCGCAACGGCGCCCTAGAAGGGCCCGTTGCCATCGTCGTTGGCACCTCGGAAATAGGCATTGGTGCCGATCTCGCCGATGGCGGGCGGCTCATGGTACGAGAGTTTGCCGAGAGTCATTCGTGGGATCCCCCGCCTGCGCGGTGTAAGCCCCGCATCGAGGACGTCATGTCGCAAGATTCGAGTTCGACCGAGATTGACGGTGTGCTGGATGACGTGCCCCTCGTGGTCCGCGTCGAGCTCGGAGTCGTCGAGATGACTGCGCGTCAATGGGCAAGTCTTCGCGCCGGAGACGTCGTGTCCCTCGGACGAAAAATTGGGACGCCGGTGGTGCTGAGAGTCGGAGGCGTCGAGATCGCTCAAGGCGAACTCGTGCAGGTCGACGGAGACTGTGCCGTGCGCATCCGTAAGACTGTGAGCGTGCCACGATGAAGCTGTCTGCGTACGCAGCCGCCACGCTGCTCGGTTTCGGAGTGCTCCTTGGATGTTCGAAGCCTCCAGCACCTTCGGAGGGCGACGCCGCCGTCGCTTCCCCGGGCACGACGTCGCCCGCGGCAGACGCCGCAAAAGACTCCGCGGCCCCCGCAAAAACGGAGCCCGTAAAATTCAATGCAAAATACACGATTGTGCCAGGTACCATGTACGTGCCGAGCGGCAAAGACTGGCCGTCCGTCAAGTTAAAGGACGACGTGTCGAAGATGGTCGGCGACGGAACGCTGTCGTTCACGGTCCACGCCGACGGACGAATCTCGGGCGCGAGCGAGGACGGACCGCTCGGCAAGACCATCCTCGACGGCACGATGCGCGACAACACGCTGACGGCCACCATCCGCCGTGCCGACCTGCACGACGAGGGGCTCACCGGAACGCTCGTCGCCGAGCGCACGGGCGACAAGGTGGAAGGCACGATGAAGCTTTCCGAGTGGAACGCCGCCATCGTGCGCGAGGGAACAATCTCGGGACGAGCGGAGCAATAGGTGTTCGGCACGAATCGCTATCCGCGGTGGGCGCGGCTCCACTATGGCCGCGTCGCGTTCGATCTCGCGTCGAGCGGGATCCCGTCTGCGGATCTGCGCGAGCTCGGAGTCTCGCCCCCGAGCCTCGATGACGCCTCCGCGTACGAGGCACTTCGGGGGTCGATTGCACACTACAACGATGTGCCGGCAGCCGAGGTCGCGCCCGCATTAGGCACGACACAAGCCTTGTTTCTCGCCTACGCCGCGCTGCTTTCACCCGGCGACGAAGTGCTCGTCGAACACCCCGGTTACGAGCCCCTTTACCGAGCGGCCGACGGACTCGGCGCCGTTGTCCGCACTTTCGATCGCCCCGAGGCGGAGGGCTTTGTCGTCGATCCCGATCGCGTGGCTGCCATGGTGACGCCGCGCACGCGCGCCATCGTCGTCACCAATCTCCACAACCCGAGCGGCGTGCGCACCGCGGACGCTACGCTCGTCGAGCTCGCACGCATCGCCGACGCGCGCGGCGCGTGGCTGATCGTCAACGAAGTCTACGGCGCATTCGACGCGCTCGCCGACGACGGCGTCTTTCGATCGACGGCCCGCAACCTCGCGCCCAACATCATCGCCGTCGGGAGTCTCACGAAGGCTTACGGACTCGGCCCCCATCGCATCGGTTGGGCGCTCGCGCCGGAGGCGGCTGTCGATCTCATCGACAATGCCATGATCTCCACGTGCGGCCACTTGCCGGTTTCGCATGCAAATCTCGGCGTCTTTGCACTGGGAGCAATCCCGCGTTTGTCGCAGCGCGCCCGCGTTCTTTATGCTGGGAAACGTGCCCTCGCCGAAGCATGGATCCGGTCATTCCCTCGCGCACGATGGAGTGAGCCTCGCGAAGGACTCTTCGGCTTCGTCTCGCTACAAGAGAAGGAGGAACTTTTGCCGAAGATCGAAGCCCTGCGAGAAGAAAGCGGCGTTCTCGTTGGCGCCGGGACCTTCTTTGGCGTGCCGAACGGATTCCGCCTTTCGTGGGCAACGTTGCCCGCGAGCAAGTTCGAAGAGGGGCTGTCGCTCCTTGAACCGCTCGTCCGCTAACCCGCTCTAAACCGGCTAGACTCCCGGCGCCAACGCTCCCAAAGCTCCTTCACCCCATTTCCCCATGTCGAACCTCTCTCGAATCTTCGCAGCAGCGGATCTTCCGTCGTTCGGATTACTCCTTTTGCTCGCGGTGATGGTCGCTGCAAGTTACACGTTTGCTGTTGCGCTCTCGGCAGGCTCCACCGGACGGATGAGATCGCTGCAAGCGGCACGTTTCGGAGCTTATGGCACCGTCGCTCTCATTGGCGTCGCCGTCTTGTGCCTCGCGTACGCCTTCGTGAGTCATGATTTCAGGCTTCGTTATGTCGCACACTATTCCGACCGAAGCATGTCGGCGGCGTATTTGCTTTCCGCACTCTGGGGCGGACAAGATGGGTCGATTCTCTTTTGGCTCTTCTTGCTGAGTCTCTATATCGGCGTATGCCTTTGGCAGCTCGGTCACAAGTATCTCGAGCTTCAGCCTTATGTGATCGCAACGCTCATGGGGATTGTGATGTTCTTTTGCGTGGCGATGGCATTCGCTGCAAATCCGTTTGCAACGGGTGTTTCCAGTGCCCGCGCCGACGGGGACGGTCTCAATCCGCTCCTGCAAAACTTCTATATGATCATACACCCACCGGCTCTCTATACGGGCTTCGTGGGCTGTTCGATCCCATTTGCATTCTGCATTGCTGCACTCTGCACGGGGCGCCTCGACGCGGAATGGATTCTGGCGTCGCGTAAGTTTTCGCTCTTTGCACTGATGTTCCTTGCGATCGGCAACACGCTCGGCATGATTTGGGCGTACGAGGAGCTGGGGTGGGGCGGCTACTGGGCGTGGGATCCGGTCGAAAACGCCGCGATTATGCCGCTCTTTACGCTGGCCGCGTTCGTACACTCGGTCATGATTCAGGAGCGTCGCGGGATGCTGAAGGTCTGGAACGTCTTTTTGATGTGTCTGACCTTCTTCATGACCATCTTCGGCACGTTCCTCACGCGCTCGGGCGTCATCGCATCCGTGCACGCATTTGCGCAATCATCCATTGGCGACTACTTCCTCTACTTCCTCGCGCTCGTTGCGGCGTTCTGCTTCACGCTCGTTCTTTATCGCTGGCCGGAGCTGCGCGATCTCAAGGCAACCAAGCGCCTTCGCGCGGCTGCCATCACCACGGGGTGGGTAACGGTTGGGTCGCTCGTTGCGGCGTGGATCATCGCCTCAAGGGTGGCGCCGGCCTCCATGGATCCAACGGCCATGAAGGACGTGATCGGCGCCGAAGGCATCGCCGCGCAAGAGACGAAACGCACCCTTATTCTCGTTCTAACATTCAGCTTGCTCGCTGGCGCGGCGGTGTACGCGGCCATTGAACTCGTCTTCCGCCGGATGACGACGGGGCTGTCACTCAAAACCACGCGCCCGCGTTTCGAGTCGCTGCTCTCTCGCGAGTTCACGTTCCTCTTGAACAACTATGGCCTTCTCATGGTCATGTTCTTCGTTCTCGTGGGGACCACGTTCCCCATGGTGAGCGAGGCATTCTGGAAGGAAAAGGTCACGGTTGGACCTCCTCACTTCAATGCGTGGTTGCAGCCACTCGGCCTCGCGGTCTTCTTTCTCATGGGAGTAGGGACACTCTTCGGTTGGAAGAAGACAAGCACGGAAGCTCTGAAAAAGAGCTTTCGCATTCCCATTGCAGCCGGGATTCTCGCAGTTTTCGTGCATACAATCTTTGGCAAGAAGCTAGGCATGCCCGCGGTTGCATGGAGTCCGGCACTCTACGGCGGCATCATGGGCAAAGCTTTGCAGGCATTCAACGCCTATACGCCGGTTCTTGGCTTCTCGCTTTCCATCTTCAATATTGCGGTGATTGTCCAAGAGTTCGTGATCCTGTATCGATCACGCTTTCGCTCCGGAGTCGAAAAGACGCCGCGCGCGCTCTGGTATGCGGGAGGGCTGCCGGGCTTCGCGGTCTCACTCGTCACCTTGCCGGCTGCGAGCCGCCGTCGTTACGGCGGGTATCTCGTTCACCTCGGTATCATATTCATGTTCCTCGGCTTCACAGGGAAATCTTGGAACATCGACAAGGAGACGTCGCTCGCACCGGGACAGACTTACCAAGTTGACCACTTCACGTTGCAGTACGTCGGTCCACGCATGGAAGTCGACAACACCAAACGCATGGTCTTCGCAGACGTGCGGGTGTTCGAGGATGGGAAGGAGCATGGCAGGCTCCACCCAGCGAAGTTCATCTACAAGAAGGCGCCAGAGTCGCCGACGACGGAAGTGTCCATCCTTCACTCCATCCGCGACGATCTCTACCTCGTCGTCGGCAGCATCAACCCGGAGACGAACATGGCTTCGCTACAGATCCATGTGAACCCGCTCGTTGGATGGATCTGGCTCGGAGGGATCCTCCTCGTTCTCGGGAGCGTCGTCTGCATGTGGCCAGAGTTGGAGCCCGAGCAATCGCGCGTCTGGCATGTGGTCCGCGGAGCTGGGTCGGTTGCAGCAAGCATCACGCTCGGCGTCGTGCTGGCGCTCTTGCCAGTTCCGGCGTTCGGTCAAACCACACCCCTGCAGCACACAGGCACCGTAACCATCGATGATTTTACCGAGAAGCAGGTCTTCGGTCAGCTTCGCTGCATGTGCGGAGATTGTCCGCGGGAGCTCTTGGCAACGTGCGCGTGCTCGTGGGCCGACAGAGCTCGCGCACGCCTTCGCACGCGGCTCGCACACGGAACTCCCCCCGAAAAAATCATTGAAGATTATGTGGCCGAATTCGGGACGGCGTCGCTTGCCATTCCGCCGAATACGGGCGTCATGCGCTCTATCTATGCCGTTCCCATGATCGCCATCGTAGGCGCTGGAGTTGGGCTCGCCATCGCGCTGAAGAAGTGGAGACACAATGCACGGGATGCGGCACCTTCTGGAGCCGAGCCTTCGAGCGGAGCCACGCGAGACGCCTACGATGACCGTATCGACGCAGAGCTCAGGGATCTCGATGGCTGACGAAACCAAGCTCGCTCGCCTTGTCGGGAGGGGACTTCCGATGGTGGGAGTAGTTGCTGCCGTGATCTTGGGTATGACCAAAGGGTTGCCAGCTGCCATCCTTGCGCTCGCCGCCGGTGTCCTCCTTGGCGCCATCATGCTTTTCTGGGAAAGCTTGCGCGTACTCGTTGGAGAGGCTCCTTTGCCTGACAATCTCGAGTCGTTCAACGGATCTGCGCAAGGGATCGACATCCTCACGAGCCGGAAGAAAATGCTTGTTGTCTCTCTCAAAGATCTCGAGAGAGAGCGCGCTCTTGGAAAGCTCGAAGTGGAAGACTACACGCAGCTCTCTCTCTCGTACCGAGAAGAGTTGAAGGTCATCCTCCGCAGGATTGACCAAGATCTCGAACCGTATCGAGAAAAAGCGGAGGAAGCCATACGCGCCCATCTCGAGAGAAGGGGGCTCCTCGGGAAAGAGAGAGCAGCCTCTTCGTCTCGGCAGGAGACGGAGGAGGTCGTGCTCCAAGAGGAGCGCGTCCTGTGTAAGGAGTGCGGTACCTCGAACGAGATGGACGCGCACTTCTGCAAGGGATGCGGGGCCGAGCTGGCATCGTCGTCTTCGAAGGAGACCGAGCCATCATGTTGAAACGAAGATGGATGGGTGCGGCAGCCCTGATGCTCTCAGGAGCAATCATGAATGGCTCTGCACGTGCGGAAGAACCCCGTGCACCCGTGGCTCCAGGAGAGAGAGAGGAGCAGCCTATGCTCGGGCCCGTGGACGCGAGCGCGCCGTTGCCTCCGGGACATCCGGAAACTCCTCGCGATCCCCCATCCCAGGAAGAAAACACGGATCATGAAGAGGAGCCGCTTGGAATCAAGATTCCTCAGGACAGCGCCGTTGAAGATTCCAAAATTGCGCCGGGCCGGGTGGAGGTTCAAGTCGTAGACCCAAAGGGAGAGCCCCTCCCCAAAAAGGATGTAACGCTCGGGATAAATTCCAATTCTGTCGCAAAAGGAGAGAAGCGAACGCGTGTCACGGCGCTCACCAACGACAGAGGGGTGGCAACGTTCGATGACCTTGACGTTGGCCAGGGGGTTTCCTTCCGTGCAACGGTTATCAACGACGGAGCCGCGTTTTCGGCTCCCCCGTTTCAGATGCCGAAAGAGAGCGGAGTCCGCGTTCTTTTGCATGTTTACCCGTTATTTTCGGACATCGAGCAGGGACTCGTTGTTACGCAGGCTATCGTTTACGCTGAAATCAAAGACGATCGCCTCCAAGTCGAACAAATCTTCAATATCTACAATTTCGGACGCACGGCTTGGGTTCCGAAGGATCTCGTGATTCCTCTGCCACAAGGCTACACAGCCTTTTCTGCACAGCAGAGCACCACGAACATTGGGGTTGAGGAGGTTCCCAAGAAAGGAGCAAAGCTCCGAGGAACCTTCTCGCCTGGAGAGCACAGTCTCGAATTTCGATGGCAAGAGCCGTACAGCGGGGAATCCGAGATGAAGTTCGAAGCTGCAATGACTCCTCACCTCGCAGCGTGCCGCATCCTTGCTCCAGCGTTCCACAAAATGGAAATGGAGGTTTTCGGTTTTCCTCCTTCCGAAACCGTGATGGACCGCGCAGGTCAACGATTGCTCGTGACCGAAAGGCAATTTCGAAGAGAGGAGCCTCCCTTTACGAGAGCTCGCATCGAGCTCAAAGGCATCCCGACAGAAGGCCCGGGGAAAATCATCGCCACGCTGCTCGCCGCATGCGGAGTTGGACTCGGCCTTGCGTTCTCAGCACGGCGTCGTTCTCCTCATCCTCTGATTCAAGAGAGAGCCTACATTCTCGACGAACTAGAGGCGCTCGAGAGGGGGCATCTTGCCGGCGACATCGGGCCAAAGACGTACGAGCGCGCTCGCCGGGAGTTGATGGACGACCTGGCGAGAATGTTTGAGAAAAGCCAACACAAATGAGAGAGGGCTGGGCTTTTCTGCCGTGCAAAAGAGAAAGCCGCCGCTGCAAGAGCAGCAACGCTGCGCGGAGGGGGATCTAAAGCCACGGGGATGTCAAGCCAGAAAGCACTCTCCGTGACGATTCTTTTTAATCTGCGATTGTGGAATTCCTGCTGGGATCCACAGGGGAAATCTCTCTGAATACCGAGGGGGATTCGGCGAAACGCGGAAGATTCCACGAACGAGTCCGAGGATGTCCATCCATGTATCCCCGGAACGTGATGCGCTCACGCGGCGAAAATCTGGCCAAAATTTGACTTATCCCCATAATTCACAGGCTCTAGTGTAACGACCGATTTTTAAATAATTTTATCTGAACCCCAGAGGAGAGAGCGGCGAGGAGTCCGCGGAACTGTGGGGCTTTGGGGACACCGCCAAGCCCGAGACTCGTGCCCGTCTCCGCGCGGAGACTCTTGACCCCGGATGAGATCCCGGGCACTTCGAGAACTCCCATGGAGCTCACGGTCGCCAAGAAGGATTTGCTGAAGATCGTCGCACGAATGCAAGGCGTTGCGGAGCGCAAGAGCACGATGCCCGTGCTTGCAAATGTGTTTCTTGCCGCGGAGGGACCAAACGTACTGCGACTCGCTGCGACCGACCTCTACTTGTCTCTTCTTGGGAGAGTGAACGCGGATGTGACAAAAGAAGGCAGCGTTGCTGTCTCTGCTAAGGATTTGTTCGAGCGAATCAAGATGATGCCAGAGGGGCCCGTCGTGATCTCGACGCAAGACAACGCGACGACCACTCTCAAATCGAGCGGTAGCGCGCGCCGTTACACGCTTCGTGGCATGCCCGGAGACGACTTCCCTCCTCTTCCTCAACCGGCAGAGGGATCTCCGAGTCTCGCTCTCGACGTGGACGTCTTGTCGGAGCTGATACAGAAGACACATTTCTCGGTATCGACAGACGAAACTCGCGCTCATCTAAATTCGGCGCTCTTCGAATGGGAGGGCGACATTGTCCGGATGGTCACGACGGATGGGCATCGGTTGTCGAAGGCGGACGTGAAAGTCCCCGATCGTCAGGCGTCAGCAACCATGCTGATCCCCCTTAAGGCTATTCAAGAGTTACGTCGCATTTGCGACGAAGTGCTTTCTTACTCCTCTGCGACGAACGAGAAAAAGAGACCTGAACTCCTTATTACGCAGAGCGGTTCGAGTGCGTTCTTTCATGGTGCAGGCATGACCTTCAGCGTGAAGCTCGTGGATGCTCAATTCCCTCCGTATTCGCAGGTTATTCCTCGAGCGAGCGAGAAAGTGGCACGCGCACCTCGCGCCGCTTTTGCCGAAGCTCTCAAGGCCGTATCGGTGGCTGCGAGTGAGCGTACCGGCGGCGTCAAACTTTCTTTCTCGAAAGGATCCATGCGAATTACGAGTGAATCCCCTGAGAGCGGAGACGGCTTCGACGAGATTTCGGTCGAGTACGAGGGGGCAAACATGAGTATTGGCTTCAACGCGAAGTACATCCTCGACGTGCTTGCTTCGATTACAGATGAAGAAATTCTGCTTGGATTGTCTGGAGAGCTAGATCCTGCGGTGATTCGTCCTTCGAGCTCCGTTCCCTCTTCAGATCGGCAGTATCTTGCGGTCGTCATGCCCATGCGCATTTGAGCTCTACATCTTTCGATTTGACGCGATCTCATCGTTGGGGCCTGCGGTGCGGTCCTCAAAGCCAGAACAGGCTATTCACTTCGCCTTTGGCTCCGTCGCTCTCACTGTACTCCGTCCAGCACGCTGGACTCCGTACAGTTCGAGTCCGGTCGCATCCCATGCCCCGCCTCGACCTCGCGTCAACTTGAAAGATGTATAATTGGAGCGTGCACTCTCTCGTTATCAAGTCACTGCATGTTCGAGCGTTTCGAAATCTCGCTCGACTTGATGTGGAATGGGGTGAGCGATTTAATATCATCGCTGGAGACAATGGTCACGGCAAGACCAATCTCCTCGAAGCTCTCTACGTCGTATCGACATCGAAAAGTTTTCGTACCTCGAAGGTCGATGAGCTCGTTGGGCACCATGCGGCTCTTGCGAGCGTGCGCGCAACCGTGTGCGAAGACGGAGAAGCGCGCGTGCAATCCGTCGGGCTAAAACCTGGCTCGAGATCGGTCAAAATCGACGGCAAGCGGCCTCCAACTCTTGCAGCTTTTGCCGTTCGCTCGCCTGTCGTCGTATTTCATCCCGGAGAACTCTCTCTCTCCATGGGATCGAGCCAAGGTCGAAGACGCCTCCTCGATCGCACGTCTCTTTATGCCACGGCTCAATCCATGGCCGATCTCGACGCGTATGCGCGTGCGATTCGAGCTCGCCAACGTATCTTGGAGGATCGAGGAGCCCATGCCCCGGAACTTTTCGATTGGGAGACTCTCGCGGTACGCCATGCCCTTGCTGTGATGGAGCATCGCGCATGCGCGGCCAAGCTCCTTTCTGCTCACGCGGTGTCCGCGTTTTCTCGGATTGCGGCGCCGGATCTCTCCTTCGAAATTGGATATGCGCCGTCTGCTCCTCGCGAATCCACGGAATATGCTGCGGAACTCTCAAAATTTCGGAATAGAGATCTCGCACGGGGCAGTGCGTCGATTGGCCCTCATCGTGACGAGCTGTCGCTTTCTCTCAACGGACGGCCTGCGCGCGGTTTCGCGTCGCAAGGTCAGCACCGAGCGATCACATTGTCGCTCAAGTCGGCCGAGATCGAAGCGATCGGCTACGCACGAGGGGTGCGACCGATCTTGCTTCTCGACGACGTTTCGAGCGAGCTCGATCGCGATCGCACGGCGGCACTGTTTTCGTTTCTGAGGGAACTTCGCGGCCAGGTATTCCTCACGACAAATCGCCCGGAGCTCATCGTCACGGGGGACGATCTCTCGGAGCGACGAGAATTCCTCATTGCGCAAGGGGCGCTCGTTCGAACGCTGTGAACGGATGACATGGCGCTCCCCGTGAACGAGAGAGCTGCGACCGAGGGAGGCGCAACTCAGGCGCGCTGAAGGCGGAAATTGGCTAAAATTACGGCGTTTGAGCTTGCTCGAAAGTGGAGCTGGAAGTAAACTCTGCGTGTTTCTATTGGGCTTGCACGGCCACTCGGCTCTGCACCGAAACAATCACAAAGAGCAATCCACGTTTCCGTTCGACGGCGCAGAAGCAAGGTCGATGCGGTGTTCTTCCATTTTCACAAATCAAACAAAGAAGATAGTCGATGACAACCGACGCGAACGCTTCGCAAAATAACCCCTCGTCGAATTACGGCAGCGAAAGCATCACCGTTCTCGAAGGTCTGGAGGCTGTTCGCAAGCGGCCTGGCATGTACATTGGCGACGTTCACAGCGGCGAGGGTCTTCACCACCTCGTCTGGGAGGTCGTTGACAATTCCGTGGACGAACATCTTGGCGGCTATTCGTCTCGCATGGACGTCACGGTCCATTTCGACGGCTCCGTCACGGTGGAGGACAACGGTCGAGGCATTCCGGTGGGCACCCACGCGGAGATGTCTGCCAAGATTGGTAAAAATATTAGTGCCGCCGAAGTCGTGATGACGATGCTCCACGCCGGAGGCAAGTTTGATCATTCAAACTATAAAGTCTCGGCTGGTTTGCATGGGGTTGGCGTCAGCGCGGTGAACGCGGTGAGCGAAGGGCTCAAGGTCGAGATCAAACGAGAGGGCCACGTCTATATTCAAGAGTACCGCCGGGGCGTTCCCGTTACAGGACTCGAAGTCATCGGAGATACCGATCGCACGGGCACGAAGACGACGTTCAAACCCGATCCGGAGATCTTCTCGAGCATCGAATTTAGCTACGACGTGCTTGCCAGTCGGCTGCGTGAGCTGTCGTTTCTCAATGCCGGTTTTCTCATTACGCTGACGGACGAACGCGGCGACGGCCGAAGCGAAACCTTCGAATACAAAGGCGGTATCCGCGAGTTTATTGAGCACTTGAACAAGGCAAAAGAGCCCGTTCACGACAAGGTCGTTCACATCTTGGCCGAGACACCGTCGGAATTGGGGAGCCCCATTACCGTTGAAGTCGCTCTGCAGTGGAATTCGACCTATACGGAGCAGATTTTCCCGTATACCAACAACATCCACAACAAAGACGGTGGCACGCACCTCACCGGGTTCAAAGGAGCGCTCACCCGTGTGTTCAACGCCTATGGCGCGAGCGCAAACCTGTTCAAGGACGTCAAGAACGGGCTGTCCGGGGAAGACATCCGTGAGGGGCTCACCGCCGTCATTAGCGTCAAGCTCCCCGATCCCTCGTTTTCCTCCCAAACGAAGGACAAGCTCGTCTCGAGTGAGGCGAAGACCGCGGTGGAGAACATCGTCGTCGACAAGCTCGGAACGTTTTTCGAAGAAAATCCGGCAACAGCGCGAAAAATCGTCGAAAAGACCATTCTTGCTGCAAAGGCGCGCGAGGCGGCTCGCAAGGCGCGCGAGGTCGTACGCAAGGGGGCCATGGATTACACGAGCCTGTCGGGCAAGCTCGCAGATTGTCAATCACGCGACCCGGCACAGAGCGAGCTTTATATCGTTGAGGGCGATAGCGCCGGCGGTTCGGCCAAGCAAGGTCGCGATCGGAAATTCCAGGCAATTTTGCCATTGAAAGGCAAAATCCTCAACGTGGAGCGTGCGCGCTTCGACAAGATGCTTTCGTCCGCCGAAATTGGCACGCTCATCACCGCGCTTGGGTGCGGCATTGGCGATCCTGAGCAAGGCGGCACATTTGATATCAATAAGCTTCGTTACCACCATATCGTGCTCATGACAGATGCCGATGTCGACGGCAGTCACATTCGCACGCTGCTTCTCACGTTCTTTTATCGGCAGATGCCTGAGATCTTGGAGAAAGGGTATCTTTACATCGCGCAGCCTCCTCTTTTCCGTGTGTGGAAGGGAAAGAAATCTCTCTACATCAAAGATCAGGCGGCGCTCGACCGGTTTTTCCTCGAGCAGGGAGTTGACAGCCTTTCGGTGCGCGCGTCGAAAGGGCCCACGCTCTCGGGGGATCCGATCCTTCGCCTCGCGGAACGACTTCGGATGTTTCGCAGAGCCCTATCGAAGATTGATCGGCGGGCGGATGCAAAGATCGTCGCCGCGGTGTTGCGAGCCAGCGGAATCGGGAAGGCGGACCTTCGCGTTCGGAATCGTGAGCGCATCGAGCAGGCCGCGGCGCTCATCAAATCGCGGCTTGAGAAAAAGTATCCGGACATCCTTCCTCTTGCGATCAACATCGGCTGGGAGTCGGAGCACGGCGCCGCCAGGATTCAAATCTCTCCTCGTCCGGGATCGGCCGCGCGGGAGGTCACCGTCGACTGGTCGCTCGTCGAGTCGGCGGAATACGAAGAACTCTACTCAATCGAACAGGACGTCAGGTCCATTGGCCCGGCGCCGTATTTTGCAAAGACGATCAGGACGAGTCAGGAGGACGACGCGCACGCAAAGGAAACGGAGCTCGAAGACGCAGATGCTCTCTGGGATTTCATTGAGCAGCGTGGCCGCAAGGGTTGGAACCTACAACGCTACAAGGGGCTCGGCGAGATGAATCCCGAGCAGCTTTGGGAGACAACGCTCGATCCCAATGCTCGCGTGATGCTGCAAGTTCGTCTCGACGACGCCGTGCAGACCGATCAGGTCTTCACGATTCTCATGGGGGATCAGGTCGAGCCTCGCCGAGACTTCATCGAACACAACGCGCTCAACGTCCGCAACCTCGACATCTAACACTACTGCCGGAACTTCGTTCCGGGCTATGCGTTTCCGCTTCGCGGAAACGAGTAGTGTTCACTTGTCTCAAGGGGGGCTCGGCGCCCCCTCTTGCCCGCTTTCGCGGGCAATTCACCCCTCCGAAAAGCCGCTCCCGCGGCTTTGCTAGCACTCCTGCCGGAATACTTCCGGCAGGAGTGCTAAGAGCGAGTTCGCCAGCCTGCTGCGCGAATCGATACGCTTCGATGGCGCCTTCGGCGCTGTCGGCCCGCCTACGGCGGGACCTCAGGTGGGCGCTGCGGTGCCTGCGCACGTACGATAAGTACGCTTGCGCGGGCTCCTCGCGCTCCGCCCTAGCCTCGATTCGCTCGCGACGGTTTGCCTGCAGATGCGCCGCGATTACGTCTGCGTGGCTGCGTGCTGCCTTTGTTTCGAGCGCGCTGTTGCATAGTACATGCCCATGGTTAACCTGCGCGTGCATTGCGGTGCCGGCCGTCCGGGGTTGTTCGGGCAGCGCCTCGTGCACCACGATGCATCACACATGACTTGCTCGCGATTGTTTCGTGAGAAGGGAGAGCTTCGCCATGCGACCCGACCGAATGACAACCAAGAGCCAGGAGGCGATGCGCGACGCCGTCGCACTCGCGAGCCGGCGAGGTAACCCCGAGCTCGTTCCCGAGCATCTCGTGCTGGCCATGCTCGCTCAAGACGAAGGCATTGCGCTTCCCCTCTTTCAGAAGGCCGGTGGCGATCCGGCATCGCTCGAGAATCATGAGCGCGAACACGTCGACAAGCTTCCGCGTGTGACGGGAGGCGCCGAGCCAGGGCTGTCGCGGCGCATGCTCGAAGCCGTGCGCAGGGCGGAGGACGAAGCGAAGTCTTTGAAAGACGACTTCGTTTCGGTCGAGCACTTCCTCCTTGCGCTTGCCAGGCATGATCGTGAAGTGGCTGCGGCCTTCGAACTCGCGGGCGGCGTCACCCACGACAGACTCCTCAAAGCGCTTGCCAGCGTACGCGGCGCTCAGCGCGTGACGGATCGTGATCCGGAAGGGAAATTCCAGGCGCTCGACAAGTATACGCGCGATCTCACCGAAGCTGCGCGGAAGGGGAAGCTCGATCCCGTTGTTGGTCGCGACGAAGAGATCCGCCGCGTGATGCAGGTGCTCTCTCGACGAACGAAGAACAACCCTGTGCTCATTGGCGAGCCGGGGGTCGGCAAAACGGCCATCGTCGAAGGAATTGCCAGACGCATCGTTGGCGGCGACGTGCCTGAGTCGCTCAAGAACAAGCGGCTCGTGTCGCTCGATATGGGTGCGCTCGTTGCGGGCGCCAAATACCGTGGCGAATTCGAGGATCGATTGAAGGCGGTCCTGAAGGAAATCGAGGCCGCGGCAGGTTCGATCATCCTCTTTATCGATGAGATCCACACCATCGTCGGCGCTGGTGCCGCTGAAGGATCGATGGATGCCGCGAACTTGCTCAAACCTGCGCTCGCTCGCGGGGAGCTTCGGTGCATCGGTGCGACCACCCTCGACGAATACAAAAAGCGCATTGAGAAAGATCCCGCCCTCGAACGACGCTTTCAACCCGTGTTCGTCTCTCAGCCCACGGTCCTGGATGCGATTGCGATCTTGCGCGGGCTCAAAGAGCGCTACGAGGTCCACCACGGCATTCGCATTCAAGATGCGGCGCTCGTTGCAGCGGCAACGCTGTCGGATCGTTACGTGTCTGATCGGTTTTTGCCTGACAAGGCGATCGACCTCGTCGACGAAGCGGCTGCAAAAATCAAAATGGAAGTCGACAGCATGCCGGGCGAAATCGACGCCGTGCAGCGCAAGCTCACGCAGCTTCAGATTGAGCAGGAGGCGCTAAAGAAAGAGCGCGATGCCGCGAGCAAAGCGCGCCTGTCCGACATCAAGAGCGAGATTGCCGATCTGGAAGAGAAGATTGGCGGGATGAAGGCGCAATGGCTTCGTGAAAAGGAGATTATCGAGGACATTCGCAAAACGGCACCGAAGCTCGAGGAACTTCGCGCGGAAGCCGATCGTGCGCAGCGCAAAGGGGATCTCGGCAAGGCTGCCGAGATCCGCTATGGCACGATCCCTGGCCTTGAAAAGCAAATCGAAGAAAAGCGTCGCGCGCTTGCGAAGGTGCAGGAGAAAACTTCCTATCTAAAAGAGGAAGTCACCGATCAAGATATCGCGGCGATTGTTGCGAAGTGGACCGGCGTGCCCGTAAGCAAAATGCTTGAAGGCGAGATGCAGAAGCTCCTGAAAATGGAAGAAGAACTTCGCGCTCGCGTCATTGGGCAGGAAGAGGCGCTCACCGCGGTTGCGAATGCCGTGCGCCGATCGCGTGCAGGACTCGGCGACGAGAAGCGTCCGATCGGAAGTTTCCTTTTCCTCGGGCCTACGGGCGTTGGCAAGACGGAGCTCGCGCGCACTCTTGCGGAGTTTTTGTTCGACGACGAGCGCGCGATGATTCGCCTCGACATGAGCGAGTTTCATGACAAATACACGGTGAGTCGCCTCATCGGCGCTCCTCCGGGATACGTTGGCTACGAGGAAGGTGGGCAGCTCACCGAGCCTGTCCGGCGGCGCCCGTATTCGGTCATCTTGTTTGACGAGGTAGAGAAGGCGCACCCCGACGTCTACAACGTCTTGCTCCAGGTCCTTGATGATGGTCGGCTGACCGACGGTCAGGGGAGAACCGTCGATTTCAAGAATACGGTTCTCATCATGACGAGCAACATCGGCTCGCAACATATTGCGGCCATCGACGAAAAGAATCTGCCAGAAGCAGACAAGAGAGCTCTCATCGATCGCGCGGTGCTCGAGGACGTCCGAAAAGCGTTCCGTCCGGAGTTTCTGAATCGCCTCGACGAGATCGTTGTCTTTCACCGCCTCGATCGAACGGAGATGCACAAGATTATCGACATCCAACTTCGTCGATTCGCCGATCGCCTCGGGAAGCGTGAGATCCTGGTGGATCTGTCCCCTGCGGCGAAAGACTACCTCTCCGAAGTGGGTTGGGATCCTCAATACGGAGCGAGGCCACTCAAGCGCGCCATTCAGCGCTATCTCGAAGACCCTCTTGCAAAGGAAGTCATTGCCGGAACGTACCCGCCCGGCACGTATCTCAAGGTGGATCGTGGAACCACTGGGCTCACGTTCTCCCCTCAAAAATCGAATTGACGAAGTGGGTTCCGATGTCCGTCCTTATTTCATTTGCCGGGCTGCCTTGCGTCGGAAAGAGCACTATCGCGCGGGCGCTCTCTGTCCGTACCGGGGCAGTCTATCTTCGGATTGACGAAATCGAGGCCGCCATCTGGGCCCTCGACCCCGACCGGGACATCGGGCCGGAAAGCTACTACATCGCGGCGGCTCTCGCCGTGTCCAATCTCGGGTTGGGGCACACGACCATTATCGACTGCGTAAACCCTTGGGACAAGACGAGACAGATATTTGGCGATGCAGCCAAACGGGCTGATGCGCGATTGCTCGGAGTCGAGATTCATTGTTCCGACCCCGTTCAGCATCAATCGCGGGTCGAAAGACGTGAGATGGACGTGCCCAGTCGAACGAAACCGGATTGGCAAAAGATCGTCTCCCGTGACTACTCCCCTTGGACGAACGCGGACCTAACGATTGATACGGCGCGTGTAGACGTGACGAAGGCCGTAGCCGAAATCGTGGCTCAGCTCTAGCCGCATGCGCAGGCAGCGGGATCACTTCCCGTCCCTCATGCATGACGAAGGGGGCGCTTTGTATGCTCGGATATCCTTGATTCGCTGTTCGAAGTCGCGTCGATCGGCGGCGTTCATCTCGACACCGCCGAACCGCGCCTCGATGTAGCGGTGCGTCAGGGCGAGTACGTTGCCAGCGAGTGGGTGTGCTTGCTCGGCGAGCCGCTCCGCGTAGCGCAGAGGTGGCAGCGAAGGCGGACGCGACAGTCCGTGCATGGTTAGCGCAAGCTCCAGATGCCTGTAGAGTGCACTGATCGCCTCGAGCTTCGGATGGCCCCCTTTGCGGACGTTGGTGGCCGATCTGTTTTTCTTCGGCCCCGTTGTTCGCTTCCACACGTAGCTGCCAATCGCGAAAGCGAGCAGCATTGCGACAACGACGGGGCCGCGTGTCAACCCTTCCGCGGCGCCACGGTCGGCGTGCGTGGCCGCGCGAAGTTCATGATACCGGCGACTGAGATTCTCGAAGAGATGAATTTGTGTTTTGAGGTCGTAACCGACGATGTAGCGGTTCCATCTCTGGGATAAGGCGTCGATCCAATCGCGGAGATAAACATAAGCGCCCGTCTCTTCGAGAGGCTGCGGCGAGTTCGGTGTCGGGTCGAAGGTTGCCCATCCGTGAATGGGATCATCCAAGTACGCCTCTACCCATGAGTGAGCGTCACCTTGGCGGACAGCATAATAGCGGCCGAAGCGGTTGTACGTTCCTCCAATGAAGCCCGTGACGTTGCGCGACGGAATGCCAATTTCGCGCAACATGATGGCCATGGCCGTCGAGAAGAACTCGCAGTGCCCGCGCTTCGATTCGAACAGAAAATGATCGATGGGTTCGGGGTGCCCGCCGGAGGGAGAAGCCGTATCGTAGCGATAATCGCGTTTGAGGTGATCCTCGATAGCCTTGGCTTTGAGATAAGGCGTTGATTGGCTATCCGCCCATTCGTGTGCGAGATCGGCGATGCGGGTCGGCATGGTTTCGGGGATCTCGAGATAGCGGGTGCGCTCCTCCTGCGAGAGGGTCTCGACGATGGGCTCGCGATCTCCTGCCACGTACGCGTCGTAGCGAATGCCATGGGAGTCTGTCCCGGAGTAGCGCACCTCGCCCTCGGCTCCGCGGACGAGCCGCAGGCGTTCGCCGAGCACGGTTTTTTGCTGTATGCGCAATTCGACGGCGATTGCACGCGGAGGTAAAAATACGACGGGAGGGTCGATTGTCTCCAAGTCAATCGACACTTTGCGATCCCAACCGTCGGGACGTCGGAAGAGCGAGAGCGTCTCGCCGGACTCGGCGTCGATGGGGCGCTCTCGTAGAGCGCGCGACCATGCGTGACCGTTGTAATTGTCAAAGGCGGTGCCACGGAAGCGAAGAGTATTTTTTGTAGGGCGGGGCTCCGGCAGATCGGGGATGTCGAAGCGCAGCGCGACGGTCGGATCGTTACGCAAGACTCCTACTTCGCCAAGATCGACGCGGTCGCTGAAGCCAACCATGCGGCCGGGCCGAGCGTGATTCAAAAGCAGGAGAGAGAGTCCGACCCTCGGGAACGTCACGAACAGGGCTGCCGTGAAGAAGAAAATGGGAAGGGACAGAAGGCTCGTCATAAAAAGGAAGCCTCGTCCAACAACGCGGCGACTCCGCAGGATTCGCGGAACGTCCACGGGCAGACCCGTGCGATCCCGCGCGCCTTGGCGGTAGTTCCCTTCGACTTCTCGACGGAGATGACTGAGTACGAGCGCGCCCGGGATCATGAGGAGAAAACCGAGGAAGCAGAGCCCATAGGTGAGTCCGCCGCCGAGCACGGTTCCCGTAACGAAGTGCAAGAGGGCAAGTACGATGATTTGTTGGTCGTGCACGGCGCCGCGGCGGGTCGCGACGCGAAAAATTTGTAGAATGGCGGCGAACTCGACGGCGATGTCGAGCGCGGGGCGTCCGGCGAAGAGCTGACTGATCTGCACCACGAAGAGGCAGGCTGGGCCGCCCGTCGCCAGATAACGGAGTGCTCGGCGATTCTCCCAGCTCTCAGGGACCGCGAGTGCGAGTGCGAGTCCTCCAAGGAGGAACACGGTCATCCACGGCGTCATTGAAGCCGCACTGACAACGGCAATGACGCCAAAGGCGGCGAGCGCATCCGTCATGACTCGGTGTGCAGTTCCGAATCTCATTCGGTGGTTCGCGCCCAGGTTGTGCACTCGACGAAGGGAGGGCGGGCTGTCTCGCGCGGGGCATGGACGGCAGAGGCTGGAACGGACTCGACGAACGCGAGAAAGCGAAGGAGAGGATCGGCGCCCGTGACACGGTTTGCGCGCACGGCGTCTCCGGTCGTCGTCAGGATCGCGACACGGTCGCCTCGCTTGACGTGTGCAACGGCGCGCGATGCGCAATCACGGATTTTGCGCTCGAAGAGGGTATCCCATTCGCCATCTGCATCTGCGTTGTTGGGACAGACGGTATCGAGGGGAAGGACGATATCGGGATGTGCCTCGCGCGCGCGCTCGCGCATGACGAGTTGGCCGACCGATGCACTCTTTCGCCAGTGCACGTCGCGCGGGTCCTCTCCCTGACGCAGAAGTTTGAGTCCGAGATAGTCGTCGCCGTGACCGCGACCAACCGCGGTGTCGCCGCCGACGTGGCGACCGGCGGTGAGCGGGGCGAGCTCGATGGGGTCGACAGCCGGATAGATGACGAGTTCGCTCTCGGCTGGGACCTCTCGCGACTTTTCGAACAATCCAAAAGGGAAGCGCGTTGCGACGCGAAATCCAGTGTGCAGATCTCGTCCTCGCCTCGCGGGGATTCGTCGGTACGCGGCGACCTGCGCGTATCCCGGACTGATCTTCAGGAAGAAACATCGCTTGTCCGCAGGCTGGTCCAATCGAAGATCTTCGACTTCGATCGCGTAGGAAGGCACGCGAAGCTTGTGATTGATGACTTCGATCTCGACGATGTGCGGGCGCCCGACGTACGCACGAAGTGGCAGTTTTCTCGCGACCGTGATGTCGCGAAGACTCAGCTCGCTCATGAGTCCGCTCACGATGATGAGGGCGAGGAGCATTCCGAGCAGCAGATAGAGGAGATTGTTGCCCGTGTTGATGGCGGCAAAGCCCACGCCGAGCGTAACGCCGACGAAGAACTTCCCTTCGCGCGTGACCTTGAGTTGGCGAGGAAGACGAATCTTCGACCAGAGCGGACGAAGCCTGCTGGCGCGCGCGACCGTTCTGCCAAGCGGAGTCGTCATGAATTCTCCGGGCTAGAGCGGGACGGGGATCCGCGCGACGATGTTGCGCACGGCGTCTTCGGCTTCGTCGCGCGAGGGGGCAAAACCTCCGTCGTGCGCGGCGACGCGGATACGGTGAGCGAGCACGGGGACGGCGAGATCATGAATGTCGTCCGCGATGCAGTAGCCTCGTCCTCGAAGAAGAGCACGGGCGCGCGCGGCTTTGCTCAGTGCCATCGCGCCGCGTGTGGACGCGCCGAGCGAGAGCGCAGACGAAGTACGAGTCGCATGAATGATCAGGTGCAAGTAACTGAGGAGAGAGTTGTCGATTGCGACGCGGTCCACCTGGCGCTGAAGGGCGACGAGGTGGGACGGGTCGAGAACGACGGGGACGTTGCGGGCCGTATCGGAATTGCCTTCGAGCAGGAGGCGCATCTCGACGTGCGGTGGCGGATAACCAATGCGAACACGCAAGATGAAGCGATCGAGTTGTGACTCTGGGAGCGGGAAGGTGCCCGCAAAGTCTTGCGGATTCTGCGTCGCAATCACGAAGAACGGATCGGGCAGGGGAATGGTCTGTCCGTCGATCGAGACTTGGGCTTCGTTCATGGCTTCGAGCAACGCCGACTGCGTGCGCGGGCTCGCCCGATTGATCTCGTCGGCAAGAAGGACGTTCGCGAAGATTGGCCCGTGCCGAAGCACGAACTCCGCGTTGCGTTGGTCGTAGACGGAGACCCCGACAACGTCACTCGGAAGCAGATCGCTTGTAAATTGCACGCGTCTCAGCTCCCCGCCCACGGCGTGTGCAAGTGCGCGTGCGAGCGTGGTCTTTCCGACACCGGGGACGTCCTCGATGAGCAAGTGACCACGAGCGAGCAATGCAGCGAGTGCGAGCTCGACGGCTTCATGCTTCCCCTCAAGGGCCCCCTCCACGGCCTGCCGCATTTTTTTTATCAGTGGGAGCTCCTCCCCGAAGAGCGCAGCGACGGCAGTCATGGTGCGGAGAATAGCACGGAGTTCGAATGCCAGAGGTTTAGGGCGCGGGTAAGAAAATTGCCATCGAATAAGTGCAATGTGCAAGCATGCACGCAGGCGCTCGGATCTTGCCGATCGTGCCGGACCGCGGCAGTGTGCGCACGTGCCCGCGACGGAAACTTCTTGTTGTGTCGAGCTGCGAAGCGTGACCAAGACGTACGGTCCTGTTCGTGCGCTCGTTGGGGTGGACGCTCGCTTCGAGGCCGGGCGCGTGTCCATGGTGCTCGGACCCAATGGGTCGGGCAAATCGACTCTGCTCGCGATCGTTGGGACGCTCGCGCGTCCGAGTTCGGGGCGCGTGTCGCACGGGGCATTGGGTCGAACGCGCGAGGAGGTGCGTGCGGCGCTTGGCTGGGTTGGGCACGAATCGCTCTGCTATGCGGACCTGTCCGGGCGCGAGAATATCGAGCTCGCCGCGAGACTTCACGGTCTTGCGGTCGACGCGGCGTTTGCGGCAGCGCGCCAGCGCTTCGAGCTTGGATCGTTCGCGGAGCGGCCGTTTCGAACGTATTCGCGTGGACAACGCCAACGGGTCGCGCTCGCTAGAGCGCTCGTCCATCGTCCCTCGCTCATCTTGCTCGACGAGCCAACGACGGGTCTCGATGCGTCGGGCGTCGGGCGTTTGCGTGAGGTCGTACGAGAGGAGGCTGCGCGCGGGGTCGTCGTCGTCGTCGTCACCCACGACGACGGTTTCGCGCGAGCCGCGGGGGACGTGCGCGTCGTGCTCGAGCGCGGACGCATCGTGTAGGACCGCATTCGTAGGGGCGGCCCCCTGTGGCCGCCCTATTCGATGCGTTGCTCTGCGAGTGAGGGGAAGAGCATGCCGAGAGCGCGCGTGAATACCGGGTTTCTTTCGAGCTCGGAGGCTCGGGCGCGCGGCAAAGCCGCGAGGACCGGGACGCTCGTGACGAGCGGGACCTCCGCGGTGTTGTCGCCCGTCGAGCTGTCCGCGTTGGCGGGCGCGGACAGCAGGATGCCGGAGATGGAGAGTCCGTCCGTCTGCGCCGCGCGAACGGTCGCACCGAGGTCGTGCAACACGCCAAGGCGATCTTGTGCCACGAGAACGACGGCGTCGGGCGCGAGGTCGCGCGCGAGGTCGGCGTTCGTTCGCGTGGGGTTTTCGGTGAGCGGGGAGAAGAGTCCTCCAGGGAGCTCCACGAGAACTCCGTCCGCTTCAGTGCGGATGCGCGCGACCCATTCGAGGATGACGGCGAAATCGATGACGCGGCCCTCGATGCGCGCCGCGAGGTGAGGAGAGACAGGGCGAGCGAACAGAAACGGGGGCGGGAATTGTTTCACGTGAAACGTTGATGCGCTGGCAAGGGTTTCGCCGTCCGCGCCGAAGAGTGTTCCCTCGGCAACGCCCGTCTCGATCGGTTTGACGCCCGCGACTTTGGCATCTGCTCTCCCCATGGCCTCGAGTCGTCGGACCCACGCGCGGATCAGCGCGGCGGAGAGGTGCGTCTTTCCAATTTCGGTACCGGTTCCGCTGACAACGACAAGCGGCGCGAGATTCATTCGGGCAAGCTCCCTGTCTGGTGAAGAGCGGAGCGAAGAACATCGATCGCGCGATCGATGTCTTGCTCGGTGTGGCGCGCAGTGACGGTGAGGCGCAACCTCGCCGTTCCTTCGGGAACGGTTGGCGGGCGAATGGCCTGGACATGGATGCCATTCGCTTTGGCGATGTTGGCGAGGTGTACAGCCTCCTCTGGTGTGCCGATGACGACCGGGACGACGTGGCCGAAGCCGAGGAGTTGCGGCGCGCGCACGGAGGGAGGACCGCCGCTCGGGCCTTCGGCAGCACCGGCGGCAAGCAGTCCTCTCCGCAGGCGGACCGCGAGATCTTGTACGCGAGCACCGATGTCGGGGGTGCGCTGGAGAGTTTCGAGCGAGCGGAGGGCAGCGGCGGCGGCACAAGGAGCGAGACCCGTCGAGAAGACGAAGCTGCGCGCACGGTTCCAGAGCCACTTGCGAAGGACCGCCCGGCCTGCCACGAACGCGCCCTGGGAGCCAAGGGACTTGCCAAGGGTTCCGACGAGGACGTCGGGGGCGATGCCCGCCTCTGCGCAAAGTCCGCGGCCGCCGGGGCCGAGAACGCCGATGGCGTGGGCGTCGTCGACGATGAGCGCTGCACCTCGCGCGTCGCAGATCCCGCGGAGGGCGGCGAGATCGGGGCCGTCGGCATCCATGCTGTAGTAGCTCTCGACGATGACCCAGGCGCGCTCCTCCGTGCGCGAAGCGAGTGCACCGTCGATCGCCTGAAGATTGCGGTGCGGGGTGATGACGACACGCGCCTTGGAGAGGCGGATGCCATCAATGAGCGATGCGTGGTTGAGCGCGTCGCTCACCACGACGTCTGCGGGGCCCGCGAGCGCGGAAACTGTGCCCACGTTCGCGCAGTAGCCGCTCGTGAAAACGAGGACATCTTCGACGTGGAGCCATTCGGCGAGCGCGCGCTCGAGCCGGCGATGCTCGTCCCGTTCGCCGGAGATGAGTCGCGAGGAGCCGGAGCCGCTCGGGGACGGAGGCGCTTTCGCGGCCGCGAGACCGAGGTAGTCGTTCGAACAGAACGACAAGGCGTCCGGAGAGATCGCATCGGCCGGTTGCCGGAAAAGTCCGCGGCGCTCGAGTTCTGCGATCGCACCGGGGAGATGGTCGAGAGGGTCCTCCGAGTGTTTCACGTGAAACATGCTCTCAGGGATTGCAGACTTTTGCCGCCAGACAATTCTGGCACGGAATGGATTCATCCTGGCCAACGACGCATGGCAGCGTGGTGGTGCCGCTCGAGCCCGTGGCAGGCGGATTCCGGCAGTTCGGCTGGGTGCCGGCGTCTGGATCGTCGGCAGCAGAGAAATCGACGAGGCAGCCGTAGCAAACATCGATCGGGAGGGTGAATTCTCCGCTCTCGAGATTGACGCCTCCGAGGGATGTGCCGAACACCTTGACGTGAGCGATCACCCTGGTGGCCATATTGTTCGGCCGTGTCTGCGAAAGCGAAGCGGCGGCCATGGCGGCTGTTGGCTTATCGAGAAGGGTGACATTGACCGTGCCGTAGCCGGGGGTGTTGTTGTTCTGCGGATCGGCAAAACCAACCCCAGAGGCCGTGAAGGAATTGATCTCGGTTCCGTCCGGCCTTGTCACGGTCACAACCGCTCCGTTGATGTGGACACGATTGCTCTCCGCACGATTCGACAGCGGGTCCCCACGCGCAACGAGTTGGTTGCCAACGAGGAGGATTGCTCCGAAATTGTCTCGGAGCCCAATGTCGAGCGTACCCTCGAAGAGCTCGGCCTGCGTGGGATCGTTCGTGTAAATGCAGGTTCCGTTCTGTCGATTCGTCGACGGAGCGAGAGCCCCGTGAATGAAGATGGATTGGTCGTTCGTCGTGCATGCCGGGACAATCGCACCAACGACAATCGCGCCAACGACGAGGCCGGCGCCGACGAGACGAACGATGGGACCCCAGATGCGCTTCATGGGTCGATACCTTCCACGGCGCAGAGCGTATCCGGGTGGAACGCCAACCGCCAAATTCTCGCCAGACCGCCCCGCCGCGAACCCCGAGCAGGTTGCGGACCGAGTATTTTGGCCGAGTTCCAAGCAGCACGAGGCGCTCCGACGAGAGCTGCTTGTGCAGCTTGAGGAGGAGCAACGAAGGGATGCGATGGGAATCGGTCAAAAGACGACGGGAGCAACCTTCGAGGGGTTCGAAACCTCACGTCAACTTGAAAGCGGTCTAGGTTACGGCGAGGGCGGCGGCGCGCAGAACATCGAGGCTGATGGTCTCAACGGCGCCCTGCCCGGCACCGGTGACGACGGGCAGCTTCATCGATGTCGCCGCCCGCTTCTTGTCTGCGAGAACGTAGGGCCATGAAGCCGCGATGTCTTCGGGCGATGTGTGCGTGGCAAGTCCCAGGCGACGGAAGAGGGTCTCTGCTCGCGCCGCCAGACCGCGCGGTGTGAGCCCAAGTCGCTCTGTCGCCTTCATTTCGATCACCGTCCCCACGGCGACCGCTTCGCCGTGCAGGTGTGCCGCATACCCCCCGTGGGCCTCGAGTGCGTGACCGACCGTGTGCCCCAGGTTGAGCAGCGCTCGACGTCCGCTTTCACGCTCGTCGTCCCGCACGACGCGGATTTTCGCCTGGACCGCGTCTCGAACGATGGTTCTCAGCGCGTCGCGTTCCCCTCGCGCGAGTCCCTCGGCGTGAGCTTCGATGGCATCGAGGAGCGACGCGTCCGTGACGAGCGCGATCTTCACGACTTCCGCGAGTCCGGCCGCCCGCTCTCGCACGGGCAGCGTCGAGAGGTGCGCGAGATCGAGCAAAACGCGACTCGGCTGGAAGAAGGCGCCGATGAGATTCTTCCCGGCGGCGTGGTCGAAGCCGGTCTTGCCTCCCACGGACGAGTCGACCATGGAGAGCACGGTGGTTGCAACTTGCACGCATCGGACGCCGCGCAGCAGCGTCGACGCCGCAAAGCCCGCGAGATCCCCGACGACCCCGCCACCGAACGCGAGCACGACGGCATCACGGTCGACGCCGAACGCGAGGGCTTCGTTCCAGATGCGCGCGATCGTCGCAAGTGTCTTCGACGTTTCGCCGGGCGCAATCTCGATCGTCAGAGTGCGGAGATCGCCGATGTTTGCGAGGGCGCTCTCGAGCCAATGCCCGCGAAAGCGCCGGACGTTCGAGTCCGTCACGACGATGATCGATGAAGGGCGAAGCTCCTTCAGCGTGCTCGTCAGGCGCAGAGGTTCGTCGTCAGCGAGCTCGATGGCGTAACTCCGAGAGCCGAGAGGCATCGCAAGCAGATCGCGATCCGCAAGCGCAACGATCTTCGATGCGATCTCTTCGGGAGTCACGCCTTCGGTGGAGATGGTGGCGTGGCACTCGCCATAGGCTTCTCGTCGGAGCGAGAGCAAATCGCGTGTTCGGTCGGCCGGCGAGCGTGCCACGAGGTTCGGCCGTCCTTGAAGCGAAGCGACGCGTGAGAGGATGGTCTCCGCACGCGCCGTGAGCGTCACGACGGTTGCGCGTTCGAGGGTTGCGTGGCGGACGTGTTCGATCGTCACGGTGCCTCCGCCGAACGAGATGACGCGAGGGATGCCGTCGCCAAGGATGCTGTTGATCGCCTCCGCTTCTCTCTCCCGAAAGCGGGCTTCGCCTTCGCTTGCGAAGATCTCCGGCACGCTTTTGCCGGCCTGCTCCACGACGTAATCGTCGAGATCCAAAAACGACACGCCGAGGGTGTTCGCGACGAGGCGTCCCACCGTGCTTTTGCCTGTTGCCATGAAGCCGCTGAGGACGATGGGGCGACGCGCGGGGATCATTCGAATTCCTTGCATTGTGCAACGTAGCTTCCCACGTTGCGAACGAGCTCTCTGCTCGAATCCGATCCGAACTTTTCGAGCAGCGCGTCGGCGAGCGCGATCGCCACCATCGCTTCCCCAACAATCGATGCCGCCGCAACGGCGCACACGTCACTGCGCTCGAAGGCCGCGTCGAAGGGCTCCTTCGTGCGCACGTCCACGCTTGGCAGCGCCTTCTTCAATGTCGCAATCGGCTTCATGGCGGCGCGGCACACGACGGCCTCTCCGTTGGTGATGCCGCCCTCGAGCCCGCCGGCACGATTCGTCGGGCGCGTGAATCGCTTGTCGAACGCGTCGTAGTGGATGGCGTCGTGCACCTGCGAGCCACGCATCGCCGCGGTGCGGAAGCCGTCGCCAATCTCGACGCCCTTGATGGCCTGGATGCTCATGAGCGCTTGCGCGAGTCGTCCGTCGAGTTTTCGATCCCAGTGGACGTGCGAGCCGAGGCCGACCGGGACGTCCGTAGCAATGACCTCGAACACGCCGCCGAGCGTGTCGCCTGCGTGCGCCGCGTCGCGAATCGCCGCTTTCATCCGCGCCTCCGCGTCCTCGTCGGCGCACGCGAGATCGGAGGCGCGCGCTCGCGATTTGAGTTTCGCGTGAGGCAGATCGAGAGGCCCCACTTGTACGGGCCCGATGGCGATGACGTGTGCGAACACATCGATCGCCACCTCCGCGAGCAGGCACTTTGCGACTGCGCCGACCGCCGTGCGAGCCGCGGTTTCTCGCGCGCTCGCGCGCTCGAGGATGTCGCGCAGATCTCGTCGGTTGTACTTCAATCCTCCCGCGAGATCGGCGTGCCCGGGTCGCGGTCGCGTGACCGCCTCCGGTCTTATCTCCATGAGTGCGGGCGACATGCGATCGAGCCAATTTTGATGATCGTGATTCGTAATGGTCATCGCGATCGGCGAGCCGAGCGTCAGACCGTCGCGCACGCCGGCGGCGAACTCGACGCGATCGGTCTCGATCTTCATGCGTCCGCCACGGCCGTAACCGCGCTGCCGGCGCGCGAGATCTTCGTTGATGTCGTCTGTGCGGAGCGGAATTCCGGCCGGAACTCCCTCCACGATCGCGACAAGTTGCGGACCGTGCGATTCGCCGGCAGTCATCCATCGAAAGTGAGGCATAGCTCGCTACTCTGCCACGTCGCGGAGGCGCTGTGGACGATCGGCTGAATCTCATCGAAAAGAATGGCGCAGTGAGCATGGAGATTGTCGCCAAGCCGCGAGCCAAGAAGAGCGGCATTGCGGGGGTGCGCGGCGGAGCGCTGGAGGTTCGCCTCGCGGCGCCGCCCGTTGACGGCGCGGCGAATGAGGAACTCGTGCGCGTGCTTGCCGATGCGTTTTCTGTCTCGCGGCGGCAGATTGTGATCGTGCGCGGCGACAGTTCTCGGATGAAGCTTGTGCGCATTGAGGGCATGACTGCCGCTGCACTACAGGCCATTGTCGCGGAGGTGATAGGCTCGCCTTCTTCATGACCGATCTCGTGTTCGAAAAGTACGAAGGACTCGGCAATGACTTCGTCCTCATCGAGGCAGATCGGGAAGATGCCATCTCGTCCTCGTTGGCTCGCACGATTTGCGATCGCCGCTTCGGTGTTGGTGGCGACGGCGTGCTCGTCGTGTTGCCCCCCGTCTCGCCGAAGGCCGCTGCACGCATGCGCGTCATCAACGCGGACGGTTCGATCCCGGAGATGTGCGGCAACGGTCTTCGATGCGTCGCGCTCCATGTCTTTCGCGCCGGAGAGATGCAGGGCGAGGGTGAGCTCGTCTTCGACACAGACGCCGGCACGCGCCTCTGCGTCGTCGATGATCGCAACCGTCGCGGTCTCGTCACCGTTGACATGGGCGTGGTCCGAGCAACCGATGACGTGACCATCGATCTCGACGGGGATCGTTGGGAGCTTTCGCTCGCCGACGCTGGGAATCCTCACGCCATCACGACGCGTCTTGCCGCGCGAGAGATCATCGACATCGTTGGCCCGAGGCTCGCGACACATCCCCTCTTTCCGAATGGGACGAACGTCGAGTTCGCTTCGTTCCGCAAAGGCGCTGTCGATCTCGTCGTCTGGGAGCGAGGCTGCGGAGTGACGCATGCATGCGGGACCGGCGCGTGCGCAACCGTGGCTGTTGGCGTGAAGAAGGGACTGCTCGCGAGAAATGAAGAAGTCATCGTGACTTTGCCGGGTGGCCCGCTCTTCATCACGTTGCGCAACGACGGCCATGCAATCATGCGGGGGCCCGCTCGCCATGTTTTTTCGGGCCGTCTGTCAGATATTCCGTGACGAATGCTCCGCGTAGGGCAGGCACGGGGGCTGCCCCTACAACCCACAGCGCATTCGTAGGGGCGGCCCCCTGTGGCCGCCCTAACGTCCAATCGTGATCTCACGCCCGAGCAGTTGATCGGCGGCGCGTGTGAAGTTTACGAATTTCGTGTATTGTGCACCTGGTTGCACGCGTCCCGCGGGGATATCGACGAGACGCTGAAGGACGATCGAATGGTCGGCAACGGTGTCGGACACGCGCACGGTGCGATCCTCGTCTTTGAGCTCGCCGCCTGGCAGTCCTGTTGGCATTGGCATGTCGCTCGGGACGACGATTTCGAATTTGACTTCGACGTGGGACGACGTTCCAAGCAAGAGCGGCGTCTGCCGCTCTGCCAGTGACGCGACTTGCGTGATGCTCACGGGGAAGAGCGCCTTCAAGACGAACTTGGAAGGCCCAACTGTCCGCGCAAGCTGGGATGCCTCCGCGTGGATGCGCAGGACGAGCGGCGCGCCGAGATCGTCGACGTTTTCGAGTTTCATGTCTACGAGGCGAGCGCCAGGAATGTTCGGCCCGAGAAGCTGCGTCTCGACGAGCTCGCGATGCCTGTTTTGCGGGACGCGATCGAAGATCTCGCGAAGACGAATGCCCATGCGGCCAGAGTAACTCTGGACGAGATCGATGTTCGCCGAGCCGTTTTTCGAGAGGACTGCTTTGCCGGTGAGCAAGACGCCGTCGGCGCTGCCGAGCATGGGGGTCACGTCGCGCGGGGTGCCGGGCGTCAAACGAATGGCCGGCTGTCCGCGGAGTTCCGCGGGTACGTACCCGTAGGGCGCGTATTTGTCGCGCGCCGTGAGCCAGCGTGGCCCTTTCTCGGTCTCGAGGCGCAAGACGACGTTGTCGTAGATCTCGATTTCGCTCATCTTGCCGAGCGGAGGCATCGCGATGCGGCTTTTGACGAGTGCGAGCTCCGTCGAGATCCCGAGCAGCCGCGCGAAGTACGTGAACGCCGCCTGACGCGATCCCGCGCGCCCCGTAATCGCGCGCCGGCCGTCCGACTCGTTGCTCTCTTGGATCTCCGTCCCGACGTACTTGTAAAGTGCACGCGCCTGATCGTCACGGTTCCCGTGCGGAATCTTCGCGACGATTTCGCGTGCGGTCTTGCGCAGGCGCGGATCGAGCGGTGTCTCTTCCGTCGCGGCGTCGACATAACGAAGGAGCATCTCGTCGAGCGATACGCCCCAGCCGACGCGTACGCTCGGCAAGAACTCGCGAGGGCTCGGACTATCGGGCTCCTCTGGAGCGGGGGGACTCTCGTCGACGCGCCAGCGCCGCTCGACGAACATGATGCGGTCGGTGCGTGTTGGGGACGGAACCTTGCCGACCGTTTCGATCTCGAGGGCTTTGTCCTTTGGCGTGACGATGACGAACTCACTTCGCCAGTAGCCCTTGTCGGGCTCGCGGAAGAACCATTGCGGGCCGACGTATCGCTTGCCTTTGCTGCCCTCGCTTGCCGTCGTCGTAACGTGCTCGATCTCGACGTAGTCACCGACTTCGAGGTGGGGCATGGTCAACGTTTGCTTGCCCTCCACGGGTTCCGGCTCGAGCACGGAGCCGTCCGGTTTGATCACGCGGAGCTGCAAAATTTGGCCTGTTGGCGGCTCTTGCTCGGCCTCTTTCCCAACGGCCTCTTGCGACTGCATGCGGACAATTTCGTGTTCGAGCATCTCGCTCGAACCGTCGGGATGAACCCACGTGGCCGCGTAGTCGAGCACGCGCGCGGCGGTGCCATCCATGTGCTTGCCGGTCTTCTCCCATGCCTCGAACTCTTTGATGACTTTGCGGCCGTCCATGCGATACGGCTCGAGGAGGCTCGCGCCCTCGATGAGATCGATGGCGTCGCGGATCTCGCTCCCCTTCGAGCCGGCCTGCAACGCTGCAGCAAGCGCGTGCCTGAGGGCCGTCGTGTCGCCCTTGGCGTAGGCGTAGTCCGCAAGCTTGAGTCGCGTTGCCGAGTTCTTCGGGTTCTTCGCGAGCGCCTTTTCGAGTTCCGCGACGGCCTTGCTCGGATCCCCCGAGCGCATGAAAATCTCGGCGATCCGTGCCGCGAGCTCTTTGCGATCGGGTCGCCGCTTCTCGAGTCTCTTGAGTTCGTCGATGGCTGTCTTCCAGTCATGCCTTGCGATGGCGCGATCGAGATCGACCTCCGCGTCTGGATCGATCTTCTTGAGCCGCTCGGCGACTCTGTCGGCCTCCGCAACGGCCCCGTCGTCTTCGAGTGCATTCATGTAGAGTGCAAGTGCATCGCGATCGTCTGGGAAGCGCTCGGCGAGCTCTTTGATCGTTCGCATGCGCTCGGCTCGCCAACCGAGTCGGCCGTACAGACGCGCGAGCTGCTCGGTGAGCTCCGGAACGCCTGGCATCTGTTGCGTGAGGGCGCGGAGTGAATCGACGGCTTCGACGAATCCGCGTTGCTCCGCGTCGTCGAGAATGAGCCAACCGCGTGCGAACCACAGCTTCGGATCCCCGGCCGCGGCGCGCGCGTAGAGACTTTTTTCGTTCGTGTGCTGGACTTGCTCCGGGTACGCAATATCTCCGTGCGCGTGGCGAGCGCCGAAGAGCAGCGCGACGGGCGCTGCATTCTTCGGCGACGAGAGAGGAGCGATCATCGTGGCGGAGACGTCGCTCAGGCCGTCGATGCTCGCCGCTTCTGCCGCGAGGACGGCGACGAGCGGCGTCATCTTCGTGGCGCGCAAATCATCGGTTGCGAGGGCCGTGACGTAGCCCGCGATCGGATTTGGATCCGCGAGCAGCACCGGGAGAGAGAGGCCGTACGGTTTGTCTGCATTCGTATCGGTCGCGAGGTTTGCAGAGGTCCCGTCGAGATTGAGGAGACGAACCGATGTTGCGTTGTTGAGGACCCGCGCGAGCACGCGGTGGCGGCCCGGCGAAACGCGCACGGCAGCGCCGAAGCGTTGCCAGATCCCCCAGGAGCGCAGATCGCGTTCGCCCACGAGCACGTCGTCGACCCACACCGCGACCGAGCCTTGCGCGGCGACGATCAGATCGCGATTGGAAGGCGTATCGAAAAATGTCTCGACATAGAAAATGCCGTCGTCCGTGTGCTCCGTGCTCGCGAAGAGGCAGCGGTGTCGCTCGGCTTTGAGCACGCGAGGAACGTTCCCTCGCAGCGGATCCTCGGGCCACGAAGGTGGCCACGGCGCGCGCTCTGCGGGGAAGCTCCGTCGCCGATCGGGAGCCGTGCCCCGACCGAACGGGCCCGCGATGCGCAGGTTTCGTGCGCAACCCATGCGGCTCGTGACGAGCGTGTCGTACGCATCTCCCGTTACCTCGGCGCGGTTCAAGACCTCGCTCGTCGACCATTCGCCGAGCTCGGCGAGCGCGCGCCAGCCGATGTGCCCTGGCGCATCGAGGATCGGTTGGACGGACGACTTCGTCTGCGCCCAGAGGTTGACCACGCTGCTGCGGAGCGCGACGAGATGGTGAGCCGCAAACCAGGCCGCAAGCGGCGCAACCAGAAGGTTGCTCTTCTTGGCAGCGACGAGCGTCGCGACGTAGCCGTCGGCCGCGCGTTTCAACTCGCCGTGCGTCTCGTCGAAGATCGCGGCGCCGAGCGATGCGAAGGGACCTTTGTCTTTTGCTTGGTCGAGGCGTGCTCGCGCGTCGGCCGCGTTCTTCGCGTTTCCGCCGGGTGCGAACATCTCGTCGAGCAGTCCTCGGCCAACGGTCTCGGCGTCGGAAGAATCTCGCGCACTCGAAGAGAGCTTGCTGCGATCCGCGGGCGAGTTCGATGACGGTTTCGATGCGCCGCATCCGGCAACGACGAGGCAGAGCGCTCCTGCGAAAAGCGATCGGGAAAAATTTCTCACTTATTCACCGTAAATGTCAGCGTCTGGCCGAGTTCGCGATCGGCGTTTTCGCAGAACGTGCGAAATGCGGGGTACTCGCTCGCGGCGATACGCGAGCGCGTGATGGCGACTTGGGACTTCACGCGCACGACGCCGTTCGTGTTTTCGACCTCGACGCGGTACGTGCCGTAGGGCGAGCGGCCCTCTGCGGAATGTGGCGAGGAGAGGATCTTTGCTCCCGCCGGCAAGCGCACGCTCGTTTCGGTCTCTCGCGTCGTAAGAGCGAAGATGCGCACGTCGCGTTTTCGCTGCGAGAGCGGCGCCCACGTGAGAACGGCGAACTCTCTGCCGCCGACGGGAACGCGGAACGCGTCGCCGTCTTTGCGGGCGAACACGGGCACCTTGCCCTTGGCCTGGATCTCGACCTTTTGCTCGATGTCTTCGAGATCGTTGGTCGTGATCTGCGAGAGCTCGACGCCGTTTAGCTCGCTCGACAGATCCTCTTGAAGACGTTGCTTCTGCGTTGCCTTCGCGTGGTAGCGCTGGCGCCATTGGCTTGCCGTTGCACCGGTCACTTCCATCTTCGCGGTGACGCTCGCCGATCCGTCGGTGGCGATCGCTGCGTCGATGCGCTTTGACGTGACGCTCTCGCTCGCAGGCGGTTCGGGCAGGTGCACGAGCCTTGGTTTGCCCTCGTTGATCTGCAGTGCGAGCGCGCCGCGATTCATCGCGGGCAGCTCGTTCGATCCCGTCCATTCGGCGGTTCCGTCGAGATACAGATCGAGCGACGGCACGTAGGCGATGGCGTGATCGAACGGTGCAAGGCTCGCGGGCTCGGCCTCGAAATCGCCGCGTAAGCCCGTGCGAACGATGACGATCGTGGCGGGGATGCCGAGCTCCTTCAACATGGTGACGATGAGCGTTGCCTTGTCTTTGCAGTCGCCGAAGCCGCGCGCGAAGATCTGTGCGGAGCGGTACGGCTTGAATCCGTGGATGCCGAACTCGAGCGCGACATAGCGGATCCTCTGCACCACGAAGTTGTAGATCGCACGTACTTTGGCTTTGTCGTCGGTCAGATCCTTGGTGATCTCGGCAACGCGCCGGCGAACTTCGTCGTCGGCGATGAATTGGTCTTTGACGAGGCCCCAATACCAGCGGCCCATGTCGTCCCAGCTCTTGAACGTGGAGACGTGCACGTGGCCGAGTGACTCGGCGTCGGGTGGCGCGAGCGGCTCGGTCTCGAGCGGCGCCACGTTCTCCGCGGTGAACTGGTAGATGCGGCTGTCGCCCTTTTCGAGTTTCGCTTGCGATAGATTCGGGACGTTCGGCTTGTTGAAATAAAACTGTCGCGACTTCGGCGTGATGAGAACGTACTCGGAGTGCGCAACGGGTTCGGCCGATTGCATGTAGACGACCTCGCCGAAGTAGTCGGCGAAGGCGTTGCGGTGCGCGATGTCCTCGACGCGGTACTTCAACTCCACGACGTCGCCCGGATTGAGCCGCGGGAAGTGCACGTAGAATGCGCGCGCGCTCGTGTACATCGCCATGGCCGGATTGTCCGCGTCGCCCTCTCCGCTCTCGATCGCTTCGTCGATCTGTCCACCCTTGCGATAGATCTTCGCGCCGCGGAGCTGCACGGTCTCTGTGTCTGCTTCGAACAGGAAGCCGTACTCGCGCGCCGCGGCGGCGGCCGCATCGGTGAGCGGCTGAAATACGATCTGATGGAAGCGACTTGCGAGACCGTTGGGGAACACGGTCGTGACCTGGAGATCGACCAGCGTGCGGCGATTCTTCCCCTCGGCAGGACTGCCCCGCAGCTTGAGAAAATCCGAGGCGGGTCGCGCGTAAGCTTCGTCGGCGCGCGGCCTGCTTGGTTCCGTGTGAGCCACGTACTCGCGCACGTCTTTGTCTTGCGGGCGAAGGTCGAGCACCTTCTTGAGCAAGCGGATCTGTTCGTCGGTCTGGCCCGAGAGGGCGTAGACGTCGGCGAGCGCGCGCAGCGTCGCGACATCTTCGGGCGCGAGATCGAGCGCCCGCCGATACGTGGCGATGGCTTTCGGTCGGTCTCCGAGCGCGACGTACGCGCGCGCTGCGACGGCGAGCGTGCGTGCGCTGTCGGGATTCGTTTCGAGCTTGCGTTCTACCCAGCGCGTGGCCGTTTTGGCGTCGCGCCGGGCAAGGGCGAGATCGATGCGGCCGTCCATCAACGTCGAGTCGTCGAAACGGAGCGCGGCGTAGCGTTCGGTGAGCTCGCCCGCCTCGGTCGTGCGATCGAGCTCGCTCAACGCGGCGGCGGTCGCGCGAAGAAGCGCCACGCTGTTCGGCCGTCTCGCGAGCGCGCGATCGAGAGATGCGAGCGCCGTCTCGCGCAGTCCCGCCTCTGAATAGAGCTCCACGCGCGCGAGATTCGCCGGGACGTTGTCCGGATCGAGCGCGAGGACTTTGTCGTAATACGGAATCGAGTCGCGCCAGTTTGGGCTGCCTCGCGCGTGTGCTGCGCGTGCGAGCAAGACCGAAACGCGTTCGTCTTGCGAAGCGCCCCTCTTGACGAGATCTTCGGCCTTGTCGATCCACATGGCGCGCTGATTGCGATTCTCCGCGAGCTCGCCGGCGAGCAAGCAGCGCGCCACGGTGGGAGACTTTTCGGCTGCGCGTCGCGCCAGATCCCGCGCCCGGTTTTCCGCGGGATCGTCCGATTCGGTCAAGACGAGCCAGCGTGCGAATGCCTCGAGCGCCGCCGGATCGTCTTTGGCGGCGAGCTTCTCGAATGCCGTTGCCGGCCCTGAGACGACCGGCAACGGAATCTTCGCTTCGCCTTTCTTGAAGCGGATCGAGGCTGCCTCGTTTGCGTGCGATGGATCCGGATCGCTCTCGAGATTTGTGTCCGGTGCGCCGCTCGGATCGGCAAGACGCAGCGCGAACATCGGCGCGTCCTCCGTGCCACAAACTTTCACGGTGAGGCGATGCCAGCCGCTCTGCATGGTGAGCCGGACACCGAAACGTCCTTCGTCAAGATGCCTGTATTTTGCATCCTTCAGGACTTCGGCGCCGTCGAAGAACACCTTCGAGGCGCCGGCGCTTCCGAACCAGATCGAGAAGGGGCGCGGCCCCGTCTTCGTGCGCGGATCGCGCACGAAGGTAGTTGCGTATGCGCACGCGTTTTCTTGCGGCCGAACCAGGGCCCCGAGGTCGACCCATGCGTACGGGAAGACGTCGGGGGCAAGCCGGCTCTGTACCGCGCGCTCCTTGCCGTCGTACGGCCGCGTCATGCTCAGCGGTTCTTTGATCTCTTCTTCGGGACCAAAGACGCGATCGAGTCCGCTCTTGCCTTCGTTGTCAAAGGGTCCGGTGACGATCCAGCGCCCGACGAACCCGAGATCTTTCACGCGCGCCTTTGCGCCCGCCAGGTCTCCTCGCCGCCGTCGCGCGTATGCCTCGAGAAGCCCCGCATACGCGCGCAGCGGAGGCGCGACGTGCGTGTCGGCGATGATCGCCTGTAATGCAGCCTCGACCTCGTTCGGGTTGCCTTGATCCCACTCGGTCCAGAGCCTTCGCAACGGCACGTAGCCGAGTGGCATGCCTTCGCGCGAGACCTCCTCTTCTAGTCGCGCAAGTTTCGGCAGACGCTGCCCGACATCGGCCTGCGCTGTGGACAAGCCACTTATGCTCGGCGCGACGACCGCCAGCGCAAACAAGAGAAGGAAGCTGACGAACCCTCGCACATGGGAAATCGGCTCACGCGACACGCCCGCGTTGTCCGTCGCACGAGGTCCCGCGTCAACAGGACTTGCACGTGCTCTCTCTTACGGTGGCTTAGAGTCGCCGTGGCGGTCGAAGCTTCGCGCGTGCGAGCCTCTGGTGTATCTAACGTATCGTGGCACTCGACGGTCGTGATCCGAACCAGCCCTCGCCCCCTGAAGGAGATCTCGCCGTGCAGGTCGTGGATGCTCCGGCGGCTGGGTCGGGTTCGCTTCGCAGTCTCGTTCGCGGACTCATCAAGACCGTCCGCCCGCACCAGTGGGTCAAAAACCTGTTCGTGCTGGCGCCGATGTTCTTTCACAAGGATCTGTTTTCGACGACAGCGCAGGGCGATCCGACGCTGAACCTCCGCGTGGCGGGGCAGGCCATCCTGGGCACGGCGGTCTTCTGCCTGCTCGCGGGTGCGGTCTACACAATTAATGATCTCGTCGACGTCGAGGCCGATCGCGTTCACCCGGTAAAGCGCTTTCGGCCCATTGCAAGCCGGGTGGTGCCGGAATCGATCGCGGGGCCCTTTGCCGTCAGCCTCGTTCTCGTGGCTCTTGCGATTGGGTATTTCCGGCTGAATCTGAGTTTCGCGGCGGTCGCCACGCTCTATTTCGTTGAGAATCTCGCCTATAGCTTCAAGCTCAAAAAGATTGCCTATCTCGACGTCGGACTGATTGCCTTCGGGTTTGTGCTCCGCGTGATTGCAGGCGGGCTCGCTACGAGCGTTGAAGTAAGTTGGTATATGATTGCGTGCACGGCTCTCCTCGCACTCTTTCTCGGTTTCGGCAAACGCCGTCATGAACTCGAGGCCGAACATGCCGGCAAGCAACGCTCTGCGCTTGAAGCCTACGGCAAGCGTTCGCTCACCATCGCGCTGGCCGTGACGGGCCTGGCCACCGCGGTCACGTATTTCGCATACACGCTGGATCCTTCCACCGAAGCCTTTTTCGAAAGCAAATATCTTTGGCTCACGGTGCCGTTTACGTTGTTTGGAATCGTCCGCTTCTTATTTCTCGTTTCGGGGCGCGCCGGTCGCGGACTCAAAGCCGAAAGCCCGACGCAGGAGATGCTGCGTGACGTGCCCTTCGTTTTGAATCTGGTGCTCTGGGGTGCCGTCGTCGTGGCCGTTGTCTACCGGCTTCGCCCGGGTTGATTGAAGCGATTTATTCCTTCTTCGTCGTCTTGCGGAGGGCCGCTTCAAAAAACGCCACGCGCAGAAGAGCCTCCTCTTTGGCCTTCCGCTCCATCTCTTTGGCTTTTCGCTCCATCTCTTTGGCCTTCTGCTCTACCTCCTTCGCAGAACGCTCCGCTTCTTCGGCGGTGGGCCACAAGTGAATGCCTGCTTCATCCTCAGCAATTCGCAACTTGCGGCCGTCCTCGACGGGCACGAGATAACCACCGATGGCAGGTGAATAGACCGGGCCGCTGCCCGCATAAACTCGCCTGAATTCCCCGCTCTCGTCGCGGCACCAAAGCTGGAGCCGATACGGGCCGCCGAGGCTCTTGGGGCCCGCGAGCATGGGATCGAAGATGCACAATTCCCCCGTTCCGCTTTCCGCGTACTTCTCCGGCGCAATCTCATAATCCTTGCGCGGATTCGTATCGCTCACCATTTCAACGGCAAAAATCGGCGCCTTATGACCGGGTATCCATGTGCGAACGCTGCGTAAATTCCCATTTTCCAGGGGCGGTGCCGGGCAGAGCACGCAGACATCCGGATCAATGCCAATTTTGGGATTGCGCTCGTCCCAACGAATGGCCAAGTCGCGCGCAATTCGCGTGTTCGGCCAACTGCGCGCCCGAAAGGAGAGAATTGCCTCTATCAATCCTGTGGAGTCATTGTGCACGATGGACTGGGGCATGGTCTCCTCGGAGAGTTCCCAGCCACGCCTACTCTGCGGTCTCCGGTCGACGACGAGTTTGAGGTGACGCGCAGTGTTCATCGATTCAAAGCGTAGCATCGAGCTCGGCGCCACTAAAGAGCACGGCGTGGGCCATCGATCGCACCTCAGAATTTCGTGCTGTTCGCTACGTCACGACGCTGTCGGCGACAGAAACCACGGTGGCCGCGACAGCGACGAAATGCATCCTAATTTAGACTCCCCACGAGGCGGTGCGGGCGTTCCCTTGCAGATCCAACAGAGGCATCGTCTTTCGCAGATGAGCGTCGGTCACTTCCACGCCAATACAAAGATCATGGACGGATCGAGTTGGCGATAGCTTATTGAACTCGACGGCCTTGGCCACTGCAGCCTCCGCCGCATATTTCACTCTGTTTGCAGTCCCAATGAGCAGCGACATCATCATCGCCGACTCCATCTTGTCTCCTTCCGTTACGCCCACGTCATCGTGGATTCGCCCTTGCGCCGTGATCCTCTCCAGGTCCCCCGGAAAGAGCACGCCGACTCCAAGCTCGTCGTCCCGCCACGACGGGTCCTCCCTGGTGGAGTATGCTCTTTCTCCTTCTTCATGGAGTCACCTCCAAGACGTCCTTGGTAATACCATCTTTGTTCAGGCAATGTCATGGAGTCGGTCAGGGCATAAGTGGACCCCACCGCGCGGTCTCGCGTTGCTCGCCGCGCGTGCTCCCCTTGGGCTGGTGCTCGTCGGCCGGGCCCTGAGAGCGTGTAGGGCAGCCGTCGCGAGCGAATCGAGGCTAGGGCCAATGCCGCTCCATTAGGCGGAGAGAGCTCGCTCATGCAGAGGACAGCGGGAGAGACTTTCCATCGGGTTGGATGTCGGCGAGAAAGAGGGCATGAGCTGGCTTGAGGCTGCCCTTTGTGAGACGGCGAGTTCCCCGACTGCGGAGTCGCTGAGCACGTTCGAGGCGCACATCGATCCTGTGTGGATCGACGAGGCGCTGACGGCGACGGGAACGGCGACCCTTCGTCGCCGTCGGCTGCCTGCCGAGCAGGTGGTTTGGCTCGTGCTCGGAATGGGTCTGATGCGCGACCGTCCCATGGAGGAAGTCGTCTCCAAGCTCGATCACGCGTTACCGGGCAGTGGTCAGGGCAAGACTGTGCCTCGGAGCACGGTTTCCCAGGCGAGACAGCGACTCGGCCCCGCACCGTTGCGCTGGCTCTTCGAGCGATGCTCGCAGGCGTGGGCCCACCCCAGCGTGCGGGCCCACGCGTGGAAAGGTCTGGCACTGTACGCGCTGGATGGGTCGACGTTGCGTGTGGCGGACTCCGAACAAAACCGCGCGCACTTTGGGCTTGGCAGCGGGCGCACCGAGAGTGGCTATCCCATCGTCCGTATCGCGGTACTCATCGCAGCGCGCTCGCATCTGATGGTAGGGCTGCCTTCGGTCCGTACCGCCACAGCGAGCATCACTACGCTGAAGGCTTGTGGTCACAATTGCCGTCCCATTCGCTGACGCTCGTGGACCGAAACTTCCTCTCTGCACGCATCCTTGTTGGAATTCAGAACGGAACGAATCGGCACTGGCTTATGCGAGCCAAGAGCAACACGAAGTGGAAGATTCTGAAGAAGCTGGGGCATGATGACTTGCTCGTCGAGATGAAGGTAAGCGCCGAGGCGCGAAAACAAGATGGCACCCTGCCCAAGACGTTCGTTGCACGCGCCGTCGGGTACAGCTTCGACCCCTGCAAACCGAGACAATGGTTGCTCACGTCGCTGCTCGATCCGGCGAAGTTCGCGGCCAAGG
>Ga0123357_10000078_pt1 | contig 77439 bp, 70 predicted proteins | sample TergutEmb28metaG_FD_89873 | JGI IMG/M metagenome (GOLD analysis project Ga0123357, IMG submission 89873) | Embiratermes neotenicus P4 segment gut microbial communities from Petit-Saut dam, French Guiana - Emb289 P4 | ecosystem: Host-associated > Arthropoda: Insects > Digestive system > Gut ...
TAATCCCCGACCAGCAGGTGGAGCGGTTTCTCGTCTTCGGTAATATCGGGGAACCGGCCTGCCGGTTTGTAAAAAAAGTTATCGTTATGGTCGTCGTTGACCATGGAGACTTCTCCAAGCAGCAGGCAGTTTCCGTGAGTTATGTCTGCCCAGAATTCGTGGAATACGCCGCGGAACAATGTAATGCTCTCGCCCTGGGAAAGCCTGACAATACTGCCGGCCGGTACAGTATAATTTCTGCCGTCAACCGCGACCGGGACAGGGGATTTTTCATCAAACTTATGGGGCCCCTCTGATGCGTAAAGCCTGACGGCAAGACAGCCGTCTCCGCCCCGCACAATTATGTCTTCCATCTTGTTTTGATGATAATGAAAAGGCGTTACCTGGTTCTGCATGCAGATCATAAGTTTTTCTGCGTATGTTTTTTGATTTTTTGGATTATTATAATTGCCGTTGCGGATTGTAAATAATAATAATCCGATTTTTTCATAATTACCGCTTCCAAAATCGGTCAGGTCCCAGCCCAGCTGGTTTTCCGCTATTTCGCTGTATTCGGCGCCTTTTGTTTTCCATTCCTCCGGGCTCCAGAATGCGAAGGGCGGTAATTTGAACCTGCTGGATTGAATAAAACTTTTTGCATTACGGATATAACTGTTTATTTCTGAACGTTTCATTTTTACTCCTATTAATGTAATTCCTGTTAATGTAGTTCCTGAACCTGGATTAACGCCTTTTCCCAAATTTTTAAAAACGGCTCTATTTCCATCCTAACACGTTTTAAAAACCCCAGATCCGAGGCCGGCGGGCGTCTGCCTTCCGCGGCGGCACATTCGGGAAAATGGGCCCATAAATAATCGCATGTGTCGAGTATTTCGTCCAAATCGACAACCAGCACAGGTATTTGTCCTGTCAAAAAAGCGCGAAGTTTTAAAAGGTTCTGCATTTCGTTTTTGATAAAACCAGAAATTGCAGCTTTTTTTTCCCCAGCCTTGTTTTCTCCGTGTAAATATTTATGCCCGGCATACAAACCTGCCGCGTCAGTGTGTGTCTTTGCCATTGACGCGCCGGCTGCCGGCGGATGCGGGGAAGTCAGCAGCCGCAAAGCGTCCGCAGCGTCAAGTTCCTTTACTCCCAGCGCAAGCCCGGGGCCTTTTATTTGGAAAATCCGGTCTGTACCGGAAAATTCTGCCTCAAACAAATCGCGGTAGCCGCGCATGGCCGGGTCGCTGCGGACATTTTCCCCGGACTCCGACTGCAGCGTAAAAGTTCCTTCCCTATAGGCGGTTTCCGCGTTAAGCAGGGATTTGAACCGGTTTGCGGAAGCCAGCCGGGCCAGGTGTCCGGGGCTTGAGCGGGCATGGTAAGAGTCAACGGTAAAAGCGAAATCCAGGCCGGCTGTAATTACCGGGCCGCATCCGATACTGCGCGCAAGTTCAACAGCGGTCAATCCTACCGAGCCAAGGGGGAGGAGACCGGGAGGCAGCAGCCCCAGTTTTTGTAGGCGGTCAAACAGCCGCAGTTTTGTCCACGGGGTCCAAAAAAAATAATTTTTGCCGTCCAGAACCCGGGTTGAAGCCGGCAGCGCCGAAAGATCAACGGCGGCCGGTATTTTTTGCCCGCGGGTATTTATAAAGTCCCGCAGGTTCCAGAACTGGCTTTCCAGTATTACGGCCAGATCCGGTTTTATATTGCGTTCTTTTAGCGAAGTCATGCAGGTGTCGGCGCAGATAATTCTGAAGGGCCTGTTCTGCGGCACGCTTAATTGCGCCGGAATTTTATCAAGCATTACATCCATACCGGGACCGGCGCCCAATACCAGAACCGGATTCTCGCCGTAATCAAGCTGCGAAATATCTCCGGACTCCGGCAAAAGCGCCAGATTCCTTACCGCGTTTTTGGCATAGAGGCGGCCCAGCTTTATCAAGGTCATGGCGTTGCCCCAGACAGTCGCAATATCTTTTTGCAGCGCGGTGACCAGACAGTTGTAGTGATCCGGATATAATTGCCAGCCTCCGGTAAGCCGTATCATTTCGATTCTGCGAAAACTTCTGCCTCCCCAGATTTTTTTTACTGCTTCGCAGAGATACGCGGCGGTATACGGACCGGCTTCTGTTTTTAATAATACAATGCGGTTTTTTTTTGCACCAATTTTTACGTCAAGCAGGGATTTCATTTTTTGCAGGGAAAATTCATAAAGAAGATTGTCTGCTTCAATGCAGAGTATGGCGCTGTTGTTTTTTAAATTATCCAGTAAAAAATTAAGCCCGTAACCGTATAACGGAGACGGGCATAAGTAAAGGGTTCCTTCAGCGGTATGTACGTTTTGTATTATTCGTTCAGACTGACCGATTGGATCTATTTTTGACAGGAGGGTCTTGCCCCTGTAACCAATGCTGAATCCGTTTCCCGCGGCAAGTTCATGCGGCAGTTCCTGGCTGTTAACAGGGTGCATAAACCGCCCGGGTCCTGTGTTATTGCTGAATGGTATTACTGTTGTTCAGGAACAGCCGGCTAAAAGTATCCCAGAACTTGTCGCTCAGTTTTCCGTTACTAAGGAAGTAGCTCCTGATGTCCTGATCATCGGCCTGGTTAAGCCAGTACGAATAATACATCCTGATAAAACTTGTTTCCTGTTCATCGGCTGTGATTTCTTCCGTGGGATAAATGACGATTACGTTATCGCCCAATACTATGGGGTTGGAAGGCAGTTTTAGCGGTGTGTTAAAGCAGGCTTTCCAGAATGTATCGTTCGATCCCGCTCCGTTCAGTTCGGGAACCTGTGATGATGATACCGATGTAAAGAAACTAACGTCCCCGTAGTTCAGCGGCAGCGGTCCAAAAGTCTGCTTGGTCAATGCCCATTGGGTTACAGCGCTGTCAAAATCATTGGAAACAACGCTTGCCATAAATTCATTCGCCTTACCGATTAACCAGTCTTCCGCGCGGCCGCGTTCGTATGTCATTGTATAATTGCGGATCCTGTCCATTATAACAGCATCGTTGGTGTCGGCCGGCCTGGCTGTTTCCTCGGCCCGGAAGAACGCCCATGAACTGTCGGAGATTTTAACTACATCGCTGATTTCACCTTTTGGCAGACTTATAATCTGCTCGCGGATCTGCTCATCCGGAATTTCTGTCAAAAGTTCAAAAACCATTTTGCTGCCCATGTCTCCGGAGTTCTCGGCGTAGGAGTCAACAGACTTGTTTTTTGCCGCGTCTTCAAAAGTCTCGCTCCCGGCTTTGACCGATGCGAGTATTTGCCTTGCTTCCCGTTCGCTGGCTACCGAAATTTTTGAAAAATGGGTTATTCGGAACAGGCTGGGATTGGCCGTTACCCATGAAGCGATTTCCGAGTCCGGGTATGAGCTGATGGGAAATGCCACCATATCAAAGGACCTCTGCGGAGTAGCCATATTGCTGATAAAATCGCCTTCGCCGGCCGGCGCTTTGAGCCCGGTTATGTCGGTGTAAAACATGTTTGTCGTAATGCTGTCCCGGATTTGACGCCAGAGGGCCATTCTTTTGTTGTTGTCCATGGCTCTGTATTTTACCGACGAGAATCTTCCGTTTTCCTGGAAATCCGGCAGCGAAGCCACTGTCCTGTCCACAACATCCTGCGGCGCTATATACCCGGAATTTTTCATTTCATCGAGGATAGCTGTCTGCACAACGGTCTGTTCAAAAGCCTCCCTCCATATCTGGTAAAGGGTGATTTGATAATTGGAATCATCCATATTGGTTTGGTATTGTCTGGCCAGGGACTGCTGCACCTGGTAAAAATAATTGCCGTCCACGTAACTGATAGGCACGTTGTTATATGAGCCGAAACTCAGGTCGACGCCCCGCCTTGCCTGCGGAACTATGGCCGGTACTAAAACAAAAGCTACAATTACTATGATCAGAATTACAATTGTTCCGACAAAAATAAATGGATTTTGTTTAAATCTCCTAATAAAATCAGCTTTTGTGGAATCGTCCTGTTTATCCGGATACGAACCCGAAGACTTGCGGACTTGTTTTTTGGGCGCGGTTTTGGTTGTTTCCGGCTTTTCTTTTTTTGCTGCCATGTTTCACTCCAATAGGTTAAAAGAATACCAATAATCCCGGAAATCGTCAACGTGATTTTTTGGGACATGAGGTAATTTGAAGCAATTCGAGTACTTGACATTTTCGGTTCTTACCGATATTCTGGAAACGATTCTGGGGGTGTAGTGAAGCTGGTTTATCACGCTGGCCTGTCAAGCCGGAAATCGCGGGTTCAAGTCCCGTCGCTCCCGTCGCCAAAAATGCCGCAGGTATTTTTGGCGTTGCAGTTTTGACATAGTCAAAACTACACTCGCTATGAGGGGACGGAGGCGGCCTGGAGGGAGCAAACAGGAGGTTTGTGACCGGAAGGAAGTCCCGTCGCCGGGAATGTGAATTTACCGTCCATTGGGGCGGTTTTTTTGTCAAAAGAATGAATGGGGCAACGCTGCGCGTTGGCTCTTTTAGGGAATGGAATATATGCTCCCTGGCGGGGGCGACGGGTCGTAGCGCAGTTGGTAGCGCGCTTGGTTCGGGACCAAGAGGTCGCCGGTTCAAATCCGGCCGGCCCGATTGTTCATTTTTTTGGAGGCGGCGGAGGCGGAACCGGCATCGGAGGCGGTACAGGCCTTGGTTTATCGCGACTGTCATGTAAAAATTTAGAAAAATTAAATATTCCAAACATATAAAACTTTCTTATTGAATTATAAAACTAATCTATAAAATAAAACTATTCTATGGCCGAAAGTGCATATCCATAATGTTATGGTTTTGCTTATTTGGCTGCTTTTTCATATATTTTCTTATCTTATTTTGCTTGACATGTTAGTATACTTGTTTTAAAGTATATAACAATGCAACTAAGGAGGATTTTATGAAGAAGACAATGTTATTGTTTATTGGTCTTACGGTCGCGGCTGCGTTTGTATTCGCAAACGGTTCCGGTCAGACGGCCAGGCCGGCAGCTACGGGGAAAACGGTTGAATGGGCAACAGGGACTACTACCAATGTAACTCCCAAGCCATTGGCTGTTAGTCCGCAGGCGGGAACTGATATTGAATTTCCGCAGCCTGCGACTTCGTATACCACAAATACCAAATATCCCAATCAACCGGCTGTTTCCAATTTAAACGGTTTCCCGATTGTGCAGCAGACGGTTAACATGAGCGTCGCGACTCCGACCATTACGACGATTTCCGATTATGTTAACAATGACGCGACCATTTATATGGAAAAATTGACCAATGTCCATGTAAACTTTATTATGCTTCCGACAGAGAACTTCCTGGAAAGGGTCAATCTGATGGTAGCGTCGGGGGAAAAACTCCCGGACGTATTCGCCTGCGTCATGTTCGGCGCGTCAGATCAGATCACCCTTGGACAGAGCGGTTCTTTTCTCCCGTTAAACGATTTGATTGAAAGGCACGGGTATAACTTTCAGAGGCTTATGAAGGATCATGAGGAAGTTCGGCCTTCCATAACTACCGCTGATGGCAATATTTATTCCCTGCCGCATTACGAAATCAATGAGGCGGACAGGGTAGCCCATCGTTTCTGGATCAACCAGCTTTTCCTTAATAATCTTGGAATGAAGATGCCCACCACTACCGAGGAATTTTATCAGTATCTGGTGGCCGTCCGGGACAAGGATCCCAACAAGAACGGTATCAAAGACGAAGTTCCCCTAATGAGCTCCAGAAACGCGTGGAATTCCGGGATTGAAAGTTTCCTTATGAACTCTTTTATTTTCGATGATCAGGCAGGTTACGGTACCGGCGCCCGCCGTATGTTTATTGACTCCCAGGGAAAGATACAGGTAAATTATAACAAACCTGAATTCCGCCAGGGCCTGGAATATTTCTACAGACTTGGTTCGGAGGGCCTTTTGGACCCCCTGTCGTTTACACAAACTTCCAATGAACTGGTCGCTTTTGTTGAACAGGCCAATGTACCCAACAGACTGGGTGCTGTAAGCGCAGGCGCTCCCAACGGTTTTACTGAATTAAACGGCGAAAGGCGTAAAGATTTTAGCCCGGTTACTCCGCTTAAAGGTCCCAACGGCCGCCAGGCTGTATATTATGATCGGTTCAGACCTGTCATGGGCGGACGTTTCTCCATTACCAAAGATTGCCAGATCCCCGATGTCGCTATGAAGTGGGCGGACGCTTGTTATACTACTGATTGGTGGACCAGGAACCGTTTCGGCGTTCTGGGCAGAGACTGGATTATACCGCCGGCCGGAACAGTCGCTGTTGACGGCGGTCCCGCAAAGTACCAGGAAGTACTCAAATGGGGCGAAACAACCAGTGCTTATTGGGCAACCAATAACTTCTCGGTAGCAGGATGGGCTTCATATAATCAGGCAAAATCCCTGACAGATCCTTTTGAATTTGAAGCTGTCCTCTGGCAGGCACGCAACCAGCTTTGGCCTTACCGTGATATGAACATTATGCCCGGCGCATTGCCGTATACCCTGGCAGAAGCGCGGGAAGTTAACCAGCTTAATCCTCTGCTGTGCGAGCGCGTTAATACTTTATTCGCACAGGCCGCGACAGGGAAGCTCCAGATAACCGACGCTGTATGGAACAGCTATGTGGCTGAGCTTGACAAGATGGGACTCCCCAGACTTTTGGAAATTGTTCAGGGCGCATTTGACCGCGGATGGGCCCAATCTTTAGGTTATAAAAAGTAATATGATACTTTCCCGCCGTGCATGCTTTGCAGACGTTGTATGTTTTACATACGATGCATCGCAGACGGCGGGAAATCATTACCCGGATAGGCAGAACTAATTCCAAAGTGGTATCAAATGGATAAAGCAAGAATAAAGCTTATAAAGAAGAACTGGCGTTTATACACCTTGTTTGCGATTCCTTTGGCTTGGTTCGTCATCTTTAGATACTGGCCCATGTTGGGTGTTCAGATCGCCTTTAAAGATTTTATGATGGGCGATACAATTTTTAATGCCCCGTGGGTCGGTTTTTCCAACTTTCTAAGGTTTTTTAAATATTATAATTTTTGGCAGATAATACGTAATACGCTTTCAATCTCAATTTACCAGTTAATTGCGGGATTCCCCATCCCGATCATATTCGCTCTTGCCATTAACGCGACCAATCGTATGGGGCTTAAAAAAGCTACCCAGTACATTACCTATATGCCTTACTTTATTTCCACCGTAGTAGTAGTTGGTCTGATGATGCAGCTATTTAATCCCAGAGTCGGAATAATCAGTCTGGCGCTTCAGGCTCTTGGAGGTTCCAGGGATGATTATTTCTCGGTTCCCCAACTGTTCAGTTCTCTTTATGTCTGGTCCGGTATTTGGCAGCATTTTGGATGGAACAGTATTATTTACATAGCCGCACTTTCAGGAATTTCCCCGGAACTGCACGAGTCCGCCATGATTGACGGCGCCAGCCGTTTCAAGCGTATTCTGTACATAGACATTCCCGGAATACTGCCCACAATGATTATTTTATTAATAATGAACTGCGGATCTGTAATGACTGTAGGATTTGAAAAAGTATTCCTTATGCAGAATAATCTTAACTTAACGCGTTCGCAGGTCATTTCCACTTATGTGTATACTGTAGGTCTGCGCACCATGCCGCCGGAATTCTCCTACGGTTCGGCGATTGACTTATTTAACTCGATCATAAATTTAATAATGATATTGGCAGTCAATAAACTGGCGCAGAGGTTCAGTGAAACAAGTCTCTGGTAACAGGAGCATTTATGTCGGATGAATCAATGGATCCAAAGAGAAAAAATTTGGGGTTAAGGGAAAGGATTCTTGCATCAAAAAGAAAGAACTCACTCATTACCTCGGGAGAAAAAAGGTTCTATTTTTTTACTGACGCATTGCTTGTATTTTTTCTGCTTCTGGTAGCCTATCCCATTATTTATGTTTTTAGCGCGTCCTTCAGCAACCCAAGCGCGATAGTAGCAGGCAAGGTAAAACTGTGGCCGGTGGGGTTGAGTTTAAGCGGTTATGCAGCGGTATTCAGGGAACCCAGCGTATGGATGGGATATCGGAATACCCTTTTTTATACAGTATTCGGTACCATAATTTCTCTGGTGCTGACTATCCTGTGCGCCTATCCCCTCTCCAGGAAGGATTTTGTCGGGCGCAATCTCTTTATGTTCATTGTTACTTTTACGATGATTTTCTCCGGCGGTATGCTCCCTACATACATAGTGGTCAAGTCATTGGGGATTCTGAATACCAGGTGGGCCATGCTGCTTCCCGGAGCTGTAGGAGCCTGGAACGTTATTGTTACCAGAACTTATTATCAGACCAATGTTTCTGACGAACTCCTGGATGCTGCCTATATTGACGGATGTAATGATTACAGATTCCTGGCCCAAATAGTAATTCCTTTGACAGCGCCCATCACGGCGGTAATGGTTCTGTTCTACGCCGTGGGAAACTGGAATGCTTATTTCAGCGCGTTTTTATATTTAACAAACCGCAGCCTTTTCCCTTTGCAATTATTCCTGCGGGAAATCTTGATTTTAAACCAGATTAATCAGGATTTGATTCTTGACCCGGCATTAATGGCGGCAAGGCAGGGAATGGCCGACCTTTTAAAGTTTTCGCTTATCATAGTAGCAAGCCTCCCGATTTGGTGCGCCTATCCCTTTGTCCAGAAATATTTTGTAAAAGGAATAATGGTAGGAGCAATCAAAGGCTGAATTTTTATTAAAGGCTGATTTGCCAAAAGGCTGATTTACCATTTACAGAATTTTCTCAAACATCTATAATACCAATTATTATATTTTATAGTATTCAACAATAATTAATTCCGGAGGACAAAATGGGCGTTTCTGAAAATTTTATAGGTCTTATTCAAAGGACCAGCGAAAGTTTTATCCGTGATAATATTTACATGCTGGACAAATCCCTTATCGCAAAAGCGTTAAAAAATATCGCTCCCCAGTACCAGGAAAAGGTACTTAAAAATATGGGCAGCGAAGGATCCGCGGAAGTCAAACGGTTAATGGCAAGTTTGGGAGAGGTCAGCGCCGAAACTGTTGAGTCTGCCCAGCAGGAAATTATTTCCCTTGCGTCCCAGATGATGTAATTGAATTATATACTTTTTTTCCCGGACGAGATGCGGGCCGAAACGCTTAGCGTGTACGGTCACGCATCTGTAAAAACGCCCAATTATGACCGCCTTGCCCGCGGGGGCGTTACTTTTGAGCAGTGTCATGTCCAAAACACGGTCTGTTCTCCTTCCCGCTGCAGTCTGATTACAGGCCAGTATGTACACAGCATGGGCCACCGGACCCTGTGGAACCTTATTAAGCCGTACGAACATAATTTATTCGGTTATCTTAGGGAAGCCGGTTACGATGTACGTATTTACGGCAAAAACGACATGCTTGCCGCGGAATCAATACCTCTGTTTACCGATGAGTTTCACCAGATGCGTCCTGCGGTTAGGGCAAACCATGAGAGCGTGCAGCCCCTGCAGGAGTGCAATGATTTTCTTTTTAAACCAATAAACGGTAATTACCGGGAACACGGCGATTATGCAAATTTAAAGGCCGGAATGGATTTTATCCGCAGCCGTAAGAGCGGCGATAAACCTTTTATGCTTTTTTTGCCGCTTACATTCCCGCACTGTCCATATACGGCGCACGAGCCTTTTTATTCCATGTATGATGAAAACTGCATTGCTCCGTTAAGGCCTGTCTGCGGCAAAAAACCGGATTACCACGGACTGATCCGCAGTTACCGTAATCTGGAAAAATCCAACCTTAAAAAAATACAGGCTGTCTATATGGGAATGATTTCCTTTACAGACGCGCTGCTGGGCGAACTTATGGATTGTATCGGAGAATCCGGTATAGCCGATGATACAATGCTTTTTGTCAGTTCGGATCACGGAGATTATGCCGGCGATTACGGTCTGGTGGAAAAATGGCCTTCCGGCTGCGAGGACGTTCTGACCAGGGTGCCGCTTCTGGTCTCCGGGCCCGGCTGTCGGAAAGGCTGCAGATCGAACGAACAGGTTGAGCTTTTTGACATAATGCCTACCATTCTGGAAAACGCCGGGATTAAAACAAGACATACCCACTACGCGCGTTCGCTCGCGCCCCAGCTCGCCGGCAAGCCTGGTGATCCGGAACGGGCGGTCTTTTGCGAGGGCGGTTACAATAATAACGAATTCCATTGTAACGAAGGCTGTGACCGTGAATCCCGCGGATTCATGAAAGGCCCCACAAACGTTTATTACCCCAAAGGCATGCAGCAGCGCGAACACCGGGATAGCGTCGGCCGCGCGTCAATGATACGTACGCTTACAAAAAAGTTAGTACTTAGAACTTACGGCGGCAATGAGCTCTACGATCTCCGCGAAGATCCCCTGGAACTGAACAATGTGTACGGGGAAAAAAGTTACTCCGGGATACAGGCCGGACTGGAGAGGCGTATGCTGGACTGGTACATAGCTACTTCTGACAGTGTACCGGAAGAAGAAGATCCCAGGGGCCTGCCTGATTAACATTCCTGCCGGATTAACCTTCTGTTTCCGGCGCAGTTGTTTCCATATTCTTTTTAAGTTCCGCAAGCACTGCCAGGGCCGCAGGAAAGTTATAATCTTCCATTTGTTTTATCAGTTCGGCGCATCCGGGCAGACCCCTTATTGTGTTTATCATTTTTAGGGACTCCGGGTTGCCGGATCCCAGCATCGGTTCCAGTATTTCGATCAACTCATCCGTCCCGGAAATCCTGTAATCGTTATTTACAAGCAGGGACGGATTAATATCTGCGGTCACGTAAGCACTTAGATCTTCCAAAGTATCTGCCAATTCTTTTTGCAGAACCGCCATCAGCAGCCTGATTTTTTCCGGCAGATCGCCCGCTTGCAGCAGATCGTCCTCTGCAAATAATTTTTCTGATCCTTTAAGCGCGGTTTCGGTTTCCAGGGCGGCTTTCTGCAGTGCGGTCCGGCCTATAAGCGCCGCGTTGCTTTTTAAGGTGTGTACCAGTCTGTACGCGGTTTTAATATCTTTGCTGTCAAGCGCATTCTGGATTTCGCGGAATTTATTTTGATTGGTTCTTTTAAATTCAATTTTTAATTCCGTCTGCAATTTAATATCCAGTTCATCATCTTCATTCTCCATAACCGGCGGATCAATGCTGTTAACCGGTTCCATGTGGCGCAGAAGGCATAACCATAATTCATGCGCAAGGAAAGGTTTGCCCAGATAGTCGGCCATACCTGCTACCTTGTAATGATCCCTGTCATCCATCATTATGTTCGCGGTCATCGCTACTATTGGAGTTTTTGTTCCGGTTTCCCGGATTTTCGCAGTAGCTTCGATCCCGTCCATTGCAGGCATGTGTATATCCATCAGTATAAGGTCAAAAGGTTTTTCGCCCCTTGCCGCGCGCGAGCATATTATTTCCAGGCCCTTTTTGCCGTTCTCCGCAATTACGCAGCCCAGTCCCACTTTTGCCAGGTGTTCGGTAATTACTTTCTGGTTCATCTGGTTGTCTTCGCATACCAATATTTCACCTTTAAAATAAGGCTTTGCGATCTTTTTTACCGGCTGGGGTTTTTTTACAATAGTTTCCTGGACTTCTGTTTTTTCTGTAAGATCAAATGTCAGATCAAAAGATGCCGCGGTTCCTTCTCCCGGCGTACTTCTGATGTTGAGTTTGCTGTTCATCAGGCCCAGGATATTTTTCGTTATGGTAAGTCCCAGCCCCGTACCTCCGTATTTGCGGGTTGTACTTATGTCGGCCTGCATAAACGGCTCGAATACTTTTTTAATCTGGCCTTCGTCCATGCCGATGCCGGAATCTTCAACCATAAACCTAAGTGTAACAGTGTCTTTGGTTTGGTCGCTTATTATTACTGAAAGTTTGACGCCGCCGAATTCGGTAAATTTTACCGCGTTGGAAAGCAGATTAAGCAAAACCTGCCGCAGCTTGGTCGGGTCGCCCACCAGTATTTTGTTTATTACGGACTCGGCGTATAACTGCAGGTATATATTTTTTTTGACTGCTTTGGGCATGATTATATTTTTGCATGATTCCAGCAGCTTGCGCAGATCAAACGGAATGGCTTCAATATTAAACGCGCCGGATTCGACTTTAGACAAATCAAGAATATCATTGATGATGTCCAGCAGCCCCCTGGCGTTTTCTTTTATCATTTCCAGGTATTCTCTTACCCTGGGAGTTACCTGGCTGTCCAGCGACAGTTCAGAAAACCCGATTATGCTGTTCATCGGAGTTCTTATCTCATGGCTCATGTTTGCCAAAAAAGCCGACTTCGCCCTTGACGCGGATTCCGCTTCCTTCTGTTTAACAGCAAGAATTTTTGCGAATACGATAAGCCCGGCTATAATCAGCAGCAATAATACCGCCGCCGCAATGGACAGCCTAAACTCAAGCGGATTTGATTCCCAAACGGGCAGCATGCGGTTGATGATAATATGGCCGGATGGCAAAGAAGTTTCCCTTATGCCGAATTTTTTAACAGCGTCATAATCAAACTGCCATTGATTAAACGATGCCGATTCGAAAACCGCGGGTAACTGCGAAACCGGTTTTCCCTTAAGAATTTCCGAAGCCATAAAAGCGGCCAGTTTAATTTTTACTTTTGGATCAATGACGAGTCCGCCCAGGGTTCCGTGCCCGATATACGGCGCGCATATGCTGAATACGGGGTTGGCGGAAGCGGCGGTGACAAACTTTGTCAGATCTTTTTCCGTATAAAAAGTGTCATCGCAGCTCTTCATATAACTGCCTATCAGAACAAGCGTGTCATTCATACCGCGTATATCTTCCAGGATTTCCGGAAGCGGTTTATCTTCGCTGAAAATAAATTCTACAGGCAGGCTGCTGGATTCAATGCTGCTGCTGATTATCCTCTGCAGATTTTTGTTTCTTGGCAGGTGGTAGCCGTTGAGGATATAAATCCTGCGCGCCTGAGGCTGCAGGCGCAGCATCCAGGTTACTGTTTCTTCAAATGAAATTGTTTCGGAGATACCTGTGATAAATTCATCAAATCCGTACAGAATGGATTCATCAAGTCCCATGGTTCCAAAAAAAACAACCGGCGTCCCTGGAAACAAAATATAGTAATTGTTAAGTACAAATTCCAGCGCCTCATTGCCTGACGCGATTATCAAATCCGGATAATGGGCGATATAATCCGTGCGTATTATTCCGGAAATCAGCGCGTTAAAGCTGGCCTGGCTGTGGAGTTCATTTGAATTCAAATCGATGCTGCGGTATTCAAATTCAGAATCAAGCCGGATATATTTTTTTATGGATTCCATATCATTGTGTTCCCATTCAATTTGCGCATCGTAAGAATTTATATGAAGGATTGTTTTTTTGGTTTTTAACGGCTCCCGGCTTTTATAAATCAAATTTATCGTACCGTCAGAGTGCATATCTTCGTAAGCTTTCTGCAGCAGGGGCGCAAGATGAGCGTACCTCTTGTTTACATATGAGTAACATGGCTGGGTCTCAAGCACACCGGCTTTCCTTATTCCCTGTGGGTATTTGTGATCGAAATTTTTATTCGCCGGAAGTATGACTACATCGGTCTCGTTATCAAGCAAAGTCCTCCATAGTTCATCGAATGTGGTTACTTCGGTAATTTCGGAAATCCCTGTTTTTATAAGACTGTTTATTACATATTCATTCTGCCAGCGGCAGCCAATCCGTAACCCTGTTAAATTTTCCCAGCCGCGGAATGTTATTGAATCGCCGCTCCTGGTATATGCGATAAATTCCACATCAATTATGGCCACAGGCACCTGCATCAGGTTCCCGTAGCTTGATTCCCAGCCGTTGGTCTGGATCGCCAGTACCGCGGATTCGCCGTAATTTACATCGGCGATTGCGGTGCGCATTCCCGTTACCTGCGGAACCATCTGATATCCGGAACGCTTTAGGGCCTCATACAAAATACGGTGAATTATTATTGACTGGTCATCGGTTAACGCGACTTTAACCGCGGGTAAATCCAGAACGTCGGCCGTTAGAAGGCCTGTATGGGATAAATTCAGAATAACAAACAATAAGCCAAAAAAGATTATGGCAAATTTTTTCAAAATCAACCCCTTTTTTGAATTAAAAATTTGCGCGGACTGTAACCAGCCGGATTCCGCGGCAGATCTTATTCATAAATATATTAAGAAATTATTAAAAAAGCATTGAATTTTTGAAGAATTTTTTAAATTTTTTATGTGATAGCGGCGGGGAAGCGGCGGGCTCCGGGCAGCCCGCAGTATGCAGGCTTGCCCGGCGGTATCTAAATACTTTATCCGGGGAATTTTGGAAGGCTGAATTTATCTCCGGTGGAATCTATCCATTTCTGAAGCCTTGCGTTGAGCTCCCTCATTTTTGGCCAGTAGCGGCCGTAATGGCAAAGGTTTACCTGTTCGTAAGGATCGTCGTTGAGGTTGTACATTATCCATTCGTGGTTCTCAAAACAGGCGTATTTCCAGCCGTCTTTTGTAAGAATACCGCGCCAGGGCTTGTCCACAGTTTCCGTCTGCATGGCCGAGACTACCTGCTGCAGATAAGCGCTGTCTGGTTCTTCGTACGCCGGATTGTCCCTTAATCTGTAATGCGAATAATCGGTCCCTTCCATCCAGGCCGGAGCCTTTATCCCGCACAGGCCGAGGGTCGTCGGCGCAATATCCACATGATTTACCGGAACGTGCGCAAGCTTTCCGCAGCCGCGGTGATCGTAGCCCATTGGCTGTTCTCCCGCAATGATAAAAGGAATTTTTACAGATTCCTCAAGAGGAGAAGTTTTTCTGAAGTACCCGTGGGAGCCGTGCATGTCGCCGTGGTCGGAGAAAAAAATGATGTGGGTATCAAACAGCAAATCGTTTTTGCGGAGCGCTTCCCAGATGCGGCCCACGTTTTCGTCAATGTTTTCGATCATCGCGTAATAGCCTGACAGCTCCGCCGAGGCCTGATCCCTGACCCATTTAACATCCGGAACATTGGGCCTGAATTTTATGGAACCTGCGTTGTGATTTTTGAGATTCCTCTCCGGCGCCATGCAGGGATTGTGCGGCGGCTGTACGGACAGCACTGCGAAAAATGGCTCGTCATCGCCCCTGCGCTTCTTATCGCCCTGCCTGCCGATATATTCGATCATCATGTCCGTAAGTACATCGGTTTCGTAACCGTCAAGCCTGTACTGGAAGGGAGGCCTGCTTTCACCGCCGTTGATATCGCCGCCCCCGTGAATCCAGGTATCCCACTGGCTGTTGTTGTTCTCGTAGCCGATCCAGGTTTTAAAACCGCCGCGCGCTTCCGGCGGAACAATGTGTTTTGTCGCTCTGCCGGCGCTGCCTTCCTTGTACCCGTCAAGATGCCATTTCCCCAGATAAAAGGTATCGTACCCGTTATCGTTGAATACATTGGCTATTGTTTTATGGGACGGGTCCATGCGGTATTGATGCCCCGGAACGCATTTATGCGGGTAAAAGCTGGTAAGCATTGAACCCCGGAAGGGACAGCAAAGCGGGAAACCGCCGACCGCGTCGGTAAAGAGCAGGCCGGAGCGCGACATATTATCAAGATTGGGTGTGTACACATTGGGATCACCGTTAATTCCCAGGGCCTGGGCCCTCTGCTGGTCAGTCATTATCCAGAGTACATTTTTTCTTTTTTGGCTCATGGTTCGCTCCCTTGTGTTTATTCTTTTAATGAACCCAGCATGACTCCCTGTGTAAAATGCTTTTGAAAGAAAGGATATACACAGAGAATTGGCAGACATGCGGCGACAATGCAGGCGTATTTTAACTGATCTCCCAAAAATAATCTGTCCAGTCCCATTTCCATTGATCCTAGTAATTGGGGATCATTATTTATCAGGATTTTAACCAGGAACATCTGTAACGGATGTAAATTGGAATTGGGCAGATAAAGCAGGGCAGGCAAGTAACTGTTCCACAAATCAACTGAATAAAATATCGCAAGTGTTGCCAGTATGGCTTTTGAAATTGGGATTATGATCTTGAAGAGAATTGTAAAATCATTGGCGCCGTCAATCTTGGCAGATTCCACCAGTGAATCGGGCAGGGACGCAAAAAAGGTTCTTGTTATAATGGCGTAATATACTGAAATAGCGCCCGGCAGCAGTATTGACCATATTGTATTATAAAGTCCAAGTTTATTGATTATTATATATGTAGGGATCATGCCGCCGCTAAATAGCATTGTGAAAATAGCAAAACCTGCAATGGGATTTCTGCCGCCAAATGTTTTTCTTGAAATTGGATATGCAAGAAGAACTGTCATAATGATCCTGATTGCAGTTCCAAATACTGTATAAAAAACCGTATTGCCGTAATACCGCCATATTGAGGGATTCTCAAACAACAATGCCATTGCCTTTAGTGAAAAACCTCTGGGCAGAAGCAATACCGGATTAACCGCTATTTTTACTGAATCGCTGATGGACATGCTAAGTACATAAAGCATCGGATATGCGCATGCTACAGCAATAATAGTTAACAGAAATAAAACAACTGCCTGGAATACAAGATCACCCTGCGAATATTTTACCATATTAATACCCTACCAAAGACTTGTTTCAGAAATTTTACTGCTTAAAGCATTGAATGTAACAAGCAGCACCGTATTAATGACAGAATTAAATAATCCCACGGCTGTCCCGAACCCAAAATTCGCTTCCAGTAAACCTCTTCTGTATACATAGGTTGAAATAACGTCCGACACATCATAAATACCGGGACCGTACATCAGATTGATTTTTTCAAAACCAATGGACATAAGCGATCCCATTCTGATAATGAACATGATAACAATAATGGGTATTAACTGCGGCAGGGTAATCCTGAACAAAATTTTTAACCTTGAAGCGCCGTCAATAATGGCGGCTTCATAAAGCTGCGGATCAAAAGACGATATTGATGATAAATAAATTATCGAGGTCCATCCCGCAAACTGCCAAATGTTCGAGACTACGTATAAGGGTCTGAACCAGGCGCTTTCGCCCATAAAATTGATCGGCGTACCGCCGGACATTTTGATAAAAGTATTGACAACGCCGGTTGTGGGATTAAAAAAGTTTACCATCATTCCGACAATAACTACTACAGAAATAAAGTTCGGCATGTACGATATAGTTTGTACAACCTTTTTATACCTTCTTAAATCGCATTCATTCAGTAATAGGGCTATGATGATGGGAGCAGGAAATCCGAATATTAATGTAAGCAAACTCAAATAGAAAGTATTAAAAATAATTCTTGAAAAATTGGGGTTGTTAAAAAATTGAATAAAATATTTAAGGCCGACAAACTGACTGTTCAGGACTCCTTTTATGGGATTATAGTTCTGGAACGCCATTATCAGACCAAACATGGGCGCATACTGAAATATTAAAAAATACAGAATGGGAATGACCAGCATCAACCAAAGCAGTTTGTCTCTCCGGAATGCTTTACTGATTGTATTATTTGTATTCAAATTATTACTCCTGACCATAATATTATCAAAGGCTTCTCTGTAAAAAATTATAATTCTCATAATCTCATTTTGTCAATGATGAAATTGCCATTGGCCCAATCAAACACAGGCTTAAACAAATACAATTGACAAGCATTCATAATATTTTTAAGATTTTATACAATCTGATAATTTTTGAGGTTTACATGAAATATGTTGATTTTCCTGCCATCCAAAAAAATTTTGAATATTTCTGGAATCATGAATACTTTGGCCGCTGTGCGCTGCGGTTAACTGCCCCAATAAAACCAGTGAGTTCACTGATAATCAATAATTACGAGGATATGATTAAGGAATGGTGTGACGGAGAAACCAGGCTTAAGAGAAATCGTACGCTATCTGAAAATACTTATTATCTTGGTGAAGCATTTCCGCTTTTTTTTATTAACCTTGGAGCAGCAGGCAATGCAGGATATTTTAAAAATATTAAATATGAGTTTACAAAAGATACATTATGGTTTTTCCCGATAAATAACAATGATGAATTAATTTTTTCCAAAGATTCTTTTTTATATAAGTCTACGATTGACTTGGCAAAATATTTTGCTGATAACGCAAACGGAGAATTTATTTTAGGCATGCCGGGCTGTTCCAGCAATATTGACGCACTTGCCCATTTGCGCGGGACCGAACAATTATTAATGAATTTAATAGACAATCCGGAAAAGGTAAAAGAAGATTTAAAAGCCGTTCAAAAATCATGGTTTGAAATAGTAAATGATGTTTACAGGATAATCAGCAAAAATTATTACGGCGGTTCGGCTACATGGCTGGGCACATACGCAAAAGGGTTCCATTCACAGCTGCAATCTGACATATCGGTTATGCTGTCTCCGGATCAATTCGATGATTTTGTTCTTGAAGATTTGCAATTACAGTCGGAAATTCTGGAATATCCCTGTTACCATCTTGACGGCCAGGAGCAAATTCTGCATCTTGATAAATTACTTTCGATTAAAAACCTGAGGTTAATTCAATATACATTTTGCGCGGGCCAGCCAACTCCAGCAGAACAGATTCCGGTTTTAAAAAGAATTCAAAAAAGCGGAAAATTACTTTTGCTATTTTTGGAACCAAAGTATGTAAAACCCATTCTGGAAAATTTGTCGGCAAAAAATTTATTTATTAATACATCCTGCCGTAATCCGGACGAAGCTGATCAGATTTTTAAAATAGTCCAGGATTACAGCAAAGAAAGATGAATGAACGATGTCCAGGCAAGTTGGGAAACTTGTCCGGACACCTTTCACAGGGAACTATTATAAAGATTTTTGATATCTTTCGTACATTCCCTGATACAGTGCTGTCAGTTTATCTATTCCCATGTCTCTGAGTTTATTCCGGAAGGCATTGAAATTGGAAAGAGGTTCATTCCCCTTGATAAATCTGATTGTCATTTCATCGATGTATGTTTTTATATCCGGCCAATATTCCATTATGGCCGATTGTTCGCTTTCTGTGGGAATAAGCGCCGGAATAGCTGCAATATATTGATCCGGATTGGCGGCTATAAGATCAATTCCCGCTTTATATTGTCCAACGCCTCTTGCAATATTGAACTCGCCGTTTTGGATATCAAGATAATGGAAAGCGCCTATCAGACGGAGCTGGGTAATAATATTGTATTGAGGATTGTTGATCATATTATCCGTAAACTGTATTTTACCGTTCACGATATTATAATGAATACCTTCAATTCCGCAGAGGGACAGACGTGTACCTTCCGGGTTTGCATACACATAATTGAGGAATTCCATTGCCAAAGCGGGGTTTTTGCAGTCTCTTGTAATACCCTGATATGTATCTCCGCGGGCTGTCGGAAGCGGTACCCAGCGGCCTTTCCCGTCAGGTCCTACCGGTGTAAATGTCCATACAAACAAAGGATCGCCGCCTATGGCTCCCTTAACCTGGTTAATATAGTTATCGCAGTCTCCGGGATTTGCCGCTGTTGTCGGAACAAGACCTTTAGTCAGCAGATCATTGATGTTTGTTGCGCCGGTTCCGTACATGGGATCAAGCATTCCTTCAGTGCTGAGCTTGTTCATAAATGTCAAATAATCCCTGAATTCATCACGCATGGCATCGTAAATGATTTTATTGTTTGAATCCGGATAAAAATAAGCATTCTCCGGCTGCTGTACCGGAATTCCAAAACCGCTTTTAAAGAATCTGACATTCCCGCCGTACGGTACAATGTCCGAGGTCGGAGTAATCAAATTTGTGGTTTTCAATGTACTTAAGACTTTATACCAGTCATCAATGGTCTTTGGTATTTGCAGTCCAAGCTTATCAAGAAGATCTTTGCGGACTACCATACCCTGCCCGTTGGGAACATCCAATAGATAATTGGTAAAGAAATATATGTTCCCGTCCGGATCAGTCATGCCGGCTGCCAAATCCGGATTTTTTTTGAAAAGATTTACTATATCCGGACCATTTGAATTAATCAGGTCATTCAGTTTAATCAATATGCCCTGCTGCGCGTATTTCATTACATCGGTTACAGAAGTTGTAGGCAGCTGGATGATATCCGGGAGATTTATGCCTGCCGCCAGACGGGCCTGGGCGCTGGTATTATACTGCGCGGGCGGTAATACTTCCCAATTGATTTTTAGATTTAAACGTTTTTGTACTTCATTCCATACCGGCAAATTATCATTGAATGAAACCGGAGTTGCTGTACCGGCGATATCCGGTTTGCATATAGTCAGTTCCCGTGCTCCGGAGGCGGCAGCGGAACTTTGAGTTCCCCCTCCTGCGGATAGATTCATTGTTAAAATAATTGCCAGTATCATTAGCAATGACCACTTAAAAACTCTGCTTCTTTTCATAAAAATTCCTCCGAGCAAAAATTTATTATCATTACAAGTGGCATTGTAATATATTATTTCCGGGAAATCAAGTTTTAAAAATAAGTATTGCCAATAATTATTTTTTCAGTATAAAGTAATAAACATCTCAGGTAGGTTTATAATGAAAAAAACAAATATAGTCTTCATCCTGGTTGATGATATGGGATATGGCGATCTTGGTATATTCGGCGATGGTTCATCCAAAACGCCGTGTCTTGACAAGCTGGTTAGTGAGGGTGTTTGTCTGTCCCACTACTATACGCCCTCTCCGGTTTGCGCGCCTGCCCGCGCCGGAATTATCACTGGCAGATATCCGCACCGCACGGGCGCAATCGACACTTATGAGGCGTACGGCGTTGACAGGATGTCGCTCAAGGAAACAACGCTTGCCGATATTTTTAAAAAGAACGGTTACAGAACCGGGCTGGTAGGCAAGTGGCATCTGGGCGCTTTTGGAGATGAATACGCTCCCCGGGGCAGGGGATTTGAGGAGGCTGTCTGTTTCCGCGGCGGCTGGAGCGATTATTTTGAATTCAAGCTGGATGATAACGGAAAAAAACGCATCGGCAAAGGCGAATATCTGACCGAGGTATTTACCGCAGAAGCAATTAAGTACATCAGTAACCATAAGAACGAACCTTTCTTCCTTCATGTAACCTATAATGCGCCGCATTTTCCGTTCCAGTGCCCGGATGAATATATGAAGCAGTTCCGCGAGACCGGTAAATTCAACGACACACTGGCCACGCTTTACGGCATGATTAACTGCATGGATAAAGGCGTCGGCGAGATTCTTGATTGCATTAAAAAATGCGGAATCGAAGACGATACCATCGTTGTATTCGCAAGCGACAACGGCCCGCAGCTTTTCGACAAGGTTGACAGGTATAACTGCCATCTGCACGGGTGTAAGTGCACTGCCTATGACGGCGGTCTTAGGGTGCCTGCCATAGTCAAATGGCCGGGGAAGATTCCGGCGGATGTACGCGTACACGATTTTATTCACGGCTGCGACTGGTTCCCGACCCTGCTTGAGGCATGCGGTTTGCCGGTCCCGGCAGAGTTAAAGCTTGACGGCCGCAGCGTGCTTGGCGCGCTTACGCGGCATCCGGATGAATACGGCAGACAGCGCTGCTGGCAGTGGAACCGTCTTACACCGGTTTCCAAATGCAACGCCGCCATACGGGACGGTAAATGGAAACTCCTCTGGCCAATAATAAACGAGGCCATGCAGGTACCGGCCGACGCAGATATTCTGGACAGAAAAATGAAACAGGTTGAAGGTTACCCGGCAGAGCTTGTACCGTACGATGAATCGTTCCGCAAGATTCCGGATCCGTTTCCTGCGGAGCTTTACAATATGGAAGATGATCCGCTTGAACGGAACAACCTGGCGGGCAAGTATCCGGATTTGGTAAAGCAGCTTACCGTTGATTTTGAGAGCTGGTTTGAAGAAGTAGAAGCAGAGCGCCGCTCCATTACACGCTAAATCTTACGGAGGAATTCGATGAAAGCCATAATGATGATGTTTGATTCGCTTAACCGGAATTTTTTATCGGCCTACGGCTGTGACTGGACAAAGACGCCCAACTTTAAACGCCTGGCGGACAAGGCCGTTGTTTTTGACAATTGTTGGGCCGGCAGCCTTCCGTGCATGCCCGCGCGGCGTGAACTGCACACGGGCCGGTACAATTTCCTCCACCGCAGCTGGGGGCCTGTTGAGCCTTTTGATGATTCAATGCCGGAGATATTACAGAGGGCAGGTGTTTATACCCGCCTTATAAGCGATCATCAGCATTACTGGGAAGACGGCGGCGCAACTTACCACCACCGTTACAATACCTGGGAGACTGTCAGAGGCCAGGAAGCCGATCAATGGAAAGGCCAGGTCCGCAAGCCGGTGATCCCGCCGCATCTGGGACAGCTTGGACCCCAGGAAGTAATTAACCGTTCATACATGACAAAAGAAGAAGACCAGCCCCAGGCCAATGTCTTTAGATTGGGCCTGGAATTCCTGGAGCAAAACAAAAATGAAGATAACTGGTTTCTCCACCTTGAGACTTTTGATCCGCACGAGCCGTTCTACTCCATGCAGAAGTACAAGGACCTTTATCCCCACGAGTATAACGGCCCGCAGTTTGACTGGCCTCCCTACAGCAAAGTAACCGAAGGTAAGGAAGCGGTGCAGCATGTGCGTTACGAATACGCGGCTCTGCTTTCAATGTGCGACGCCTGGCTGGGCCGGCTTTTGGACTTTATGGACGCCAACGATATGTGGAAGGATACACTTCTAATCGTAAATACCGACCACGGTTTTTTACTGGGCGAACATGACTGTTGGGCAAAATGTTTCCATCCCTTCTATAACGAAATCGCCCATACTCCGTTTTTTGTCTGGGATCCCCGGACCGGTATAAAGGGCCAGAGAAGACAATCTTTGGTGCAGACCATTGATATCGCGCCGACCCTTCTCGATTATTTTAATGTTGGAGTCCCTCCGGATATGCAGGGCAGGCCGTTAAAGGATGTAATTAAGTCGGATAAACCGATCCGCGAAGGCGCCCTGTACGGGCTGTTCGGCGCCCAGATTAATGTAACCGACGGCCGCTATGTTTATATGCGCGATCCTGTCCCGTCAAACAAACCGCTTTATGAATATACCCATATGCCGACCCACATGCGTACATTTTTCTCCTTAAAGGAAATGGGTACCATGGCAATCGCACCGCCCTTTGCTTTTACCAAGGGCGTTCCTGTAATGAAGATTGAAGCTCTGGCCGGTTTCCTTTCCGGGACCGCGGCGCCGCAGTTCGGGACAAAACTTTTTGATCTTCAAAATGATCCGGGGCAGGAAAATCCGATCAACGATAAAGCCGCCGAGGAACGTATGATCCGCCTGATGGTAAAGTTAATGAAGGAAAACGACTGCCCGCCGGAACAGTTTGAACGGATGGGGCTGCGGGATTCTTAACCGGAGTTAAGCGGGAATTAAAATAGAAGATTTTACCAGGTGGAACAGCGAAAGCAGCATTACGCTTATCAGTATTACCCTGAATAATTTATCTACCTGGCTATTGTTCATGTCCTGGTAAACAGCCGATCCCATAAGGCCGCCGATTACCCCGCCAGAGGCCATTGTTATCAATATTGCAATGGGTACCTGCGGAACACTTTTGGTAACTATGGAAATTAACAGGCTGGCAAGCTGCGACAGGCAAATAACATAAATCGAATACAGGCTGGTTGTTTTGCTTTCCATCCCCAAAAAATATGAAATTATCATTATGTTAATCGGGCCGCCGCCTATCCCCAGGAACGCGGATACCATTCCCATAAAAAGACCCAGCAAAAAACAAACAATAATATTGCGGACAGTAAGCGGAGTTATTTTGTTTTTGTTGAGCATGTAAAAAAAAGCGGCGGCGCAGAGCAGTATCAGTATTCCCGACTGAATAATCCCGACCAGATTCCGCGCGGCCATTGATATGGCGGCGTTGAACGCGAACTTGCCTGTTACGCCGCCCAAAACCCCGCCCAGTGCCAGAACGATTCCGCGGCGGTCAGTGAGTCTGTTGTTTTTAATCCGGTTCTGGAGCATGGTAACAAAGCTCATGGTCAGGACTGTAGCGCCGGCTAAAAAATTTATTTCTTCAGCCTTTAACGAGAAAAAAGTATCCAGTATCGGTTTGATTATTATGCCGCCGCCGATACCGCTGATGGCGCCCATAACCGAAGGAATCAGGGCCGTAAAAAAGAAAACGAGAAATTGTTCCAGTGATATCAAGAGAAATACCGCCTTACGGTGTGTCCCAGAGGTTCAAGGCATTTATCCAAAAATTGCTTATAACCGCAGACAGATCCGTACGAAGGGCTGCCGGGAGCGCCGAAGTAAACTACCCTGTTCATTCTTTTACAGCCGCCGTTGCAGTATTTTAGGTATTTGCAGGTATTGCACAGGGGTGGTAATTTGCGCTCCTCGCTTACAAAAGCCTGCATTACCGGACTGTCAAAAATTTCGCGCAGGGTGATTTGGGCAAGATTGCCGGAGTTGTATTTATCCAGCACATAGAAGTCGCAGGGGTAAACACTGCCGTCTGCTTCCACAACATACTGGGCATGGCAGCGGCCGTTGATTCCGCAGGATGACGGGACTCCCCTTAAAAAATAATTGGCCGTATCGTCAAACAGTTTAACGCTGTAATAGGTTCCCTTTTCCAGTTCCTTCATCCACCAATAATAAAGCCTGCTGTAAAATGACGCAAACCGGGCCGGCTTTAGCGGGTAGGGGGAAGATTCGCTTTCATCAAAACTTTCCAGGCAGGGAATAAACTGGATATACATTATTTTTTCGCCAGTTATAAAATTCCATACCTTGTCCGGCATGTCGGCAAGTTCGTTGGTCAGTACGCAGAGGATGTTGTATTCAGCCTTGTGTTCGTCCATTATTGCTTTGGCCTTCATGCAGGCTTCAAAGGAACCTTCGCCGTTTGCCTTGACTCTTATGCTGTTGTGGAGTCCGGCGTTAGCGTCGATTGACAGGCCTGTCAGAAAATTGTGCTTCTTTAAAAATCCAGCCCAGCCATCGTCAATCAGCAGGCCGTTGGTCTGCAGGGCCCAATTGGTTTTAATCTTTTTTTGCGATTTAAATGTATCAACAAAATATTCGAACCAGGGAAGACCCGCAAGCGTCGGTTCCCCGCCCTGGAAGGCAATTGTGATTTCGTCTCCTTCGTCCAGGTCTTTTTGAATGTTGGCGATGATTTTTTCCGCGGTTTCTTTTTGCATGATCCCGTAGGACGGATTTTCGCGGTGCTCGCCTACATCGTGGTAGAAGCAGTATTTGCAGCGCATGTTGCAAAGCGAAGAAGCGGGTTTAATAAGCAGGGAAAGGCGTTTCATTTAGTTTGTTCTCCTGCTGGTTTCTTAAGCATAATTTTCCCTAAAATGGCTGCGACAGACTGCTGGAATACTATTCCCAAAACCGCGGGCAGGGCAGCAGCCGGCGGGAAAAATTGAATGCCCAGCGTCATTGCGGCGCTGATATTGCGAAGCCCCGATGTAAAAAACAGCGAAACCTGTTTGCTCTCGGCCGGATTACCCAGCAGGCCCAGGCGCGCTCCCAAAAGCCCTGTGAATTTGCCGCACGCAAAACCCAGTACCGTAAAGCAGATGCACATTGTTCCTATTATCCAAATCCGCGGGTTGCCGATATTTACCTGCGAAGCCACGGGAGCGACATTTGCCGATATTACCAAAAACAGACAGAGTTTGGAAATAGGGCCAAAATACGGACTTACAGCTTTGGGAACCGATCCCCGGCTTGTCTCGTTTACAGCGACGCCGATGATTGTAGGTATTACAACCATGTAAATAAGAGACAATGCCATGCCGCTCATGTCCAGGGCTATTTTTGTACCGAGCAAAAGCCTGACGGTGCCCGGCACCACAAACGGCGCCAGTATTGTATCAATTAGTATGAGCGCCAGCGTAAGGGCCGGATCGCCTTTGTATATTGAAACCCAGATAAAACTGGAAACCGCTGTCGGGACCGAATAGACCAATATGTAACCGGATACCGTGTCAGGGCTGCCGCCAAACACCAGGCTGCTTATCAGCATGGTCATAACCGGCATAAGGACATGGGCGCTTATAAAGAAAAAAATTATCGGCAGCGGGTTTTTAATTGCCTGGACAAGGTCCCGTATTCTGAGTTTAAGCGCTCCGGAAAGTGTCATCGCGCCGAACAGCCAGGGGATTAGGGGTTTTAATTTTATATAATATACCGAAAAAATTACTCCCAGGATTATTCCTGTAGGAGTCAGGGCAGGCATCATGTGTTCCATAACGCCGTTGATTTTATTTGCCGTTTCCGAAAATTTAAAAGTGTTTCCGGGTTTTTTGCCGTCGCTGCCGGTGTTCATTATTTTTTTATTATATCACCCGGTAAAATATTGACTACCGGGAGGAGCTCTTATAATATTATTGATATGGCAAAAGAAAACTACAAAAATAATGATGTCGAACTTGTCATTATAGGAGCAGGTCCGGCCGGTTTGACAGCGGCCCAATACGGCGCGCGCGCCGGCCTGCATGTTGTCGTATTCGAGCAGCTTGCGCCGGGCGGCCAGGTCCTGCTAATAAATGAACTTGAAAATTATCCCGGCATTGCTCCCCATAAAAACGGTTATGATTTTTCCCAGGAATTGCGCAAACAGGCCCAGGATTTTGGCGCGATTTTTGTTATGGAAAGAGTCACCCTGGTAAGGAAGGAAGATTACGGTTTTTATCTGGAGCTTGGATCGGGCGCCCATTTAAGCGCGACTGCGCTGATTTATGCTACAGGCGCCAAACACCGCAAACTGGAAATTCCGGGAGAAGAACGCTTCTTTGGCAGGGGAGTTTCCTATTGCGCGACCTGCGACGGGCCATTTTTTAAAGAGAAAAAAATTTTTGTCGCCGGCGGAGGGGACGCGGCCTGCGATGAAGCGCAGTACCTTTCCAATTTGACGCCCAAAGTAGTTCTTGTCCACCGCCGGGACAAGTTCCGCGCGCAAAAGTCCCTTGCGGACAGAGTCCTGTCCAATCCCAATATTGAAGTACGCTTCAACACCGTCTTAAAAGAAATAAAAGGCGCCCAAAAAGTCACCTCTGTTGTTCTGGAAACTACCGGCCAGGCTCCCAAAGAAGAAGAAGCCGACGCCGTATTTGTAAGTGTCGGGTCGGTGCCGCAGACTTCGCTGATTCCTGACGCAAAAAAGGATGAAGCCGGTTATATTATCACCGATCAGAACATGGCTGCTTCGGTTCCGGGCATTTTTACCGCCGGTGATGTAAGGGCTTCTTCCTTTAGGCAGGTAGTTGTTGCGGCAGGCGAAGGCGCTGTCGCGGCTCACAGTGCTTCTGTTTATATTGATATGTTAAAAGGCCAGGCATATTGAAATTTAAAAAAAATCTTTTTTTCCTCGGTTTATTAATTCTTGTCTGTACGGGCGGAGTGTTTGCGGTCTCTTTTTTTGATGATTCGGGTTCTTTTGATTCTTCGAAAGCAGAAAACTCGCTGGCGCAGAACATTGTCTCGCAGATGACCGATGAACAGGCCCTTGCCCAGACTTTTATGCTGGGCTGGGTCGGCGCTGAACCTTCGCCGCTCATAGTCAACTGGATCCGCGACAGAAATATCGGCGGGGTAAAAATCTTCGGCTGGAATACCGGTGATACTTTGCTTCTCGCGCAGACCATAGGCCAATTGCAGGATTACGCTCTTAATACACAATTTGCCATACCGCTCTTTGTCGCAACGGATCAGGAAGGCGGGCTGGTGCGCCATGTTAAAGGTTCGACCAGCGAAACCCCGGGTAACATGGCAATAGGCGCGTCCGGGTATCCCATTGATTCATATTTGTCCGGTTATTACATAGGGCGTGAGCTTTCAATACTGGGCGTTAACATGAATTTCGCGCCGACCGTTGATCTTTTTACCAAACAGGATTCGGTATTAATCGGGCCCAGATCCTTTGGAGATGACCCTGTCCGCACCGGAATCCTTGGCGCAGCTTTTGTCAAAGGTCTGCAGGCATCCGGAGTTATACCAACCGCCAAACATTTTCCCGGGCACGGAGATACAGACCTTGATTCCCACGGAGTACTGCCCAGAATAGATATTCCGTTTGATACACTTTGGGACCGGGAACTTATCCCATACAGGCTGATGGTCAGGGAAGGGCTGCCTGCGGTAATGAGCGGACACCTGGCGTTTCCGCAGACTCCCGCGGGCGGTACTCCTGCCAGCCTCTCATCATGGTTTTTAAAGGACATACTCCGGGATCGGCTTGGCTTTGACGGACTTATAATTACCGACGATCTGATGATGAACGGCGCCGCTGTTTTTGCCGGCAGTGTTTCCAAAGCCGCAAAAGCCGCCCTTCTTGCCGGCAACGACATTATTATGTTTTCCAAAACCCCCAATCTTTTTGATCCGATTTGGACCGGCCTTGTCCAGGCCATGAAGGATGATCCGGTTTTACGGGAACAGGTAAGAAAGTCCGCCGTCCGCATCCTTGAAGTAAAATTAAAGTATTTAAAGGGAGACAATGCCGTTCCGTTTGTCCCGGATTTAAACAAAGTAAACGAAGGCCTCCCCGATCCGGAAGGCACGGCCTTTTTCCTGGACCTGGCGGCCAGGAGCGTTACCGTTATCAAGGGCCAGGATACTGTTTTCCCGATGAGTCCGGAAAAATCCGGCAAAGTACTTTTGGCGGGCCGCTACCAGGATTTTTTTACTGCCGGTGAAAAAGCATTCCCGGATGCGGAATTTTTCCGCTTTCCCAACCGCACCGGCGCCGAACTCGCCCGGCTGGCCAGGGGCGCTGACACAATAATACTTTGTCTGTCGGATTCCGACGATTTGGTTTTTCTGCGTTCCCTAAAAGATCTTGGCAAGCGGGTAATAATTTTTTCTGTTTTAAGTCCCTTTTATGTTGAAGAAGCCCTGTGGGCCGATGCCGCCATCGCGGTTTACAGTTACGCTCCCGAATCCTTTATCGCAGGTTTCTCGGTAATGCTGGGCCGCATACCGGCGGAAGGAAAACTGCCCTTCCCGCTTAGAAACGGATGACCGGTAAAACACCTTCCTGGCATTTGATTCCCAAAACCGGATACCGGGAAATCGAATCTTTTTTAAGGGAAAGGGAACCTGTCTGCGTGGGCGCCTGTTCCAGATTCATTTCCGGCAATACCAATGTCTGGACGATTAAAGCAGACAGTACAACCGCTGCTTATGGCGGAAGCGGCGGCAGTTCAATCGCAGGATTATTACTCCACAGCCGCAATTCCCTTTACCCGATATTTACAGGCAGCGGCGAAATACCACTCCCCAAATTCCTGACCCGTTTTCTGCGCAGGGCCAGCATACATTCGGTGCAGGGCCTTTGCAGTGACACCGAGAAACTAGAACAGGGAATGGAAAGCCGCGGATATAAAATTTCGGACCGGATCGACTACGACCTTATGACATTGGACAGCGAACCTTTGCCGGGCAGCTTTAAAGCCGGTCCTGTTGGCCTTGTGCTAAGAAAACCTGCTGAATCCGATACAGAGGCGCTGTTCCGGCTCCATTCTGCCTATGAACAGGAAGAAGTAATTCCTGCAGGCGGTTATTTTAACCCCGACAACAGCCTTAAAACTCTAAAAAAGATCCTGTACCAGGAACAGATTCTTATCGCCTGCCTTGACGGCGAAATTGCCGGTAAAATCAACACCAACGCAAAATCATTTACCAGAGCCCAGATTGGCGGCGTCTATGTCCGCCCTGAATTCCGCGGCCTGGGCATTGCCGCCAGGATGTCGGCCGAATTTATGAAGCAGCTCTTTGCCGATTACAAAGGAATTTCGCTTTACGTTAAAAAACGCAATGCAGCCGCAAAAAGCGTGTACAGGCGGCTGGGTTTTACTGTAAGCGGCGATTTTAGGATAAGTTATTACTAAAAGAGCCAACAGCGCAGCTGTTGACCCGTCGGACGCGCCGGTTCGCAGAGCCGGGCGTCCATTTAATTCATTCCTTAAAAGAGCCAACAGCGCAGCTGTTGACATTTCCAAACTGTTATTTACAATTAATTTATGGAAAATAATACCATTCAGCGAAAAAAAATCCTGCCGTTATCCCTTATATGGATAGCTTCAACTGTTATTTTTTGTGCGATTTTTATTCTTGTCTCAATTCCAAAGGTCCAGGCACAGAGCCGCCAGCAGGAAGATGATACAAGCCAGTACATTTCGATCATCAGAAGCGTTTTTGATTTTATTCAGCGTCATTACGTGGAAGAAGTCGATCCCAAAGTAATTTTCGAAGGGGCCATGAACGGTATGTTCAATTCGCTTGGGGATCCGTATTCGGTATACCTTTCCGAAATGGATATGTCCGACATGAACGATACCACGCAGGGAAGTTTTGGCGGAGTCGGCCTTTATATTTCCAAACAGGTCAGCACGGACGGGAAACCCGCCTTTGTAGAGGTGGCTGCCCCGATTGAAGATACACCCGGCTGGCGTTCAGGAATTAACCCCGGAGACCTTATTGTCGAGATAAACGGCGAATCCACCGGACCGCTTACGTCGGACGAAGTTCTTGCCAGGCTGCGGGGAACACCGGGAGAACCGGTTACTCTTCTTATCAGGCGCGGCGAAAAACTGGAATTCCCGGTTACCATTGTACGGGCCGTCATTGAAGTACCGACCGTAAAATCCGCCATGATAGACGATATAGGATACCTCAAGCTCCTTACCTTTACTCCGATGTCAACGGACAGGGCAAGGGAAGCCCTCAACGATTTTGCCTCAAAAGGCTATAAGTCGGTGATACTGGATTTAAGAAATAATTACGGAGGCCTGCTGAATTCCGCAGTCGGAATTACCAATCTCTTTGTTGAAGGCGGAGTTGTTGTTTCCACCAAATCCCGCATAACTTCGGAAAACATCGTTTACTACGCAAGGGCCAAAGCGGTCGCGGGCCCGGATATTCCGATGATAGTATTAATCAACCGCGGTTCCGCTTCCGCGTCAGAGATTGTTGCCGGCGCCCTCAAGGATCGGGGCCGCGCTTACCTGGTCGGCGAAAGATCTTACGGGAAAGGTTCGGTTCAGCAGGTATATCCTCTTTCTGCCGCCGGTACAAGTTTAAAATCCGTAGGTTTTAAGATCACCACCGCAAGATACTATACTCCCAGCGATGTTAACATCGACAAGATAGGCATTCCGCCGGACAGGGAAGTTTTGTTCCCGGAATTCAGCTCTGATGACGCCGTTAAACTGAACGAACTGCTTAACGCCAACGAAATCTCCGATTATGTAGCCGCCAATCCGGACGCTTCCGACGCCCAGGTTGAAACTTTTGCCAGGGATTTAAGTTCGCGTTACGATTTGGACGTGCCGCTCCTTAAGCGTTTGATCCGCAATGAGCAGAACCGGACAACCATAGCCCCGGTTTACGATTTGGAATACGATGTTCAGCTTCAGGAAGCCGTTAATATTCTGCGGGAGGGAAATTTCCAGTCATTGATGCAGACTTCAAAAACCTTAAAGGAACTGCAGGACGAAGCTGCGCAGGATGATGAATTTGCCCAGGCCTCTTGAAAAAATTCATTCTGAATTCATCCCCTGATTCCCGGGGGAATGTTATATTAAGCGGGAAGGATTTTCACTATCTTATCCATGTCCGGCGCATGCAGCCCGGATCGGTAATTGATGCGATCCTTCCCGGCGGCGCGCAGGCGCAGCTTTGCGTTAAGTCAATAACCGGTAATACTGTTACCGCCTCCTGCGGGCTGTCAGCAGAGCTGTCAGCGGATACGCCGTCTGAAGCAGCGCTCAATACTGCTGCCGGCAATTACCCGGCGCCGGAATGTTTATCATTGCCTCCCGTTTATCTTTTCCAGGCCCTTCCCAAAGGGACTAAAATGGACCTGATAGTCAGACAGGCCGCGGAAGCCGGGGTAAGCGTAATCGTTCCTTTTGTTTCTGAATTTTCACAGGTTAAAATCAAAGGCGGCAGCATCGGCAGCTTGCCTGGCGCCGTTTCCGGGGAAAAACAAAACCGGTGGGAGCGTATAATCAGGGAAGCCAGACAGCAATCGGGTTCAGATATTCCTACTATTATAAAAAAACCATTGGACTTTGATGGTTTAATGGAATATTGGCAGGAGCTGCAGGCGCGGTTTCCCGGAGGAACCGGAATTCTTTTTCATCAGACCCCACTTGAACCGGGTACATTACATGATTATCTTGTTAATAGTTTAAAATTTATTGTTTTGGCAGTTGGTCCGGAAGGAGGATTCTCTGCAGCCGAGGCCGCAAGGTTTCTGTCGGCGGGGTTTAAACCCATAGTTTTGGGTAAAACAGTTTTAAGAACCGAAACTGCAGCCCTTTACGCGGCTGCCGCGGTATTTACCATATTATCGGAGCGTACATCTTGGCTGTCGAAAAAGAACCTTCCCCAGTAACCCGCGGCCGCATCAGCCTGCTCAGGGTACCCATTGATATTATCCCTCCCGATGATTTGCAGGAGATAGTCTGCAGACAATTTTTTGACACCCAGGGCAGGGAAAACGAAGATCGGCAGGGATTCAATATTGTACTCATGTCGATCTGGGATCTTTTAAAAGCCAGAAGGGCAGGGGAATACCGGGACTTTATCATGAAGGCATCCATGATTATTCCCATTTCGAAAAGCCAGATAACAGGCGCCCGTTTTTTAAAAAAATCAACTCCTGTCAGGTACATGCCCTTTCATTTTATTATTAACCTCCTTAGTATTCTTGAAACCCATGAATTTACTGTATACCTAATGGGAGGCAATGAAAAAATTCTGCGCAGGGTCGAAAATAATATTCACCAGACTTTTCCCAGGCTCCGGATTGTCGGCCGTTGCAAACCTTCTTTTGGCAGGCAGGAGGAACCGGTTATTGTTGAGGCAATCCGCAAAGCGGCGCCTCACCTGTTCCTTGGCGGGCGCGGCATACGCGGCGGTGAATTATGGATTGCCAGGAATGACACCGGTCTTAACCGCGGGATAAGACTCTGGTGCAGCGATATTTTTGATGTTTTTGCGGAAAAACGGAGCCGCCCCGGCGAAAAAATTTTTAATCTGGGGCTGGAAGCTTTTTATTATTGTCTTAAAAATCCCCTTCGATTTTTTAGGGTCTTTTCGTATATCCGTTATAAATTCCTGCTTCTGTTTTACAGATTGTTCAACAAAGACTGAGCCTGGCGGCTTTTGCCATATTGTCGATCAAATATTCCGCTTCCCGTTCCGTAAGTCCGGCCCTTGCAAAAAGATCCCTGTAAAAGCGTTCCTGTTCTTCCCTGCCCGGCTTTTTATAAAAACCCAAATCCTTGAGCCTGTCGGTGAGGCGTTTAACATGTAAATTGATATTTTCCTGGTCCATGGGAACCCATTGGCCCTTTGCGCTGAATTTTTCCGCGCCTGCCATTGCAAGGTATAATTCATAAGCGTAAACCATTACGGCATGGGATAAATTTAATGAAGGAAAAAGATCGTCGGCCGGAATATGGGAAGCCATGTTGCAGATTTCCAGTTCCTCATCTTCCAGCCCTGTCCTCTCATTGCCAAAAACTATGGCCGCCTGTCCCTGACTGTCGGCTAACAAGGCCGCGGTTTCGGCAGGCGTCATGCTGACATGTTTGCGGCGGCGCCCCCTGCGGCGTGTAGTGCCTATTACCAGGGAAAAATCCCTGACTGCCTCCTGCAGCGAACCAAAGGTTTCGGCCTTTTCCCAAACATCTGCCGCGTGAATGGCCCTGGCCCTGATAACCGCCAGATTCCCGCCGTACTCAAATCCGGCCTCTGTCATAATACCGCCCGCAGACGTATCGTCCGCGGACGGGACATCTACCGAGAACTCTGGCGCGACCAGGCGCAGCCGCGAGAGTCCCATGTTCTTCATGGCCCTGCAAACCGCTCCTACATTTCCGGCTTCCGCCGGCCGGGAAAGGATTATAACCACATCATTCAGGTTCATGCAGAGATTTTAATCGCAAACAGCTACTTAAAAAACCCCGTTATTTCCTTTAAGATATTTTTAAAGTATTCCTGACAGGGGCGTTGGAATACATAATGACGCATATGGAATAAATCTTTTATGGAAAAAACTTTTTATGGTAAGAAGGCTCTTGTTGTCGGCGGAACCGGCGGTATCGGTAAGGCCGCTGCGATTGATTTGGCAAAAAGGGGCGCGGACCTGACTATACACGGAGGATCTTCGCAGGAGCGGCTTGAGAATACATTAAAAATAATCCGGGAAAATAACGGAACAGCGGAAGGCTTCCTTTTACCGATTAAGGGCCCGCAGGCAGCGGAAGAAATTTTTAAATCCTGCAAACAGCCGGATATTTTGGTCTGCGCGTGGGGGCCTTTTGGAAGGCGTTCCCTGGAAAATGCAGATTCAAGTTTTTGGCAGTCCATGGTTGAGGGTAACCTGATAATTCCGGGAATTCTGGTATCGCTTGCATTACCCGGAATGTTAAAAAAAAATTGGGGCAGAATTCTGCTTTTTGGCGGCACAAATACCGATACTATAAGGGGATATTCTACAAGCGCGGCTTATTCGGCGGCAAAAACAGCCCTTGGGGTACTGGCCAAAAGTGTTGTAAAAAATGTAGCCGGATACGCGGAACAGGCTGCCTGTAATAGTTATCCTGATATTACATGCAATGTAATCTGTCCGGGATTGACAGATACAGAATATCTGGACAATGATTTACGGCAATATAACCGGGAAAAAAGCCCCGGCGGCAAGCCTTTGGATGTATTTGAAGTATCAAAAGTTTGCATGGATATTTTGGAGAATTCCGGAGTAACCGGTGCAATTATCCCTGTTGACAGGGGAATTAGTATTTGACAAAGTGTTAATAAAAATGTAAAATACGGTAAAGCAGATAAAGGGTTATTGACATGGGTGAAGGAAGCGTCATGACAAACAATGAGATTGTTAACGGATTTGATGACGAAAAAGACGAGAGCCTCAAAATAAAATTGCAAAAAGTTAATGAAGTAGAAGGCTGTCTTGTTCTCTATTTAACCGGATATATCGATACCTATAATTCCAATTATTTCCAAAAAAGGGTCGCAAAAGCCATTGAGTCTGGTTTTATAAGACTGGTATTCCAGTGCGGCGGTCTTAACTATGTGTCATCGACGGGAATCGGTTCTTTTACCGCTTTTTTAAAATCCGTTAAACCCAGGGGCGGAGATCTGGTACTGCTGGAAATACAACCTAAAGTTTACGAAGTTTTTCAGCTTCTTGGATTTTCACAATTTTTTAATATTAAAGATAATCTGGACGATTCAATCAATTTTTTCCGCACCGGCAACACCACAGAAACTGTGGCAATTTTCCCCAAGGTTTTTGCCTGCCCCATCTGTTCCAAAAAGCTTAAGGCACTTAAACCAGGCCGGTTCCGCTGTTCGGAATGCAAAACTATTCTGGCAATAGACAACGCCGGACAGGTTTTCCTTGGTTGATACGGTAATTTAAGATGGCTGCCAATAAGATCGAACAATACCTGATTGATTTAATGTACACTTACCGTGAAGTGGAACCTAACTTCTGGATTATTGATGATCCGGATCACGGACTTGAAGGGTTGGCCGTTATTTATGCCGAACCGCTTGTAATTATCCGGATTCAGTTAATGGACGCGCCCAAAAGTAAACGCCTCGAATTTTTTACTAAACTTCTCGAACTTAACGCCGGGGATCTGGTTCACGGAGCTTACGGTCTTGATAACGAAAAAGTAGTCCTTATAGATACCTTACAGTACGAAACCGTGGATTATTCGCAATTCCGTGCTGTTCTGGACGCTTTTAGTCTGGCCTTAACTCAGCATTATCCTATTCTCTCGGCTTACCGGGGCGTTTAAGAAGGTTTATATGGGAATTTTTTCACGTTTAAAAACCCTGGTCTCATCCAATGTCAATGATATGATTAGCAAGGCCGAAAAGCCGGAAAAAATGCTCAATCAGCTTTTAATTGACATGAATGAACAGCTTATTGAATCCAAAAAAGCCGTGGCAATGGCCATTGCCGACGAAAAAAAGCTTGAAAGGGAGACCGCCAACCAAACCGCATCGGCCCAGGAATGGGAAAGAAAAGCCATGCTTGCGGTAAACGCCGGCAAGGATGATCTTGCAAAGGAAGCCCTTTTACGCAAACAGGAATACGACAGGGCGGCCGCGGAATACCAAAAACAGTGGCAGGCGCAAAAAACTTCGGTTGATTCGCTTAAAGAATCGCTGCGGGAGCTTCAAAACAAGATAGAAGAAGCCCAGCGCAAGAAAAATCTTCTGGTCGCAAGGGCAAAACGCGCGGAGGCCCAGCAAAAAATACAAACAACCATATCAAGTGTCTCCGGAAACCGCAGCGCCTTTGATGCTTTTGACCGGATGGCCACAAAAGTTGACCAAATGGAAGCCCAGGCCGACGCGGAAAAGGAACTGGAAGACTTTAGCGCCAATTCAAGCCTGGATAAGCGTTTTGCGGAACTGGAAAAATCAGATTCCAGCGCGGATATGCTGTTAATCGAACTTAAAGAAAAAATGAAGGCCCTGCCGGAAAAAACCCAGTAACTTTTTGGTTTGGAAATTGTGCATAACTTGTTAATTATTGCAGAATATTGACCCGCGGACAATTGCGCGGGTTCTTTGATTTTTTATCATGTAAACACACCTGTTATTAATTGCATTTAATTCTTTATATTATAAAGAATTACGCTACTTATTTATTATAATTATCATAATTTTGCCGGTTTATGGTTTATTTTCTTTGGAGATTTTGGCCTTTCGTATTATTTTGGATTGTTGATAACTTGTTCATGAATTTAAGCCCAGTGTTATATCTTGCGCTGGCAGGATTCAAGTGATAGTCTGTATTTACGGTATTATAATGAAAAATTTGGCCCGGCTGATTATTTTTTTCAGTCTTGCTTTTGTTATCCTGTTTATTTGCTCCGGTTTCTTTAGATTTCTCTCTTCCTGGATAGATTCGGTCCGTGTTATTTCCAATGATACCGAACGCGGGGGAATGCTGCTTTCTTCTTTTTCGGCCGCTCTTCCAATAAGTCTTTTTATTGGAATTTTACTTGCCCTAAGCTACTCTGTTAGACGGAAGATTCCTGCTGTTTCCAGCATAATTACGGTTTTTTTGCTCTCGGTTATTTTTTGTTATGGAATTTTTTTTGGTATCGAAAGAATTCGGGTTTATGATCCCGGTTTCCTGGTTAATTCCGGTCCCCAAAAAAGGTCCGGTCTTATTTTATCCCAGCAGGATACAAGAGTTGTTCTCTTGGGAGATAGCAATACCCCGGCCGGTTACCCAAGGGTCCTGGCGTTTCCGGAAAGACCTCTTGTTTACCAGGAATCCGCTCTGGGGCCTGTTTCGGCAACAATTACCCTGCCCATAGAAAAAAATGCCCCCTGGTTTATCCAAAGTATATTAATTGATTTTTCACTTACCGCAAGGGAATTTGACACCCGGTACGCCGGTGATCCGCTGTCTTTTTTGGCTTATGTGTGCTCCCTTCTTTTATTTCTTGCCTGCCTGCGTTTCCTTTTTGGGCTAAGTTCATGGCCCATGGCCAATCTTTTGTTCGGGTTTCTGGTATTCCGCCTTGTCCTAAGCCTGGTGGTATTTTTAAATTCAACGGAAGTCCAGACTTTTTTAATAACTTTTGCCAATAAACGTATACCGGATTATTTAACAGTACCGTTTGTTTTTTTGGTGTTAAGCGCGGCTGTTATACTTTATACTTTTTTGGCGTTTCTGGCGCGGCGGAAAAGTATTCATAATGACAGTAGTCATTTTGACAGAGGTCATTCATGAAAAAATTTGACCCTCAAAAGCTCCTATCCCCGCATTCGTTGTTTTTGCTTTATTTAATATTGTCTTCCGCTGCGATCATGGGATTTAAGATGATTTTTCCCGGCAGTATCCCGCTTCCGTTTTTTTCTGCATCCTGGCGTTTAATTACCGGAGGGGAAACCTTGATCCAGCTATTCCCCGCATTGGCCCTGTCCGCGCTTGTAATCCCGTTTGGCGTTCATTTTAATCCGCAGGAAAAATATAGTTCATTTTCGCCTAAATTCCTCAATGATCTTGGCCCGTTTATTTTTAACGCGATTTTTTCTGCAGCCATATACGCCCTGGCTTCTCTTTTGATACTGCCGCTTACATTGAATTATAAAACCGATCTGGAAGCAAAGGCACGGCTTTTTTATCTTTCCGAAGAAAGGGCCCGCGTCCACGCCGGCCAGGGTGAATGGCAGGAGGCGGCGCAGTTTCTGGATATTTGTAACAGGATTTGGCCGGACGCTCCCGAACTTGCCGGCCTCCGTACGGAAACTTCAATACGGCTGGATGAGATTAGCCATAAACAGGAACCTCTTCCAAAAGGGACGCTTACTACCAGGTATGATTTAACCACTCCAAAGCCTGTTAACGCGGCGCAGGCTCTGGCCCTGGCAGATGCGGCAATGAAGGAAGAAAGATATTTTGACGCGCATTGGCTTGCTACATTGGCCGGTGATCTTGCCGGTCCCGGCAGCTCCGAATCGGCCGCTTCCGCAGCGCTGGCAAGCCGGGCCTGGAACGCTGTATCTTCACTTGAACCAAATGCCCGCCAGAGCGAGGCGTACAGGATTTACTACCTCAAGCGGGACGCCTACAGGGCCCTTGTCTCAAACGAATGGATACAGGCTTATTATCTTTTCCGCGATCTTTTGTCGGCGGCTCCCGGCGATCCTGACGGTCAATATTTTCTGAGCCTAAGCGAACAGGGCCTTATCCGCATGGCTTTTTTTATTGACGAGATCGAACTTAGGGACAGCCCTGACGGAGCCCTTCTTTCTGTTCCGTACAATGACGGCGGCTCAGCAGGCGGCCGGCTCGTTATTCGTTTTAAATCCCTCTCAATGTACCCGGATGTTGCCTACGGAATCGGTGCAGAGATCCTGGCCTTTGATTATTCCGGCAGGCAGCTCTGGCGTATTGACGCGCCCTATGCCAAAATAGTCCCCCTGTCTATTCGACAGGACTTGTCTATTGGACAGGACTTATCTAACGGGCAGCAAAATACCGGGCCACGGATTTCCATCCTTATGCATGCCCTGGACAGAATGGACGCAAACCTGAGCTGGAAACCAACCGCCGTCAGCTTTGCCGGCGTTGCTCCGGTAAACACCCAGATATCCCTTGATTTAAACTGGGATGACTTTGTACTGCTTTCCGGCATCAGCCGGGGTTATGATAACCTGAATCCCGCTCAACTGATAGCCGCCGCCGGTCTTGGTCCGGACTACGGTTATCTGCCGCAGATTTTCCAGGCGCAGGCGATCAGCAGGTTTACGGAACCTGTATTGTTCCTGCCGCTTTTAATATTGATTCTGGCTGCTGCCTGGCGTTTCAGGGCCCCGGTCAGGCCGCGTTACATGTGGCTTCCCATGCTTGGAATTCTGCCAGTGGTTTTTAACGGCGTATTTATGCTTTACCGTTACCTTACAGACAATCTGACCATCTGGACAGTGATCGGTCTTGGTTTTTCGATGGTTGTCTTTTTGTTTTCTGCCGGGGTTCTTGTTCTGTTTATTCTTTCGCTTATTATCCTTGCGGCCCAGCGCGGCTGATCCGCAAATGAAATTTAAAAAATTTTTTTTCCGTCTGCCGGGGAAACTGCGGCTGATCGCCGGAGTGCTTCTTGGCGGATTGATTGGCCTTATCGGCGGGCTTGCCGGATTAATTATCGGTATGGTTTTGGGTTACCTTGTTCAGGAGCTGCTGGGCCAGTTTGCCGTTAACAGTGAAGTCCGCCTATATTATGACAATCCCGGCGCGTTTAGTTTTTACGAAGGCGAACCTGGTCTTGCCGCTTTCTGCGGGCTTGGCATCCTTATAATCGCAAAATCCGCTCTTGGCCAGATAAACACGGAAGTCGCGATCGCGGAAACTGTCCGCAAGGCAAAGCTGTGTTTCCCCGGCGCTGCCGCCGATCATGGAATGATCGAAAATTTTTGCCGGCTCGCATGGTCACGGCGGGGGAGCCTTAACCCGGACCTGCTTGCCGAGAGCCTTGTCTGCGGGCGCAGACATTCAGACGGCGGAGATAACCTTCATCATATGGGAGCTGTTCTATACAATCTGGCTTCCACGGATACTGCCCGCAGGTTTGCGCAGGATATCTGGCATACCCTTGATCCGCAGTTCGAACCGGCGCCCGTTCCCGATGATCCCTGGAAGATCCTCGACATTTCCCCGCAGACGCCCCTCTCCGAGGTTAAGGCTCATTACCGCATGCTTGCGGCCCAGTTCCATCCTGATGTGCTGCAGGGCCTGGACGAGGAACACCGGCAGACAGCGGCCCATGCCTTTATCGCGATTCAAAAAGCCTACGATCAAATTTTGCAAATCATGGGCCGCCTGTAATTGCAATTGCTGTTATTGGTTATGTATTATTTAGCCAGAATGGAGGAAAAACAATGACCATAAGGCGCCAGTTGTTTTTTTCAAATGTCCGCATTCTTTTGCTTTCATTTGCGACTCTTGTTTTTATCGGCAATATTTCGGCGTTCATCATATTCAGAACCGGGAGACCGTACAGTGAATCCCTTATGGAATTTATAAGACCCTACAGGAATGACATGAGGTTAATCTGGATTTTGGGGATAGCCTTTTTTATTATTCTTATAAGCGTAGTTAATAATTATTATACCCACCGCATGTCAAAGCGGATAATCAAGCCGCTTGAGCCGTTAAGCGAGGGAGTTCACCAGATTAATGAAAGTAATTTTTCTTACCGCATAAATTACCGCAACGATGATGAATTTCGGCCCATTTGCGACGCCTTTAACGAGATGGCCGCCAAACTTGAAACTTCCGCGGTGCGGCGCCAAAAGGAAGAAGCAAACCGCCGGGAGCTAATCGCCGGTATTTCCCATGATCTGCGCACTCCCCTTACATCGATAAAAGGCTGTCTTGAAGGAATTGAAACCGGCGTCGCCTCCACCCCGGAAATGAAGGACCGGTATCTAAAGTTCATGAAAAATAAAACCGCTGATTTGGAACACATAATCGAACAGCTCTTCCTTTTTTCAAAACTGGATATGGACGAATTCCCGCTTTCATTAAGGCGCACCGACATTACCGCGGCTGTCTGTGACATGATTGAAAATTCGCGGGCCGAGTACAGTTCAAGAGGCATGGATATCAAAATCACCGGAATGCCGGAGAACGTTTATGTCAATGCCGATGTTATAATGCTGCGGAACGTGATCATAAATATTTTTGAGAACAGCGTAAAGTATAAAACCAAAAAGACAGTACAGATGAAGGTAAGCGCCGCAGCCGAAAACAATGACGTTCTCCTTAGTCTGGCGGATAACGGCCCCGGCGTGCAGGCGGATTTTGTATCCAAACTTTTTAACGCGTTCTACCGCACCGATCCTTCGCGCAGCAGACAGGGTTCCGGACTAGGTCTTACCATATGCGGAAAAATTATTGAAAGGATGGGCGGGAGCATAAACGCCGAACTGCCGGAGACCGGCGGACTTACCATTATTATAAGACTCCCGCTGATTCAGGAGAACGGCAATGCCTGATATAAAAGCAAAAATTCTGATTATAGAAGATGACCGGGAAATTGCGGCCATTGAAAAGGACTTTTTGGATATTAACGGTTTTGAGGCAGTCATAGAAAATGACGGCATCGAAGGTCAAAAACTCGCACTTTCCGGTAAATTTTCACTTATTATTCTTGATCTCATGCTGCCCGGCAAAGACGGAATGGCAATCTGCAGGGATATAAGGGATAAAATTGACATCCCTATTTTAATTGTAACAGCCAGGACAGAGGATAATGAAATAATACGGGGCCTTGGACTGGGCGCCGACGATTATATCATTAAGCCTTTTTCTCCGACAGAACTGGTTGCGCGTGTCAAATCACACATTGCCAGGTACAAACGGCTGACCAGGAATACATTAAATCCGCAAAAAACCGATGATTTCGATTTTGGCTGGCTAAGAATAAACAAGGGGACCCGCAGTGTTTTTATAAATGAGAACGAAATTTTTTTAACCAACATTGAATATGAAATGCTGTTGTTTTTTATTGCCAATGCCGGAATGGTTTTTAGCAAAGAACAGCTGTACAGCAGAATTTGGGGAGAAGACATGTACGGCGATCTAAAAACGGTAGCGGTGCATATAAACCGGCTGCGCGAAAAGATAGAAAAGGTCCCTTCCGATCCGGTTCACCTTCAGACTGTATGGGGAGCCGGTTACCGTTTTATGTCTTAATTTCAAACCTCAGTTTACCAAAATTTTACTTTTAGTTTATCTTTTGTTTACATTTGTGTGTTTTACTGTATTTTATCAGGAGACAAAAAAATGGAAGACACAGTATATTATATCTCCAGAAACAAAGAAGGCGACAATAGTAAAGTTGATCATGTCGCCAATGTCGCCGGCGCCATTGCAGCCGGCTCCCAGGCATCTTCAAACGCGATCGGCAAACACACGTTCGTAGCCGGCGCGAATATCCTTTTTACGGGATGCGAAGTAAAGGGCGGGAAAATTCCCGGTTCCTTCAGCAAAATGCTTAAGGGCCTCGACCCGGCCGAAGTAAAAACAGTAGCGTTGTTTTCCGTTATCAAGGGCGGAAGCGCGACGGCGATGGCGGCAGCCAAAGCCATTCTTGATCCAAAGGGCGTTAAAATTTGCGCCGAGGAATTTTCCTGTTTTGAAGCAACCGCATTTAAGAACAAGGGCTGCCCCACGGAAGATGACTTTAAAAAAGCCAGGGAATTCGGGGCGATGATAAAGTCCAAATACCGGAATTCGTCTTCATCTTCCAAATAACCAGGCAGCCGGGCCGTAAACAGATTACGACCTGCTGATCCTTGCGCCAAGTGATGTAAGCCTGGCGGCGAGGTCTTCGTAGCCCCTGTCTATTTGGTAAATATTGTCTATTACGCTTTTGCCCTGTGCGCACAGGGCAGCAATTACCATTGCCATACCGGCCCTTATATCCGGACTTGCCAGCTGTGAGCCGGTAAGCCGTGTGGGGCCGGATATGACCGCGCGGTGCGGATCACAGAGTACTATCCTTGCTCCCATCGCTATAAGCTTGTCTGTAAAATACAGCCTGGATTCAAACATTTTCTCGTGAATCAACACCGTACCTTTTACCTGGGTCGCGACTACTGTTGTAATGCTTGTCAGATCGGGCGGGAATCCAGGCCATGGAGCGTCGTCTATCTTTGGAATCATGCCGTCAAGATCACAGTTTACTTCCATGGTTTGTTCCGGCGGGACCCTAATCGTATTCCCCTCGTGCTCCCAGACAATGCCCAGTTTACCAAAAGCAATTTTTGCCGGCCGCAATTCCATGGGTTTAATGCCCTCAATCAAAAGTTCTCCCTTTGTAGCGGCGGCCAGTCCGATCAGGGAACCTGCTTCCATAAAATCTGCGCCGATTTCTGCCTCGCAGCCTGTAAGTTTTTTAACGCCCCTTATGGTCAAAACATTGGAACCGATGCCGCTGATTTTGGCGCCCATGGAAACCAGCATTCCGCAAAGATCCTGAACATGGGGTTCGCAGGCTGCATTTGTAAGGATGGTTTTACCTCTGGCGGTAACAGCGGCCATAATCGCATTCTCCGTAGCTGTGACCGAAGCTTCATCCAGATAAATATCCGCGCCGGCCAGACCTGATGCCGCGAATTCAAACGTGGAATTTATATTTATATTGGCTCCAAGCTCTGTCAGGGCCTGGAGGTGGGTGTCCAGCCTGCGCCTGCCGATCACATCTCCTCCCGGGGGCGGCAGAACAGCTTTCCCCGATCTGGCCAGCAGGGGGCCTGCAAACAAAATCGAAGCCCGTATTTTATGCGCGAGTTCCGCCGGTATCTCGGAAGTCTTGATGTTGCGCAGTACAAGCTGCCAGGTATTGGCGCCTTTTCTTTTGGCCTCGCCGCCAAGGGAACGGTATATTTCCAGCATTACCTGGACATCTTCGATATCAGGAATATTTTTTAAAACAACAGGTTCATCGGTCAATAAAGCCGCGGCAATACACGGCAGGGCAGCGTTCTTGTTGCCGCTGACTTTTATTTTCCCGCTGATCGGATATCCGCCTTCGATAAGGTATTGATTCATGTTTTACTTATATCAATACTGGCCGCTTAAAACAAGATTGCCGGAGAAGTTATTATAGAAGTTATTACTGGCCTGTTATTTCCACGCCTGTCCTTAATATTTCCTTAACAAAAGGATTATCATTGTATAGCTCAGAAGTCGGGAATGCGTTAGGTTCCAGCAGTAAATCCTTGTCGTATTTTATTTTTAAATAAAATAGATCGGTTAAAATATCCAATTTGCGCTTTGATTCAAAAGCATGTGAAAAAAAGCAAATATCTACATCGCTGTTTTCTTTTTGTTCTCCCTTTGCCCAGGACCCATACAAATATACCTTATCAATAGGCATTGCTTTTTTTACATCGGCTATGTATTGATTGGCAATTTCTGTTATGGTTTCAAGGTCTGCAGCCATGTAAATGCCTCCCTGGTTTTTTCTCATGAATCCGGGGAATATTATCATCAATGAATACCAGATACAGTCCCTTGCATAGTTTTTCTATTGCCTACTGACACATGAAAACAACATAAAGCCAGCGTCCTGCAATGAACATTGCCTCTGCGGTTTCGAGATCGTACCTGGAAATATCCAGCCAATATTCAAATTTTGCTTGTGAATCCATATTGTTTCTTTACCAAACATAACATAGATCACTTGGTTTTTCAATATGGAATCTAAATCTTTAATTTTTTATGTTATGTATTACTGATTCTATATTAATTTTTCTTGCTTTTATCAATATGTCATGTTAAACTTGAATATGCATTTTGTACTTAGGAGTTGAAATGAACCTAATTACAATTTTAATAGACAGCCTAAACCGCCACTGCATTGGGCCTTACGGTAATCGTTTTGTCAAAACACCCAACCTTGACAGGTTTGCACAAAAAGCAGCTGTATTTGACAGTCATTTTGTCGGATCACTTCCGTGTATGCCGGCGAGACGGGAACTAATGAGCGGCCGGAAAGAATTTTTTTGGCGGGGCTGGGGTCCGCTTGAGCCTTTTGACAAACCAATTGCTATTGAAGCAGAGAAACTGGGAGCCGCTACTGCGATTGTGACCGACCATTACCATTACTGGGAATACGCGGCCCATGGTTATCTTGAGCATTTCAACAGTGTAAAAATGATCCGCGGCCATGAACTTAATATGTATAACACAGAGCCTCTTGACAGAATACCTGCCTGGGCGCAGGCAATGATTAAATGGCGGTCTAAACAGGGTGAAATTTATTATAATAATGTAAAGGACTTTAAAAGCGAAGAAGATTTTTTTTCTCCCAGGACCTTGTGTGAAGCTTCGGACTGGCTGGAAAAAAACCATACCCATAAAAAATTTTTTTTATGGACAGAATGTTTTGATATACATGAACCTTTCCATGTACCGGAACCTTACCGGTCAATGTACACAGATAAACTCTCAGATGATTTTACAGTTTGGCCTCCGTATCAGGATGGGTATCACGGACATACGCAGAATTTCTGGCAAAATGTTTCCAAAGATGAAATAGAATTTATCCGCGGTCAGTATTACGGCAAGATAACTATGACCGACAAGTGGCTTGGGAAATTGTTTGGCGTAATGGATAAAAATAATCTCTGGGATAACACTGCTGTGATCATTACAGCAGATCACGGCCATGAGCTGGGTGAAAAACAGCGTTTTGGGAAGCAGCCGCCTCATTATGACCTGCATGCCAATATACCGCTGATGATCTGGATCCCGGGAATGACGAATCAGAAACGGATCAATGCTTTTACAACCGCTGTAGATCTGTACCCTACAATGCTGGGACTTCTCGGAGAAAAAAATCCCGTTGCTCCTCACGGACGTTCATTGTTACCGTTAATAAACGGAGTGACCGACAAGCACCGTGAAGCGGTAGTGTACGGAACCTATGCAGCCGGCGCCACTGTTACCAATAAAAATTATACTTACCACAGTACCTGGGATCCTCAGTCTGAAATCAATAAATATTCTGCGATAATGTTCAGACCTTCGCCGGAGGCAGTCAGCGGAAAATTTATTCCGGGAGTGGATTGTCCGGTATGGAAAATACCGGACAGGAATCAGGCGCCTGTACCAGAACTGCTGTTCGATCGTAAAAACGATACGCTGCAGGAACATGATATAAGCAGAACGGACCGGAAGGCTGTCAATGAAATGCGTGGGATTCTGAAGAAGTTGATGGATGATGAAGGAGTACCTCCGGAACAGTATAAACGGCTGGGGTTTTAGTTTAAATAAACAAAACTCGGCGGATTGGAGTATGAAATGATAAAATTTAAAAATCCAAAAACGCTATACAGTAAAAGAATGTTCAGACAAATTATACGTCATTGGGAATATTATCTGATGCTACTGCCGGTATTGGCATATTTTGCAATTTTTTGTTATCAGCCCATGTATGGTGTACAAATTGCATTCCGTGATTTCAGAGCCTCACGCGGGATTATAGGGAGCCCGTTTGTCGGCCTGAAACATTTTATCCGTTTTTTTGAATCTTTTTATTTCAGCAGGTTAATCATTAATACGGTGAGCATATCGGTATTAACCATATTGGTTTCTTTTCCGGCTCCAATATTGCTCGCATTAATGATGAATGAACTGCGCAGTAATAAATTCAAGCGCATAATTCAGACATTTACATACGCACCGCATTTTATCTCGACAGTCGTACTTGTCGGAATGCTGCAGATATTCCTGTCCAAAAGTTATGGATCAATAAACGGCTTAATAAAACTAATTGGCCTGGAACCTGTTGATTTTATGGCCTCTGCGCCGTGGTTCAGGCCTGTCTACGTACTTTCTGGTGTGTGGCAGAGCGCGGGATGGGGCTCAATCATTTACATGGCTTCCCTTACCAGCATTGATCCGCAGCTTATTGAAGCAGCCCGTATGGATGGCGCAGGTAGGCTTCGTGTAATCTGGCATATTAATATTCCGGGTATTCTGCCTACAGTAATTATTTTGCTGATTTTAAATGTCGGCTCCATTATGAGTATTGGTTTTGAAAAGGCGTTCCTGATGCAAAATGATCGTAACATAGCGGCATCGGAGATCATATCGACATATGTCTATAAACAGGGGCTTTTGAATGCGCAATTTAGTTTTGCAGCCGCAGTGGGATTATTCAACTCAGTTATAAATCTGATACTTCTGTTTACAGTTAACACTGTAGTAAAACATATTTCACCTGATCATTCGTTATTTTAAGAGGATATGTGAATGTCAAAAAATGCACGATCAATCGGAAACCTAATTTTTGATATTATAAATGTTTTACTGCTTTGCATAATTCTTTTAATTGTACTTTACCCGCTGTATTTTGTTGTAATTGCTTCATTCAGCGATCCTTATCAAGTAATCAGCGGAAAATTGACAATATTGCCCAGGGGAATTAATGTATTAGGTTATCAGAGAATATTTCAAAATGCTGAATTGTGGAATGGTTATTTAAATACAATACAGTACACAATAGCAGGACTTGCCATTAATATGACGCTCACAACTCTTGGCGGATTTGCACTTTCACGCCGCACACTGCCTGGCCGGAAAGCTATTATGCTGCTTATCACATTCACCATGTACTTCAGCGGCGGAATGATTCCTTCATATCTGCTGATTAAAAACCTTCATATGATAAATACGTTATGGGCAATGGTACTTCCCGGCGCTGTTTCAGTTTTTAATTTAATTATTATGCGGACTTTCTTTATGCAGTTTTCAGAGGAGCTGCTTGATGCAGCTTCAATAGACGGATGTTCCGCTTTCAGGACACTGTTCAGGATTGTATTGCCGCTTTCCGGTCCGGTCATGTCTGTTATTCTGCTTTACTACGGTGTTGGACACTGGAATGAATTTTTTAAGGGAATTTTATATCTCACAGACAGAAGCAAATATCCTTTGCAGCTTGTACTCAGAAATATATTAATTCAGAATGTAATTACTGATATTTATGATGATACTGCAGTGACTCAATTATTGTTGGTGGAAAGCATTAAATATGGAGTAATCATAGTATCCACACTTCCTGTCATGATGCTTTACCCTTTCCTGCAAAAATATTTTGTTAAAGGTGCAATGATAGGAGCGATTAAAGGTTGATTCCATACAGGTAACTGGCGGCTCTGCCGCTTAAAAAATATTACCAAGGAGAGAAGAATGATAAAAAAGAGTTTAATTGTGTTTTCTTTTTGTGCAGCAATGCTGCTGGTTTTTGCGGCCTGTTCAAAACCCGCTGTAACAGCAACAGCGCCTGTAAAATCAACTGCCGCTGTAAATGCTGCTTTGCCTGCTGTGACTCCTGTGACGTTAAAAATTATGCAATCCTACAACTCTGTAACACGGCCGTACTCGGAAATAGAATTATGGCAGCGTTATGAAAAACGCACAAATGTTATTATTAACTGGATAAGTGTTACTGATACCGAACGAAACGAAAAACGTAATCTTTCAATTGCATCCGGTGATTTACCTGATGCATATTACCGCTGCGGTTTTACAAACGCAGACCTACTTTCTTACGGAATGGATGGTATTTTTATTAACCTCATGCCGCTTATTCCGGATTACGCTCCGAATTTTAAGGCAATGATGGACTCAGATCGTGCAGTAAGCAAAGGTATTACACAGGCTGACGGTAATATATATTCGCTGCCCTTCCTTTGTGATTTCCTTTCTGCAAATTACGGAACCAAAATTTTCTATAACAGCAAATGGCTGGATGCAGTAAAACTGACCGAACCTGCAACAATAACGGAATTTACAAATCTTCTGAGAGCATTCAAGAATGCAAATCCGGGCGGAGGTGAAAAATGCATTCCCCTTGAATGCAATGATCTTCCGGGGATCGTTCTTTATCTGCAGGGAATGTTCGGACTTCAGAACCGCGGTTCCGCCACCAATTGGGTTGATATGGATCCAAATACAAACAAACTTCGATTTTACCCTGCCGCTGACGAATATCGCAGCGTAATGGATTATACACATCAGCTTTTTGCTGAAAAACTAATAAATCCCGATATATTTACCAACAATCTGAATTTGGCCGGAGCTAATCTGCAAAATCAGTTTGTCGGCGCTTATATTGCAGTTAACCCGGTTGCAGCCGGACAATATTCAGCTGATTATATTGGCGGAGGCGTGATGGCCGGGCCGACCGGTATCAGGCTTGCCAATGGAATTAATCCTAAAATGCGCGATCCGGGTGCATTTACAATCACCAAAGTCAATCAATATCCGGAATTAACAATGAGATGGGAAGATTATTTTTATTCTGAAGATGGCATCAGGGAATTTTTTATGGGATGGGAAGGCGAGACATATACGATAGATAACGGTGTTTATAATTATGTGCCTTATATAACAAACAATCCAAACGGCCTGACGCTTGATCAGGCTGCAAGCCAGTTTGTTCCATGGCCCGGCGCCGGTCAGCCAACATTGCAAACTGAAATGTATTCCAAGGGCGGCGCTTCAATGCCGGAAGCAGTAGCTGCTACCCGTAAATCAGAACCGTATTTCCCAAAGGAAATATGGGCGCCATTTACCCATACGGCAGCAGAGAGTGACAGGATCAATGCATTACAGGCTGATCTGAATAATTGTATTGGTGAAGCGAGAGCCAATTTTGTCACAAACGGTGTAACAGATGCCACCTGGAACAAATATCTAAGTGATCTTAAATCCATTGGTTTGGATGAATTCATGCAAATTGAACAGGCAGCCTATGACAGATATATAAAATGATAAACCGGAGAATAGTTTGAAGAATAGACAGCCCTGGGAATAACATCAGGGCTGTTTTTCTTGGAGATAAAATTATTCTCAATGTGGATTCATTGGCTGTGGATTTTCAGGCTTGCATTTATTCTTTTTTTATGTGAATATTTTTGGATAATTTTGATCTATTTTATTTTTTTTGAATTTTAAGGATAAATAATGAATTTATCATTATTAAGATATAAATTTTTTCATATAAAATTTAATTTAGACAGAAGAAAAAAAATATTTTTAATATTATCATTTATTTCATTATTAACAGGTATTTTATGCTATTTGTTTTTTAGACCTTCTTTTATTTTCCACATTAATATTTTCAAAATGGAAAAATTTGATAAATTGGTGTTTTTTAATTTTTTAAGATATAATCTGCCCGATGGATTATGGTTAATTTCCGGAATTTTTTTATTACGGGCAATATGGATCAGGAATTATTTGATTTCTCAGGTTTACATTGGTACTTTAATAATTTTTTCGCTGCTCTTTGAAATATTACAGTACTTTAATATAACACCTGGTACTTTCGATGCAATAGACCTTATTTTTATGGGTATAATTGCTCTTGTTGAGCAAATAATTTATTTTTTATTTTTAAAGGAGTAATTTTTTATGAAGAGGAATTTATTAAAACATGGCGGTGCATTATTTGTAATTATTTTATTTGTTGCATTGGCTTTTGGAAGTGCTACACAAGTCTCAAGCGTTCAAAAAGATTCAAGTGATCAAATAGTTATAAGCAGTGAAACACAATCGACAGGGATTGTACATGATATGCAAGATCCTATGTTTAATGGAAATATGGAATATTCCAAAATGAAACCTTATACTACTCTGGGCATGGTGTTTGCGACTTCAACTACTAATTATGATGAAAATGGTCATGAATTTGCCAGTCAGGAAAGTGTATTAATTTTATTATTAAAAGAGGCATTTAAACTCGGAGCTGATGACATAGTAAATCTGCGTACATCCGTTAATACTACTTGGTACCAAGTGTTGTTAGATAATGCTTCCCAGCAAAATACTGCTAATACTTCAACCACACCAACAAAAATTATGAAAAAAACAGTTATGATTTCCGGAAGTGCATTGGCAATAAAATATATTAATTAGTGTCAGTCCATAATGTAGACACATTATGGACTGACTACCTTGAGTACTGTATTTTAGCAGCCTTTAGGCGAGAAAATACAATGTTTGTCTGCAAAGTAACCGACTTTGTAGACAAACATTAATTAGTTGATTTGTCAATCATCAATCATCAGACCTAAAATCGCTTGACACACGATATATTGATAAAATTCCTGTAATCATGTAAAAAAAGGTAGATATAAAATGAATTTCAACTTAAAAAAATTACAAATCCTGGCCGCTCTTCTGGTTTTATTGTGCTTGAGTGTCTATGCTCAAACTTCCGGCCAGGAGGAAGTCGATTACCTGCTTTTTTTGCCCAACAGCAGTTCCGGTTTTGTGGATGCGGCCCAGGCAAATATTCAGCTTGATAACCTTTCAAAATACCTGACAGGAAAAAACCTGGCTCCAGGTCAAATTTGTATTTACGGTTACGCAGCTGAAGCTTCAAATAATATCGATCCTGTAATCCTGTCCGGGGACAGGGCCTCTTTTGTTATAAATGAATTGGTCAAACGCGGTGTTAAAAAAGAATTGTTCGCGGACGCGGTCGGTTACGGTTCAGTAGACCTTTGGGGCAGCAATACTTCTGAATCTACCATGATGCTCAACAGGCGTGTAAGAATCGTAATTGACGGCAATGTTGTTACTCCGGCCGAAGTCAAAACTGCCGAGGTAAAACCTGACGCAGTTCAACCTGACGTAGTCAAACCCGTACAAACACCGCCTGTATCCATTGCACAGCCGCTTCCTGTTCCGCCCGCCGAGACAAAGGCAGCTTTCCCCTGGTGGTTATTACTCCTATTGCTGCTTGCCGTGTTGTTACTGATTTTTATTTTGGCTGCGTCAAAGAAAAAGAAGCCGGCAGGGCAGTCTGCTGACAAACCTGCGGCCGTTACTGCGGTTTCTGCTGCACGTGATGAAGCTTCCGCAGCGCCGGTAATTGCAGCTGCTTCGGTTTTACACGAAGCAGAGCCTGCCGCTGCACCTGTGATAGTACCGGCCGCTGCTTCCGCCGCGGTAAAAGAAATTACTGTCAATATTGAAGAAGAAATCCGCATCAGAGCATACGAATTATATTTGCTGCGCGGCGGTCAAAACGGTAACGCGGAGACTGACTGGTATACAGCACTGCCGGAGGTTTGCGCCAGGTATACAACGCGCGGTTACAGGACTTACGCGGAGAACGGTACTTGGTGGGCCGGCATAACCGAGGCAGTCCGGTACACAGATTAAAGTGCTTTCATTTTAGAGCGCTTTTATCAGCTCCGGCACAATCTGGAAAACATCGCCTGTTACCGTGATATCGGCCATCTGCATAAGCGGTGTGTCAGGTTTTTTATCTATGGCAACTATGGTTTCGCAGGTCTGCATTCCTACCAGGTGCTGGATTTGTCCGGAAATTCCGCAGGCAATGTACAGCTTAACCTGAACGGTCTGCCCGGTCTGCCCGATTTGGTGGGCATAGGGAATCCATCCCGCGTCAACAGCGGCCCTGCTCGCGCCTACCGCTCCGTTAAGTTTTGCCGCAAGTTCGCGCAGCATGTCAAAACCTGCCGGACCTTTCATCGCGCGGCCGCCGGAGACAATGATTTTTGCTTCGCTTAAATTTACGTTGCCTTCGGTATTCCGCACCAGTTCCAGTATTTTTTTGATATTCCCGTTTTCGCCTGGAACAGGATTTTCGGCGATCAATTTACCGGTGCGCCCTTCTTCGCGCTGCAGAGGTTTCATTACCTGGGGCCGTACTGTTGCCATCTGCGGACGGTGATTTGATGTGCGTATCGTGGCCATGATGTTCCCGCCGAAGGCCGGACGGGTCTGCAGCAGGTCGCCGTTTTCCGGATCAATTTCCAGTTGGGTGCAGTCGGCGGTAAGACCGCAGACGCTGCGTACGGCGATACGCGGGATCAGCGCGCGTCCGCGTGCGGTGGCCGCGCCCAGCATTATCTCCGGCCTGTATTTGCGGATAAGGCGGTCTGCAATACGGCATTCAAGTTCGTCGTTAAATCCGTAAAGTTCCGGAGAGTCCGCAACAATTACCGTGTCTGCGCCGTATTCAAACAGGGCAGATGCCTGGCCTGTTACTCCCTTTCCGATCAACAGGGCGCATACATTCCCGCCGCGAATATCGGCCAGACGCCTGGCCGCGCCCAGCAGTTCGTAAGTTACCGGTTCCACACGGCCGAACAATACTTCAGCCAAAATCCAGACATCCCTGTATTGGGTCCTGTCGGTTTCGTTAATGATGATCATGCTCTGCCTCCCTCGATAAGTCCCCGCTGCCGTAATGAGGCAATCAGCTGGCCGGCGCATTCGGACGAACTGCCGTTTATACTTTGGGTAACGCTGCCGCGGGGAAGCGGAGGCTGGGTTTTGACGACTCTGGTCGGCGACGGCTCCAGGCCTATCCTGTCAAGATCAGCGCCGATATCGGCCGGTTTCCAGATCTTGATTTCGCAGGCATTGGCCGCGAGCACTCCCTTAAGTGTGGGAACTCTGGGCTGATTGATTCCCTTGACTACAGTTAATACCGCGGGCAGGCGCAGTTCGCAGAGGTCGGAGCCGTTTTCGTTCATCCGCACAGCAGTTATGCAGCCGCTGTTATAATTTTTTATTTCGATAACATAGGTTGCCTGCTGCCAGTCAAGATGGGCCGCAATGCCGGGGCCAATCTGCGCCGTATCGCCGTCCATGGCCTGCTTGCCGCAGATTACCAGATCAACGCCGCCAATTGTCTCAATGGCTCGATACAGCGCGTAACTTGTAGCCCAGGTGTCAGAACCTCCGAAGGCCCTGTCACTGAGAAGTACACCGCTGTCTGCTCCGATTGCAATCGCTTCGCGCAGTGAGTTGACGGCCTTCTCCGGACCCATGGAAAGCGCGATTACCTCGCCGCCAAAACGCTCGCGCATTCGTATTCCTTCTTCAATTGCATAAAGGTCAAAGGGATTCAGTATTGATTTAATGCCTTCCCGTACAATGCGTTTTGTTACCGGATCAATGCTGGCGTTATCGGTGCCCGGCACCTGTTTGATGCAAACGATTATCTTCATACCGCGCCTTCCTTTGCCACCCGGTTCCAGAGACCTTCGACAATGTGGTATTGGGTCTTGAAACCCAGCAGTGAAAGATAGACGCCGCACTGCGGGAACCACCGGTGAAGTTTTTCCAGGGTAGCCAGCGGATCAAACTCTGCGTTCTCCGGAATTTTATATCCCACAACATCCGACAGCAGATGCAGTTTCTTGGTCATCCACGCCTCGACAATAACCGGTATCTGCGAATATTTTTCCAGCAGTTCGGTAACAATTTTATTTTGTTCAATAATGGGCTGAGTAATGATGAATGAAGCGCCGGCGGCCAGTTTCCGATCCAGTTTGGCGAATTCCTCCTCGGCCGGCTCATAGGGGTTGAACGCGACTCCCAGTACAAATTCCGGATATTGCCTGTGTATGTAGGCGAGCAGTTCTACCGAAGTTATTGCGGCTGTGCCGGCAATACCCAAATCTGCGGCCGAAAGTTTTGGCAGGCGGTTTGAACCGTCGCCGCTTACAATTAAAAAATATTTAAAGCCCATTACTTTACTCTGCCGCAGCATAAGATCGAGATCGCGTTTGCTGTGGAAAGTATTCAGGTGCAGCATAACCTGTTCGGGCAGGACGCGAAGCTTTAAGTGTTCAATAACTTCATGACCCTGGAAAGCCAGCAGACCCATCGCGTTGTCGGTGATACAGGCGCAGAATCCTGAATCCATTACGCGGTTGAATTTTTCTGCAAATGATTGCAGGTCGGCCTGTAGTTTTTCTGTGTCCTGTTTGGGAGGCAGGATTTCAACATGGTAAACATGGTTCTTAATATGCTCGCGCATTCAAACCGCCTTTAACAGCAAGAATTTATGGTTATGTAGGATGATACGTATGTAAACATACTGTTATTGGCAGCGCTCGTCAATTAGTCAGTTAAAAAAAATGGAACCAGAAACAGGGGGGATTCTGTTTCCGGTTCCGGTGTGTTAATTAAGATGCTGTACGGGCAGGATTAATTTTTTGAAATCTGGATGACCTTCTTTTGCGCCTCTGCCTGCTTGCCGATCTCTACTGAAAGGACTCCGTTTTTGTATGAGGCCGCAATTGATTCCTTGTCTGCCATCTCGGGCAGGGTAAAGGAGCGGCAGAAGGAAGACTGGCGCCTTTCCTGTACCATGTAGCCGTCCTTTTCTTCTTTCTTGTCCTCTTCTTTTTTGGATTCGATGGTAAGTGTATTGTTGTCCAGATGGATTTCAATATCCTTTTCATCAAAGCCCGGCAAATCCGCTTCCAGAATATAAGCTTTTTCGGTCTCCCTTATGTCTACGGCCGGAAGGCGGTTAAAAATCCTGTCTGACGGACTAAGGAACGAATCCCCGAACAGTGAATCCATATACCGGTCAAAACCGGTAAGCGCGTTCTCAAATACCCTTGGACGATAAAGTGTTACTGCTTTCATAACTTATCTCCTCTTGTTTGTCTGGCAGGATTTTCTTCAGCCCGGATCCTGAGTTACAGTTTTTAACTAAGTAACTGAGGAGCTGACAGCTCCAATTGGCATCCGGGTTCTGGTTCTCTCTGCCAACATTAATATATTAGCAATAACCATGCCAAGTTTTTTATAAAATAATTAATATACAGAATTTTATCTTTTTTAAGGCAATTATTTGATAATTATTATGGAATATTTTTGTGTTTATAGACGAAATTCATCTATTTCCCCCCTAAAGCCCCCATAAACGAAGTTTTTTTAATCATAAACTATACCAATAAGCTGTGTTTTTGGCCTTTTTTTCACTTGTAAAATTTTTGTTTTTATTAATTGCGTAATTATGACCCTATTTATAAAAAACGTCTTTTAATTGAATTGTTTTGACCCGTTTTTTATTTTTTAACTTTTTAATGGGTATATTTTTAACCGGATTTTGTTATAATCCGTTTAATGTCCGTTCATCCAATAAATAATAACCGCATATGCAGGGATTATATTTTATGTGAATGTAAAAATTCCTTCATGCTTAATGATGAAATAGCCGTCCTTGAATTTTTTTGGCCGGGCCATGTTCCGGGGAGCGGTCAATTTTTTCTTGTAAGGCCGCTGACCTCGTCTGTTTTTTTGGGCAGACCTCTTGGCGCGGCCGGGTTTTTACCCGGCGGATTTGGCGGTCCGGGAGTTGTCCGTTTTTTACTGGCTGTCAGGGGCACAGGCACGCAGGAGCTTGCAGCGATTAGGCCCGGAGAAAAAGCTTTCCTTACCGGCCCTCTTGGCAGGGGATGGAACGAAGTTTCAGCGGAGGCAGGATTTGGTCTGGCCCGCCATGGCGCTGTTGCCCTGGTAAGCGGCGGCACCGGCATTGCTCCCCTTGGTTTTTTGGCTGCTGAGCTGCAATCTGCCGGGATTCTATCTGCCGAACCCCAGTCTGCTGGCCTTCAGTTTGATTTTTACGCTGGTTTTAAAAGCAAAGCCTTTGGATTTCAAGATTTAAAACCGCGAAAACTTGTAATAACAAGCGAGCACGTACCCAATGGGTACGACGCATTCGAAGGATACGATATATCCGCCGGTCTTGTGACTGACCATTTTTCCCCGGATTCATATGACGCTGTTTACGCCTGCGGTCCGGAACCTATGATTAAGGCTGCGGCAGATAAATGTTTAAAGGCGGGCGTACCGTGTTTTGTCAGCATGGAACGGCGCATGGCCTGCGGCGCCGGAGCCTGTCTCGGGTGTACAGTCAGGACGAAGGCCGGCAACAGACGCTGCTGCGCGGACGGTCCTGTATTTAACGCGGAGGATATAATTTTTGAATGATACATTTATCGAACCGGATCTGTCGGTTGTAATAGCCGGTATCCGTTTAAGGAATCCTGTTATAGCGGCTTCCGGTACGTTCGGCTACGGAAAAGAATACCGGGGGCTGCTGGACATCGGCGCGCTAGGCGGCATCTGTACCAAGGGGCTCACCTTAAACCCCAGACCCGGGAATGAAGGCCGGCGGATCCATGAAACTCCCTCCGGGCTTATGAATTCCATCGGCCTTGAAAATCCGGGGATTCCCGCTTTTATCGAAAATGAACTCCCCGAACTCCGTAAACTCGGACCCGCGGTTATCGCCAATCTCTCCGGTTCCACGGCAGAGGAGTATGAACAGGGCGCGGCTCTTTTGGACAAAACCTCAATAGACATGATTGAACTGAATATTTCCTGCCCGAATGTAAAGGCAGGCGGAATGGCTTTTGGCCTTGATCCCTGCGCCGCGGCGCCTGTAGTAAAAGCCGTACGCAAAGCAGCTGCTTCAAAACCGCTAATTGTAAAACTAAGTCCCAACGCTCCAGATCTTGCCGCTGTAGCACAGGCCTGTGAGGAAGCAGGAGCGGACGCGTTTTCTCTGGTCAATACCTTCAAGGCAATGGCAATTGACATAAACAGCAGGAAACCGGTTTTTAATAATATCAGCGCGGGTTTGTCCGGCCCGGCAATCAGACCAATTGCCCTGCGTATGGTCTGGGAGCTGTGGGAGACTGTCAATGTTCCGCTCATAGGTATAGGCGGAATAGCGGACGCAGCGGACGCACTGGAATTTATGATGGCCGGAGCAGCCGCGGTGCAGGTCGGTTCGGTAACTTTTACCCATCCGCCGGCAATGAACGAAATCGTCAGCGGAATTCAGGATTTTATGAAAAACAACCATTACGCAAAAACCGCGCAATTGTGTATAAGAAAACGCGCATGAAATAACACGTAAAAAAAAACCATAAAGAAAATCATAAAGAAAACCATTAAAGCTGTTTTTAGGCATATCTTTTTATTCAGCTTCATGTTAATTTTATCCCATGAAAAATATTTTGCCGCTTTTAAAGGAATCCGGCGCCATGCTGGAGGGGCATTTTTTGCTGTCGTCCGGCCGTCATTCAGATCGTTATTTCCAGTGCGCCAGACTTCTGCAGTATCCGGACAAGGCCGCGGCAGCCCTTGAAGATGTCGCGCAGCAAATCAAAGCGGACATCGCCTGCGGAAAACTAAAGATTGATATTGTCGCGGGGCCTGCCATGGGCGGTATTATCGCAGCCTATGAGCTTGGCCGTCAGCTTGGGTTGCCGGCCATTTTTACCGAACGCGATGAAACCGGTGTAATGCGTCTGCGGCGTTTTGAAATTAAACCCGGCGCCCGTGTTCTGATTGCAGAAGACGCGGTTACTACCGGAAAATCATGCGGGGAATGCGCGGCTGCGCTGGAAGCAGCGGGAGCCGCAGTCACGGCCCTGGCCTGCATCGTAGACCGCCGGCTGCCGGGCCAGGAAATCAAATGGCCTTTTTATCCGGCTGTAAAAGTCGATGCCGGCAACTGGGAAGCTGCTGATTGCCAATTGTGCAAAAGCGGTATTCCCGCGGTCAAACCCGGCTCAAGGAAACAATAATTCAGGGAAAATTATTTAGTAAAATATTTTAAAAAGGAAACTATAAATGAAAGAATATAATCCGTACGAAAATGTAATTTCGGTCATCCGCGACGCGGCCGGCAAACTCGGGCTTGCGGAAGCGGATTATATAGCTACCATGTACTGTGAGCGGGAATTAAAAGTTACGTTTCCTGTCCGCATGGACGACGGTTCTGTCCGGATGTTTGAAGGTTACAGGGTTCAGCATTCCAGTTCGCGCGGGCCCTGCAAGGGCGGTATACGTTATCACCCCAACATCGACGAGAACGAAGTAAAGGCGCTCGCGGCCTGGATGACTTTTAAGTGCGCAGTTGTCGGCCTTCCCTACGGCGGCGCAAAGGGCGCTGTCAAGGTTGACCCTGCAGCCATTTCCCACGCCGAACTTGAACGCATGACCAGGCGGTTTACCGCGATGATTGCCCCTCTTTTGGGCCCCGAGCGGGATATTCCGGCGCCTGACATAAATACCAACGCAGAAATAATGGCCTGGATTATGGATACCTACAGTATGCTAAAGGGCTACGCTGTTCCCGGAGTCGTTACCGGCAAACCTCTGGACATCGGGGGCTCACTTGGCCGCCCGGAAGCCACCGGCCGCGGGGTTATGATCACGGCCAGGGAAATTTTGAAAAAACTGGGCAGGCCCGCTAAAAATATCCGCGCCGTAATTCAGGGCATGGGCAATGTAGGCAGCGTGTCCGCCAAACTGCTTGACGGGCTGGGCGCCTGTGTAATCGGCGTCAGCGATGTTTCCGGCGGCATATACAGGGAATCCGGACTGGATATTCCGGACATACTGCGCTTTCTTGCCGTTAAAGGCAATCTATTAAAAGATTATAAAGGTGAAGGTGTTACCTGCATTTCCAACGCAGAGCTTCTTGTCCTTAAAACCGATTTACTAATACCGGCTGCGCTTGAGAACCAAATCAACGAAGACAACGCGGCGGATATCAAGGCATCCGTGATCATTGAGGCGGCCAACGGTCCCACAACTGTGGAAGCAGACAGGATCCTTGATGAACGCGGTGTCATTGTAGTGCCGGACATACTGGCCAACGCTGGCGGAGTTGTGGTTTCATATTTTGAATGGGTGCAGAACATCCAGTCCCTTATGTGGGACGAAGATGAAATAAATAAAACCCTTGACCGCATTATGTGCAAGGCAATCGATACGGTCTGGGATACCCATAATGAAAAAAATGTAAGCCTAAGAACCAGCGCTTACATGCTCGCCCTCAAGAAACTGGTTGCCGCCAAAAAAACCCGCGGGATTTTCCCGTGATTTAAGCAATGATACTTTAGTCTTTATTGTTTGAATAATTTAAATACTCTGACACACTGCTGTCCTGCTTGTTCTGGCTCCGCGAACCCTAAGCTACTTTATTGACTCGGTATACGGCAGCGGCCCCGTTGCCTTTATCGTCAGGCAGGTTCTAAATTTTATGGAAACTTCGCGGGTAAATCATTAAGCCGGATTATTCTCTGACTGCTTGCGTTGGGGCCGTGATTATCGCGCGGGTTGCCGCCATAATGTACTGCGCGTTTTATTCAGAAAAAAAGATATTTTGGCCGCGGCAGGGTGGTTAATGGTGTTTCCTTTGAAGCTGCGTTCGTAAACGCGGCAGAGCAGGCCATACAAATGCAACCCGTACTTTAGTACCGTGCTTTAGCGCCGTAAAGTACGGGCGCTCCCTATACCCTATACGCCAAAAATGTTTATAATTACGGCATGAAGCGTTTTTTGGTTATTATAAATATTCTTTTGCTTTTCCCCGTGAATTTTATTTTTTCGCAGGATAATCAGACTCCGGATACTTATCCTCCCAAAGCCATTTTAAATGCGGCCTATATCGGCGATGTTGATCTTCTTCAGAAGATCCTTGCTACAAATCCGGACAGGGACGTACGTGATTCCCTGGGAGGCACGGCTCTCCATGTGGCTGTTTTACAGAACAATCTGGACATTATTAAAATCCTTATTGAAAACGGTTTTGATGTAAACGCGACAGTTCCGGTGACAGGTTACCAGATGGTGCGCGGTTATACGCCTCTGCATTATTGCGTGTGGACCAATAACGTTGACGCGGCAAGGCTGCTATTACAGTACAAGGCAGATAAAAATATCAAGGCATTGGACGGCATGACGCCTGTTGAGAAAGCGACCAAAGAGGGCAAGCGCGATTTGCTTCTTCTTTTTGCCAAATATTAATTAAAAATTTCTACCGGTAAATTTGGCGCGGTTTTTTCCAGAGCCTTTTTTAGGGCCCTTGCCCTGTTCTCCAGAAGTTCCGGTTCAGCCTGCTGCGCCGCCGGGTCCGACGGGCCGGAGCGCGCCTTGCCGTAAATCTGCACTGATTTTAAATTACCCGCGGCCGCAAACCCGGTTACCAAATTGCTCCAGGCTTCTTCTTCGTTCGCCGGCGGCGGCAAACCGTTAATTTTACAAACCATGGTTTGTACCGTAAAAGGAGCCTTAAGCGAAAACTCCTTTACACGTTCGTTTAATTTTCCAAATTCTATACCGCAGGGGCTGTTGATTTTTTTAAACCATTCTTCTGTACCCGCGTCAACCTTTAGCCAAATACATAAACCTTCATTGGCTTTTTTGGAAAGCAAATCGAAAATTTTGTTTTTTAAAAGTCCTGTTCCGTTTGTTATAAGGACAACCTGGGTCCCGGAGACAAGCTCGTCCCGGATATTAATTGTCCTTTCAAGCATTTGTTCAAAATCCGCTGACATGGTCGGTTCGCCGTTTCCGGAAAAACACAGATCCATTATTGGGATTTTTTCTTCCAGGGCAGTCTTTACCGCTTCCCGCAGATCCGCATCTGCCTGTACAGAGGAGAAAGCCGCTCTCTCCGGAAAGGGAAAAACCTCACAATAAGGACAATTGTAATTGCAGGTTTTTTTATCGGGGAAAAGGTTGATGCCGATTGAAAGCCCTTTGGAGCGGCGGGAGTAAACGGGATAAATCAATGAGCCTTTTTCGCGTCCCCTGTGATTTTCGATTGCTCCCGCTTTCAATTCCTGTTCACTTCCGCCTTTACTTCCTTAAAACCAGGTTCGCCAGCGCGGCCGCCGTGTAACCCATGTGCTCCGCGACTTTGGCGGTGGGGCCGGATTCACCGAATCTGTCTATGGAAAAAATGTCTTCAGGTTTGGCCCAGCGTTCCCAGCCCATACGGACTCCGGCTTCGCAGCAGATCACACGGGCGCCCTGCGGAACAATTGCGTTCCGGATGACTTCGCTTTGTTTTTCAAAAAGCTCCCTGCTTATCATGGAAACAACCTGTACTTTTTTACCCTGTTTTGCCGCGATATCTGCCGCTTCCATTGCCGTGTTTACTTCGGATCCTGTGGCGATTATGACCGTATCGGCAGCAGCGGATTTTTTTGCGATGTAGGCGCCGGTCCGGATGGTATTCTTCCATTCGGGATCGTCCTTGGCAAAAACAACAGTGTTCTGCCGCGTCAATGCCAGAACGGTCGGGCCGTTTTTATTTTCCATGGCCATGATCCAGGCTTCGCCGGTTTCTTCCGCGTCGGCAGGCCGCAGCACAAGTACATTGGGCATGGCGCGCAGGCTGGCGATATGTTCAATTGGCTGGTGGGTGGGGCCGTCTTCGCCAATCAGTATGGAGTCGTGGGTCAGGACATAAATTACAGGCTGCTTCATTATGGCGGAGAGCCTTAACGCAGGCCGCAGATAATCGGAGAATACCATGAAGGTGGCGCAGAACGGACGCAGGCCGCCGTGAAGCGCAATGCCGTTGGAAATGGCCGCCATCGCAAATTCCCTGATCCCAAAATGAATGTATCTGCCGGTTCTGTCAGCGGATGTAAACGCCTTCTCCGGCAGCGCGACCGCGTTGGGTGTTCTCAAATCTGCCGATCCTCCGACCAGGGCCTTGTTGGCCGCCGCAATTGCCGCCAGTGTTTTGTTGGCGGCTGTCCTGGTCGCGATTTTTTCGCTCGGCTGGTAAACCGGCATTGCCGCCTTAAAAATCCTGCCCGCGTAAAAATCATCCCATTCGGTTTTTAGGCCGGGATTTTCCGCTGCCCAGGCATTAAAGTTTTCCTGCCACGCCAGTCTTGTTTTTTTCCATTCAGCTTTTTTAATCTCAAAATACGCGGCCGCTTCCGGGGCCACATAAAAATCGCCTTCAATTCCAAGGGCCTTTCTGGCGGCCGCTATTTCTTCCGCGCCCAGCGGAGCGCCGTGTATATCGGAGGTGCCCTGTTTTGTCGGCGCTCCCTTGCCGATGATTGATTTTAAAATAATAAGGCTCGGTTTTTTTGTCTCCGCCTTTGCCCGGCTTACCAGATTGTTGATTCCTTCAAAATCGTACATCGAACCGGACTGAACCTTCCAGCCGTACGCTTCATAGCGTTTTGCAACATCTTCTGTAAAAGCCAGATCGGTGCTGCCGTCTATCGTAATATTGTTTGAATCGTAAAAAACTATAAGTTTTCCAAGGCCCAAATGGCCGGCCAGGGAAGACGCCTCTGATGTTACTCCTTCCATAAAACATCCGTCGCCGGATAAAACATATGTGTAATGATCCACAATTTTATGCTTGGGCGTATTGAATCTGGCCGCCAGCATTTCCTCCGCTATGGCCATTCCCACGGCTGACGCGAATCCCTGACCCAGCGGGCCGGTAGTCATTTCAATTCCTTCGGCAAGGCCGTATTCCGGATGGCCTGCCGCAGCGGAGCCGATTTGCCTGAAATTTTTTATTGAATCCAGGGTAATGGTTTTATACCCGGAAAGATAAAGCAGCGAATACAGAAACATGGAGCCGTGTCCCGCTGATAAAATAAAACGGTCGCGGTCCGGCCATTTTGAGTCTGACGGATCGTGGCGCAGCAGTTCGCCGTAAAGAATTGCTCCAAGTTCTGCCGCTCCCATGCAGACACCCGGATGTCCGGAGTTTGCCTTCTGAACCGCGTCCATGGAAAGGGCCCTTACGGAGACGGCAATTTTTTCCAGCGCCTTGATATTTAATTTATCACTGTACATATTATTTTCTCCTTTTTCTTCCGGTTTTTTCCAGTTTTTTATTTCCAGTTTTTTTCGGTGTTTTTTATATAGTCGATTATTTTTGAGCCTTCAGCTTTTTCATTGAGCAATTTGTTGAATTCATCCTGCTGGCAAAAAAAACTTACAATGGAAAGCGTCTTTAGATGGTACTGCGCCGATGCCGAGACCAGCAATATTAATGAATTAACCGGTTTCCCGTCCAGGGCTTTCCAGTCCGCGCTGTGTTCCAAAAAACCAATGGCCGCAAACTGCTCTTCCGGGGCTGTAATTACCGGATTTCTGGGATGGGGAACAGCTATTCCGTTGCCTATGCCGGTGGTCATCAGGGCTTCCCTTTCCATCACGGCTTTGAGTAAAATTCTCGAGGTTATCGAATCCGGAATCCGGATTGTATTTATAAAGGTCTCAAGAATTTTTTGCACCGGACCTCCCGGCAGCCCGTAGTAAATTCCGCCGCGTTCCAGAAGTTCACCAAAACCCGATCCTGTCTCAATTTTCACTGTTATCTATCCTTTTTTTCTTAAAATTCGTCCCTTCAGCCAATCCGGAATTCAGATTCCTGTTACATTGATCTAGATCAAATGCATCAGGTTTAAAATTCTGGCCCAGTTCCCATCCGGCTCTTTTGCTTTCCTGGCTGTCCGCCGCGGACAGCGCCGATATAAACCGTTTAAAACGCAGCGGGCCTCCTATGGCTTCCGGAGGGGACGCGCCTGCTCCTGCCGCGCAGCGTATGGGGGATTCCCCTGTTGCCGCATTCTTTGAAAGCAAAATTATTTTTACTGTCCATTTGGTTCCATATTCATATAAAAATTCCGTAAGGCCGCTGCTGTCAAGTTCCTTTATGGAAGTCCGGCCGTCCAGAATTTTTTCCGCGCTGAACTGGTAGATTTGGGAATTTTTCCATAAAAAAACATTCTGAATAAACCGGTGGAGTTCATCAAGACTGGTCTGCTCGGGTATGATTATCCTTCTCCAGACATCGGTTCCGCCTATGCCCAGCTGAATCAGCCATTCATAGTCTTTTTCGGAATTCCTGCGGACAAGCGAAAATCTTTTTTTACGGTAATTAATCAAAGCTTCTTCTATGGCTTCTTTTGTATCTTCATAGGTTTCGATCATGCTGTCGATTGAATTGTCAATGGCGTCAAGTTCGCCGTTAATAAATTCTTCGCCGGAATCAAGTTCTTCCATAATGCCGGCGGCATGGCTTTGAATCTGCGATAATATGATGTAGGTCTGTTTTGGCAGCCAGGCGATGTCGAATTTTTCCTTGTCCAGCCTGGCCGACAGCGTAATTACGGCGGTATGGAGTTCCCCGACCCGCTGGCGTATGGGTCCGATTAATTTATTGGTGAACTGAGAATGAACCGGCCGCAGTCCACGCAGTTCATTTTCTATATAATTTGCCAGCATTTTATGTTCATCCGGTTCTGTAGGAATTAACGGCGGTATTATCCTCTCTATCAGGGCCGAGGTATCAATTTCTCCCCTGAAGATAAAATCCTGAATATACGCCTGCAGCACAAATTCAGATATCGGGATTTTCTTTTCGCCTAATAATTTTTCGATCGCTGTTCCGTCAGTACTGTACTGGGTTCCGTCAAGCGTTTTAAGATCCGGTATTTCCCTGCCCGCATACCAAAACCTGGTTTCAATTCCGTAGGGGGCGGTTTCTATGCGTTCGGTTTTTTCATAAATAAATTCTTCCAGTGAATAGGCCGGAATCTGCCTCATCTGTTTTTGTCCGTACCAATAAGCGTAGGCGATTTGTTCTTCTGTGGCGGAACCCGGCCCCAGATTATAGAAAGAATCTTCAAACCCCGCCTCGGCCGCTTCCAGCCATGTATACAAATCCGCCTGTTCCCATTCGCCGGCGCCGGCCCTTTCAAGTGTATAGACGCCCTTAATCCAGTTTTTTGTATTTACAATAAAACGATCGCCGGGCACAAAAGAAGTTTCCCTGTAAATGTTGCGCATATCCAGGGTGCTGATGGAAACTTCCGGCGGATCTTCGTAAGGATCGCTGTTAAAGGCTTCCTCATTTTCGGGATTTTCCTTGGCAATGTATTGAGGAGCGTATTCCTCGCCCAGGATGCTGTAGTATGGATAGAATTCCTCCGGATCGCCTTCTGTAGTGGTGTTTGGAACCTGCGATCCCTTCCATTCAAAGACATAATCCTGCGGCAGCAGATTGGGATTGGCAAAGGGAACGCAGCGGTGGCCGGGTATAAGGATCCCGTTCAGGAGTTCTAGCCTTGTCGGGCTGATAACAAAGGGAATCGGCGCAAAAAAACCGTGCCTTGATATCCACTGTCTGTTTCCCAGGTTAAAAGCTAGTCTGCGTTTGTTAATAAAATCCGCTACTTCATCGGCAATATGGCCGATTCTTTTGGAATCGATCATGCGTATATAGGCAAGGATCATTTCCAAATCAAAAGGATCCGTCATGTTGTCGAGAAAATCATAAATTGCGTCTTCCTGGTTGAAAGTCATCCAAGTTTAATGATGCCTTGAAAAAACAAAATCATCAAGTGAGGCTTATAAAAATAAATTACTTTTTTTATCAAAATACCTTGACAGTCATAGTATTTTGTGATATTGTATACTAAATTAATCAGGAGGTATATCAAGGTGGAAATAAAAACATCAGCTGATTTGCTCAGGGGCCATACCGATACTGTGGTCCTTAGCGTACTGCTGAAGGGTGACAACTACGGTTATGAGATCCGCAAAAGCATAATCGGCAGACTTGACGGCGAATACGAATTAAAAGAAGCCACATTGTATTCCAGTTATAAAAGACTGGAAGCTGACGGCTGCATTACTTCGTACTGGGGCGACGAAACCCTTGGAAGCCGGCGCAGATATTATCACATTACGGCAGGCGGCAGGGAATTGTTCAGACAGAACAAGGCCGACTGGATAAAGACACAGACTATTCTGAATAAATTACTGGAGGAATAAAAAATGAAGGAAAAAATGTATGTAGACCGGCTTTTTGCAGGCTGTGAAGAAACACCGGAAATAAAGGATTTTAAGGAAGAAATTACGGCTAACCTAAGGGAGCGTGTAAAGGAACTCTCATTAAAAATGGACGAAGAGCAGGCTTTTGAAAAGGCCGCGGCCGAGCTTGGAGACATTAAAGCCATCGCCGATGATATCGGCAGAAAAAAAAGCAACGAAACAATCGGCAGAATGTATATGAAGGCCAAAACACCTGTGACCAAAAGGACCGCCGCCGGCATGACCGCAGCAACCGCATTTCTTCTGCTTGCCGCAGGAATTGCGTTAATCATGTTATTAAGGGGAACAGAACAAGCAGGAATATTATATTTATCCGCTGCGCTTTTTTCGGTTTCCTGCAGTCTGTTTACATATTTTGGCCTGACCCATGAAACCGCCGCGCATTACGCGATGAAAAAAAGCCGCGGGGCGGCGTATGCCATAGTCTGTTTACTCGCGGTTTTGGGTGTTTCCCTTGCTGTAGCAGCGTTTCTGTTCGCCGGGCTTAAAATTTCTTCGGCAGTTGCCATAAAATCTGTGCTTATACTGCCCGCTGTCTGCGCCCTGGTTTTTTTGCTTGCCACTGAGCCCAAACGCCGGAAACCCTGGCTGCAGGCCGCAATTGAACGTGAGACCGAAAATTCATTTGATCTTAATTCTGAAATAATGGATCCGGTTACAGCTGCTAAGTTCGGCATCACAAGCGGCGGATTATGGATTTTGGCAATTGCTGTTTTTGTAACGCTTGGGTTAATTTTTGGCTGGCAATATGTTTGGCTGGTTTTTATTTTTACCCTGGCAATACAGGTTTTTATGCTCGCTTCTGTATTCGGCAAGAAGAAATAACCGTTGGTGTTTGTCCGCCTTGCAGCCGCAAAAACCGCAAACAGCCGGCCTGGCGGACAGAACTAAAGGCGGACAGACACTACTGGCAATTATTTGAAAAGGAAGGTAATATCACATAATAAATTAAATTGTGCCGCCGGTTGGCCGCACAAAACAGGAGTTATAAATGAGCGTTAGAGTTACAGAAAGGTTAATCGGAGATCCTGTCATTGTAAAAGATCTTCCGGGCAGCCCCATGATGATTGTACAGCAGGTTGACGAAGAAAACAAACTTGTTACAACAACCTGGTTCTCGGACCACAACGAAATTCAGGAAGGTTTGTTTCCCGGCAGCGCACTTGAGCGGGTGGAGCCCAAACCGGCCCCCAAAGCAAAAGCCGCAGCTTCCAAAAAAACAGGTAAAAAATCCAGATAGCTGTTGCAGCTATAATTGAAATATTTAGTGTAAGAGTACAGCCGTTCAATTAATGAACGGCTTCCTGTTTGATAAAACCGTCAGGACCCAAACGATTCAGCCCTCAACCATTATACGGTTCTTGCCGGCTTGTTTTGCTTCGTACATTTTTTCATCTGCCCGAATAATAAAGCCGGTGACTGTCTCCCCTCTGCGGTATTGAACAACTCCTATGCTGATGGTAATTTTTCCCGCTTCTCCGCAGTTGTTGTTTTCTACAGCTTTTCGCAGACGTTCAGCCAGTTCAGCGGCCCGTTCAATACCGGTTTCGCCGAACAGAACGACAAATTCTTCGCCTCCCCAGCGGGCAAAGATGTCGTCATCCCTGATATTGGCGGCAACTACCGAGGCGGTTCCTGCCAGTACTTCGTCACCTGCGGTATGGCCGCAGGTATCGTTCACTTTTTTAAAATTATCAATATCAAAAAGGATCATGCAGAAAGGATCGTGGCGCATGTTTTTAATCCATTGACCGAGGAGATAGTCAAATCGGCTCCGGTTATAAATACCGGTAAGCCTGTCTGTCATTGACATAAATTCCAGCAGCTTTTCTGCCGCGAATTGTTTGCGCCGTGAATTTTCCCTGCTGTAGGTAAAAATGGAAAAGGACAGAAGACATATACCAAGATAGATCCCCCTCTGGTTAAGAGGCGGTACTTCTTTGGGCAGTCCGAAAACAACATTTAAAAAGATATAACCAATCAACATAATGCAGCCTGCGGCTATACAGTTTTTCCAAACATTGGGAATTAAAAAAGCCGCAAAAATAAAGAGCATCATGGGAGCCGGCTGGCTTGTTTTAAAGATATACAAAATCAACAAATAAACGCAAAAGGCAATCAGTTCTACCAGGGTAACCATTATCAGGGTGTGTCTATAATGTTTAATAGATCCAAGAACGAAAAATGCGATAATCGTGACAAGAAGAATTATTACCCGCAGTCCTGCAGTGATATAAAAGAGTTGTCCCTTTCCATAATTAAAAAAATCCGGAATGGCAAACAGGAAAAAAATTAAACCCATAAAGAGCATTAAAAAACGAACTATATTAAAACTGACAGTTTTTTCATATTCCATGAATTCAGTCTCTGTTTCCCGGTTTCTGAATTCACAAATTTTATTAAGAATATACTGTTCGTGATTATATTCCATGTCTTCTATATTTTAGCATAATTTTTATCAGAAGTACAGTAAAATCTAAAAAAGCTCCAAATTATCGTTTTTTTAATTTATTAGGTGCGCAGGGATTCGCTTCCACATTTTACGGCATGTGAGTGCGGTACAATATTGGACAACTTATACTGTACGTGCCTTTGAAAGGATATCCGGATTCTGCACTACATAATTCAGTACATCAGCCATGATGCCGGTGTAGCCCTTACCAAGTGCTTTGTATTTTGATAAGCACACCGGATTAACCCGGATTGTAACGGCTTGCTTTCGCTGCTGCCGGTTCCGTTCAGCCGCTAGATGAGCAAATTCCTTCAATGCCTTGGGAGGTAGTTCCGGACAATCTTCCAGATTTATTTGCCGTTTTTTTGCTTCATTCAATTCCTTACGTATCCTGGCCATTTCGGCCTTAGTCGGCTTTTGACCAACCTTTACCGTCGATTTGATAATACCCATTGCAGACAGATTCCATTATTCCCAATAAAGTTATTTATTGGGTGCGCAGGGATTCGCCTCCAGTCGTCCGCATCCCGCGGACTCCTTGCGGCCCGCCTCCGCGCTTTTCGGCGCGTACGTCCCTTCGGTCCGTTTGCTGAACGGAAGGATTAATTGCACCGCCATACGGCGGTGCGGCATCATCCCTGCGCCTCAACCCCTGCAAGGCTTACGCCTTTCCGGGGTACAGCGCTCCGGTTCGAATCCCTGCTTCAGTTGGCAGTATTAAATTAGTTGGCAAATAGATAACTTTATTTCCAGTAAAAAATTACTGGGTGCGCAGGGATTCGCTTCCAGTCGTCTGCATCCTGCAGACTCCTTACAGCCCGCCTCCGCGCTTTTCGGCGCGTCCCTGCGCCTCAACCCCTTAGGGGTACAGCGCTCCGGTTCGAATCCCTGCTTTTATTGGCAGTATTATGATTTTTCTGCAGACAGATTCCATTATTCCCAATAAGGTTATTTATTGGGTGCGCAGGGATTCGAACCCCGGACATCCACGGTGTAAACGTGACGCTCTAACCAGCTGAGCTACGCACCCTTTGCGGGCAGACTTTACGCAGGCATAAAATTATGCCCCGCTTTGTTAACTTATCACAAACGGGGCATGTTGGACAAGAGATTTTTTAATTTTATTTTAGTCCCATCAGGTAAGTCATGCTGTCCCTGGCGCATTCAATCGGAGTTTTGCCGGGCGTCGGGAGATCCTGCTCAACTACCAGCCATTTGGCGCCTGCGGCCTCGGAGGCTTTAATGATGGCGGGGAAGTCCTGGACACCGTAACCTACAGCGCAGAACGGGAAGGCCCCGCCTGAAGCGCGGGCTTTTTTGGCTTCGCCGATCAGGTCGTAATCAGCCTTGGGTTTCTGGCCTCCGGCTGAAGTAAAGTCCTTGAGGTGGACTACCGGAGAACGGCCCTTGTACTTGAGAATATATTCGGCCGGGTCTACGCCGCCCACTCTGGCCCAGCATGTGTCGATTTCTGTCTGCAGCAGTTTTGCCGGGATTGAATCGTACAGGTCATCCAGCGCGTATTTTCCGTTGATTTTTATAAATTCAAAATCGTGATTGTGGTAGAGAAGGACAGCGCCTTTCTTGTTTATGTATTCCCCCAGTTTGACTATCTCTTTTTTGGTTGTCTCATAATCCGAACCGCCCGGACGCTCCTCCGGGGACAGATGCGGAATCGCGATAAACTTACAGCCGACATCAAGGTGGAAGCCTATGACGCCGTCCGGATCTTTGACCATGTCCTTGTACGCTACGTGCGCGGAAACCGCTGTAAGACCCGCTTTTTCCAGTGATTTCTTAAAATCCGAGGCGGATTTATTAAGGGTTTGGGCAAGGGTATGAGCCTGGGCCAGTTCGACGTATTTGTAACCCGCGCCGGCTACCTGTTTGAGAGTCCCGTCAAAATCTTTGCCCAAAGTGTCCCGGACATTGTATAACTGAAGCATAATTGGAAGCATTTTTTCCCTCCTGAATATTGTTTATATTTATTATAACACAAGCAGCCGGAAAAAAGGAGTAGGGGATGAATGCGGAAATCAAGAGAGTAATTTTGATCCTTTTAATTGATTTGCCAATTTCTGGTCAAACGTTAAAAGCGGCAGAGCATTTGTTTTTTTAGCTAAAACTTCTAGATAGCAATCGACAAATGAGAGCTTTGGATGGTTTACATAAATCGGGAGAATTTCTATAAATAGTTCTTTGTTTAACAGGAAGTTTTCTTTTTCGATTACAGTCATTATAGCTTTTTCAATTGATTCCCTGTTGACTTTTTTTATTTTCTCCAGCATAAATATAATTTCGATCAAGGCAGCATCTGCAATGGTAAAATTTTCCTTGGAATTGAATAAAACAGTGACTATTTCAGTTTGTTCAGGTATATCATCCAAAAGCCAACGTAAAATACAATTTGCGTCAAGACTGGACATAACGTTCCTTGACATAGGCTTCCCATCCGTCGCCAGAAGCAGTTGCTTCGGTTAATGTGTCTTTTTCTTTCATTTCATTGCGCAGAATTTTCCTTATATCGCCTATTTTCAATGAAGTCTGAGCTCTTAAATCGTTATTTTTTTGTACAGAAACAGAAGGAATATCAATTTTCACTTGCGCTTTAATACCGCTCGGGACAGATTTGGGTAATTCCAGAAGTATTCTATAATCAGCCGGTATTGTAATAGTTTGTTCTATTATCATGATTCTAGTATAAAATAAAACGATGTTTTTTTCAATTATGCGCCGATCTATTGGTACATTATCGTTGGTATAAATCAATCTCTTGATTTATTCCCTGATCCCCAGATTATAAAATTCATTCGGGTTGTTAAAGAACCAGTCTTTGGCGATTTTTTTAGCTTCGTCCATATCCAGCCATTGCGAGTCCGCCAATTCGGAAAGCGCCGCGGCGACATTGTCTTTTGCCAGGCTTAGATAGCCGGCTGCCCATTCAACCGCTCCGGTGTCACCGCCAAAGGCAAAGACTTTGGAATGGGGAACTGTCATTACAGCCCGCTTCATAAGCTCTACACAGTAAACCGGATCAATGCTTTGAACCCAGCACAGATTAAGGTAAACGTTGGGATAATTTTTCCCCATAAACAAATATTCATCCAAGTAAGGCCAATTGCCGTGGAACAGATCAAAACGTACATCCTGGTTAAGCTCAATCGTCGGTATTAGATGGGCGGCGTTTGTTTTAACGATATCGTTGCGGATTCCTGCCATGTGGCCTGTGTGAATCTGAACCGGCAGGTTGTATTGCGCAGCTTTGCGCAGGCTATACTGAAAAAGCCAGTCGTCCAGCGGCCGCACCCTGTCATCGCCGAAAATGTCCCTTGGATTAAAAATCATTTCATTAAAAATTTTTTCCGCATCGGCTCTGGCCGGGTTGCCGTAAGCGATGGTTCTGCGGTATGCGGTCTGATCTTTTATACAGACGATCCCGAATTCAACTGCCTTGCGCAAAAAATTATCAAAACTTTCAAGGTAATCATCCAGGCAGACAACGGTGCGGTTTAGGTATTTTTGGAACCGCAGTAAATCCGTTTCGTTATGGATATTATGAAAATCCGGCAGCGGAAACGCGAAGCGGGCATATTTGGACTGGTCTTTTCGTTTGCCGTCAACAAAGTCCATCAGGGCGCTGATATCGCAAAGGTCCACTACCTTTGCCCTGATTTTAAGGCTTTCCATTGTTTTTACATAACTGTCCGGGCCGCGTGTTTTTAGCCTGGTTTCCAGCTCGGTAATTTTTTCCAGGCTCTCAATTGAATCAATTCCCCAGCAAATGCGCAGGCCTTCCGCAAGACAGCGGGCATAGGCAGTATTTTTTGATTTTTTGTATATCTTTTGAAACGTTTCAAATTTCCTACGCGCGGACATTTCCGGCGCGAAGTCCGTATTTCCGCCGGCGCAGATATAGTCGGAGAGGTAATAGTAATTGTCCATGATAAAACCCAGCGCGTCTTTTGCGCCGGCATTATTACCGCCTGCTTCAGAATATCCGGCATAATGTTCATGCGTTTCGATAACCGGAATATTATCCAGGTATTGCCGTAATTCGGCGAAACCGCCTGCGTTTGATTTATACATATCGATACCCTGCCCTGGAAATTATGTTATATTCCTATAGATATTTTTTCCCTTATCATTTCGTTGACAAGATCAGACGGTGTTTTATTGGCAGTTTCTGCAGTAACCTTGAGCCATGTTGCAGATATATCATCCAAAATTATAATATTTCCTTTATGCTTCATAAAAAATCCGCTTTTCCCGTCACCGGTAACTTTTGGCGGGTTTATTAATACCTGTTCAGACAGAATCTCTGCTTCTGTGTCAGTCATTCTTGGCATATGTAACCTCTTAACTCTCATTTTTTAACAAGCGGTAATAGATACTCCGGCATTTCATTGCATGGAATACGTTAATACATTGATCATTAATAATATTATACATTATTTCAAGCAGGTTTAGTTTTTTGTCGAAACCTAAAAGTAAATGTTTATTTTTGTCACCATCCCATATATCATCATATATTGCATTGATAGTTGCATACCGAATGGCTTCTTCAGTAACTCCATGTTTAAAAGCAGATGGATTATATTCTATGACTATATTCACATTATTTTTATATTACTTTTTTATCTTAAATGATAGGGAGTGTTCTAATAAATTCCTTGCTTCCTATAATTTCCTCCTGCTTCTTGAAGCCATGCAGAATCATTCCGCCTTTGTAGCCGATTTTTTCCAACTCGTTGATAAAAAATCCAAAGTCGATGATTCCGGCGCCCGCGTGCGTAAACTCTATACCATTGCCCTCTTTTATATCTTTGCCGTGGGCAAGCGCGATGTAAGGTCCCAGCAGATCAAAAGCCCGTGCTATGACAGGTTTTACATTTTCACGTTTTGCCGTTCCCGGTAAAAATAAATTGGCCGCGTCCATAATAATTTTGAGATGGAGCGATTTGATTTGATCTATTAACTTTTTGGCTTTCACAGGAGTGTTTATTACATTGGAAGCTTCGGTTTCGATTCCCAGATTAACATCGTATTTTTCAGCAATTTCAACGAGCTGTTCCATTACCGCTGACATATCATTCCATGCCTGCGGCCCGTTGTTTTCCGGATGCGGGGCCCACATATATCCTGCGTTTCTGGAACCGGTGCAAAGGCTTACAAGTTCACAGCCCAGGGTTTTACACGAAGCCGCTATTTTTTCAAATCGTTTAACGCCGTCCTGTCTGACCGCGGCATCAGGGTGGGCCATATTGAAGGTACCGTTTACCGCGGCAATTTTTATCCGGTTCGCGGCGGCCTCTGCGGCGATTTCCCGGTTGACCGAATCCGGTATGGACTCCGGCATTTCCTTTTCCAAAAACGAGGCATAATTTAACTGCATTAAGGTAAACCCATAATCCCTGGTCTTATTGAACAGCTCAGCGATTGAACCTGCGGGTATTTCGCGCGAGATTATACCGTATTCCATTAATATTTCCTTTATCAATCTTATCTCATTTTCATCCTCCGTGTCTCCTTTGTGTCCCCTGTGAGAATCTCTTCACAAACTAAATGCTTCTCAAACCAAATGCTTGAAAACCGGCCCCCGACAGAGTATTCTGTAGTACCTATGGACAAACTCATTATCAAAGGCGCAAGGGAGCATAATTTAAAAAACATCGACCTTGAACTGCCCCGCGACAAGCTTATCGTAATTTCCGGGCTCTCCGGGTCAGGCAAGAGTTCACTGGCTTTTGATACGATTTTTGCGGAAGGACAGAGGCGTTATGTCGAAAGCCTTTCTGCGTACGCAAGGCAGTTTCTTGGCCGCATGGACAAGCCCGATCTTGATTACATCGAAGGGCTTTCGCCTGCGATTTCCATAGAACAAAAGACTACCCACCGCAATCCGCGCTCCATAGTCGGTACTGTTACCGAGATTTACGACTACTACCGCCTCCTGTACGCCAGGATCGGAATTCCCCATTGCCCGGAATGCGGCAGGGAAATCCGGGAACAGCCGGTGGATTCCATTATCGAAACGATTTTACAGATGGAGAAGGGAACCCGCGTTCAGCTTTTGGCGCCGGTTATCCGGGGCAAGAAGGGCGAGCATCAAAAAATTATCGAGGATGCCAGAAAAGCCGGTTTTGCCCGCGCCCGCATTGACGGGGTTCCCGTAAGCCTTGACGAAAAAATCAGTCTGGACAAACAAAAAAAACATACCATCGAAATTATTGTGGACCGCCTTGTAATAGGGCCTGAGATCCGCTCCCGCCTGGCCGAGTCTGCCGAGCATGCGCTGCAGGCTGCCGACGGGATTATGCTGGTGCTTGCCCAGGCTGCTGCCGGCTCCGTTCCAAAAGAAGCCAGGGGCGAAACCGCCGAACCTCCGGTTACCGAGCATTTCTTTTCCCAAAAAAACGCCTGCCCTGACTGCGGCGTTTCCATACCGGAGCTGCAGCCGCGTTTGTTTTCGTTTAACAACCCGTTTGGCGCCTGTCCTGCCTGTTCGGGTCTTGGGGCCAAACTGGAATTCGATCCCAATCTGGTTATACCGGACATGTCCCTTTCCTTTAACGAAGGCGGCTGTATTCCGTATAACCCGGACAGTGCCTGGCACCGCAGCCGGTTCGAGAGCCTGGCAAAACACTTCAGGTTCAGCCTTGATACGCCTTTCTGCGATCTGCCCAAAAAAGCCCTTGACGCCATTCTTTACGGCTCCGGAGAAGATATCGATGTGCATTATATTAACCGTGAAGGCACCAACCATTTTGACTACAATACGAAGTTCCATGGAGTGCTTGATGATCTGCGCCGCCGGTATCTGGAAACCCAGTCACCAGGAGTCAAGGAATGGCTTGAAAAATTTATGAGCCAGAAGGCCTGCGAGGAATGCGGGGGCAAGCGTCTCAAGGATGAAGTGCTTGCCGTAACCGTGGGCGGCAGAAATATCTGGGAACTGACCAGCCTCTCTGTCGCCGATTCATTAAAATTTTTTGAGTCTATTCGATTAGATAAAAACGAGAAAAAAATTTCCTACCAGATTTTAAAGGAAATCAACGCCCGTCTTGGATTTATGCAGAATGTAGGTCTTGATTACCTGTCTCTGGAACGCAAGGCATCGACCCTGTCCGGAGGGGAAGCCCAGCGGATAAGGCTGGCGACCCAAATCGGCAGCAGTCTGGTCGGAGTGCTTTACATTCTTGACGAGCCGTCCATCGGGCTTCACCAGCGGGACAACCAGCGTTTGATTGATACCCTGCTTTATCTGCGCGATCTGGGGAATACACTCATCGTTGTAGAACATGATGAACAAACCCTGCGCACCGCCGATCACATTGTTGATTTGGGGCCGGGCGCCGGAGTCCACGGGGGCAAGGTAGTGGCCCAGGGAACTCCGCTTGAAGTAATGGAAGTAAACGAAAGCGTTACCGGTCAGTATTTGTCCGGGAAACTGACGATGAAGATTCCGGAGACAAGGCGCAAGGGGAACGGCAACTTTATAAAACTTTACGGAGTTACCCAGCATAATTTAAAAAACATAAATGTTGAAATTCCGCTTGGTGTTTTTACCTGCATTACCGGAGTTTCTGGATCCGGCAAGTCCACCCTGCTCTCCGATGTTCTGTATCCCGCTCTGGCCAATGTTATTAACTCGACCAACCGCCAGGAAGGCAGCTACAAAAAACTGGAGGGCGCAGAATTTATTGACAAGGTTATTGATATTGATCAGAGTCCCATAGGCCGGACTCCCCGTTCAAATCCGATAACTTACGTAGGCGGCTTTACCGCGATACGGGATCTTTTTACAAGCCTTCCCGACGCCAGGGTCCGCGGTTACAGGGCCGGCCGGTTTTCATTCAATGTCCGCGGCGGCAGATGCGAGAACTGCGAGGGCGACGGCACGATCAGAATCGAAATGAATTTTCTCCCGGACGTTTACATAACCTGCGACGTCTGCCACGGCAAGCGTTTTAACCGCGAAACTTTGGAAATCTGCTACAAGGGTAAAAACATCGCCGATGTATTGGATATGACCATTGAAGAGGCGGCCTCATTTTTTGCTCCGATTCCCCAAATCGCCCGTAAAATGGAAACATTGCTGTCGGTGGGGCTTGGCTATGTAAAACTCGGCCAGTCCGCCCTGACCCTGTCCGGCGGAGAAGCCCAGCGTGTAAAACTCGCGCTTGAGCTTTCCAAACGATCAACGGGTAAGACCCTGTATATACTGGATGAGCCGACTACCGGACTACATTTCGCCGATGTCAAACAATTGATGGAAGTGATTCAGCGTCTGGTAGATCAGGGCAATACCGTTGTCATGATCGAACACAACATGGATGTGCTTTTGCAGGCGGATCATCTGATAGACCTTGGACCGGAAGGCGGAGACCGCGGAGGCGAGCTCGTCAAATGCGGTACTCCCGAAGAAGTCGCCGA
>Ga0123357_10000079_pt1 | contig 77150 bp, 63 predicted proteins | sample TergutEmb28metaG_FD_89873 | JGI IMG/M metagenome (GOLD analysis project Ga0123357, IMG submission 89873) | Embiratermes neotenicus P4 segment gut microbial communities from Petit-Saut dam, French Guiana - Emb289 P4 | ecosystem: Host-associated > Arthropoda: Insects > Digestive system > Gut ...
ATAGAACTTGTTGACCCCGCGGCGTTCGGCGTTCTTCATTCCGTAGAAGTTGAGATCGCCCATCGCGTAAACAGTCTCCGGCCTGCTTCCAATCCAGAAGTTGACCAAATCAAAATGATGGGTTGCCTTGTGTACCAGCAGTCCTCCGGAATTGTACTTATTCCGGTGCCAGCGGCGGAAGTAATCCGCTCCGTGCTGGGTATTGAGCAGCCATTCAAAATGGATTGAAAATATTTCGCCGATGGTTCCGTCCATTATTATTTCGCGCATCTTGGTATGGTGCGGGGCGTAACGGTAATTAAAAGTTACACGCAGATTCCTGCCGGTTCTTTTTATGCAGTCAAAAATCGCCTGTGCCTTTTTCTCGTCAATGGTCATTGGTTTTTCCGAGATTACGTCGTAGCCTTTTTCCATGGCCCGGATTATGTAGTCGTGGTGGGTCCGGTCAACGCTGGTTACGATTACCGCGTCAGGTTTATTTTCATCCAGCATTTTTTCAAAATCCGTGTAATAGTAAGTCTTTGCCGCAGGGACATGATATTTTTCAGTAAGCAATTTATTCGCATAATTCATGCGCGTGGGAGACAGATCGCAGAACCCAACCATTTCCGCGGTGTCTTTGTAAGTTGTGGAAATGGCTTCATAATACATCCTCGCCCTTCCGCCGGTACCGACCTGAACATACTTTTTTTTAGCCATACAAATCTCCTTGTGCCGCGGCCGATCAGCCGCGGAAATTAAAATCTGATCCAGCCTTTTTCGTGCGGATCTATCCCCAGCATTTCCTGGGCAGTCCTTACATAATAACGGTAATTTTCCAGCGGCGTTCCGTTGGGAATCCTGTGATCCAGGCCAAAGGAAACCCCTCCTCCGCGCATACAGTCCTGCAGCTTGTATTCCAGTTCCTTGCGAATCTCCTGTTTGCCCTGCCGTAAAACATGTTTGTCTATGCCGCCGCGCAGGGCAAACTGCTTCCCGTATTTTTTGCGTATACTTACAATATCCATGCCCGCGGCCGGTTCGCAAGGGAAAACAATATTTACTCCGGCGTCAAAAAAAGCCTGGATTACAGGATTCATGTCGCCGTCGCTGTCCTGTATAAAAAGTTTGGTCCCCCTGGATTTAAGCAGATCCCAGATACGCCGGTAATACGGATGAATGAATTCATTGATGAGGCCGGGCCCGATCATGGGGCCGCCTTTGCCTGCCATGTCCTCGTGCACCGTAAGACAATCAATCGTTATTAAGCTGCTGATTTTTTCAAGAACCTTAAAACTCGTGTCAGAGGCGGTTTGGAGAATATCGATCATAAGTTCCGGATTATCGTAGTAACACAAACAGGTGCGCTCTTCTCCCATAAGTTCCCTGGGAAAATCATAGCCGCCGGGAATTGCAGCCTTGACCACAGAACCGGATTTTTGCAGTTTTTTGGAATTCTCAAGCTCGTCCAGATTTATCCGGGTTTCGTCATATTCAAACATATGTTTGATATTAAGCCAGTCGTCCATATTTTTAACCGGATATGTCTGCGGGAGCGGAATAGTCGCCGTGCCTTTTATCATTTTTGTTGTCCGGCCCCAGGAATCCCGGCTTATAAGGTACTCTTTGGTATTCTCCAGAACAACTTCTTTTTGGGTATGGATCGCTCCGGTGTTTCCGCCGCAGCCGCAGGAATGAATATAATCAAAACCAAACGCCGAAAGATCGAGTTCGCTTTCGGCAGCACCCTGGGCCTTCCATTCTCCATCGAGTCCGACAAGAAGCCCCATTGTCTCGCTGAACATTTCCCTTTTGGGGTGATTAAAAGTCATAAGATCAATGTAGTCCTGTCTGTCCCAGCGCATAAGAATCCTTAATCAAAATGATTTATTAAAAGATGTTATTATATATCCATTCATAAGAAAACAGTATAAAATATTAATAGAAACCAGACAATCCTGAAAATTTATATTACATAAAAAAGGAGAAATCTGTGAGCCATTATGTAACGATTTCCACCGTGGGCGGCCCGCCTTGCGAAGTTCCGCCGGGGACAAGCGACGAAACCGCCGTTGATACAATACTGCGGTGGCTGGAAAAAAACCTTGACCAGGTCCTGCCGGACAACCCGGATATCATTGCATTGACAGAAGATGCCGCAGGCCCCGCCGGGTATTCACCAGGGAATAATCCGGATTTTTATGAAAAAATTGAGCGTCCTGTTATTGACCTGCTGTCCGGTAAAGCGAAAAAGCACAAAACCAATATTATTTACGCTGGTTATCTGCGGGAAGATTCCAAACTTTATAATACCCAGCGTCTTATAAACCGCAGCGGCGAAGTTACAGCCATGTATAAAAAAGCATTCCCCACCATAGGTGAAGTCGAAATGGGAGTAACTCCGGGCAGCGAACAGGGTTTAATAAAAAGCGACATCGGAAACATCGCGGGCGTTATCTGCTTTGACCTTAATTTTCATCCCGCGCTTTTCCATACCGCCGCCCTGCATCCGGACCTGATTGTATTTTCGTCAATGTACCACGGCGGATTCATGCAGCAGGTTTGGGCATATTTTTGCCGTTCGCACTTCGCAAGCGCGGTGGACAGCGGCCCCTGCGAAATTTATAACCCGGCCGGCGTAAAAATCGCTTCCACCACCAATTATTTTAACACAGCGACCGGAACCGCCAATTTCGACGGCGCGCTTTTCCATGTAGATTACAACATCTTCGACGGCAAGTACAAAGAGGCAAAAAAGTATTACGGCCCCGGCATTAAGATAAGCGATCCCGGATACCTGGGCGCAGTATATATAACTTCTGAATCAACTGAATTTACAATAAACGATATCGCAAAAAAATTCGAACTGGAAAAACTGGATGATTATTTTAAACGCTCAACAGATAAAATCGCGCAGGCCCGCGGCAAGGAGTTTATTGCATGAATAAGAAATTCAAAGTCGCAGTTCTTGTAAACAAAAATATGGCCGCAAGCATTTTCTCCAATGACACACTGGATTTTCTGCACAGTTTCGCGGACACAAACGATCTGCAGACATTGCCGGAAGCCATGACAGCCGATTACATGAGGACAGCGCTGCACGATGCAGACGCGTGCATTACCTGCTGGGGAACCCCGGCCTTTACCGACGACATGTTTGGCGGCGGACTGCGTATGATCGCGCATGCGGCAGGTTCAATAAAAAACCTGGTACCCAAAAATTTTTGGAACACAGGATGCCGCCTTACTTCCAACGCGCCTGTTATAGCGGAGGATGTAGCACAAACTACCCTGGCCTTAATCCTGTGTTCGCTTAAAAACCTCTGGGGATTCGCTAAATCCACCAGGGACGGCCAATGGGCCGGCGGCGAAAAATCCCGCTTCGCGACGCGCAGGCTGGACGGCTTGCGTGTCGGAGTAATCGGAGCCTCCCATGTAGGCAAAGAAGTAATAAAAATCCTTTTACCGTTTAAATGCGAAGTAGTACTTTCTGACCCTTATATCTCACCAATCGAGGCGGGAAACCTGGGCGTAAAACTAATGAGCCTTGACGAACTAATCACCACAAGCGATGTCGTAACCCTGCACGCGCCGCCGGCAGAAACCGCCAGGCATATAATAAACAGCCGCAATGCGCCCATGTTTAAAGACGGCGCCTTGTTTATCAATACAGCCCGCGGCATGTCGGTTGACGAGAACGCCCTTATAAAAGAACTGCAAACCGGCCGGATTTTCGCCTGCATCGACGTAACCGACCCCGAGCCGCCGGCCCCGGATCATCCTTTTAGGAAACTGGATAACGTTATTCTTACGCCCCACGTCGCGGGCGGCCATACTGTCAACGGGAGACACATGCTCGGTGACAATTCCGTCAGGGAAGTTTACAACTTTCTGACCAAGGGACTTATCAAATACGACATACGCCGGGAAATGCTTGAGCTGATGGCTTAAATATTGACATTAAACCGGTTTCAGTCTTTAATTGGCATCAGGAAATCAAATGGTAGAATTTACCCCCATAGCCATAGTCGCAATAATAGCGTTGTTTATAATACTGCCCACCACTATAATCAACTCTGCAAGAAAAAACAGTATTAATAAAAGACAGACAGACCTGGAGAAACTCAAATACCAGAAAGAAATACTGGAACTGGAACTGCAAAAACAGCAGAACGAAATCAAGCTGCTCCAGGAAGAAAGCAAGAAGTACGATAGAATCATCGAAGGTAATTCCTGATAATCGGTTTTGTATTGTAAAGGGGAAATTATGCACATACCCGTAACTTCAATATTATTAATGTCAGTATCTGCTGTCCTGTCCATCGGAGTGCCGATAGCGCTTTTTTTGGTATTCAGAAAAAAATTTAATTTTAAAATATTGCCGATGATATTCGGCATTATCGGTTTTACTTTGTTTGCCCTGGTTCTGGAAAGTACCATACACAGTCTGGTTATCGGCAAAATAATCATAAAAGAAAGCCAGCCTTTGCTTTTTATAGTGTACGCGGTTTTTATGGCAGGAATTTTTGAAGAATCCGCCCGCCTTATAGCGTTTTTAATACTTAAGAAAAAATACAGCGGCATAGGCACAGGGCTTTCCTACGGCATAGGCCACGGCGGCACAGAGTCAATTCTGCTTGCAGGTGTTTCGCTGATTTTTACCATTGTCATGAGTATTCTGATAAACACAGGCAACATCAATTTATTGACCGGTAAATTATCCGGAACAGCCCTAACCGCCATGAACGCTCAAATCACGCAATTGACAACAACGGCGCCTTACCTGTTCCTGGTAAGCGGCCTGGAACGGATGATCGCGATTGCGATTCAGCTTTCACTGTCGGTGGTAATGTTTTACGCGGTATTCGGCAACAAAAAACTATGGCTTTACCCGGCCGCGATTATCTGCCACGCGATCATTGATACTCCCGCGGCTTCGATGCAGGCCGGTCTTTTAAAAAGCATTCCGCTGGTAGAAATATTGGCTTTGGTCTGCGCCGTACTGATGGTAATTTTAGCCTGGTTTATTCACCGTTCGTTCAGAGAACCGTAACTTCCATATCCATTCCGGCTCTGCCGGTAATTTTTCCCTTAACAACAACGCCCGGCTGTAATTCGCGGCCGTCATTTATCAATGCCGAGGCATTGATAAATTCCGAAGTGTCTATAACTGCGGCTCCGTCGACTTCCGGCGCCTGGAAAGGCAGACGCCCAAGCCACATATCTTCTTCGCCTTCAACTTTTTCTTCAAAAAGGACATCGAAAGTTCTGCCCACAAAACGATCCATTTGTTTTTCGGTAATGGAAATTTGGCGATCCTCGATAATTTTCTTGCGCTGCAGTGCTGTTTTTTTGGGAACCTGGGGTTTCATGGAATAGGCCGAAGTATCTTCTTCCCGCGAGTAGGCAAAACACCCGGCCCAGTCCAGAGCCGCCTTTTCCTGGAAATCTACAAGCGCGTTAAAGTCTTCGTCAGTCTCGCCCGGAAACCCTGTTAAAAAAGTTGAGCGGATAACAGCGTCCGGGAACCTTTGGCGGATAGTATGTATCAATTCAAGGTAGGTTTCGGCATTGCCCCGGCGGTTCATAAGGCCCAGAATTTTTTTTGAACCATGCTGGAAAGGCAAATCAAAGTACTGTAAGAAACGTTTATCTTCCCCTATTAAATCGAGAATGGGCAGCGGAAAATGATCCGGATGTATGTAAAGAAGCCGCACCCAAAAATCGCCGTTTAAACCGGACAGCTTTTCCATAAGCCCGGGAAGGCTCATTTTCAGACTGTTCAGATTATTGCCGGGAAAACTGACTTCCGGGCCGCTGTAAAGACCGGCAGCCGCGCCCACGAGACCGGAAAAATCCCTGCCGTACGAACCAATATCCTGGCCGATAATGTTGAGTTCCCATATCCCGCGTTTGAGCAGTGATTTACATTCGTCAAAAATACTATTGACATCCCTGCTCTTTAAATTACCGCGTATAAGGGGAATGGCGCAGAAACTGCAGCGGTTATCGCAGCCTTCGCTGATTTTTACATAAGCGGAACCTGGAAAAGAAAGCAGCGGTCTTTCTCCGGCAGAAACCGCTGGAGATGAATCCCCGGCCGCCCCCGGCGTAAGCGGCTGCGGCGGTTCTGCAGCCAATGCAGCCGCTTTTGTAATACCTGCCAGATCAGAGTTACCGAACAATAAATCAGCTTCGGGTAGGGATTCCTTTAATTCTTTTTCATAACGCTGGGCCAGGCAGCCGGCCAGCATAATTTTTTTCCCGGGATAAAGTTTCCGCCATTCCAGTACCGCGTTAATGGATTCCTGCTTGGCGCTTTCGATAAAACCGCAGGAGTTAATTATTATCAGTTCAGCGTCCTGCGGCTCCGAAGGTGTCCAACCGGCGAGGTTGAGGGCAGCCATCATGTTCTCGGCGTCCACCTGATTCTTGGCGCAGCCAAAGGGATCTATATAATAACGCATCAGCAATTTTATTCCAACAAAATTTTTTCCGGCTGAATTTTATTCCAGATAATTGAATACCAGACGATAAGACCCGCTGTCATCCTTTACCCATCTTAGATCCGCTACGACAACTTCACCCGGGCCGCCGGCTTCAAGCGGTTTGGTTATACCCCCGCCGCCTATTACCTGGAGCTTTACAGCCTGCGCATTGGAAATACCGAGCCGGATGCCGTTTTGGGCCTGAATGTTCAGCTCATCGGATTGCTGAAAGTACTGTTCGTTTCTGCCCGGTCTGTCCCGTTCAAAAAGGATCTCCCAGCGGAAAAGACAATATCCCTGGAACACTGCCTGTAACGTAAAGGGATATGGGTTTTGGGCAGTCAGCAGCACAATTGAGCCGGAGCCGGCCGGAGGTATATCATCCGCGGTAATCACAGGTTCGGCCGCGGGAGGATTATTTATTTCAAGGCGGATCAGGGCGCCGGCGCTGCTGTCATTTTTGGCAAAGTCAGCAATTGTAACGGTCAGTTCGGGGAACCCATCTCCGTTCAAATCCAGTGCGGCTTCCTGGCTCAAATCCAGACGAACCGGCCCGGTGGGCGTATTAAGAGTGACCGTATCGCCCAGCTCCGCAAGTTCAAGCGTATAGGAATCGTTCCCGATTGTAACAAGAATTGAATCTCCGCTGTAAATCCGTTTTTCCAAGGAATCATCATTCATCTGGTATTGCACAGGAACACGGGGAGGCGGAACTGCCATGGCAGGTTTATTCAGTTTGGTAAAAAAAAACAGGACGCCTGCGGCAATCAGGCCCAGGATAACAACCGCAACTACCAGCCGCATTATTATTTTGGGCGCACGCGAAGGTGTTTTTAAAAGTACATCAACCGGAACAGGCTGCTCCTGAATTTTATAGGAACGGTAAAGCTGAAGCAGTTCATTGACATTGAGTTCAAGGTAGGCGCCGTAATTCTTAAGGAAACCAAGCAAATAAGGTTCTCCGGGAAAAACCGTATAGTCTTCCCGTTCAAGGGCATCCAGGTAACGGCCTGCAATATTGGTTTCCCTGCTTACCGAATCAATGGTATACCCTTTTTCTTCGCGGGCAGTTTTTAACAGATTCCCCAGAGATTCCACCGATTACTCCTGATGTCCTTATTCGGTATCACGAAACAAAAAATTATTTACCACATTGGCCGACGCGGGCGAATCGTAGATAAAACGTCCGGGAGGAATTCCCAGGTTGGTTCTGATATTGGAAAAATCAAATCTGACCAAAGCGTCCGCTATGGTCCTGCCTTCGATGCGGCGGATAAGCAGGGTATCGGGCGAAATGCTTAAAACGATTTCCCGGTAACCTTCAGAGATTGAACGCCTGGTAAGCCTTAGTTTTACCACCATTTCTTTCGAGCCGTCGTCAATCGGAACCGGATCGGGTCCTGTCACAAACGAAGGAATGTAATTTTTTCTTAACAGCGAAAGACCCTGGGAAGAAGCCAATGACGCGCCGGTTGCTGCGCCGCCGGCCGTACTCCGCTGGGTGGTAATTTCCTGGTTAAGAACAATTTTGTAATCAGGCAAATATATTGTAAGCAGGTCTCCGTTAAAACAAATAACCTGTTCGGCCGGACGGGTAAAATCTATGCGCAAAAAAGAAGGATTAAGAAAACTGAGCTGCCCGGTCATATCGGTGGTGCCGGAACGAATCACAACGCCGGCCTCGTAATCTTTTACATTCGCATAATTATCCGATACGGTTTGCAGGTAACTGTCGGCGGTTATAATGTCCTGGGCCTTTATTTCCCGGACGGACGTAACAAGAAAAATTACCGTAACAGCAAAATAAAAAAAGGGGATTCTTTTCCCGGATACTGTCTTCATGATATAAAAATAACATACCTTATAAAAGGTTAAAAACTCAAGTAGCATGGAAAAGTTATATGGAAATATTATGATGAAAAAATCATTTTTTTATCCTGTACCTCTGGCAGGTATTATATTATTATGCGGAGCGGCTCTGTGTTCCGGATGTTATACATTAAAACAGGGAACTACCATGCTAGGATACTTGAATAGAGCTATCCCTCTGGAAGACCTGTTAACTGCAAAAACCTTTGACGGAAGCTCTGCCGCGGCTTCTGACGAAGCTTTGGCCAAAGCCGAAGACAACCGGCTTTTTGCTGAGCGGGCCCAGGATATTCGCGGGTTTGCCATGAATGACCTGGGCCTTAAAGAAAGCAAAAATTACACAAAGTATGTTGAACTGGACAGGGACTACCTGGCGGCGGTTGTTTCGGCATGCGCCAAAGATTCTTTTACAAGATACGAGTGGTGGTTCCCCATTGTAGGGAGTGTTCCGTATAAAGGATTTTTCAATATAGAAGATGCCCGCAAGGAAAGGCAAAATCTGGAGAAAAAAGATCTGGATGTCTGGATCCGCGGCGTAGACGCGTTCAGTACTCTGGGCTGGTTTGCGGACCCGCTTTATTCATACATGAAAAACTACCCGCCGCAGGAACTGGCTGACCTTATAATTCATGAACTGGTCCACGCCACAATTTATTTAAAAAATTATTCGCAATTCAATGAGGAACTGGCCGAATTTATAGGCAGTGAAGGCTCAAGGCTTTATATGCTTAAAACTTACGGCAGCACGGCGGAAGAAGAAATGGAAAAAGAAGCCGCCGATAATTCAGCCGATAACGCCGCCTTTGTTCTTTATATCCAAAACCTGATCGCGCAGCTTGACAGTATGTATAATAACCCCGGTTTAAGCCGGGAAGAAAAACTTAACCAAAAAAGCATTATTATAAGTGAAGCCCAGGCCAGGTTCATGGAGAGTTATGACCAGAAATATAAAACACAAAATTACCGCGGGTTTGGCGATATGCAGATCAATAACGCCTATCTTGATTTGTACAGGTTATATTACGAAAGGAATAACTGGTTCAGAGATGTTTATGAAAAATCGGGAAGCGACCTTAAAACTTTTATCGCTGCAGCCAAAACATTAAAGGGGAAGGACGACCCAAGGATTGAATTGCAAAAAGCTCTGGGTTTACTATAATATTAATCATGAGCAAAAGTTTGGATAATAAGGCAAGTTTAATCAAGAAAGCTTCGATTACGACGCTGCTTGGCAACATAATTTTGGCCGCTGCAAAAATCGTGACAGGAATTTATGCCGGAAGTATGGCGGTTGTCGGAGACGGTATTGATTCCTCAGTAGATGTGGTTATCGATATTATGAATATTGTAGTAGCCGGGATTATTTCCCGCCCCGCTGACGAAGACCATCCCTGGGGGCACGGCAGGGCAGAAACAGTGGCGACGAGTTTACTTGCGTGCATACTTTTTTTTGCAGGAGCACAGCTTATCCTCAACAGCGGCAAAGATATTATTATGGGCGTAAGTAAAGAAGTCCCTTCATTACCGGCAATTATAGTTACACTTGTTTCAATAATCGGAAAGATCCTGCTGGCCTGGTGGCTGTATATATTCGGGAAAAAAGCCAATTCTCCCATGCTCAGGGCGCACGCGAAAAATATGAAAGCCGACGTAATGCTTTCGGCCGGTGTACTCGTGGGACTCGGGCTTTCCACCTTGTTCAATATCGGCGTCATTGATTCATGGGCGGCGCTCCTTGTAGGCATTTGGATTATCAAAACATCGCTTGGGATTTTCACCGAAGCCAATACTGAATTAATGGACGGCGGTACAAACAAAATTTATTATCAGCATATTATCGAAGCTGTTAATTCGGTAAAAGAAGCCGGAAAACCCCACCGTCTGCGCATGCGCCGTATCGCCGGATTATGGGACGTAGATATAGATATTGAAGTACCGCCGCAAAAAACTGTAATCGAAGCCCACTGGATCGCCTTTATGGTCGAAAAAGCCATAAAAGACCGCATCGAAAACATTTATGACATTATGGTCCATGTAGAACCAGCCGGAAACGTAGAAGCAGAAGGATTCGGCCTTACAGAAACGACCATTCAGGAATTAAAAGATACTGAGTCCGGTGAAGAGAAGTTATAAAAATACCAGGAAAAACATTAAAAAATACTGAAAATGTTTCACGTGAAACAATTTACAGGCCGCCGGGTAAAAATTTGGGGGTAGGGAAGGAAAAAAAATTAATGAAAACCGAACAGATGATAGACGAATTATACACATTGACAGAAAATTCCTGTAAATCACCCAATAACGTTTTTGGTTACGGAATCTGGTCGCACCATATAAAACCGATGGTTCCGTTGGGACAAAAGCTGGCAAAAGATTACGGCGGCGACAGCGAAATCGTGACAATAGCAATCCTGCTGCACGACCTGGTTTCGATAGAAGACCAAAAGAATTACAGGGAACACCATATAATCGGGGCAGAAAGAGCCGCAAAACTGCTTAATGACTATAATTACCCGATCGAAAAAACCGAAAGAGTCAAATCCTGTATACTTAACCACCGGAGCAGTGTTAACAATCAAAAAAATTCCATTGAAGAAATCTGCGTTGCCGATGCCGACGCCATAATACACCTGACCGAAGTCTCATCTCTTTTCTATGCCGCCTACAAAGAAATGAATAAAACCATAGAAGAAGGCCAAAACTGGATTAAGAGTAAACTGCAAAAAGATTATATCAAACTAAGCCCAGGAAGCAAGGAAAATTATAAAGCCGAGTTTGATAACTTGATAAAGCTGCTATGAAGTTTTTGCAGGAGATCTGCAAAAACTTGACATTTTAACATAGTTTTTGTAGTATCACTTCAAAAAGAGAATTTAAGATGATACAAAGAAATGAATATCTGGATATTTTTAAACGTTTTTTGGACAAACACCTTATAAAAGTGGTCACCGGCATACGAAGATGCGGAAAATCCACGATGTTTGAAATATTTCAGGATTATTTATTAAATAACGGAATAGCAAATGACCAGATAATTAATATTAATCTTGAAGATGGGGATTACATTGATATTGAAACAGGCAAACAACTTTACAACCTGGTCAAACCCGGATTGTTACCAAACAAAAAAATGTATATTTTCCTTGATGAAGTCCAAAGGGTAACTGATTTTCAGAAGGCGGTTGATAGTTTATATATTATAAAAAACTGCGATATATATATTACGGGTTCCAACGCTAATTTACTAAGCGGTGAACTGGCGACTTTGCTTTCCGGGCGGTATGTTGAAATAAAAATGCTTCCCCTGTCATTCAGGGAGTATATATCAGTATTTCCCAAAGATTCAAATATCGACCGCCTTTATAATGAATATATTCAAAATAGTTCTTTCCCGTATACACTGGAATTATCCAACCCCAGGGACAGAAGACAATATTTACAGAATCTTTTTGATACCATAATACTTAAAGATATAGTTGCCAGGAAAAAATTTCCGGATATCGCGTTATTGCAAAGTGTCGTACGATTTATGTTCGATAACATCGGGAATACATGCTCCACCAAAAGTATCGCAGACACTATGACTTCAATGGGCAGAAAAATTTCGGTGCATACTGTCGAAAATTATTTAACGGCGTTAACCGACAGCTTTACATTCTATAAAATCAGCCGTTATGATGTTAAAGGAAAACAATATTTAAAAACCGGCGATAAATATTATGCCGCAGATATTGGGCTTAGATATGCCCTGCTTGGTACAAAAAAAGCAGACGCAGGCCATATACTGGAAAATATTATTTTTTTGGAATTGCTGCGCAGGGGCTATGAAATATATATAGGTAAAGTAAAGAATTACGAAGTAGATTTTATCGCAATAAACAGCGCAGGAATCGAATACTACCAGGTAGCTTATACAGTCATTGATGCAGATGGAAAAACAATGGAGCGGGAACTAAAGCCGTTAAATGAGATAACCGATCATAACCCAAAATATCTGCTGACAATGGATCATGCGCCTGTTACTTCACATAACGGCATAAAACAAATAAATGCGCTGGATTGGCTTTTAACCTAAATTTTTACCAATAAACCGAATATTTTATTGGGCAAGGCGTCAAATTCCACCAAATTTTCGTTTGAATTAACGGTAATATTACCGCAGCCGTCTTTTTTGGCATCCATTATTTTTAGGTCCAGATCAACAAAATGCGCCTCTTTTACCCGGCACGGCATGGTAAGTCGTACTTTGTCCTTAACACCGGAGGTCTCATAACCGCGAATAAGCAGGGTATTTTGGTCAATCATGGCCTGGGAGTTTACGACACTGCTTTTCGCTTCCAGTTTGAGCATTTCTTTTTTAAGCGGCAGATTGCCTTGATGTTTAGTCCCCGAGATAATATTTACCGGACGGCACAGGGAAACTGCTGTATCGTAAAGCGTTTTTGGATCGCCGGACCCGTTGTTTATCCAGAGCTTTATCGCGTGTTCGCCGCGTTCCGGGTATGGATCGGGGCTGGACGCGGTGTTAATAAGGGTTACGCTTAATACATCTTCGCATCCGCGGAAGCCGTACTTGCAGTCTGTAACCAGGGCAACGGCTTTTTGTCCGTTAACAGCGGCCGCATACTGGTTCGCGGGAAAATCCTGGAAGTCGCCTGCGGTTTTTAAAAACCCGCCGGGAATGTCATACTGATAATAATCCGGTTTTACAGCAAGAGGTACAGAGAAGCAGAGCACCGGAACCTTGTCATACAAAGAGGCGATTTCGTTCCATTCAATATTAAAGGAATATGAAAGGGACCGCGAGTCTTTGTCAAGAAAAACCGTTGTTTTAATTTTTGAATTTAATATTTGCTGTTCGATTTCCAAAAAATTCCGCAGGGTATTTCCGGTTGAAACCGTAATTTTAGTGGTTTTTGTTACCGGATCACTGGCAAGGAAACGGCCTATATTCCAGGCGTTATTGGTAGTTTTTTCCGCCCAGTTAAGTATCAGGCGTGCTTTTTGACCGCGGGCAAGTTTCTCGGCGCCGTTTTCTTTTTCGCCTCTTTTATCGGTTAATGAGCTTAAGGCGCCGGTCTGCGGATCAAAAACAGCTTTGATAAATTCATTTTCAAGAATAACAGGTCCGTGCACAGGTTCTGTGCGGGGGAAAGGCTGGAAATAGAAGGGGTAATTTTTGCCCATTTCCGCTTCCTTTAAAACTACGGTGGTGTAACCCGATGCCGGTATCTCAACTGGAGCAATAAGTTTAAAGAACCAGTGATCCCAGTACCTTTGCGGCTCCTTGTCCAGTGTCTGGAAGGGGAGTTTGCTTCCCGGATTTTGATTTGAATCCGGCGCGTATGTCATTTCAATGCGGTCCATATCATAGTTCCAGTCCCATACGGTAAACTCAACAGTTTCTTTGCGGGTTATGGGGAGCGGATTAAAAATATGGAAAATTCTTGCCGGGCCGCGGCCGCGCTCCGGGGACGGGACTCCGCTGTAATTGGCAATCCCAAAACCGGTGCCGGCGCCTTCGGAACGGGTTCCTTTTGGATCAGATTCCGCAGTACCTTCCGCAGCAGCGTCTGCCCCCGGTATCAGCAGGTTTGAGGTATCAATCTGCGCGGCAATATTTAGAGACGCTTTCTCCCTCATGGTCTGGCCCAAAGCCATAATTTTGGCAAACAGCCCCATGGCGTACTCACGGCTGTCCCTTACACAGGAACCGGTCAGAATATCGTGGAAATGGGTAAACAGCAAATCCCGCCAGGATTCAGTATATTTTTCCTTTGAATACGTTTTGCCGGTAAGAAGCCCGGCGGAAGCGTCCAGAGCCTCGGCGTCCAGGAGAGCCGCTTCTCCCTTGCGGTTGCCCAGTTTGATGCGGGATTGGGTGGTGTAACAGCCGGTAAACATATAATTGATCTCTTTGTTAATAAGCGGAACCTTGTCCCTGACCGCCTGGGCTGCGTTAAAATACTCATGCAATGTACCGAATTTTACCTTCGGAAAAACCGGCCAGCCCCCGATTTCAATAATTTGCTCGATGTCCCGTCTGGTCGGGCCGCCTCCGTGATCGCCTACACCGTATACTATAAGTGAAGTTTTTAAACCGCCGCACAGGGATTCAAGCTCGGTTACCCCGCAGCCGATTTCAGCAGTTATACCGCTGTTATACCAGAACGGTTCACAGTAGCTTAATATTTCGCTGCCTGACGGAGACTGCCAGCGGTAAAGTACATAACGCTCGCTTAAGGCGCGGCAATGGTACATAAATTTTACGCCGCCGTAGGAATCGATCTCCGGAATATTGGCGCTGTGTCCAAAAGTATCCGGGGAAAAATCGATATTTAAAGTATCAGGATCAACGCCCCAATTAGCGCAAAGATAATCTTTGGTATAACGGATATGCCGCAGCAAAGATTCGGCGCAGGGCATGTTTTTGTCGGTTTCTACCCAGGCGGAAGCGGTTACTTCCCACCTGCCTTCCTTTATGCGCCGCGTTATTTCTTCTTTCATTTCAGGATCGTATTTTTCGACAATACTGTAGACAGAAGCCTGGGACTGAGAAAAAGTAAAATCCGGATATTCGTTCATTAAACCGAGAATAGTTCTGAAAGTCGCCAGAGAGGCGGCCACTGTTTCCTGCCAGCCCCACATCCAGTTCATGTCAATATGGGCATGGGAAGCGCAGAGCACCGTGTATTCTTTGGCTGAATTTTTAAGCGGCAGAAGGAAGTTTTCTGATTCCGCGCAGGCGTCAGCGGTTAAAACTCCCTGTTTTGCCAATGATTTTTCTAGAACTTCAAGGGCTTTGCCGATCTCGCTGTCGAATTTGCCGCTGTTTGCCAATGATAGCTTGATTGCAAACTCAAGCTCGCTTAATATCCGGATTATTTTTTGATTGGGCAGGGCAATATGATGGAGAGTTTCCAAAGGAGTGCCAAAAGACCATTCAAACCTGGACTTTTCCCTGGTTCCGCCGGTTCTAGTCCTTACATCCAATAATCTGGCAGCCAGTGTCTTCATAATTTACCTCCGCTTCATTATTTACAAATCATTACTTTACATAACTTTTCATCACTTTCAGATTTCTTTACTTTCTTACAGTAAGTAAAGAATATATACGCCAGGAAATACCTTACGTACAGAAATTATTTAATATCAATGGCCTTTGCCGGGCAAATCTCGTGGCAGCAATAACAGCTTATGCATTTTTCCCTGTTTATCTCCACTTGCTTGGAAACTCCCTGGCCGGAAAAATACATGGCTCCAGCAGCGCAGATTTGTATACAGTCGCCGCAGCGAATGCAGCTTTGATGGTTAATGTACGGCTGGGGGTCTTTGGTCTTAAACAGGGAGCGAATGGGTTTTGGAATTATAAAGTCCACAAGCTGGCTGCGGGATTTTTTAAAGGGTATTTTTTCAAAATCCCTAACCCTGACTTGATCGGGAGTTAACAGCGGATATTCGATTTCATTTAGATTTTTTAACCAGAATTGCCTGTCCAGCCCGTCGCGGTTGGTCGGAATGCTTAACGGCGGGTAGCCGACAATGGTACAGGCGGCAATATCAAGCGCCAGAATGTTGGAAGATGCCAGAACCAGGCCTAAATCTTTGGGTCTACCGCCGGAAGGACCCGGTCCCTCCATGGCGGTTACGGCGTCCATAAGTGCGTAAGCCGGTTTTACGAGTAAATTAAGGTCGACCAGCATGGACGCAAAATCCTGCCGGGAAGAATACTTTACATGGAAGGGCGTTTTCCCGATGGAAGGTACAAGGCCGAATGTGTTTTTGATAGCCCCGGTAAAAAACATCAATTGATGATTTTTTAACTTGGGAAGGGTAATTATTAGATCGGCTTCTTTGACAGCTTTGGTAACCTGGAACTTGCGGTGTACTTTGCCTTCCGCAATTTCCAAATCAATTTTTTCTTTGGTAAAATCAACCCATTCCGCGCCGCCCTTTAATGCCGCTTCCCGCAGGCCGGACAGACGCGCGGTAAAATTGGGCCCCTGGATTCCTGGGCTGTCACCGACAAGAATCCGTGAAGCGCCCCATTCCCGGATCAGTCTTATAACAGCCTCCAGAAAAACAGGATGGGTAGTAACCGCTTTTTCCGGAGGAGTATCAAAAAGAATATTTGGTTTTAAAAGTACTTTTTTGCCGGCGACATCGGGAAGTCCGGCAGCTTCCGCGGCAGTTTTTAACGACCTGTACATTTCTTCACTGTCATATTTGGTGCAGCGGGTAACAGCGACTTTTTTATTCATGTTGTTATGATTATATACCTTATGTTATTATAAACCAATAGATAAAAACCATGGAACAAATGGAAATTTTTTTAAGCAAATACGGAATTGCCGCGGCCATAATAATAGGACAGATTATAGCGATTATTGTCCTGTGGCTGATTGCAAGCGGCGTAAGCAAGTGGATATCCGGACACGCGGGGCGCTTAAAACCCCTGACCATCAAGAAACTGCGGATACTTACCCCAAAACAGATCAGCCAGGTATTTCTTGGCGGAATCCGCCTGCTTAAATACGTTATTACCCTGTTCCAGCTTTTTATCACTGTGCCGATAATATTCAGCCTTTTTCCCCAGACAGAAGAGCTTGCCTTTGTAATTTTTGGGTATATCCTGACCCCGTTAAAAAATTTTGGAATGGGATTTATTGGTTATATACCCAACCTGATTACGATAATTATTATTCTGTTTATAACTAAATACGTACTGCGCGCCCTAAAATTTTTTGCCAGACAAATTACAATCGAAAAACTGAATATCCCGGGATTCCATGCCGACTGGGCCAATCCCACTTTTAATATTCTGCGCTTTTTGATTTACGCCTTTAACGTTGCCGTTATTTTCCCTTATCTGCCCGGATCGCAGTCCCTTGCTTTCCAGGGAGTTTCGGTGTTTGTCGGTATTATTTTTTCACTGGGGTCCAGCACCGCGATCGGCAACCTTGTTGCAGGCCTTGTGATTACCTACATGAGGCCGTTCAAAATCGGCGACAGGATTCAGATTCAGGGCAATACGGGGTTTGTTGTGGAAAAAAGCCTGATGGTGATGCGCATCAAAACCCACAAGAACGAATACGTTACATTTCCAAACCTGCAGGTTTTGTCGGCCAGCATAATCAATTACAATACATCCTCGGATGAAGACGAAGAAGGCCTTATACTTAACGCCCTGATCACCTGCAACTACGCGACATCCTGGCGCACGGTTCATGAAATCCTGATTGGCGCGGCCCTTAAAACTACAAATGTATTAAAAAGCCCAAAACCTTTTGTGCTTCAAACCGCCCTGGAAGACAACTATGTACGTTACCAGATAAACTGTTTTACAAAGCAAATCGCCAAAATACCCGCGATTTACACGGAACTGTACGAGAATATACAGGACGGTTTTGGGGAACTGGGCCTGGACATGACCACGCCGCAATTCCGGATAATACTGCCGCCGGAGTCCAGATTCCCGCCGGCCGCAGAGGCTGACCAGGATGAGGAAGATACGGAAAAGAAGGGCAGACGCAAAAAAGCACAGGAGCCGGAGGAGTAAAAGATATGCAATACCGTACAGATTTAAAAACAGGCAATAAATTATCCATTCTTGGGTTCGGGTGTATGCGGTTTCCAAGAAACCTAACCCAGATCGATTTTAACCGCACCGAACAATTGATATTAAGGGCCGTTGAAAAAGGTGTTAATTATTTTGATACCGCCTATTTATACGGAGGAAGCGAAGAAGTACTTGGTAAAATAATCGCCAAAAACAATTTGCGCGGCAAGGTTTTTTTGGCGACCAAACTGCCTTTGATAAAATGCAAAACTTACGATGATTTTGAAAAAGTTTTTACCGAACAATTAAAAAGCCTTAATACAGATTACATTGATTATTACCTCATGCACAATCTTCCCAATGCTGAATTATGGAAAAAATTTTGTGATATGGGAATAGAAAAATGGCTGCGGGAAAAAAAGGAAAAAGGCCAAATAAAAAATATCGGATTTTCGTTTCACGGAATGTACAATGAATTTAACAGGCTGCTCGATGCTTACAATTGGGATTTGCTTTTGATGCAGTATAATTACCTTGACGAAAATTTCCAGGCAGGCAGGGCCGGTCTTAGGGAAGCGGCGGCAAGAAGTATCCCGGTGATTATTATGGAACCATTGCTGGGAGGGAAGCTTGCAAACGGAATGCCAAAAAAGGCAGTCAACATTTTTAAGACTGCCGACAGTTCGCTGACGCCGGCAGCCTGGGCGCTGCGGTGGCTGTGGAATCAAAAGGAAGTGACAGTTGTCCTGTCCGGCATGAACGATATTTCGCAATTGGAAGAAAACCTAAAAACCGCGGAAAATTCACTGCCGGACATGCTGACCGAAGGAGAAAATAACACATATAAGTCCGTTATTGATTTAATAAGAACTTCCTACAAGATTCCATGCACCGGATGCAATTACTGTATGCCGTGTCCGCACAGGGTAAATATCCCGGCCTGTTTTTCCGCCTATAATGTTTCATATACTATTGGTTTATATGCAGGAATAAAAAATTATATTACCAGCACCGAAATAATGCACTCCAGCAAAAATTACAGCGCTTACAATTGTACTGAATGCGGAAACTGCGAAAAACTGTGCCCCCAGCATATTCCGATTATCAAGTCGCTCAGAGATGCAAGAAAAAGGGTGGAACCATTCTGGCTAAAAGCGGGGCTTAATCTTTACAGGAAAGCGGGAGAAAAAAAATGAACATTTACATGATGGTCGACGCGGAAGGAATTTCCGGTATTTACACACGGGAACAGGTAATGACATCCGGGGCAAAGTACAATGAATGCCGAATGTTCATGACAGCAGACATAAACGCCTGCGTGGAAGCGGCAAAAGAAGCAGGGGCGGGGAAAATTTTTGTCCGGGACTGCCACGGCGGCGGCAGCAGCATTATCTGGGAAAAACTGAGCCCCAAAGCCGATTACTATATTGCCGGAAACGCGTCCGGCAACAGGATGCCCGGGCTGGAAGAATGCGACGCCGTGATCCTTCTTGGCTACCATGCCATGGCCGGAACCGCCGGTGCGATTCTGGAACACACGATGAGTTCGGCGTCAATTCAGAATTACTGGATTAACGGAAACCGGGCCGGCGAGACTGCTGTGGACGCGGCAATCGCCGGAGACAGCGGCAAACCGGTGATCATGGTAAGCGGAGACGACAAGGTCTGCAAAGAAGCAAAGGCCCTGCTGCCCTGGGTTGTTACAGCGGAGGTCAAAAAAGGACTGGGGTGTTTTTATTCGATGCTGCTTCCGCAGGAAAAAGCACTGGCGCTTTTAAGGGAGAAAACAAAGGAAGCGATAAAAAATTTCGGCATCGCAGCAGCTGCGGCAAAACCCTATATTGTTGAAAAACCTGTAAGGCTCAGAATAGAAAATATGGAAAGAATCCAGATGCCTTACGCAAACAAACCTTACCTAAAAATAATTGACGGCCGGACCTTTGAGGTCGAAGGCGCCACTATGGAAGAGGCGCTGTTCAGAAGTTAAACCTCAACTTCCAACCCGTCATAGGCAACAATAAAATCATCTTTATCCGCAGCATCGCAGAGGGCATCATGGTTGAGTCCGCCGTTATGCGAGAAGTGGTTAAGGACAAAAAGCGTTTTATCGTCGGCGGCGTTCATGGACTGCAAAACTTTGCGGACATCAATGCAGTCGGGTATGCCCATGTGGTTGCCGCCGTCTTTATGAATTCCTACGGTGCAATCAAGGCTTACCAGATCAAAATATACATGTATCTTGGAAAAAAATTCCCAGACCTGCTCGGGGAAGAATCCGGTATCATGGGCATACAGCAAAGTTTTGCCGTCAAATTCGGCCATGTAAAAAAGACATTCTTCGCCAGGCGCGTGCAGAGCCGGCAGCGGGGTAATACGGTATTCGTCGGCCCCGATGGGAATAAAAGGTTCCGCGTAATGGAACTGGTTGCAGGGTTTTGAAGTCTCTTTTTCCTGCAGACTCAGCAGCTTTTTTTCCACTGCCCTGTTGCCGTAAATATGCAGGGTTTCAACAGGTTTGGAAGCAACAAAAACCGGCCTGCGCATTTCCAGTTCATCCGGATAAAAATGATCCATGTGCGAGTGGGTTATAAATAGCCGCCGTATTGCGGGAAGATCAACGCCGGAAAAACCGGATGTTATATAATGGGAGTAACTGTCAGGGGGAAAATCAAAGAGGATTCTACCGTCAAGAACGGCCTGGCTCCTGGTGCGGATGTTCCGGCCTTTTTTTTTGCGGGCTTCCAGACACACGGGGCATGTGCAGAAAACCGCGGGAATTCCTTCGGATGCGCCGGTTCCAAGGTATAATAATTTCATAAATATATATTATAATAAACGCATCAAATGAATAAGACCGTAACGGTAAAAGTTGATGCTGCCATAAACAAGGGCGTTCTCGCGCATAACTGGAACTATATCGGTTATGATGAATGTAATTATACCCATTCACCGGGCGGCATGGAGCTGCTTAAAAAATTCGGCCGGCTGGAAAAACCTTATTATGTACGCGCCCACCACATGCTCTGTACGGGGAACTGCCACGGCCAGTATAAATGGGGTTCCACAAACGCGTACACCGAAGATGAGGCCGGCAATCCGGTTTATGATTTTACGGTAATCGACAAAATGTGCGATATCTGGCTGGGCAGCAACTGCAAACCGTTTTTCGAAATAGGTTTTATGCCGCTGGATCTCGCGGACATGACAAACCTGAACGGTAACGCGGACGGTACGCAGATTACACAGTGGAACCGCTACAGCGAGTACAAACGCGCGGGGTGGAACAGGCCGCCAAAGGATTACGATAAATGGTACGGCCTGATCCGCGCGTTAACCGAACACCTGCTTGGCCGCTACGGACAGGCGGAACTGGAAACCTGGTATTTTGAAATGTGGAACGAGCCTGATATTTTTTACTGGCAGGGCACGCACGAACAGTACTGTAAACTTTACGATTTTACCGAATCCGCGATCCACGGCGTATGTCCTGGTTTGCGCTTTGGCGGACCGGCTACCTGCGGCCCTTTGGAAAAAGATTCCGCGCCGGCCAATTTTTTACGGGATTTTTTGCTGCACGTAAAATCGGGGAAAAATTATAAGACAGGCGGTACGGGAACCAGGCTGGATTTTACAAGTTTCCATACTAAAGGCGGCGGCTATACTTTTACAACAAAAAAAGATTTGGAAAAAACGCCTTCGGTAAAAAGGCTGCTGGATCAGGTCAGCATTGGGGCCGCCATCATTAAGGAATGCGGTTACAGCGGTTTGGAATGCATACTCTCGGAGGCGGACCCGGACGGCTGGGCGGCCGGCGGCCGTTTCGACAATCCGGCGTTTGACTTCCGCAACACCGAATACTACGCCTCCTACACCGCCTGCGCGTATAAAAATATCGCCGGCATTGCCGCGGAAATGAACATGGACATTAGACCTTTAGCCTGGGCATTTATGTTTGAAGGAGAACGGTGTTTTGAAGGGACACGTACTTTTTCAACCCAGGGCATTAACAAGGCAGTGTTCTATTTATTTAAGATGTACGCCAAACTCGGGGATCGGTTAGTGGAATTCAAAACGGCAACCGGTGCGGGTGCACATAGGGACGCGGACACGAACGCAGGCGCAAACGCGGGTACGGATGCGGAAATTAATGGCTGGGCCGTTTTAAACAATAACAGCGCTCTGGGAGTTTTAATCTATTGTCATCAGGATACATGGGCAGACGATGATTTGTACCGGATTGAATTAAATGTTAAAAACCTGCCGTTCAAAGGCAATTGCAGGGTGAGCCGCTTCCTAATCGATAAAAATCATTCCAATGCCTATGCCGAGTGGGTTTGCCTGGGCAGACCTGACTGGCCGGACAGCGTACAGTACCAGGCGATAAAGGCAAAGTCGGAACTTGAACTTGCCGGGCCTGTACAGAACACGGAAGCGGAAGATGGAAAAATTAATTTAAGTTTTGAAATGGCAGTAAAGAGTGTAACGTTAATTGTGATAGAACAAGAATGAGTTTTAAAGGAAGTAAAATATGGGCAAGGATTTAAGCGGAAAGACCCTGGGAATTATCCACGCGGCGATTTTTACCGCGTTTACGCTGGAGCCTATTGCAAAAGAAATAATGCCTGAAGTTTCGATCATGCACGCAGGCGACGATACAGTGCAGCGGGACAACCTGGCCGCGCCGCCCGGTACAATACCAAAAAAAAATTTTTACAAGTTCGCCACATTTGCCCGGTTTTTTGAGGAAGCAGGCGTTGACCTGATTGTGCTTGCCTGTTCCACTTTCAGCCAGGCCGTGGAATTCGCGGCTCCAATGGTTAACGTACCTATGCTCCAGATTGACCGGCCAATGATGGAAAAAGCGGTTGCGTGTGGAAAACGCATCGGCTTAATCGGCACCCTCGCGTCAACCATGCCTTCTTCGGAACGCCTGCTGCGCAAGTGCGCGGACGAGGCCGGGAAAAAGATTGAAGTAGTACCGGTGCTGAACGCCGAAGCTTTTAAAATACTCAGGGCCGGAGACACCGCAAAGCACAATTCCATGGTACTGGATGATATAAAAAAACTGAGCAGGGAGACCGACTGCATAGTACTTGCCCAGGCGTCAATGACTGTAATGGAAAAAGAAACAGAAAATAACCCGGTACCGGTTTTTACGTCTCCGCGGCTCGCGTTCCTGCGCGCCCGTCAAATACTTGAAGACGCCAAAAGCCTTAAGCAAGGATAAAAAAATGATAAAAATCGGATGCTGCCTGAACATGAATGCCAGGGACAATTATAAAGCCGGATATGACGATATTCCTGTTATCGCGAAATTGGGATTTGATTATGCAGAACTTCCGCTGGCCCAGGTAATGGATTTGCCGCGGGAAGAGTTTACGGATTTGCTGTCTGTAATAAAAACAAACGGCATCCCCGTGGAAGCCTGCAACAATTTTTTCCCCGCGCGCGTCCGTCTTACAGGAAGCCAGGCCAGCCTGGATACAATCCTGGAATACGCCAAAGCCGCAGTTGACAGAGCGGCGCAGATGGGCGCAAAGATAATTGTGCTTGGAAGTTCCGGCGCCAAAAATATACCCGACGGTTACCCATATGACAAGGCCAGGGGCCAGTTAAGGGAAATAACATTTTTATTGAATCAAACGGTGAAACCATTTGGTATTACAATTGCGCTTGAACCCCTCAATTCAAAAGAAAGTAATTTTATTACAACAGCGGCGGAGGCTCTGGAATTTGCCGTAAAGCCTCCCCTGGAAAATGTTAAAATGCTCATTGATTATTACCACCTGCGCATGGAGAATGAAAACCCCGCCATTGTAAACAGGGCGGGGCCGTATCTGCGCCACCTGCATATAGCGTCAAAGGAAGGCAGACTATTCCCCAAATATGGCGACGGCGAAAATTACGCGGATTTTTTTAAGCGCTTAAAAGAAATAAATTACAATGGCAGAATCAGTGTGGAAGGCTTTACCAAAGACCTGGAGGCGGACGGCGCAGCTTCACTTGACCTGCTCAAAAAATTGGCCGTATAGAAAACCGGCCGGCCATGAAGAAAATCCTCCGGCACACAGCGGCCGCGTATTTCAGCCAAATCTAAATTTCGTATTTTAACAAACCAAACCCAGTTTCCTGTTCGCGTATATACGATGAAACACTGTCATGAATAATTTCATCCGCGGTTACCTCGCGGCCCTTTGCGCCTGACTGGTAGATGCCTTCGGAAATCAGCATGGTATCAAGGGCAATGTGTTTGGTATCGTACAGCTGACATTCGCCGCGCAGGCCGGCAACCCAGTGGGCAATGGAATTGTCGTACACGGCCAGCCCCGGATCAATCTTGTGAGTGCGGTAAACTTCTTTTGCAAGATCAAGCTTTGTCACGGCAGGATAACCCGCGATCTCGGAAGTAAATACCGGTTCACTGCCCAGGCTTAGCCCGCCCTTTGAGCCTGCCACCATTGACGGCGGAAACTCGGCAGCGTTAATGGCCCAGGATTCAAGTATGTCCATGGTAAGTCCGCCCGCGAATTTAACAAATCCGACTCCGAGTTCTTCCACGTCAAAGCCGCCTTCCTTGCGCCGGCCTTCGTGCATATCCAGTTTCTGATAAACCTGGCCGCTTACCCTCTCGGCTTTGGGCAGGCCCAGGATAAAAAGCAGCTGGGAAATATGGTAAACACCCATATCGTAAAGAGCCCCGCCGGAAGCCCAATATTTGGAATCAAATTCTTTTTCCGCGTAGCCGTCTACAAACGGTCTGCCGCGCCGGCGGTAACCGTAACTCCTGGCATGATAAATCTCACCCAAAAGACCTGCGGCAATGAACCTGCGTGCGGCCTGAGTCTCTGCCGTGTACAACTGGGCCAGCTGGACATGAAGATTCTTACCGGTTTCTTTGGAAGCCTTAAGCATAACAGCCGCGTCCGTATAACTGCCGGCCATCGGTTTCTCGCAGTAACAGTGCCTGCCGGATCGCAGAACTTCGACCGCGACAGGTGCGTGCAGGTTGTTGTGCAGACAAACATCCACCGAGTCCAGATCATCCCGCCCCAGCATCTCCCGGAAGTTGGTATATTGATTTTCGATACCGTACTCCCCGCAGAATTTTTCCAGCTTGGGTTTTTGCAAATCGCAGGCCGCGACAATCTTAACGCCCGGCAGTTTGGCGTAATCACGGGCGTGGGTATGTGCGATAATTCCTGTTCCGATAATACCGATACGGATTTCTTTCATGTAATAATGGTAAGGCTGTATCTATAAATGGTCAATGGCTGCGGGAATTGGCTTTTTAAAGAATAGATTAATATCTCTTCTTAATTACACTTTTTAACCACCCTAAAAGTGTAATTCCCGGATTTCGGCAAAGAACTTCGGCCTCAATAACGGCATTAAAAGCATACCTTTATATGCTGTATGGTGTATCAAAAAAAGTTGACTTAAATTACCGCACACATTAAATTTATATTTGTAATGAATTGTTAAAAATATAAAGATAATTTTACAGGGATAATTTATGACAAATACAAAACTTGTAATAACAAGCGATTATCACGGAGAAAGCCGAAAAACAACAGACATAAAAAATTCTTTGGCCAAAGCAGCGCAAGCGGGATTCAGTCATATCTTTTGGTGTCATGAATTCGGCAGTTCTTATATATATTCTGTTTATGAAATGCTTCAGATAAACAATTGGTGCAATGAATTGGGACTTTTAATCAAAGGTGTTCATGCTTCGATCGGAGACAGAGGAACAGACTTAAAAAATTTCGCTTCCGGAAATGATTATAACCGGCTTGCAGGAACTGAATTAATCAAAAATCGTGTGGACCTGGCCTATGTTCCGAGCACGGACGCCATTGTTTTGCATTTGGGTTTTCCCTGGGAACGCGCCCTGGAAAGCAATAAAACTCTTAATGATCTTTTGCGGCCCGTATTCAGATCATTTGATGAACTTGAAGCTTACTGTAAAACCCGGGGAATCAAAATTTGTCTGGAAAATACCGGCGGGACCATAGCCGAATGCAGCGCTGTATTTGACGCCATTTTTAAACGTTACAGCGGCGATTATATGGGACTCTGTTTTGATACAGGCCACGCATACATGCAATGCAGGGAAAATTGTCTTGAATACGCCCAGCGTTACAATGACAGACTTTTTATGATTCATTGCGCAGATAACCACGGAGAATCCGATGAACATCTTATTCCCTTCGAAGGCGGTTTTGACTGGGAAGCATTTGCTCCGGTGCTTGCCCAATCACCCTATGAATTGCCGATTCTGCTGGAATCAATGAACAATGCAAAAGAAGATGATACTTTGTGGTTAAAAAGAGCTTATGACGCAGGCAGCCGATTTTCGGCAATGGTGGAAAAATACAGGTAGAGAGGAAAAGGAAAAAACTGCTGGATCAGGCTACACTTATATTATCCCCTCCTGCTCTCTTGACAATATGAATTATAGTTCATACATTATTTAACAGATGAGATAGAATATCGAGACAACTGATGAATTTGACATATGGTTTCTGGAACAACCTGAAGATGGACAAATATCAATACGTGTAAAGATTGAGCTGCTTGAAGAATATGGCCCGCAATTACCAAGACCCCATGCTGATACTTTAAAAGGCAGTTCTTTAAGTAATCTAAAAGAATTAAGGTCACAAACTGAAAATCATTTATACAGAGTAGCCTTTATTTTTGACAAGGAACGGAAAGCATTATTACTTATTGGGGGAGACAAGAAAGGAAAAAATGAAAAACGATTTTACCGGAATTTAATTAAGAATGCTGAAGAAATTTATCGGCAATATCGTAATTGACAAAAGGAGAAAATACAATGAAGAACAATAAAACACTAAAAAAGATGCATCCATTAACTGAACTTGATTCCAAAATTAATCCCCTGATACTGGAGAAGGCTAAAAAATTAGCAAAAAAGGAGAGCTTGAATATACAACTTGGACTATTACGGGAAAAATATGGTATAAAGCAAAGTGAATTATCCAATTTTACGCAAACATCAGTTTCAAAAATTGAAAATCGTAAAGATATACGTATTTCTACATTAATTGAATATTTGGACAGCCTTGATATGGGCCTGGAAATTTTTGCTTATCCGAAAGACTCAACAAAAAAAGAATTATTATTAAAAATATAAGGCGGCGGCGGGCACAGATTCTATGCGGACATCGGCTGGGAAGCAATGAACGCATACCTGCGGAATTTCTAAACCAGGATTTTTAAATCAGAATTCTAAACAAAAATTTTTCAGGACTCAGCCAGTTTTCTGACATTCCCGCAAATTTCAGCGTTTAACGGCGTAAACATTCTGTGCGAATATTCGCAGACATAAATGCCTGCAAAACCTGTCTTTTTTAATTCCCCAATAACATAAGGTATTGGTGTTTCGCTGTACAAGGGCGGCATATGTATATCCCCGCGGCCAAAGGCAATGCGGTAACCCATGGGTAAAGTCCGGTACAGATCAAAATTTTGCAGACGCATTTTTTCAAAAATTCCAGAGTTATCATTTAAATGGCAGTGAAAAATAAACGGCGCGCATTCTTTTACTGCGTCCTCAAAAGAAAAGCCGTAATATCCCGATGCCAAAAATAAATGTCCGGTATCAAGTACCATCCCCAGATTTGGATGATTTATCTGCCTTACAGTATCAAGCACAGGTTTGTAGTGTTCAATTTCAATATTTTCAAGGCCAAGTTTTACCTTGGATTGCAGAGCGAATTCGGCGGCCGCGGCATGGCAATTGAAAAATTGAGTTTCGGTATCCGGGTCGCCGGAATTTTTTTCATAATGCAAAATAAGGGGATTAAGGCCAAGCTCGGCGCAAATTTCTACAGAAGCGTTTAATACTTTTACATGAAGGCCAAGGGAATCTTTGCTTCTTAAGTCCAGCCCTGTCCCGATATGGGCGCTGCCGCGGATATTATTTTCTTTTAAAATATTTTTTAATAAACTGACAAAAGGCTTGTTAATTTTGCCGGAAATTATAAGCGGAAAAGCGTAAAGACCAAGTTCGATTCCGTCAAACCCCCAGGATTTTACGGCTGCCAGCTCCGCGGCCAATGCCTCGATCGCGACACCGCTGTATACATTCAAATATATAGGATTCTTCATTATGCGTATTATAGAATAAAAGAGCCAATGCCGTTAGCCATTGACCCGTCGGGCACGATAGTGCCCAGTAAATCCATTCCTTGTAAGAGCCAATGGCGTTAGGCATTGACAATAGCAAATTTCTCCATTTATCATTAAGAAAAGAGAGGTAAAATATGGCGGATATTAACAAGAACGGATCTTCTGACAATCATTTTTTTGGCTTCGCAAAACCGTATTTTGATTTTATTAGCAAGGGTAAGATCTACAGTATTTTTTATGTTGTAATGGCTTTCCTTAACCTGCTGCTTCCCCTGGTAGTTATTTATTTGGTCATTGATTCCGGATTCCTGCAGAATACAGGCGGAAGGACAGTGGTCGCTTTTATGCTTTCATGGCTGGTTATAGCATTTTCGAGCTGGATTTGTTTCCAGCTTTGGTGGAACAGAAAAAACAATCTAAGGCGGTTTGAATCGGCGGATTTTATTGCGACTCCGGTAATTTCAGAAATTATACAGACCTCCGGCGAATGTCTGGGGACCTTCATTATAATCAACGGCGTCGGAATCGGATTGATCGCTACAATTCTTTTGTGGGATATAGCAAAAATTCCGCTTTCGTATCTTCCGTTCGGATATTATATGGATGGATATCTATATTGCGGTCCTGCCGCGATAGTATTCGGCCTTGTAATCGGTTTCTTTGTTATTCTGTTACACCGCTTTTTGGCGGAGATGATCAGAATCTGGGCAGCTATAGCAAACAATACCAAGGACATCGCCAGGAGTCTTCGGAAGTAAACTTTCACGGAAGTAAACTTCCGTGAAAATAAATTTTCTCAGAAAATAACCTGCCCGGTTTACATAAAATTTTTGGCAATGATCATCACAAGCGGGATCGTTGCCATACACAGCATCGTGGACAGGAATACAAGCGAACTGGCCTCTTCGGTAGTTGTGTCATAAAGAGTCGCAAGAATTGAGGTGGAGGAACCGGCCGGCATGGCGGTAATAAGGACCGCCATCATAAAGAGCGGGCCCCGGATTCCAAGAAAATACAAAATCAATCCCGCAAGCAGCGGCAAGATTAGAAGCCGCATGGCGACAGTAATGTAAACCTGCCAGCGGCCAAAAATATTGGAGAACTTCGCCTGCGCTAGAGTCGTTCCTATCACAATCATCGACAGCGGAGAGGTCATATCTCCGGCCATTTTTATGCTGCGGAATAACGGGTCCGGTATATTTATCGATAACAGAAAAAATATTAAACCCAGGAAAGTCGCGACTACATTGGGATTTACAAAAGTCTTCCATCCAAACTTTATGGAGAGCCTGCCTTCTTTGGCGATAAGCCAGGCGCAGACAGAAAACGCAAGGAAGCTGTAGGGAATATTGAATATTACGGCGTGGAAAAGAAAAGCCGGACCTATCAGCGCTTCCACCATCGGGTAGCCGATAAAGCCGCAGTTTGAAATTATAAGGGTGTAACGGTGCACTCCGCGTTCCGGGCCTTTTATTCCAAGGAGCCTGGGATAAAAAAAAGCGATTAAAAATGAAAGGCCGTAAAGCAGTACCGATAGGGCAAAGGCCAGACCGGCTTCGCGCAGGAGCTCCTGGCTGAAAGGCCGGATAAACGATGAAAAAAGCATTGCCGGCAGAGTTACATTTATTACAAGCGTTGAAAGATTCCCGGCCATTGCGGGGCCGGTAACTTTTAGTTTGGCGCAGATAAAACCAGTAAGTATTAAAAAAAACAGAACCAGAACAGGGCTTACCGCTTCCATTTATTTGGCATTGTCTTCAAGAATCAAGAGAGTCCTGGGATCCAGCCACAAAGGCAGGAACTCCTGTTTTGCCTGATCCCTGTTCCGCGAGATTATCAGTTCGATATGTGCGGGTTCCGCAGGTTTTTTGGATTCCTGCTTGGGCTCCAGTACTACAATCACATCAAAAAGATCAGCGTAATCCTTAATAATAAACGGAATATTTTTTTCATCATAAAAAGGCTTGTCTTTTACATTGCAGCTAAAAAGCATCGCCAGCCCAAGTTCACCCGCGAATTCTTTAATTTTTAAAATATTATCTTTTTCTGCCGCAGAAAATTTATATCCGTCAACAATAATATATTCAGCAGCAAAACCGCCGTCCTTAATCATGGCGCGAAGGCTTCTTAATATCTGATCAACTGTAAGGCCTTCCTGGTTGAACTTCATCAGCACCCGGTTTTTGACGATCTCGTCGTTGATATCCTGTTCGTTCTCAAGATTTTTTTTGCGGATAAACTCGTCAAAAATATTTTTGTACCAGGTGAGCACGTAATCGGTATGCTGGGTAAACGATACGTGAATAATTTTTTTACCGCGCAGCAATTTATCCAGGGCTATCTGAACCAGGACGGAAGTTTTGCCTATGCCGGAAGGAGAGGCAATGACGCCCAGTTCCCCGGGCTCAAGGCCGCCGTTGATGGACTTCATCAGTGTCCGGACCGGGCTGCGCTGTATCAGTTCATCTTTAACCATAAATGTCTCCTGTTTTGTTTAACGTTTGCGTTTTTCTTCGTACTCTTTGACAAGAGCTTCCGAAATACTGACCGGTACTTTTCCGTATTTTAAAAATTCCATAGTGAACTCGGCCTTGCCCTGGGTAAGGGAGCGGAGCACTGTTGAATAACCGAACATCTCGCCCAGCGGAACTTCCGCGTCAACTTTTGAAAACGCGCCGTCCTCGGTAGAGGATGAGATGATTCCCCTGCGCTGGTTAAGCGAGGCGAAAATGTTTCCCTGGAACTCTGTCGGCCCTTCCACGGAAACCTTCATTATGGGTTCCAGTATGCAGGGTTTGGCGCTGCGGTAACCTTCCCTAAAGGCGCCGATCGCGGCAAGCTGGAAAGCGATGTCGGAGGAGTCCACCGGATGGCTTTGGCCGTCGTTGATAACACAGCGGACATTTACAACCGGGAAACCGATAAGGCTTCCTTTTTTGATCGCTTCCTTGAATCCCTTGTCGCAGGAAGGAATAAATTCTGTAGGTATAGAAGCGCCCCTTATGCTGTCAACAAACTCATAATCGCCCCCGGCCCAGGGTTCCATAAAGCCGGCAACCCGGCCGTACTGCCCCGCGCCTCCGGTTTGCTTCTTGTGGGTGTAGTTGAATTCAGCCTTCTGTGTAATGGTCTCACGGTAAGCGACCTGGGGCATACCTGTGTCAACTTCGGCCTTGTATTCGCGGCGCATGCGCTCTATGTAAACATCCAGGTGAAGTTCACCCATGCCCTGGACTATACACTGGTTGGATTCGGGATCGACATAGGATCTAAAGGTCGGATCTTCTTTGGTAAAACGGTTAAGAGCTTTGGCGAGCTGGTCCGCGCTCTTTTTGTCTTTGGGAGTGACCGCCAGCGATATAACAGGCTCCGGCACAAACATGGAACTCATGGCGTAATTGAGGCCGCCGCCGCAGAACGTATCGCCGGACGCGCATTCGATACCAAAGAGCGCTACAATATCGCCCGGAGATCCCTCGGTGATGTCTTCCATGGTTTCCGCATGCATGCGCACAAGCCGTCCTACCTTGAACTTTTTGCGCGCGCGGGTATTGAGCAGGTCTTCACCCTTCCGCAGAGTACCCTGGTAGATCCGCACATAGGTAAGCTGTCCGTACTTGCCGTCTTCGAGCTTGAAACCAAGAGCCACTGTGGGGCTGTTCTCGTCTGCGGAAAGCTCAACCTGCTGCTCGCCGTTGTCCAGATCCAGGGCGAAATTTTTTACCTCGGTAGGATCGGGAAGATAATAGGCAACACCGTCAAGCAGCGGCTGGATTCCCTTGAATTTGTACGCCGAGCCCATCATTACAGGCACAAACGATTCGCTTAAGGTACCCTTGCGGATGGCGGAGCGCAGCAGTTCATCGTCTATCGCTTCGCCGGAAATATATTTTTCCGCAAGCTCATCGGAGAAAAGGGAAGCCGCGTCAATAAGCTCTTCGCGGTATTTTTCGGCATCACTTTTAAGATGGCCGGGTATCTCGGCGTAACGGATATCAGTGCCCTGCTCGCCGTCAAAGTAGACAGCCTTCATGGAAACAAGGTCAACCACGCCTTCAAGCTTGTCTTCAAGGCCGATTGGAATCTGGATCATAACAGCGTTAAGGCCGAGTTTTTCGCGAAGCTGGTTTTTAACCCTAAAAGGATTGGCGCCGGTGCGATCGCACTTGTTGACAAAGGCGATGCGGGGAACGTGGTAGCGCTTGAGCTGCCTGTCCACGGTAATGGACTGCGACTGAACGCCGCCGACAGCGCAGAGCACAAGAATCGCGCCGTCCAGGACGCGCAGGGACCGTTCAACCTCGATGGTAAAATCCACATGCCCGGGGGTATCGATAAGGTTGACAGTATAGTTTTTCCAGAGAACCTGAGTCGCCGCCGACTGGATGGTAATGCCCCTCTCCCGTTCCAGTTCCATGGCGTCCATTGTAGCCCCGACTCCGTCTTTGCCGCGGACTTCGTGGATGGCGTGAATCTTGTTGCAATAGAACAATATCCGTTCCGAAAGCGTGGTCTTTCCTGAATCAATGTGCGCGCTGATGCCTATATTCCGCATATAGCGGACTGAAGTCTGATCAACCGATGACGTCTGCCCGACGTTGGCCCGGTTATTATCAATTCCCATGCTGTTTTATACTCCTGAAAAATCCATAAATAAATAATACCCTATGATAGAAAAGGCCGTTATTTGTTTAAATATAGCAAGGTTTTCTACTAATTTCAAGTCGGCATGGTCCTCTTGCCTCCGCCACCCCGCACAAAATTCCTTGGGACATTCATTTCTGCGTTTTTACGTATCATTAATTAAAAATTGAATAAAAGTAAAAATTTATGCCCAAATAAATTCAGCGCGGGGTGTGCGGGAAAAATACATGTGGTCCGACCTATGGTCTTTAAGAATAAAAGTTAAACCGTCTTAGCCAAAGAATCAAAAATTACAGAAAAAAGGCGTGATCCCAAAAATGTTAAGATCCGTGAGAGGACCATGTGGATTTTCCCCGCACAGGACCCCCAGAGAATTTTTATTAGGGCATAAATTTTTACAATAGCCGAGTTTTAATTTTTTCCGATGTCCAATAGATATTTTTGCGATTTTTTCATAAAATAATACAATAAATTAAAAAGTATTCCAAAAGAGGCATTTATATATGAAAGTATTTCTGGTCGGCGGAACCGGTCTTTTGGGCAGCGCGGCAGCGGCGGAATTGATCCGGAGAGGACATCAGGTGCATGCGATAGCCCTGCCTCCCGTGCCGGAGGGCGCCGGGCTTCCCCCGGAAATGAAGCTGGAATTTAAAAACTATCTTACAATTACCGATAGTGAACTGCACGGGTATATGACCGGCTGTGACGGTTTTGTGTTTGCTTCCGGCGTTGACGAGAGGGTCGACGGGCCTTCGCCTATACTGGAGTTTTATAACAAACATAATCTTTATCCCCTGGATAGAATGCTGCGCACTGCCAAAGAGTGCGGGGTAAAAAACGCGGCCATCTGCGGTTCCTACTTTTCTTATTTTGATAAAATATGGCCGGAGAAACAGTTATACCATTGGCATCCCTACATACACAGCCGCCGCGATCAGGAGAAGATGGCAATGGATTACGCGGATACGGATTTTAATGTCGGTATTCTTGAATTGCCGTATATCTTCGGCGCTCAGCAGGGGCGCGAACCGGTATGGACCTTAATCGTAAAAATTGTACGGGGCATGATGGGCGCGACAATGTACCCCAGGGGCGGGACAGCAATGGTCACCCGCAGACAGGTCGGGCAGGCTCTGGCCGGGGCGCTGGAAAAAACCAAAGGCGGGCAGTGCTGGCCTATCGGTTACTGGAATATGAAGTGGAAAGAACTGCTGCCCATTGTACACAAGTACATGGGTATGCCAAAACGCAGGGTGATAACGATTCCGGACTGGATGCTCAAACTGGGAATGAAGGGCATGGAAAAGCAGCTTCGAAAACCGGGCGCCGAAGGCGGGTTATATATGCCCAAATTCCCGGATATCCAGTGCGCGCAGACTTATGTAGACAAAGCGCTGGGCTGCGTTCCGCTGGGAGTGGAAGACGACGATATTGACGCTGCAATAGGCGAATCAATACGGCTGGCAGCCGACATTCTTGACGGTAAAATAAAAAATTACGCCACAATGATTGGCGAATAAAACGCTATGAATAAAACGTTTAGTTTAATTGAAACGTTTCAATAAAATGCCATCCTGCAAGATCTGTTACTTCAGCGGCACAGGCAACACCCTCTGGTCGGCAAAGAAAATCGCAGAGATTATCGGCCCGCAGTGCGAACTGGTCAGTATTGGCGTAATAATGTCCGAGCTGGAAAACACGAAAATTGATAACCGGATAATCCTTGAGGCAGATGCCGTCATATTGCTGTTCCCTGCCTACGCTTACGGTCTGCCGGCCGCTGTCCGCAATTTTGTAAAAAATGCTGAATTGCGGACGTCTTATACAGCGGCAATTGTTACATACGGAACAAGTCCGGGCGGCGCGCTTGCACAGATAAAGCGGCTATTACACCGAAAAAAGATCACGGTCTCCTGGTATGGCCGCATTCCTTCTGTAGAAAATTATACCGCATTGTTTGGTCCGCAAAAGCAAAAGACAATCAATAAGCGTATTGAAATGCAGCAAAAGGCGACCAAAGAAACAGCGGACCGGATACTAAACCGGGATACAAACAGCGTATTTGGTTTTAGGCCGCTTTCAGCATTTATCTCAATGCTTTTTTATATTGGCATAAAAGTCTTTTATAAATGGTATAAAGTCACAGGAGACTGCGACGGCTGCGAAACCTGTAAAAAAGTCTGCCCTGTCTCTGCCATTGTCATGAACCAGGGAAAGCCTGAATTTACCAAAAAATGCGAACACTGCCAGGCATGTATTCAGTGGTGCCCAAGAAAGGCGATTTTATTCGGGCGGTTTAGGGCCGGCACAAGGCAGTACCATCATCCGGAGATCGGCTTAACGGACTTAACCTGATGCAGGAAACAGAAAGCAGGCTGCCGGCTGATTTTGTTTTAACCAAAGAACTGGAAAACGCCTTTACGCTGGCGGAAAACACAGGCCAGTCGTTTTTTATAACCGGCAAAGCCGGTACGGGAAAATCCACATTTATCGAATACTTCCGCGGTAATTCCAAAAAAAATGCGGTATACCTGGCGCCGACCGGTGTGGCTGCCCTTAACATCCGGGGCAAGACCATCCATTCCCTGTTTCAGTTTCCGCCCAGGATTATTTCCAAAGACGAGATAAAGGGCACCAAATACAACAAAAATATACTCAGGCTGTTCGCCGGCCTTGACGCGATGATCATTGACGAAATTTCCATGGCGCGCGCCGATATAATCGACGGCATTGATTTTATCCTTAAAAAAACCAGACATAATGAAAATCCCTTTGGCGGAGTTCAGATGATTTTTGTGGGAGATTTGTACCAGCTTCCGCCGGTGATCTCCGGCCGTGAAAAGGTAACAGTCACCTTTAACGGCGAACTTTTTTACAAGGGAACACTGCAGGGCTATTTTGAAAAAGTTTACAGAGGCCAGTATTTTTTTAACTCAAAAGCGTTCAGAAACGCTCTGTTTAAATACCTGGAGTTTGCGAACATATTCCGCCAAAAAGGCGACATGGAATTCATTAACATACTCAACGCCATACGGGAGAACACCGCCGGCGCCGGTATCCTAAAAAAACTTAATGCGCGGTATATACCGACAGGCGGCGCCAATAATGGCGGCGCCAAGGGCGGCCCGGAAGACAGCCCTGCCGAAGAAAGCAGCACAAAAAACAAAAAACCCGTTGTAACATTATGCACAACCAACGCGAAGGCAAGAGAAATAAACGACACCAGGCTTGCAGGACTTGACTCCATGATGTATATCTACGCGGCCGAAATTTCCGGCGAATTTGAAACCAGTTACACAGACGCTGAATTACCGGCCGATAAAAAGCTTTATTTAAAAGTGAAATCCCAGGTTATGATGATAAAAAACGACAGGGATAAGCGCTGGGTAAACGGCAGTATGGGAATCGTAAAAAGCCTAAAGCCAAAAGAAATAGTAATAAATATTGAAGACGCAGATTACACGGTTGAAAAAGAAACCTGGGAAACAATTGAGTACGAGTTCAACAGTGAAACCAAAAGCGTAAATACCCGCGTAACCGGGACATTCAGGCAGTACCCGCTCAGGCTGGCCTGGGCAATTACGATTCACAAAAGCCAGGGCAAGACATTCGATAACGTGATCATCGATCTTGAACGGGGCGCCTTTGCCCACGGCCAGACCTATGTTGCTCTGAGCCGGTGCAGGTCCCTTAACGGGATCGTTTTAAGCAGACCGGTTACAGGGCAGGACATAATTCTGGATCCGCGGGTGGCGGAGTTCTTTAAATCAATAACTCCGCCGGAGTTTACTCAGTCCTGAGCCTACTCAACCTTGAACCTGGACACTTCCTTGACCAGCATATCTATGCTTTCCTTGTTCTTCTCGCTGATTGAGTTGACTTCGTTTACGGCGATATTGATTTGATCGGCGCCAAGGGCCATCTCGTTCATTCCCCCGGTAATTTCCTGGGTAACGTTTTCGAGGTTCTTCCCTTCCTGGATTATTTCTTTTGAACCTTCAAGCATTTCTCCGGATCCGGCCTTAACCTGCTGGGTTATGTCGTTGACTTCTCCAATGGCCTGAAGTATCTGTTTGCTGCCTTCGCCCTGTTCTTCCATCGCGTTGCGGACGCTTTCTTCCTGCTCGGAGACGATCTTTACACCGTTATCAATCAATTCGAACTTGTTCAGTACATTTTCGGTGGAATGCATTATTTTTTCGATTGATTCCTTGATTTTTTTGAGGACTGTCGAAATCGTCTTAGACTGCTCGCTTGAATTCTCGGCCAGCTTGCGGATCTCGTCGGCAACTACGGCAAATCCCTTCCCGGCTTCTCCGGCATGGGCCGCTTCGATCGCGGCGTTCATTGAAAGCAGGTTGGTTTGGCTGGCGATGTTTTCCATTACCGAGTTGATTTCCAGCAGCCCTTCTGATTCCCGCGAAATTTCTTGAATGTCGGCGGCAACATCCTGCAGACCGGTCCGGCCGTTCTCGGCGGATTCGGTAAGCTTTTTGACGTTTTCCATATTCTTCATCAGGGTCTGGGTGACCGACTGGACATTCGCCAGCATTTCTTCGATGGCGGACGAAGACTGCGCCACGCTGGATGTCTGCCTTTCAATATGCCCGTCCAGCTTGTCAATGTTGGCGGTAATTTGTTCCATGGTCGCGTTGGTTTCGGTCACACTCGCACTTTGATTGATAACCCGGCCCTTGATACTCTGAATATTCGCGGTAATTTCGTTGATCGCCGCGGCAGTCTCTGTCATGTTGCTTGCCAAATCATTGCCTATGTTCATGAGTTTTGCGGCCTGTTCTTTAATGCTTATGATGAGGTTTCTGATTTTTTCGATGGTCTGGTTAAAATAATGCGCCAAATCCCCGATTTCATCCTTGGAACTGACAACTATACTGCGGGTCAGATCACCTTCTCCTTCGGATATATCCTTAAGAGTATCCGCGACCCTTACTATTGGGTTTGTCATCCCGGCAAGGACAAAGTATATCCCGACTGCGGTTACCACAACCGCGATGACAGCCAGTATAATGACAAACCTGGTTATATCGTTTACACCCTTTAGGATTATGTTTACATCATTGGAAACCATTACAGTCCATTGGGTATCAGAATCGCCTATGGTAAATGATTGCATGACAAGTTCAACAGTCGTGTTCAATACTGGTGAATAAAAACGGCCGTGGAAGGGCTTGGCGTTTACGATTGACTGGAAAGCCTCATTTTTCCTGTCCCCGTAAATTGTTTCAACATCATTAAAGTTCTTGCCTATTCTGTCCGGCACATAACTGGCCAGGACAAAACCGGTATCTGTATATATCGCGAGGCCCGAAATTTCATCGTTATTCTGAATCATACTCATTACGGTAGTCTGCAGCGGTGATATATCAACGAGGCATCCGACTCCGCCTATAATTTGGGTAAAATCACCATTATAAACGGGAACTACAATTCTTAGAATATAAGTATCAACCCCGTTAAGAGTCCTTGCAGTGGGGTCTTCAACCCTGGTTTTACTGGCGTTGGGCCCGGCAATCCAGTTCATGACGCCCTGTACATCGTTACTGTCCCTTAGGGCAATATTGTTGCCGGTCCTCTCCCAGGCCGCCGCGTACTGCCCGGTCGGAGTCGACCCGGCACGGCCGATATATTGCGCGTCCATGCCGTCCAGTGCGTTTGGTTTCCAGATAGTGTACAGCAGATTTAAATCCGGCTCCATTGATATGATACTATTCATCATCTCATCATAACGATCCCGTCTTGTCTCTGCCGGAATACTTTCAAAATCGCTCATTACATTGGCCATGGTAGTAAGTATCCGTATATAGCCGTCTTCCATGCCTTTCCAGTACTCGGCGCGCCCGGTGGCCAGATAATTGAGCTTATCGACACTCAAATTTGTAGCAATTTGCGAAGACTGCGAAAGTGACAAAAAAGAAAGCCCGGCAATAATAAATGCTATAATGCAGATAACTATTATGCTGAGTTTGAACTTAATCTTCATTTCTTGACTCCTGAATAATTAATAACAATCTAATTAATATAATATATTAATTATATAAAAAAAACTATAATATAAAAATATTAATCTGGAAAAATAATGAAATCCTGGAAAGTTAGCTTTACCGCCCTCATGATAGCCCAGCTTTTGGCGATTTCCGGGTTTGGGTTTACAAATCCAATAATACCGCTATTTTTATCGGAAGAAATCGGTATTGCCGATCCGGTCAAACTAAAGGCCTGGGTCGGCGCGATCTCGGCAATTTCTTCTTTAATGATGGCCGTTTTCGCCCCGATTTGGGGCCACCTTGCCGATACCTTTAGCCGCAAGGCAATGCTGTTAAGGGCAATGTTCGGCGGCGCGGCGGTTATTTCGCTCATGTCATTTGTTAACGCGCCATGGCAATTACTGGTTTTAAAAACCATCCAGGGCTGCCTTACCGGAACCGTAACGGCGGCGACTGTAATTACGGTAGGTATCGCGCCGGCGGCCCAGGTTGCTTTTGCCCTTGGGCTGCTGCAAACCGGGATTGCTATCGGCAACTCCCTGGGCCCGCTGATAGGCGGTTTTATCGGCGACTTTTTGGGCTACAGGGCCAATTTTATAAGTACAAGCGCAGTACTCGCAATTGCCGGCCTTTTGGTCCTCAAATTTGTGGAGGACAGCAGCCAGCCGGCAGCCAAAACAGAAAAAAAGAAAAAATTAAGCATAATTCCGGATTTTCGTCCAATTGCGGGATCTTCAATCTTGCTGACAATGATGATGGTCAGATTTGGCATAAACATTGCGTTAAACACAATAAGCCCGATGCTTTCGTTATTTATAATGGAACTGGTCAGGGGCGGTTCAGCCGATTCCGCGTTCGTCGGTTCTTCCACGGGAATCGTGCTGGGCGCGAGCGCCGCTTCCACCGCCGTTGCGGCAATACTGGTCGGAAAATTTTCCCCGCGCCTGGGGTACCGCAGAGCCCTTATTCTCTGCCTTACAGCCGGCTGCTTTTTTATTATTCCCCAGACTTTTGTCCAAAATGTTGCTCAGCTTGTGGTCTTAAGGATTCTTTCCGCGTTCTTCCTGGGCGGGGCTACCCCGGTAATAAGCGCGATAATCGCGATCTCATCGGATAAAAAATCCCAGGGAATGATCTACGGCCTAAATTCTTCGGTAGGTTCGGCAGGAAACGCGCTTGGCCCGGTAATCGGTTCGGCAGCCGCGATGATCAGCTACCGCGCGGTTTTTATGGTATCGGCCGCGGTGCTGGCGCTTTTTTCATGGCAGTTGCTGAGGCGGCGGAATACCGGGTAAAAGAGGCTTACCGGTAAATAAAATTATTCCAACGACAATCCGACAGAGCCGTTATCCTCAATCATTGGAATTTCTGCCAGGGAATTTCCTGCTATGCCTTTAATCGACCCGATAAAACTGTTTGTATTAAGCAATAATTTTTCCAGTTGTTTCTCCCGGGCCTTCCAGATTCTTTCCATTCTGTTCCGTTCATCAAAGTAGCCTCTTTGTAAATCGCCAAAACTCTCGATAATGGACAAAATCAGCGAAGAAAATTCCCTGCCTGTAAGGTAATCGTAAAGCATCTGCATTTTTTCGCCCTTGTTGGTCTGGGAAGAAAAAGCTGCGTTAACACGGATCAAACTATCGCGCAATACCAGCGAAAGTCCCTTAAAATCACCAAATGAGCAAATCCAAACGCCGTCTTTTTGTCCGATCCGGCTGATATCTTCCGGCATAGTTTCCGTAACCAGTACGCAGATATCGGCTTTAACACGCGCTCCGTCTTCTTTTAGTTTACTTGTCCAATCCTTGCCAAAGGCCTTGGTACGTTTACTCTCGTAGGCTATTATACCAGCTTCATTGCCGGTGTTATTGCGTACTTTTTGAATTACGTCGGCGCCGTTAATGCCTTTAGGTACAGGCTCAACTATATCAAAACGGAAAGTTTCCCTTAGTATGTCCTCAATGGCCAATTCCTGGACTTCTCCCTGTAATTGCACAGATCCCTGTTCTGCCTTGCGCTTCATTTCATCCGCAAGGGCGGTCTGGTCATCCAGTTTTTTTTGCAATTCATCAATCTTAAAAGCGTTTATTTCGTCAGATTCCTTCCTGATACGTACCTTTTCGTTTTCAAGGAGTACCCTCTGCACATCGCGTTCTTCTTTTAACTTCTTGTTAAGTTCGGCGTCTTTGGCAGCAGTTATCCTGTATTCGGCTTCTTCCTTTTCCAGCCTTGTTTTTTCCAAGTCTGCTTTTACTTTATTAAGTTCATTTACCTGTTCAGATTTTTCCCTAAGAGATTTTTGAAGCGTCTTAATGGCTTCTTCGTTTTCAATAGTCAATGTTTCGCGTATTTTGGTTTTTTCGGTTTCCAGACGTTTTAAGTATTCATTTTCATTATCTTTTTTAAGACGGGCTTCGATATCGCGGCTGAGGATCATATTTACATCAATTTCTGTACCGCAAGCCGGACATTTTATTTTATCTACAGTATTCATATTTACTCCTTTTGATTAACGGCTTAATAATGCCGTTTTAACAATACACTTCTTTCGGGTAAAAAGCTAAGAAGCAATTTATAATTGGCACAATATCTCCCCTTCTCGGCTAATAATAATTCATTTTTAACAAGGAGACCCAAATCGCGGCGCAGGGTAATTAGGTTTAACTTCCTGTATTCCTCTGCAATTTTTGTATTTAAAATCAGTATTTCATCGACACTGCAAAATTTTCCGGGCGGAATGGAGCAGGCGAGCTGTAATAAACGCCTGATGGTTTTGGAATTTTTATCATCCATTTCCTCAATTACATAATTAAAATAATTATTCCAGGTTAATTCGGTTTGTTCTTTATGTATAAAAGCAATGGTTTGTTCCAATCCATCCCTGAATCCTTCAAGAGCATATTGAATAAAGCGGCTTAAATCCCCGGTTTCTGTGGTATATTCAAGCTGTTTGTAATAAACAGGCCTGGTATCATTATAATGATTTGACAGGATGTGGGAAGCAATACTGGGAATACCTGCCCTCAGAAAGAAATAGAATTCCAAAAGTCTGGCTGTTCTGCCGTTACCGTCCGTAAACGGATGAATCCATGCTATGTATATATGGGTGACAATTGCTTCTATCACTGCTTCGTCAAAATTTTGTTCATTGCTGTAATGGAATTCCTTTAAAAGCCAATCGCATAACTGATTGATTAATCCTTCTACTTTTTCAAAAGACGGCGGCCTGTAAATTAATCCAACGATTACATTGCTTCTGCGGAATTTCCCGGGATTGCCGTTAAACGCTTCTCCAATATCTTTGCCGACCATTTCGTTGAACCGGCATATCAGTTTGGGTGAAACAATCTCGGGAGACTGTTCATGCACAAGTTCATCAAGAATAGTGTTAAAAGCCGCAAGAATATTTTCAACTTCCCGCTGCTGATATTTTCTACCCGGTTCCAGGTCCTTTCCCATTTGAATTAATGCCAAATCATCTGCTGTCAGGGTATTTCCTTCAATGGCTGTTGTAGCCAACGCTCCCTTGTTAAGAGATACAAGAAGCATTTCCCTGTGATGGTCAGGCCTAATGGGTATATTAAGCATGGAGTTTACATAGGCATAGCATTGTCCAAGAAGGTTTAATGATTTTTCGTTTAAAATCCAGTTTTGCCTGAATGTAATATGTTCCAGCGTGTTTTTCATTATTTTAATATAATACTTGACAAGTAATAGATCAAGAATATCAACAAAAAATATTCAAGACGAAGATAATTCCTTATTATATATAGAATTAATTGAAACAATTTAAGTAACAAAATATTATCAAAATAAATACATTCCGGCTGTCTGAATTTACTTGACACAATAATCAGCGCGGTATTATTTTCAAACCAGGAGTAAATTATGCCCAAAAAAACCTGGAACGAAAAATTGAACTTCGCGGGTGATCTGCCCAAGGTGGTGGAACTGACCAACCCAAAACTGGCGCAGCGTTATAAGGCGCAGACAATGATAATCGCGGCGCCCGCTGAATATGACGAACTGATGAAGAAGGTCCCCAAAGGCAGGCTCACTACCATAGACCGCATGATGGCCGAAATGACTAAAAAGTATAAGGCCGGATGCGCGTGTCCGATAACCGCGGGCATTTTTACCAATATCGCTGCCCACGCCAGCGAAGAACGTTCTGCGATACCCGGGCCGGGAAGCAAAAAGGAAACGCCCTGGTGGCGTACATTAAAAAAGGATGGGCAGTTAAGCGAAAAATTCCCGGACGGGATTGAGGGCCAAAAGATCAGGCTTGAAGCGGAAGGGCATACTGTTATTCAAAAAGGGAAACGCTTTTTGGTGGAAAATTACGAAAAAAAACTTTTTCAATTTTAAGCCAATTACAGGTTTTTCTTTCCTGTAATGGGTTTACCTTTTTGGGTTAAAACATCCACAAGCTGGTTAAGTTTATAATCCGAGACGGCCTCCGCTTTTTTAACGCAGGAGACAAATTCTTTTATAAGTTTTGCCCTTAAGCGGATATCAGCGGTTGTCTGGCCGGGTCTGCCCATAATATTAGCTGTCTCCGGAATAAGGAAGCGCTGCGCCCAGTAAAGGACATCTTCAAATAATTCCTTGTTGAACCAGGTAACTCCGTCATAACGGTTTATGCCCAATAAATCAATAAAATCCTGCTCTCCGCTGTTTTCCAGAATCAGGGCTGCGGCGAGCTTGTCCATGTCAATTGCGGTTTTAGCGGCTGCGGTTCGTTTGGACGCGCCGGGTTTTCCTGACACTGCCGGGCGGCCGGACAGGGCCGGTTTTTGGGGAGTTTCGTTTACAATATGATCCGGGGATTTGGTCCGCACAAGAACAGCTTTGGCGATTTCTCCGATGCGGTGAGCTTCTTCCTTTTCCATACCAAGGCCTGCCCAAAGCAGTTCCAGTTTTCCAAAGAGCTTCCAGTGTTCGGCCAATTTGACAGCTTCCGCGCCGGTGCTGTGTCCCAAAACGTCTCTGAGCATGGCGAGAAGGCCGTATCCAAGGACAGGCGCGATAACCAGCAGGGCTCTGGTATGTGCCGTATGCTGATTAATGACTTCTTCTTCGGGGTTTATAAAATCGTTAAACAAAAACAGATCATTTATAAAAACAGAAAAATCTTTCCATTCTTTTTCCGGCGGTAATTTTGGGTTTATATCATGCCTGTTGACGGAATCAAACGGCGGATAACCGTTTTCCGCGCCCATTATAAATTTTTTGGCGGCCTTTACAAAATCCAGTACGGGCATTTTGAGGCTTTCTATAAATAACTCCCTGTCCGTTCCGTTTACAAAATTAATCATATTTTCACGCAGGAATATTTCTTCCAGCGGCGCATAAAGTTCCCGTAAATAAATTTCCAGGACAGCCTGGTTAAGATCCGGTACGCCGCGGCCGTCAAGTTCAAAATTAAGCCTTGCCCACCGGGCGTCCCATGAACCGGGCGCCGCGTCTTCCCTGTCGGTAGTTTCGAATATGTCCATAAAAACCTGGGCTTCGTAGCCGCTTAGGCTTACAAAAAGACCGTGTTCCGCCAGGTCCTTGGATGAACGGATATACCATAACTTTGAACGCTGTTCCCTTAAAACGGTAAAAAACCGGTCTTTTGCGCACAGGCCCAGGGCAGCATAAAAATCGTCCTGGCGGAATGTTCCGTCCTTTTGCGGGATTGCAACAGCGCTCCGGCGTATCCAGCCGGAAGCATGGGAATAGCAGTTGTTGTAAAACACAAGTGCGTACTCGTTGCGGTCCGATTTGTTGGAATATGCAAAAACATTTTCATTTACATGACCGTCGGTTCCGGCGAGATCGTACAGGGTAAAATCCGCGCTGCCGGAAAAAACATATCTTTTTTTAAGGAGCGGAAATATTTCCCTTTCGTGGCGATCCATTAAATGCTGATCCGGAACCTCGTCTCTGTAGGAACGCCGGTACTCCATGCCGTATTTTTCTTCAAAGCCTTCGATTTGGCCGTGGCCGAACATGGGCATGCCCGGCATGGTCACAAGCAGGGTGGCAATGCCGAAATACTTGTCGCCCTTGCCGAACTGGGCGACAGCGGTTTCCTCGTCCGGGTTGTTCATAAAATTAACAAAACGTTTCAATACTTCCGGATCAAACTCCAGTGTGTTTTTAATTGTCGCCCGGTATTTGGCGTTTTCCTCGTTCTTGAGCATATTCATAAACGCCGAATTATAAACGCGGTGCATTCCAAGGGTGCGGACAAAATAGCCTTCCATCATCCAGAAGGCTTCGGCAAGAAGCAGGGTATGGGGCGCTTCAACCGCGCACCGGTCTACGACTTCGCGCCAGAACTCATTTGGTATGCGGCGGTTAAATTCCTCGGTGGAAACAGCGTGTTCGGACCTGCTTGCGATATCGCCTCCGCGCCCCGGCTCCGGATACCACAGCCGCTGAATGTGGCGTTTGGCCAGGGTCATGGCCGCGTCAAAACGCACAATAGAAAATTGTTTGCAGACTCCGATAATGGTGCTTATTACAGCCTCGCGGGCCTCCGGATTGAGAAAATCAATCTGGGCGGTATCGTTCCACGGCATTGAAGTGCCGTCGTTTCCGTGGTAAATATAACGTTCTTCGCGTGTGTTAAAATTTACGCGTTTAAAAACAACCGCCGCGTCGCTGCGGTTATAATAATGGTCTTCCAGAAAAATTCCGATTCCCTCGCGGCCGGAAAGGTTGCCGCCGTTAAAGGTATATGTGGGAAAAGGCGGATACGGGAGCTGTAAAAAACGTTCGGGATGTTCCATGACCCAGCGGCTGTCCAGTCCGGTATGATTGGGAACCATATCCGAACCAAGCCTTATGCCGCGGCGGTAACAGCGATCCCGCAGCTGCGCAAGGGCGTCCCATCCCCCAAGCTCGGCAGCTATGTCGTAGTCGTAGAGACTGTAGGCGCTGGCAGCGGCTTCCGGATTGCCGGTCCACTGTTTGACGATTTGGCTGGCCATGCTGCGTTCCCAGATTCCGATTAACCAGAGACCGGTAAAACCCCGGCGGGCAAACTCGTCAAGTTCCTCGTCCGGGATTTGGTCGAGGCGGTTTATCTGGCGGCCGTATTTTCTGGAAAGCTGGAAAAGCCAGACCAGAGTACTTTTGGCGATCAGCACGGTGCGCGGCATCCAGTCCTGATCCGGAGTAAACGCTTCGTACTCGTTTTCCATCCAGCCGTAGTCGGGCGCCTGAGTGGGACCGGGCCCGCCAAAGAATGGTTTTTCTTCTTCCTTTACCACGTCCAGGCCGGTAATCATCCTGTCCAGATAACTGCCAATAAAAAGGCCCCATTTTTTGCGCATAAATTCGAGCTGGCCGGCAAGGGAATCGGGGCAAGCCAGCGCAGGCGCCCTCAGCAGATCCCAAAGATTTAAGCCCTCAGGCCCAAATACAGGGAGTCCGGTCAAATAAGTCTTAAGTTCTTCGACTGCGCCCGGATATACGGTTTTGGCGGCAAGGCCGGAATCATCAAAAAGAAAACGGAACGGCTTAAAGGCCGGGTTAAGGTTTGCAATCGCAAGCATAAGAAGTTCTTCAAGGCTTACCGAACGGCAGCTATCGCCGTTTTCTGACGATGCAAGATACTGGTCTACGGTTGCTTTGCCGCTGTAAACAGCTTTTGGCGGAAACTGCAGGCTAAAACTTTTGAGCAGGTTTCCGGTATCGTCAGCGCCAAGACTGGTTTCCAGCCGGACTACAGCCGCGTCAAAAAGGTCAGTTTTTATCTGTTCGCGGTAAAGGGAGACCATGTAGTGAAGGATTTCGTCGATAAGGCCCATCGCGTTGAGCTGACCGGCTTTTACAGTCTGTTCCGGATTAAGGATAATGCCGGGCCGGGAATTAAGCTGCTGGGCAAGTTCACGGGCTCCCCTGATGTCTATAAAAACTACATTCCCGCTGAGCGAAAAAAGGGAATCCTTTAAACCGCAGCTTTCCCTGATTTCACGGTTAATGTGAAATTCCTTAAGTGCATAGTTAAAATTTTTAATAATATTTTTTTTATTATTAAATGAAAATTCTTCGATTTTTAAAAGTGAAATCCGCCACTTAGCCATAAATTTATTATATCATAAAATTAATGAAAATTAACCCTTAAAATGCCAGACCGGAACCGATAATTGCGATGAAAAAGGATTGGGCCGGTTAAAATCCGGAAGCCATTCTAACCCGGTTACAAGCTCCTGGCAATACCCGTCATCAATGCCAAACTCCTCCAGCATGGAGACAACTGCCTCATATTCGGCCTCGTTAATATAGCGTGAAGGTATCTCTGTCCTGACGCCCGGAATACGCACAGGCGTGTACTGGGTCATAAGCGAAAGGAGCGCCCGGCCGGCGCAATTTTTGGCAAACCAGGCCAGAACCTGCCTGGTAGAGTCCAGGTAACCGGGCAGGATAAGGTGGCGGATCATAACGCCGGAAGTCATAGTTTGCGTGACCGCACCCGCAGCAGCTGTAGCACCGGCGGCTGAGCCGGAGGCCGCACAGGGACCAAAACGCAATTCCTTAAATTCCATCATTTTTAAAATCGCGGCTTTGGCGTATTCCGGATAATCCGGCGCGTAAAAAAATTTTGCGGCGATTACAGGATCCAGAGTCTTAAGATCGGGCAGATAAACATCAATACAATCTTTAAGAATTTCAAGGCTTTCCATCCCGTCGTAACCGGAAGAATTCCAGAGCACAGGGATCTTTAGCCCCTGATTGCGCGCCAGGCCAATACCGGCGGCAATCGCGGGAGCAGCGTGGCTGCCGGTTACGATGTTAATGTTTTCGGCTCCTCTGTTCTGCAAATCCAGGCAGATTTCCGCGAACTCGTCGCTGTCTACGGCCCGGCCAATGGTACCTTTTGAGAGCTGCTCATTTTTAGAGAGCTGGTAATTTTGGCAAAAGGCGCAGCCAAGATTGCAGCCGCTTATAAAAATGGTCCCGGAGCCGCCGCTGCCTGTAACAGGAGGTTCTTCGCCGCGGTGGATTCCGGCAAAGGCTACACGCAGTTGGGAGGTTTCCCCGCAGTAACCGCGCACGCCGTGTTCGCGGTCAGCGCCGCAGCGGCGCGGGCAAAGCCTGCAATTTTGATAAGGAGACATGGTTAGTTTTTTATTATCGCATAAACGGTTACATTAGTAAATTTGTTGTTAAAATAATATTTTTAATCGGTTTAGGCATACGTGACCTCTTTGGTTAATTCTGCGGTACAAAAGATTTAACCGCGTAAACAAAAGCATCAACATTTTCAAGAGGTACTTCCGGTTCAAGAACATGGGTGGGAGCCAGAATCAATCTGCCGTCATTCCTGCCCAAATCCAGAAGTGAATTTACAGTTTTGCGGATATCATCAGGCGTGCCGAAAGGCATGGTGGTCTGGGTGCCAATGCAGCCCCAGAAGCTGATCCTGTCTTTATATTGATTGTATATTTGAAAGGGATCCATGCACTCAGGCTGAACGGGGTTCAGTATATCAATCCCGATTTCGATCAGATCATCAATTATTTGCCGGATATCTCCGTCAGAATGGTAGTAAACAAGAACATCCTGGTTAACATCTTTGGCCGCACGGATCGCTTTTGCAAGCCTGGGCTTAAGCCATTCCCGCCAGGTCTCCGGAGCCATCATCATGTCGCGCTCTGTCCCGACATCATCGCCGTAAATAATTACATCAACGCCGGCAGCGGCATACCTGGCGGCCGCCCCGTATTTAAGCTCCGCCATCCGATCCAGGCATGCCGCGGCCATTTGCGGATCTGTTAAAAAGTCGACAAGCAGATTCTCCATGCCGCGCAAATACCAGGCAGGTTCAAATATGTCGATTACAAGACCGCCGGAAATGACAATTTTGTCTTTTTTCTTTAATGCGGCGGTTTTTTCCGCCAATCCGTCCCAGCGGTAACCGGCAAGGTAATCTTCCATGGGAAAAGCCCACACCTGTTCGGGTGAAGTAAAATTCCGCATGGGAGATATAAATTTTTCAAAATGGGCAATGCTGCCTTTTTTACGGCCGACTCCGTAATGATTTATATAGTCAACTTCACCGGGAGAAAAATATGACGAATAATCAACAGTATTTCTGGAAGGTCCGTTACCCGCATATGCGAATGGAATATCATAAAAAGAAAGATAATCATCTGTTTTATACCTGTCCCTGAATTTGGCTTTAAGACTGTCGCACATGCTGAGAATGAAAGGAAACCTCTCCGGTTTACCCCCTTTGATTAAATGAAAAAAATTCTCCCGGTTGGTCATTGCTTTGATGCCGTTATTGCGCGGCTTTCATCCTGTCATAAACCTGCTGATAAATTTCCAGGTAACGCGGCAGCTTCATCCGGCTTAACTGCTGCTGTACCTGATCCCACTCGGAATCTACCGTGCCTTTGACTATCCAGTTTGCCAGGGTAGTCATCGCAAAGGTATTAAGCTCGGTCTGCATGGGTTGTATTTCATTCATTTCCGCATCATTGAAAACAAAATTCGGCAGGCCGTCTTTGATAAAATATCCGCTCTTGGCAGCGTCGCTTTCTTTCTTGGCGACCGCGGTATTGGGCACAAGATTTTTTGGCATGTAAAAATCCAGTCCGAGGCCGTTGGAAACCGTGAACCGGTATTCGTCATATGTCATGCCGGCGGGCGGATCTGCTACCTGGTAGGTATACTGCGGATCTTTTGACGGTACCAGATATTTCCCAAGAACGCCGTACATCTGCTGCGCTGACAGTTCAGGTTTATAAAATTCATTTAACCAGCGGATTGCGATTTCGGGTGTTTTGCATGACGCGGAAATGGAAGGACCGGTACCCGGGCCGCCGAATTCGCTGTTCCTGTAATAAGCCGGATTCTGTCCGTTGGGACCTTTAAGGTACAGGGTCACATAATTGGAAACTTTATCCGACCCGAATGTTATATCGGGAGCATACCCGATGGCAGCGCCAACTTCCTTTGCTTTGCACGCCGCAAAAAGCTGCTGCCGGTTATATGTGAAACTTTCCGGATCTATCAGTCCGTCTTTGTACATGTCCGCGTACAACCTGACACCATCCCTGAACTGCGGCATTGTAAAGGTATGCTGCAGTTTGCCGTTGACAGGCATCAGGTGCAGGTTATTTTCTGCTACGCCAAACGGAAAAAACATAATATAGAAACCGGTATACGAATACTGCGGTGATCCTTCCTGATAACAGAACGCAAACGGAATTTCATCATTGGGATTACCGTTGCCGTTCGCATCTTTGGCTTTGAACTCCTTAAGCGCATTATAAAATTCCGTTATTGTCTCGGGAACTTTAAGGCCAAGGTTATCAAGCCATTTTTTATTTATGAACAAATCCGGATCGCTTAAAACAACATACATGGGATCGCGTATCTGGGCCATTGAATACCAGTTTCCGTTATCCGGGTTTGTCATCATGCCGATTACATTGGGCTGCGCCTGAATCGCGTTCCAGATGTCGGGAGCGTAGTTTTTAATCAAATTGTTAAGCGGGGCAAGCTGACCCTGTTTTCCGTAATAGTTAACCATACTGCCGACAGAAGTAAGAAAAACATCGGGCAGCATATTGGTTGCAAACGCCAGCTGTCTTTTTTCATCTACCTGCGCGGCTTCCCATTCGATCCATTGAACTTTTACATTGGTCTTTTTTTCAAGATCGATCATGTATTCAAACTCCGCCACAGAACGGTTGTGCTGGGGGCGTTTATTGACTGCGACACTCAGGTTTACAGGCTGAACCGCGATTGGATATCCGGTCAGATTCATATTGGCAACCTGACCACCGGCAGAGGAATTTCCGCCGGATGCTGAACCGCCGCTCTGGCCGCTGCCAAAAACAGGCGCTGCCAGGCACACTAACGCCAGGCAAACTATTAACAGTAATATGTTTCTTTTCATTTTAAAAAACCTCCAAATCATCAAATGATTAAATGGTATGCTGGTTAATGCCAGTTGTCAAGTAATTTATTTAATTATTGACAAAAAATATCATTTATACATCATCTTCCATGCATCTTTTATGCAAGCGAAAGCAGGTATTCTCCGGTTTTATACGCGTGCTGAGCGTGCATGGTTTGTATATAATCCGGTTTTCCCCAATTGTAGGGGCCCAGTTCCAATGTAAAATTACTTTTATACCCGATTTCGGTGAGGATTTTCATTATGGGCTCCCATTTAATATTACCGACAAAAGGTACCATGTGTACGTCTTCTTTACCCCAGTTGTCATGGACATGGGTCGCCTTGAGCCATTTACCGAGCTGACGGAGCGGTTTTGTCTGTTCGGTGTAAACCAGGTTTGCATGGCCAAAGTCCCAGCAAATGCCGACATTTGAAGCTTTTATACTTTCAACAAAGTCTATTAATTCCCAGGCTGTCACCATATACCGGACACTGACTTTTGGGGTTGGAACCATGTTTTCAAACGCGATTCCTACATTGGCTTTGGCCGCGGCCTCAATAAACGGGGCCGTGTATTCCAGACTTTTCTTTTTAATTAAAGGCATAAAACCGGCGTCTTCCCTGTTGTGGGTTATATGCTCAACAGCCCATTTTACACCCCAGGCGCCGCAGGCCTGTATTGAACGGTATTTTGCCCTTTCGACAAACGCACGCTTTTCCGGATCCCTGAACCGGGGATCTTCAACATAAAAGAAGGGCAGATGGGCGCTGTCCAATTGTATGCCGAGTTTTTCCTTTAAATTCCCGATATGATCAATCCAGCGTTCCCAGCCGTCATTGTTAAGCGGATGGTTTTTATTATCTCCCGAATCGCTTACGCTTGCGTCCTGTACAGTAAAACCGATTTCCAGGCAGCGTTTCATTGATTCCTCAAATGGAACTTTTGTATCCCGGTCCGGATGCGCGGCAGAATTTTCATATTCCATAAACAGATTGGTAACGGTTGAAAGACGCATAAATCAATGGTATTATGGTAAATACCAGTTGTCAACTCCTTCCGAGTTGGTTCTTATAAAGAATAGATTATATGGGCGCTAAGAACGCCCTGCGAATCAAGGGAAGAAACTAACATGAAAAAAATATTATTTCTGGGGCTTGACGCCGCCATGCCCGATTTATTAAAAAAATTCAGTGCAGAAGGGGTAATGCCCAATCTCAAAAAATTGATCGATAAAGGTGTTTTCAGCAGGATTCAAACAGTGTTTCCGCCCCTTACCGCCGCAGGCTGGTCCGCGATTGTAACAGGCGCCGGATGCGGAACAGCGGGCATTCCCAGCCTGATGGTAAAATTGCCGGGCGAGGAACTGGATCACTGGCACACATCTTTTGATCGCTCAATTCTGATGGCAGAAACCTTTTGGGAAGCCGGAGAAAAACAGGGGAAAAAGGCCGCCCTTATAAATTGGCCTGTTACTTTTCCGCTGGGCGCTGTTGAACGAAGCGGCAGCACACAGATAGCGGCGGCGCTTAATCCGCCATTCCGTTATTTTTATATGCCATTATGGGATATTGCTTCAAGCGCCCTTTTTACAACCAAACGTTTCGCGTGCAATCAGATACCGGGCAGAGCGGTAATGATTAAACCCGGTCCGGCCGCGGGCTGGAAAAATATTCCCTGCTCAGCCAAACCCGCGCTGGATTTTAAAATTACAGTCCCGCCGGTCTATGTGCCTGGATATAATTTTAATGTTCTGATTCTGGCAGGAGAAAACGGATACGATCATATACTGATATGCGAAGAAAAAGATGCGGCTCATCCGGTGACAGTACTGTCAGCCGGAGAAAAAAGTGAATGGATAATTAAAAATTTCCAAACAAAAGACGGGCAAAAAAACGGCCGTTTCCGCTTTCAGCTTATTGAGCTATCTCCTGAAGGTGACTCCATAAAATTATACCAGAGCGCCATAAATACAGCCGAAACTTATACAATTCCGTCGGAATTTACAACAGAGCTTGAAAAAGAAGCGGGTCCGTACATGGAAGTGGATGATCCGTGGGCATTTATGGACGGCTGGATTTCCATGAAAGATTATCTGGAGCAGCTGAATATGCACGCCCGGTGGTGGGGAAAAGCCACCAGTTATACCCTTAAAAACAGGGAATGGGACATGGCTTTTTCGTGGGTAGGAACCATCGATCATATTGAACATATTTTATACGGAGGAATAGAACCAAAAGCCAGAGTTTATAATCCGGACAAGGCAGATTGGTGCTGGGCCTGTATACGTACTGCCTACAGTCAGGTGGATAATCAGATAGGACATATTCTTGAAAATATCGATCTGGATAATACCATAGTCGCGGTTGTTTCGGATCACGGTTTTAGTCATCTGGACTGGAACCCCTATGTCAAGGAATGGCTGCATAAAGCAGGCCTCCTGGAATATGTACTTGATTTATCACATGACAATCCGTCCAACCTGTCGATCGACTGGAGCAGGACCAAATGCCATCCGCTGGAACCCTGCCATGCCCATATTTTTATTAACCTTAAGGGCCGGGACCCGCACGGAATTGTTGAACAAAAAGACTATCAGAAGATTCAGCAGGAAATTATCAGGGCGTTATATGGTATTACCAATCCCGAAACCGGTGAATCTGCGGTAGCAGTGGCATGTACACGGGATGAGGCCGCTTCCCTGGGTATCCTGCCGAACAGGGGATACGAGAGGGTAGGTGATGTAGTTTATGCCTGGAAACCCGGATATATGTCTCATCCGTTCATATACCGCAGCGCTGTTAAATACCGCGACGGGACTGAACGTATGGTCGCCAATCCGGAGCTGATGGAACAGGCGGTTTTGTGCGGTAACTTTACCGGAGTACATCTTTGCCTGCCAAGCGAACATGACATGCACGCTGTTATGATACTGGCAGGCGCAGGAATGCCGCACTACGAACGCGCAAACACTGCCAGGATTATTGATATAGCGCCCACATTGGCAAAAGTTCTGGGGATGCCGGTTCCCAAAGACGCAGAGGGAGCGGTCTTGTACGATATTTTGGACAGGATGTAATATACCAATATGTTATACCCGGGAAACGGAAAAGCACTGTTCATGCAGCTTAAAGACATTATTATGCAATGGATAGACTCCGGTGAACTTAAACCCAATGACAAGCTGCCCAGTGAACGGGTCCTGATGGGAAAATACAATATCAGCAGAGTTACGGTCAGATACGCCCTCAATGATCTTGTGCAAAAAAACATCATTATTAAAAAACACGGCAAGGGATATTTTGTTTCTCCCCCGCAGAAGATAGAATACCAGCTCGACAGTCTTTTGGGTTTTATCGAAGAATTTACAATTAAAAAAATGAAATGTAAAATTTCCAGCCTTAAGCGGGAATTTTTGATACCTCCAAAAGAAGTGCGCTCGGCTTTTGGGACACAGCCGAATGAAAAAGTTTTTTTGCTTTCAAGGCTGATTTTTGTGGACAGGGAACCTTTGGCAATTGATAAAACATATCTTCCCGCCCAGGTCGCAGTTCTGCTGGAAAACATGAATTTAACAAACAGCATACTTTACAGAATTTTCGAAAAAAACAATTATAAATTGACGTTTGCAGATCAATGGATTAGCGCCGAAAAACCAGGCGCTGATGAAGCAAAATTACTTGGAATAAAATCCGGAGATCCAATTCTGGTCATTTACAGAAAAACCCATGTAGAAGGCAATGCAGTCCTTCTTTTTAGCCGTACAGTTTACCGCGCGGATCGTTACCAATATTATATTACTCTAAAACGCTACCCGCAGAACCATATAGAGCCCCAGTTACCAAATGAATAAATATAGCGCGGTAATTTTCGATTTTGATCGTACGATAGCCGATACCGAAGATGCCGTTCTTTATTGTCATGATCAAACATTGAGAAATTTTGGATACACGCCTTTGGATAAAAATAAATTTAAGCAAGTAATCGGAAAACCGGCTGATGTTCAGATAAAATTTTTAACAGGCGAAAATGATCCCGGGTTGATAAAAAAAATATCGGATTGGCATACAAAAATGTGTGACGAACACATGAGCGAAATGACAAAATTTTTCCCTTATGTAAAAGAGGGATTAATTGAATTGCAGAAAGCAGGTATTAAAACCGGAATAATTTCAAACAAAAATCAAAAATATATTATTACCCCCCTGGAGCGGGACGGTATTTTGCCCTTTATAAATAAAATTTATGGACCTGAACAAGTCAAAATGGCAAAACCCAATCCTGAGGGGCTGCTGCGCATGATAAATGAATTCGGCCTTGATAAAAGAGAAGTTTTATATATTGGCGACAGCCTTATTGATCAGGCGGCCGCAAATAATTGTGATGTAGATTTTGCCGCAATGCTTACCGGCGGAACCGGACAAAAAGAATTTGATTTAAATGGCTCATATACTGCGGTTTTTAACCGGTTCTGCGACTTGATAAATGCTCTGATCTAAAAATTAATAATCTTTTTAATCCTGAACATCATCTTCCGGATTATTTCTGTTGCGTTTCTGTATAACTTTTTTAAATTTATTTAACGATTCGTGCAAAGACTTATCAACCTGCGGATCATAGGTTTCCGGTTCCGCGGCGGTTTCCGGCGGGAAGGCCGCGGCCGCGGATTTGGGCAGACCGGAGATGGGTTCGCGGCTAAGACAAAACGAAAGCCCCTGGATTTTTAATTCGGGGAATTTTTTCTGGAATATACCAAGCAGATATTTTTGCTTTGTCTGCAGAATCTGAACCCAGCCCGGATGCTCTGCTTCGATCACGAGTATTCCGCGCTCAAGTTCCCTAATCCTGCAGTGATCACAGGCCGCGGAAATCTGGGCTTGTTTTGCCGCCGCGGCCCATGAATTGGAAAAGAGTTCAGCGGAGATTCGGGCGTTTTCCAATGTTTCCCGATCAAAACGTTCGCTGAACAAAGAAGTTAAAAGATCGCCCGCCTTCCTTACATTTTCCATTTCAACTGCGTATCTTGAACGGATTTATGGATTTCTCCAGTTGATCAACACCGGATCTGGTATTTTGCACTACCGCGGCCACATTTTCGGAATTGGAAGTGAGGGATTTTGTATCATCGTTGCATTTGGTCACTTTCTCATCCACACTGCCGCTTAACTTCATAAGGAATTCGCAGGTTGTTACGGCTTCGCTGGCGCCGGCTTCCATTGCCTGTGAAGCTGTTTCTACATCGCCGGTAATGGCGTTAATGGCAGTAATCGACGAAAGCAGCTGGTTGGAACCCAGACTCTGTTCTTCCGCGGCTTTTTTGAGTGTTGCCGTTATTTCTTCAATCTGCTTAATCATGGTAAGCATTCCGCCGAATGATACTTCCACGCTTCCGGCTGATATGGTGATTTCCTTAATATGTTTTTGAAGCGACTTGATAGCTTCCTCGGAACTTCTGGACTGCTGGGCTGTTGTCTCCGCGAGCTTGCGGATTTCCTGCGCAACAACGGCAAAACCTTTGCCGGCTTCACCGGCATGGGCAGCTTCAATGGCGGCGTTCATGCTGAGCAGGTTGGTTTGTGTGGCAACATCGGAAATAACTTTGTTCATGACGGCAAGAGCCTGAGATTCTTTCTCAACCATTTTTGTCGCGTCCGCGGTTTCTGTCAGCAGTTTCTTTTGTTCGCCGGAGGAATGAACAAGATCCCGTATACGGTCATCAACCAGAACAGTACTGTTCTCTATCGAGTGAAGATTGGCTACCATTTCTTCTATTGCGGACGAAGCGCCGCTGATCTGGGCGCTCTGTTCCTTTATCTTAACATTCAGGTTTTCAATCTGGTTCATTACACTGTTAACGGCAGATTCATTCTTACCAATGGAATGATTTTCATTCTCCACATCATTATGTATTGAATTAACCGTCTCGCTTACGTGATTAATAATGGTCTGGGTGTCATTAACCGATAACGAAAGATCTTCGGCAACTTTATTGATGTGCCCTGCGGAATCCTTGATCTTGCGCACCAGACTGCTTATGTTGTCGTTAAAACTGTTGAATCCCGCAGATAGTTCCGAAGCTTCCCTGGAATTATAATCCGGAATAATGGCGGTAAAATCACCGGACGAGATGATATTGAGCGAGGTAACCAGCCGTTTAAACGGGTTGGCGAGATAATTGCTTAACAACACGGTAATAATTACGGCGATTACAGTCATGCCAAGAACTATCATGATGACAGTCAATAACAGCCGTCTCAGGCCGGCAAGAAGGCTGTCAGTAGAACCGGTGGATACCAGGATCCATCCGGTGGTTCCGACGGGAGCGGAACAGATATATACCTTGCCTTCAAAATCGACGGTTAAATCGGAGTTTAGTATGGTCTGCTTGTCCGCGTTGGGCATTACGGTAAACAGATTTTTTTGGAGTTCAAAGGACGAATCCGGGTGAACCAGAAATAATCCGTTGCGATCAATCAGCATTGTAAGGCCGTCATCGGTAATTTTTTCGCTGGTTACAAGTTCATTGAACTTGGCCAGCAGTACGTCAACACCCAGGACCCCGGTAATTTTTCCGGTCTCATCACTGACTGTAAGTGAGAAGGTAACGACCAGTTTACCGGTCTGTGCGTCAATATACGGATCTACAAGTACGATTTTGCCGGGATTGGCCATGGCTGCCTTATGCCAGGGCCGGTTCGGCGGATCCCAGGTATAATCCCATTCGGGATCAGTGTCCGGATTCCAGAGAGTGCTGGAAATCCAGAAACCGCCCGGACCGTACATTGAAGTTACCGAGCCGTAATAGAAGTCAAGCACATCCGGATTTGCGCTTTTGATGCTTGTCAGGACATCGTTCTTCAGCTCATTTGACGGCAATACATTGATATACGTAGCGCAGCTCTGGATCATGTCATAAAACGGCGACAGTGCTCCTTCCAGATGCGAGGTAATGTACTGCATGGTAATACCGGCTTTTTCCTCGACGTTTTTTACGGTCAGGTTATTCATGTTTACATAAAAAATGGCTGTAATGGTAAACGAAAATACCAGAACCAGACACAAACAGAACAGCATAATCAGGATGGCCATTGAAAGATGTTTCTTTTTCATAATTTATTCCTGTTTTAAAATTCCTGAATTTACAAAGTAAACCATTGTATCATTTTTACGGTAAAAATTATAGGGTTCTTCGGGAAGAAAGGTAAAGAACCCCTGGTCGTACTCCGGCATGAGCGCGATAAATTTTTTTCTTTTTTCGCCGTCAAGCTCAAGCAAAACATCATCCAGAAGCAGGACCGCCTTTTTGCCGGTTTTCTCCGAGAATATCCTGGCCTGGGCAATACGGAGCAGCAGGGCAAGAAGGCGGCGCTGGCCGGTAGAAGCTCTGGCGGAAAAATCCGCCGGTTCTGTAAATTCTTTAAAATCTTTTGAACCGGTTTTTCTGGTAAAGATATACCTGTCCCTGTGGGGCCCCGACATTGTTATTCCGGAAAAAAGATCATTTACCCTGCGGCTTTCAAGTACTGCCAAAACCGCTTCAGCAGTTTCTTCTTTCCAGGAAGGCAGATAATCTACCGCTACATTGTCCAGACCGGAAATTTCGCAGTACAGCGGCCGGAAGATCCCGGAGAAAACCTGCACCTCCCTTTGTCTTTTGCGCATCAGTTCCAGGCCGTACTGAACAAGCTGGGGATCAAGGGCATCCAGCAGCGCCGAAGTTTCCGCGGAAAGCTTGCCGCGGCTGCTGTCATTTTTTAAAATGCTGTTTCTGGTTTTTAAAACCTTGCGGTAGTTCTGCAAATCCCTAAGGTAGACAGGATCGGGCAGGCTTTGGGTCTGATCAAAAAACCAGCGCCGTCTCTCCGGAGACCCCGTTACAAACTCCATGTCCTCGTGGCAAAAAACAATGCACGGCGCGACAGACAGCAGGTCTTTGCGGTCTTCAACCCTTTTGCCGTCAAGAAAAATATTTTTTTTGCGGTCTTTATAAATTACCGAAATACCTGAATTTATCGTATCGTCCAGTTTTACCGTAACCGAAAAATCCCTGCTTCCGGTCCGGGCCAGTTCGCTGTCCTTTACTCCGCGGAAAGATGATCCGTAGGAAGCAAAATAGAGAGCTTCGATAAAATTTGTTTTTCCCTGGCCGTTTTCCCCGACAAGAAAAATATCTTTTGCGCCAGTATCTGTCCCGGCATCGCCAAGGTTACGGAATGAAACTGCCCTTAGTGATGTAAAAGCCATATTCTGTTTTTAGTCTGTCTGCATCGGCATTACGATATGGAAAAAATCTTCCGCTGGTACAGAACTGATTGTAATTGCTTTGGTAGGTTCGCTGAACTGAACGCTGATCTCGTCGGTCTTTATAACTTTGAGCGGTTCCTCAATATACCGGTAATTGAGCGCTATCGAAATTTCTTCTCCGTCATATTTACACGGTATCTCTTCCCTTGCGTTGCCGATTTCGTTTTCTTCGCAGTAAACCGATACCGTACCCGGATTAAGGCCCAGATAAACCCTGTGGGATTTTTGTTCCACCAACAGCGATACCCTTTTTAGGGCGTCAAGCATTTCCAGTCGGTTGGCCATAAATGAATTAACCTGGTTCTCCGGAATTACACGCCGGTAATTTGGAAACTGTCCTTCAATAAGCACAGAAGATAATTTATATGCGCCGAATTGTATAAAAATAGTTTTATCTGTCACCGAAATCTCAACCATGCCTTCGTCGCCGGACCTCTTCATGATAACGTTGAGAATCTTCGGCGGAATAATTACGCCGCTGAAGTCCTGTACTTCTTCTGCCGGTTTTGATATACAGGCCAAACGTCTGCCGTCTGTGGCCACCATGGAAAGTTTGCCTTCCGCCTTTTCAAAAAAGACCCCGTTCATAAAATATCTTGTCTCATCATCGGAAACCGCGAATACAGTCTGCCCTACCATACTTTTAAAATCTTTTATTGGTATATTAAAAAATTGGTTATTGGATATGGCAAATTCAGGATACTTTTCTGATGAAGTTACTTTTAACTGGAACCTGGCCTTTTTAACCGCTGTCTTTATTGTTATTTTGCCTTCTGACTGTTCAAAATCAAGGTCTCCCTCCGGAATGGAATTAAGGATCCCAAAAAATTTTTCTCCGAATACAGTCACTACTCCGGGCTCTACAACCTGTACAGGAACTTTTGTCTCAAAATTAACTTTCATGTCGGTAGCTTTAATTATAAGCTGATCACCGGCCGCTTCCATGTAAATATTTGAGAGTATGGAAATGACATTTCTTGAAGCGATAATTTCGTTCGCAATTGCGATTTCTTTTAACAAAACGCTCCGGTTACAGGTAAACTTCATTGGAGGCTCCTTCTCTTATTATATTATATATATAAATAGTAATAATAGTAATAGTAAGCCGGAAATGTTGATAACTCATCTATTTCCTTATGTGATATGGAAATAATTTTTTGTTATCCTGTTGAATAAACATATTTTTTTTATATCATTTTCCACATTGATCACCATAAAAAATATCCCGGTAATAAACAGCTCATTTTTTAACCTCATATTAACACCATATCAACTCTTTACCCCGGACTCCCGGATTAGCCGCTGAAGGTTTTGTAATGTTGGTTCAAGGTTGGGATCTGTGCGTATCTGGTTGTCAATCTTGTCGCAGGAATGGATCACCGTCGCATGATCCCTGCCCCCGAACGCCTCTCCGATTTCTGTCAGTGAGTAACCGGTCATGTCCCTGGCCAGGTACATGGCTATTTGTCTGGGGAAAACGATGTTTTTGGTTTTCTTTTTTGCCTTGAGGTCAATGTATGATAAATGAAAAAAGTCCGCGACGACTTTCTGAACCTGTTCGATGGACATGTTGGGCTGTATGGGGCTAAAAAACTCCACTAGGGCTTTTTGGGTATTTTCATTATTGATTGGCTCATTTACAAGTTCAACATAGGCAAAGAGTTTATTGAGCGCGGAAATCAGGTCCCTTACATTTGACGAAATATTTTTGGCTATAAGGTCAATTGACTCGTCGGGAACCGGTATTCCCCTGTGCTTGATCGTTGACCTGATAATCGCGCAGCGGGTTTCGTAATTGGGCGGCTGAAGGTCTACATTGAGGCATGACTCAAACCGGTTTTTGAGGCGTTCGTGCATACTCTTGAGCTCGGATGCCGGCCGGTCGCAGGTAAAGGCGAGCATTTTTTTTTGGTCCATAAGCGCGTTGAATGTATAAAACATTTCTTCCTGGACACCCGGCTTGTCTCCCTGGAAAAAGTGAATATCGTCAATTAATAGTACATCTGCCTGGCGGTATTTGTTTTTAAAAGCAGCCATTTTGTTTGGGCCGCCTGTAACCGGCATTGAAGAAATAAATTCGTTGAGGAAACCTTCCGCGCTTATAAAAATTATCTTGCTGTCGGAATTGGCGTAAATAAAATTTCCTATGGCCTGCATCAGGTGGGTTTTGCCCATCCCGACTCCGCCGTAAATTAGGAACGGATTATAGACTTTCCCCGGATTGCGGGCTATCGCCAGGGCGGCGTTGGCGGCAAAATTGTTATTTTCCCCTATTACATACTTGTCAAATGTATATTCTTCCCTTAATTGGGGATGTTTACCCTTTGCCGCTGCAATTTTACCTGTACCGGCAACTTTGCCAGTCTTGCCTGCTCCGGGTTTCCCTGTTTTACTGTCCTCGCTATTTTCGTTATTATTATCGGAAACTTCATTTTGATTTATCTGGCCCGGATCTTTATGAATTACCTCCAAAACTATCGAAATGTTCTTTCCTGTCAATTCCGCCATTTTCTCTTCCAGTCTTTTGTGGTATTTGGTTTTGAATTTTTCCTGGAAAAAGACCGATGGCACAGAAATTGTAATTTGGGTTTCTGTAGCGCCGATATAGTCCAGATTACTGAGCCATATGGTAAATTCACCCTCACCCAGCTGGAGCCGCAGCTGGCTGATCGCCTCATCCCAAAAGAGTTTATAATCCCATTCAGGCATCGGGATCTCCTGATTTTTTAGATTTTTGAAGGACAACAATGTTCACCGGAAAAATACCCCTTTATCAACAAATTATCAACAATAAATAAAATTACAGCCTGTCCGCCATTATACACAAATTCAGAATAATTGGAACAGTACACCTTTAAATCTGAATAGTAATATCAATTAATTCTTTGTAATATAAGGAATTAACCGCTATCAATATTTTCCCCGATTTTATGTATTTTCTTCCGTGGTTTTTTGTATTTATTACTAAAAAAACCAAAGATTTATCCACAACTTATTCACATTATGGGCCATTTCTGTAAAAAAATCATCCCCCGCATACGCCGGGGGATGGAGTTTAATTCAATTTCTGCCCTGGGCCTGTCCCTGATTGGAACCCTGGTTTTGATTGTTATTTGTAATTGTAACCGCCGCAGTTGCTGATTTTGATGTATCTGCCGCAGAAGTGGCTGTTACATACAGTGTTGTTGAAAATTCGTTGGGCGCCACTGTAAGCAGACCGTTTGCGCTGATATTAGTCCCCGGCGCCATGGAACCTGTCCCTGCTGGGTTTGAACTGACTTTCCATGTTACCGCGTTATTGGAATTATTGGAACCTGCAACCGCTGCCCTAAACTGCATTGTCTCATTCGTCTTCATTGAGGCGCTCGCGGGGCTTATTGTAACTCCTGTTATGCCGGGTGTCGGAGCCGGAGATGGAGCAGGTCTTGAAGGAGTCTGAGGTCCGGGATTAGGCTGCGGTGCGGGCGCCGGGTTTGGCTGCGGAGCCGGGGCCGGTGCGGGCACAGGAGTTGGTGCGGGATTGGGCGCCGGAGCCGGTCTTGCCGGAGGCTGCGCTGCTTTTACAATTGTGACTGCCGTGCTGCCGGATTTTGAAGTATCAGCCGTTGAAACCGCAAAAACATAGACAGAGGCAAGCGTTTCATTGGCAGAGACAGTAAGCAGCCCGTTGGCGCTGATGCTTGTTCCGCCGGTGACAGAACCGGTGCCGGCGGCATTGGAGCTGACTTTCCAGGTAACCGTACCGGCAGGATTATTTGTACCGGTAACCGCAGCGCTGAACTGTAATGCAGCGCCGGCCGTTACAGACGGGTTTGCCGGATTGACGGTTACGCCTGTAACTGCAGGGGAGGGAGGCGGCGCAGGTTGCGGCGCGGGTTGCGGCGCAGGCGGCTGGGGCCTCGGATTGGGCGCTGGCTGAGGCTGCGGATTAGGTTGCGGCGCAGGCTGCGGCGCGGGTCTTGAGGGAGGCTGCGGTCCGGGATTGGGCGCCGGAGCAGGCGCCGGAGACGGCGTCGGCCTTGCTACAGGCGGCGTGATCTTTGCTATATTGACGGATACACTGCCGGATTTTGAAGCATCAAATGTTGAAACTGCAAAAACATAGAGCACCGTCGCGGTTTCGTTGACAGAAACTGTAAGCAGTCCGTTGGCGTTAATGGCTGTACCGGCTGTGACAGTGCCGGTGCCGGCGGCATTGGAACTGACTTTCCAGGTAACCGTATTGGGCGGATTGTTTGTACCGCTGATTGCCGCGCCGAACTGAAATGTAGAGCCAGCCGATACTGTCTGGCCGGCCGGACTTACTGCCACGCCTGTTACTGTCGGAATAACAACATTTAACATGACAATACCTGATTTGGACGTATCATAGGCGGATGTCGCTATTACATAAAGGACAGAAACAGATTCATTGGCCGCGACCGTAAGCATACCGTTGGCGTTAATGCCGGTTCCCGGCGTGACTGCTCCGGTGCCGGCGGCATTGGAACTGACTCTCCAGGATACTGAAGTGTCGGGATCGTTGACGCCTGTAACAGCGGCGCTCAACTGTACGGAAGAACCTCCCCATACTGACTGGCTTGGGGAATTAACTGTAACACTTGTAACAACCGGCACTACAACAATGACCTGGGCGCTGTCTGATTTTGAAGGATCCAGCAAGGAAGTCGCAAAAACATAAAGGGTGGTTACAGATTCGTTAACCGCTACCCTAAGCAGTCCGCTGCCGTCGATGCTGGTTCCCGATGTTACGGCTCCGGTACCGGTAAAATTGGAACTTACCTTCCAGGTAACGGCGTTATCCGGATTATTGTTGCCGTAGGCCTCGGCGCTGAACTGCAGGGATCTGCCCCTTGCAAGCGATATATTTTTTGGGACTATATTTATTCCGGCCACTGTTACAACTCTTATCTGCCTTATTCCTGTGGCTTCGGTTCTTTGGGATCTTGCTATAATGTAGATTACAGAAGCTGTTTCGTAAGGCGATACCGTCAAAAGTCCGTTGGCGTCAATATAGGTTCCCGCGGTTAAAGGCCCTCTGCCGTCGCTTGTTGAACTTACCGTCCAATAGACATCCGGGGAGGATGACCTTAATTTTATGGTTCCCCCTGCCAGTACTGTTGATAAATTATTGTCGGATCGGATAGTTATTGTATCACTTGAAAAAAACCCGATAAAAGTGCCGCAGCCTGCCATTAATAATCCTGTTACAGCCAACAGGGTTATTAAAACTGCCAAAAATACCGGGGATTTAGGTTTATTTGTTTTTTTCATTAGATTCCTTCTTTAGTGATTCAATTATTATATCAAACAATTGTAAAAATCATAAGCCGTATTTTTTAATGATCTCCGCGCTTCCTTTACCTTTTTGGATATTTTTACTAAGATTGAACAATGAATCCCAATTATTCGGCACAAAACATCCAGGTACTCAAAGGTCTCGAAGCGGTACGCAAGAGACCGGGTATGTATATTGGCACCACAGGCATTGACGGTCTCCACCATCTGGTTTTTGAAGTTGTTGATAACTCCGTTGACGAGGCCATGCAGGGTTTTTGCGACGAAATAATCGTAGTTCTGGAAGGTAACGACATAGTCCGGGTTGAGGACAACGGCCGCGGCATTCCTGTTGACATACATCCGATCGAGGGAGTAAGCGCGCTTGAGCTGGTAATGACCCGTCTCCACGCCGGCGGTAAATTCGACAAGAAATCCTACAAGGTATCCGGCGGCCTCCACGGAGTCGGCGTTTCCGTAGTCAACGCCCTTTCCCAATGGTGCGAGGCTTTTGTATTCCTTGATGACAAGGTTTATACGCAAAGCTACAAGATCGGAGTCGCAGACAGCCCGGCCTATGAAATAACGCCGGACAAGCTGCCTTTTCCGGTAGATCACATAACCACGGGCACTGTAATCCGCTGGAAAGCGGACCCCACTGTTTTTGAAACTACAACCCACAATTTTGATTCACTTTCAAACCGCCTGCGCGAGCTCGCCTTTCTCAACAAAGGTTTAAAAATTACAATAAGGGACGAAAGGCTCTCTGCCCCCAAAACCCATAATTTTAAGTTTGAAGGCGGAGTTAAAAGTTTTGTCGATTATTTAAACGAACACAAAACAGTTCTCTTTAAAGATCCGGTGTTTTTTGAAGGGAGCAGGGAAGACGGGAACGGCGGTACAATCGAAATGGAAGCTGCCATACAGTACAATGACGGCTTTAACGAGATAATGTTTACATTCGTAAATGACATTAACACCCGCGAGGGCGGAACCCACCTTGTCGGGTTTAAATCTGCGCTTACCCATACCCTTAACGAATTTTTTAAAAAATCAAAACATGTCAAAAAAATGGACGAGGGCCTTTCCGGCGACGATGTCCGCGAAGGCCTTACCGCGGTTCTGTCAATAAAGGTCCCTGACCCGCAGTTTGAAGGACAGACCAAGGGCAAGCTGGGCAATTCTGAAGTCAAAGGCATTGTGGAAACTTTTGTCAACGAACAGCTTGAGCTTTATCTGGATCAGCATCCGGACATAGCCTCGGCCATTATCGAAAAAACGATGCTTGCGGCCAGAGCCCGTATCGCCGCGCGCGCTGCCCGCGACGCAACACGGCGCAAGAACGCCATGGACTCCGCCGGCCTCCCCGGCAAGCTGTCCGACTGCACAGAAAAAGATCCGGCCCTCTGCGAGCTCTTTATCGTGGAAGGAGATTCCGCAGGCGGGTCGGCAAAGATGGGCCGCAACAGGCAGCATCAGGCAATACTGTCGCTTTTTGGCAAAATGCTTAACGTTGAAAAAACCCGCATAGAAAAAGTCGTAACCAACGAAAAACTGCAGCCCATTATCGCCAGCATCGGCGCCGGCTGCGGCAGCGAGTTTAATATCGAAAAAATCCGCTACCACAAGATCATAATCATGGCCGATGCCGATGTGGACGGCTCGCACATCCGCACCCTTCTCCTTACGTTTTTTTACCGTTACATGACCGAGCTCATAGAAAAGGGCTACGTCTACATCGCCATGCCCCCGCTGTATAAAATACCGGTCGGCAAGCAGAACTTTTACGCCTATGACGACGCGGAAAAAGATAAAATCATGGCGGGCCTGGGCAAGGACATCAAACGCGAATCCATCCAGCGCTACAAGGGCCTGGGCGAAATGAACCCCGACCAGCTCTGGGAAACCACCATGGATCCGTCCCGGCGCAACATAATCCAGGTCCATATGGACGACGCCGTTGAAGCCGAACGCATCTTTACTACGCTTATGGGAGAAGTCGTCGGCCCCCGCCGGGTATTTATCGAGGAAAACGCGCTGCTTGTATCCAACCTCGATGTATGAGGTAAACATTCATGCAAAAAACTATCTTCGTGGTAGATGATAACGATACAAACCTTGTCATCTCAAGGGAAGCGCTCAAGCACCAGTACAGGGTTATGACCATGCTGTCGGCGGCAAAAATGTTTTCGCTTCTGGAAAATGTTACTCCGGATTTAATTTTACTGGATATTAATATGCCGGATATGGACGGTTTCCAGGCCCTTAAACGTTTAAAAGACAATCCCGCCTATTCGGGGATTCCCGTTATTTTTCTTACCGGCATGACCGATGTAGCGGCCGAGGTGCACGGGTTTGAAATGGGAGTGGTGGATTTTATCCTAAAACCATTTTCGGTGCCCGTGCTTTCCAACCGCATCAAGACCCACCTGGACATTGACGAACTGATCCGCGAACGGACCGCGCAGCTTCAGCAGAAGACAGTGCAGCTGCAGAATTTCCAGAACGCCATAATATTCGGGTTTGCCGATATGGTTGAAAACCGCGATCTGGTGACCGGAGGTCATATTGAACGCACAACCGCCAAACTCAAGATTCTGGTTGACGCGATGATTACCGCCGGGGTTTATGCGGATGCCCTCTGTAAAATGAATCTGGATTTGTTTATCTCGTCCGCGCGCCTGCACGATGTGGGTAAAATTACCATCTCAGATCTGATACTAAATAAACCGGAAAAACTGACAAACGAAGAATTTGAAATTATGAAGACCCACGCTGCGGAAGGCGAACGTATTATTGACAAAATAGCTTCCCGTACAGAAAACGCGGAATTTTTTTCCAGCGCCAAATTGTTCGCCGGTTACCATCATGAACGGTGGGACGGCAAAGGTTATCCGCGCGGGCTTTCCGGGGCAGATATTCCGCTTCCCGGACGTATTATGGCGATTGTTGATGTATACGACGCTCTGGTTTCCGAACGCCCCTACAAGAAGGCTTTTACCGCTGAAGAAGCCGTAAAAATAATTATGGAAGGATCGGGTAAACAGTTTGATCCGGCAATTACCGAAGTCTTTTTCGCGGCAAAAGATAAGTTTATGGCGGTAAAAGCGTAAATTTTGGGTTAATATGGACTCAGTGCCCAAAGACAGCCGTTCAGTTTTTATTCAGAAATTATCTTCTGTGAATTCGGCCGAGGCGATCCGTATTACCCGTGCCCTTGAATTGATAAAAAATACTCCGCAAAACGTCTGCGAAGACGCGGCCTCTATATTGCTTGACCTTGGCATGGATACGGACACCGTAATTGCCGCGCTGATTTATCCGTTGCCTGCCGCGGCATTTGAAGAATTCGGCGCTGCCGCGGCCGCTCTTGCCCTTGGCGTAAAAAGAACCGCAAATCTGCGGAATAATTCCAAAACCAACAGGGAAGCGCAAAATATTGTGGATATGATTTTTGCCCTAACATCCGACATCCGCGAAATTTTTATCATTATTACAGTTAAGCTTGCCATGCTCCGCATACTGGATACGTCTTCCGTACCGGAAGCTTCCGTACCGGAAGCTTCTGTTGAACCAACACTTTCTGAACAGGAACCCGCGGATGGCGTACCTGCTCCGGACATAAAAAAAACCGCTGCCAGGGAATGTCTTGATATTTACGCGCCCCTGGCTGACCGGCTTGGTATTGCGTGGATTAAAAACGAGATGGAAGATTTATGTCTTAAATTCCTTAACCGGGAGACCTACAGGCAAATCAAAAATCTTGTCGCGCAGAAAAAAGGAGAACGGGCCAGGTTTCTTGAACAGGTACAGCAAACATTGAAGGCGGAGGCCTCTGCTTCCGGCATTGATACCGAAATCGACAGCCGCGCCAAACATTTTTATTCGATATATATGAAGATGCGCAAACGGGGCGTCAGCGCGGAAAAAATTTACGATTTGTCGGGTATACGCATAATTTGCAGCAGTGTAGAAAACTGTTATCTGCTGCTGGGTATAGTCCACAGGCTCTGGAAACCCCAGAGCGGCTGTTTCAAGGATTATATCGCAAATCCAAAACCAAATGGTTACCGCAGCCTGCATACTACGGTGATGGTTACCCCTGACAAACCAGATGGGGACAAACCAGATGCTGATATACCTGATGCGGACAAACCGGAGACAAGCGGCGCAGGGAAACTTCTGGAGGTCCAGATCCGAACCCGGGAAATGCATCAGGTCGCTGAACACGGAGCCGCAAGCCACTGGCTGTATAAAAAAGGAGCCTTTCGCCGGAATGGGCAAACGGACCTGGTATATACAGACCGTGACGCCGCCGATTTTTCTCCTTTGTGGCTGGAGAATATCAAGGACGGAATTTTTAATGATGCAGTTTACGTATTTACGCCGCAGGAAAAAGTAATCCGGCTTCCTGTTGGATCAACCGCCATTGATTTTGCGTATTACATTCATACATCGGTCGGCGATCATTGCATCGGCGCAAAGGCCAACGGATCAATTATTTCCCTGGGTTCGCCGCTCCGGAATACCCAAAGCATAGAAATACTTACCAGCCAGTCCGCCCATCCCCATTTTAACTGGCTTGAACTTGCCAAATCCGCGAAAGCCCGCGGCAAAATAAGGTCATGGCTTGAAAAAAACGATGCCTCATATAAGCCGGAAAAACCGGAAGAAGTAAAAACCGCGGCCGCAGCGGAACCGCCGGTTGATATGCCTGCCGCCGGCATTAATACCCAGGTGCAAAAAATTATCGCTCCGCTTAATTCCGTTCTGCAAGTGAGTGTGGAAAAAGAAAAAAACATGATGATCCGTTTTGCCCGATGCTGCAATCCGCTTCCAGGCGACGCCATAGCCGGATATGTATCCCGCGGCAGAGGTGTTATAATTCATCGCAAAGACTGCTCAAGACTGGCCGGCAATATTGAATCGGAAAAACGCAGAATCAATGTTGAATGGGAGAATTCCGGTGAGGTCATTGTAAAACGCTTCAGGATCGAGGCGAAGTACTCGGCCAATCTGTTCTCCGCGATCGAGAGCGCCGTACGTAAAAGACAGGGCCATTTAATCGAAGGCCGCCTTGAAGAAGCCTCCGGCAGCGAGCTTACCGGTGTTTTTGCCATGCAGCTTGTCCGTGCCGGTGATTTACGGCCAGTGATGCGCAATATCCGGATAATTCCGGGGATACTTAAAATTGAAGCCATAGACTGAAATTTTTAATAAATCGACAGATCATGAATGTAACATGCATGGAGGTAACATGGAAAATCCGGACAGGGAAATTATTAAGCAGCTGGAATCTGCAGGTTTTTGCGCGGCATTTTTACCGTATCATGTTATGGAGCAGATAAAAAACCATTATAATGAACTTGAACAAAAAAACAGCGGCGCGCAAAATGTAAAAAACGCCGTCAAACATTTTTTAAGCAACCAGCCGCCTGACATACCGTTTGAACCGAAGTCTTTGTTAATCACCGCTTATCCAGCCGATCCGGCCCAAATTATTTTTAAGACTGAAGGGAAAAGCACTGCCGTTGTTATTCCGCCGACTTACCTTTCCGATGAGGCCGGCCGTAAAAAGTTTGACAGTATAATGGAAACCGCTGCTGCCGGTTTTAAGACCGCCCATCCCAAAGGGATTTCGCAAAAACTTCTGGCTGTCCTCGGCGGGCTGGGCCGTTACGGACGCAACAATATTTTTTATTCCGGCAAGTTCGGCAGTTACTGCGGTCTGAGCGCCTTTTATACCGATATCCCCTGCGATGATGTTTCTTTCCCGCTCAGGTTTCTCGATGAATGTGAATCGTGCAGCCTCTGCCTTAATAATTGTCCTACGGGCGCGATAGGCAAAAACGCGGCAATCAATTCCGCCAAATGCCTGACAATGTACAACGAAAATAAAAATCCCATGCCGGACTGGATACCGGCTAACGCGCATCATACCCTGGTCGGCTGCCTGCGCTGTCAGGAAACCTGCCCCGCAAACAAACCGCTTTCGCAAAATAATATGTATACCCTGCAGCTTGACGAAGCGCAGACCAAAGATCTGCTCGCTTGCGAAACACCAACGCCGGAGCTGGCAGAAAAATTAAAACAATTCGGACTGCATGATTATTTTATAGCCGTCATCTGCCGCAATGCCGGACTGGCGCTGCGCGGACAACAATTTTTATAAAAAGAAAACCGCGGTCCCTGCTACCGCTATTATTGCGCCAATTATTTCCATGGTTCTTATTTTCTTTTTAAAAATAAAAGTCTCCGGGATTATTATCAGAACCGGCGTTAATCCGATAAGGGTGCTTACAATGCCGGAACTTACCCGCTGGAGTGCGTAAAGGGACAGGACTACGCCCAAAAACGGGCCAAATACCGAACCAATGGCGGTAAACTTAAGCCCTTCAAGATTTTTGATCGCTCTGCCTATGGTTTTTCCTTTTTCGTAAAACAGCGAAACAATTGCGAATCCAATCAATGCGGCAAAGATGCGGATCTGGGTCCCGGATACCGGATCGTAGTTTCCGAGGCCGTACTTTGTTAGATTAAGCGACACTGACTGGACGAATGACGCGGCAAAGGCGCAGATGTAACCCTTAACGTCATCTTTCTTCATTTTTAAAAATGAAAGTCCCCTGTTGCGGCCGATTACTGTCACACAGATGCCGACAATTACAAGGCACATGCCCGCGGCTCCCCTGTGCCCCAAAGCTTCGCCCATAAACAAGTAAGCGATGCCGGCTGTCATCGGAGGCGACAGTGCCAAAAAAAGCGTGGCGATTCTGGGCCCTATAGTGCCGTAAGCTGTAAACAGAAACATGTCAGATACTGTAAAACCTATAATGCCGGACAGCGCCAAATATAAAACAGTATTTGGCGCCGCGTCAAAAGGCAGCGGCATTCCCCGCATTATCGCCGATGTCAGCGTCAGCAATAAAAACGCGATTATTACTTTTACAAAATTAACAGCCAGAACGCCGATGCGTTTGATTCCCATTTCAAAAATAATGGCCGACAATGTCCAGCAAATTGCGGTAGAAAACGCGGCCAGCTCACCAATCTTCTGCATAATGCATAAAACTATACAACTGTAAACGATTAGTTAAAATAGTAAAAAAATAACACGTTTATTTGACTTGGGTTTAAAAAAAACATAAATTTATTTATGGAGTGTCTAAGAGTCCCATAATTTTTATTAATAAAGGATAGGCCGTATGCCGCAAAAAATATCGTTATTACTGCAGCTTTTGTTTGTAACTCTCGCTTTTACCCTGATGGCAGCCTTAAGCATTTATCACGGCAGTTACATTATAGGGTTTCTCTGCGTCTTTGTTGCTGTAGTATTGATAATTATTTATATCAAGGTAAATATTACTAATAAAAAAGCCTGCGGGCCGGCACAAATGCATTAAAAATAAAGTCAGCTTGGGTTTCCTTTTTGGTATTATACACTTCCGGTAATATTAATGATATAAATATGTATTATGAAGAAACTTATCAGGAACAACGTATATTGGGTCGGCAAGACAGACTGGGAACTGGATTCGTTTCACGGGGGTGATTATTCGATCAACCACGGATCCAGCCAGAACAGTTACCTTGTCAAGGAAGAAAAAACCGTATTAATCGATACGGTATGGATGCCCCACTCCGCCGAATTTATAAATAATCTTGCGGATGAGATCGATTTGCACTCAATTGATTTTATTGTGGCCAATCACGGTGAAGTCGATCACAGCGGAGCCCTGCCGGCTCTTCTTGAAAAAATACCTGGTACTCCCGTTTACTGCACGGCGAACGCGGTTAAAAGCCTTACCGGCCAGTACCATCATCCGGAATGGAATTTTAAGGTTGTAAAAACAGGTGATACTTTAGATGTAGGCAACGGAAAAAAACTCCTTTTTATGGAAATGAAGATGCTCCACTGGCCCGACAGCATGGCGTCCTACCTCACCGGGGACAATATCCTGTTTTCCAATGATTCCTTTGGCCAGCATCTGGCTGTAGGGGAACTTTTTGCCGACAGGGCGGATCAATGTTTTCTGTGGGAAGAAGCTGTCAAGTACTATGTTAATATCCTCAATCCTTTTTCTATATTTGTAAAAAAGAAAATTGAAGAAATCAGGGCAATGAACGTGCAGATTGATATTATCGCGCCCAGCCACGGCGCAATCTGGCGGGATAACCCGATGCAGATCGTCGATAAATACTACCAGTGGTCCCAGGACTACCGGGAAGATCAAATCTCGGTAATCTACGACACGATGTGGGACGGAACCAAAACACTCGCGCACCAAATCGGGGAGGCAATCGCCGGTATTTCGCCGCAGACAAAGGTCAAAATTTTCAACATTACAAAAGACGACAAGAATGACATAATGACAGAAGTATTTAAATCCAGGGCCATAGCGCTTGGATCGCCGACTGTCATGGGTGACATCCTGTCATCGGTAAGCGGATGGCTCCAGTTCCTTGGAGAACTTAAGTTTAAAAACAAAAAGGCGGCTGTTTTTGGCTGTTACGGCTGGAGCGGAGAATCTGTCAAAGTACTGCGCGAAAAGCTTACCGCGGCCGGTTTTGCGGTCGCAGAACCCGAGGTTCGCTGTAACTGGAATCCCACCCAGGCCGAGCATGAAAAAATAATTGCCGTTGCAAGGGCCCTGGCCGAAAAATAAACGGAACAAAAAAAGGAGTAACAAGAATGAACGAAATTATCAAATCCCTTTTTGACAGAAAATCCGTGCGCCAATATGAGCCCATACCTGTTACGGCCGAAGATAAAAACCTAATCCTGCAGGCGGCTCTGCAGGCGCCCACGGCCGGCAACCAGAATCTTTACACTATTCTGGACATTACCGACAATGAGCTAAAACTAAATCTTTCCAGGCTTTGCGACAACCAGCCTTTTATAGCACAAGCGCCGATGGCCCTTGTCTTTTTGGCCGACTGCCGCCGCTGGCTGGACAGTTACCAATATGCCGGTGTCAGCGCGCGTCCGCCGGAAGAAGGCGATCTTTTCCTTGCTGTCGCCGATGCGGTAATCGCGGCGCAGAATTCTGTCGTGGCGGCGCAGTCGCTGGGAATCGGTTCATGTTATATAGGTGATATTCTTGAGCAGGAAGAAAAAGTAAGGGAAGCCCTTGCCCTTGATGAATATGTATTCCCCGCGGCCTTTGTGGTTTACGGCTTCCCGGCGCAGGGGCAAAAGGACAGACAAAAACCGCGGCGTCCTTCTCTTGCCGGCATTGTGCTGGAAAACAAATACCGCCGCCTTCAAAAGGACGAACATCAAAAAATGTTCCTGGAAAAAGGCAATATAAAAACCGCCCAGGAATTCGATAAATATATAGGCGCGTTTTGCGAACGCAAGTACTCAAGCGGTTTTGCCAAAGAGATGAGCCGTTCAGCAAAACGTTATCTTGAGCACTTCAGGGGTTAAACAATACCTTCGTAAACCAGAAGCTGTTCCGCGTCAATTGTAACCGTAAGTCCGGACTCAAGTTTGCTTGCCGCGTTTCTGACATGGGTAAGCCAGACAAGGTCCGGATTGATGTCGCGTAATTCATGTTCGTCAATTTCCAGGATCTTTTCGCAGATTACGCCTTTCATTAAACGTATAATCGGCGTATATTCCTGCGTAAGTTCGTTGCATACCAGAATTTCGCCTTCATACGAAATAAGGCCGCTGCGCGCTTCCTCCGGCGTATGCGCGTGGATGATCCTGCCCTGGGCCCTGGTAATGGCCGGGTTGGCGCAGCCGCCGCCGCTTGTGCGCGCAAGAACCGTTCCCAGTATAAGGACGCGTACTGTGTTTATCATATTGGGGCTGTTGAGCGGAAGGCCCGCGATCAATATGATTTTATCCGAAATTCCTGCCGCGTCGTTATCCAATACGACCTTCATCGTGTCCTGGATCATGCTTTCTGAATCATCTACCTTTGGCCTTAAAAAAGTGCTCACTCCCCAGTAAAGCTGCATGCTCCGCTCCGCGCGGCGGTCCGGCGTTACCGCCAGAATATGTTTCTCGGGCCTAAAGACGCTCAGAATGCGCGCGGTATTGCCGCTGATTGTCGGAGTGACAATGGCCTTGGCGTTTACAGCCGACGCTATTTCCACCCCGGATTTTGAAATTATTACACTCAGGTCCTCGTGGGAATTATGGGTAAGGGAAAAACAGTCCTTGTGGAAAATATCCATGCGTTTGCGGAATTCCTCCGACTTCTCAACTGTGCGCGCGATTTTATCCATTGTTTTGACCGCTTCTTCAGGATACGCTCCCATGGCAGTTTCACCGGAAAGCATAAGGGCGTCGGTTCCGTCAAAAACCGCGTTCGCCACGTCAGTCAGTTCCGCCCTTGTCGGGCGCGGGTTAACGATCATTGACTCCAGCATCTGCGTCGCGGTGATCACTGGTTTGCCGACTTTCCGGCATACGTTGATAATGTGTTTCTGCGCAAGCGGAATCTGTTCGGTCGGAAGCTGTACGCCCAGATCGCCGCGGGCTACCATAACTCCGTCGGCCAGCTCGGTGATTTCCTTGATGTTCTCAAGCCCCTCGCCTGTCTCGATTTTGGCGATTATTTTTATATCAGAATTCAGGTCGGTCAGGAATTTCCGGATCTCCGTAACCTCATGGGGAAAACTAAGGAAACTGGCGGCGATGTAATCAACGTCCATTTTTACGCCAAAGGCGATATCTTTTTTATCCTGTTCGCCGATTATGGGCAGCCTTGCGTGAATTCCTATAAGGTTGACGTTTTTTTTGCTGCCGATCACAGCCGTGTTTTTGGCCCTGCAGTTTATCAGGCCCGCGTCAGTATTCAGTACGTCCAGTTCAAGCAGTCCGTCTGCGATAAGTATTCGGTGTCCCTTCTGCAGTTTTTCCGGAGCTTCTTCCCATGTTATTGAAATATGCGCGGGCACTCCCTTCTGCGCGGCTGTTGTCGGATTGCCGTTTGTGGTAACAGTTACGCTGTCGCCTTCGTTTATTTTTACGGTACCGTCATTTTCAACCATGCCAGTGCGGATCTCCGGGCCTTTGGTATCCAGCAGAAGCGCGACCGGAATCCCGATTTCGTTTGAAACTTTTTTTACGCGATCCATTACAAGGGCGTGTGATTCATGGCTGCCGTGCGAAAAATTAAACCGCGCAACATTCATTCCGGCCAGTATCAGTTTTTTGATTTCCGGTTCTTCCGAAGAAACCGGGCCCAGCGAGCAGACGATTTTTGTTTTTCTTTTTTGCATTTATTTATACTCCTACTTGACGCAGACAAACATGCCCTGTTCCTTGCTTATTTTAAAGGAACCGTTTTGGCTGATCTCGTTTTCTGTTATGGTTTTTATTTTACGGCATATATTATCGGGGACATCATTGTAGGAAACAATGTATTCCACCAGATCATCGGAGTCCGTAACTTCAAGCGAATCAATGTAAAGCCGTTTTTCGGTCTTTTCAAAATAATCCCCAAGAACGGCCTCTCCGTTGTCCAGGGAAAACCTTACATCCTTTGAATATGTAAAATGCGCGCAGTCCTCAAATTTTTTATATATATCCGTTAATTCCTTAAGCGAGTTTTCCCCGAATGTTGTCGAATAAAAAACACCGTCCTTTTTTAATACCCTGTAAATTTCTGAAATTGCCTTATTGAGATTGGGCACATGGTACAGCATATGGTTGGCGATCACTATTTCAAATTCACTGTCCGCGTACGGAATATTCTGTATGTCCGCAAGTTCAAATGAAAATTTTTCATTCTTCTCCAGTTTCTCCACCGCTTTGCCCGACATGAGCGGCGAGATATCAGTAAGTATGATCTTTGTACCCTCCGGAATTTTTTCTTCCTTGCCAATCCATGTATCGCCTGTGCCGCAGCCCAGTTCGAGAACCTTTATGTTTTTTCTGAATGAATACTGATCAAAGACCCAGTTATGCCAGCCGTATGAATTAACGCTGTATTTTTGGTGAAAGTTGATTCTTACGGACAATGTGTCGTTTTTTACATAAAGCTCATCAACCCTGCCGGGTTTATCAATGGTTTTTACAGCCACCCCGCGTTTGTGTCTTCCCATATTTGTATTTCTTCCTCTTTAAAAAAAAGCGCTATTTCTCTCCTGGCGTTTTCCCCGGAATCTGATGTGTGCACAATATTGAGCCGGGTGCTGGCCGCGTAATCACCGCGAATGGTTCCCGGCAGAGATTGCGTAATGTCTGCGGGACCGGCCAAGCGCCGTGTCCTGGCAACCGCGTCATCGCCTTCCAGTATCATTGCAATGACCGGCCCGGAAATTAAATATTCCACTACCAATTCAAAAAAATCCCTGCCCCTGTGTTCGGCGTAATGCTCCTCAGCCAGTTTCCGGTCCGGTCTAATAAGTTTTAGGGCAATAATTTTTAAGCCCTTGCGTTCGAACCGGGTAATTACCTCTCCCGCCAGGCGGCGCTGCAGTACACCGGGTTTAAGCATAACAAATGTACGTTCCATGTAGCGATAAATATACCATAAAAGTTTAAAATAATGGATATGTATATATAATGAAAAACTTTTAATATCAAAATAACCGGTAATAACAAAAATGTATGCTAATAATAATATTTGGGGGCCTGCGGGGGGCGTGAATCTATATGTCCCTCTCACGGATCTTAACGTTATTGGTATAAACGCTTTTTTTTTTCTGACTGCTGCTGTTTTTGGCTAAGACGTTTTAGCCTTAACTCTTAAAGACCATAGGTCGGGCCATACAGATTCCCGCCCCCAGCACCCCGCGATAATTTCTTTGGCATACATTTTTGCTTTTACTGGAAATTTCGTCATTTAGCGATATTTTTTACTTATAAAATATCGGTAACAGTTCAGGACTTTATTAAAACAAAGTACATATTGTTATATGTAGTGGATAGCCTATTATCTCAAATACAATTGTAGCCGAAAAAAGTAGTATACTTATTATCTTGTAATACAGTAGG
>Ga0123357_10000080_pt1 | contig 76967 bp, 68 predicted proteins | sample TergutEmb28metaG_FD_89873 | JGI IMG/M metagenome (GOLD analysis project Ga0123357, IMG submission 89873) | Embiratermes neotenicus P4 segment gut microbial communities from Petit-Saut dam, French Guiana - Emb289 P4 | ecosystem: Host-associated > Arthropoda: Insects > Digestive system > Gut ...
CTGCGACTCCAACTCCAGGATTCCATTGCCTATTTACAGCATCAAACCAACCCCACGCGCTGTCGCCTTGCGCGGCAGCTCGGGCACGAACCTCCTTAAGATCTACAACCGCTGAAGCCGTCGCAATACCATTGGTCGGACCCGCCATGAGATGCTCTGGGTGAGCCTTCAATTCCCCGTACGTTTTGACGATGCGATCTCCGGCTCCAACCACGATCCCTTTTATTGTATCAAACTTAGCCTCGTCGACTCCAGAGTTGAATTGCATACCCGCGTCGACGATTGGGGCAATTTCCTCTTTCGCAGCATGCGCGGCTTGCTTGGCGTTCGCCATGGCGTTCTTCGCAAAATCTGCTGCATCGCTGGCCATTTGGTCGAGCGTGGCTTGCGATGGCTCGGGCGCCTCGGCCAAGTGGACAACCGAGGCGGCTGCTTCTTTGGCTTTTGAAATAGCGGCGCCGGCTTCTTTCTCCACCTTCGAGACGGCTTTGTGGGCTTCTTCTTCCGCTTCGGTAAACTTCTCGCGCGCACGCGATGAAACAGAATCGAACCAGCTCATGAACCATCATTCGGCCACAACCAAAAAAAGTTGCGTAAAAAAGTAAAAATCGGTCAGGCAAGTCAGGCCGTGAGATAGCGCTCGCCATCATCGGCGATGACGGTAACAACAGGACCGCTTGTACCGCTTGCACCGCTTGTACGGGCTGCGACTTCGCAGGCAGCGTGAACGTTTGCGCCCGAAGATATGCCTGCCAAAATGCCTTCCACGCACGCCAGGCGGTGCATCATTGCCTCGGCCGCGGCGTCGCTCACGCGCACGACCTCGTCGATGAGCGACCGATCCAGCACGGCAGGCACGAAGCCAGCGCCAAGCCCCTGAATGGCGTGGCGGCCAGGCTTGCCACCCGACAACACCGCCGAGTTTTCAGGTTCGACCGCAACGATGCGTGCGCTCGGCCGCTCGGCTTTGAGCACTCGGGCAACGCCCGTGATCGTTCCACCGCTTCCAACACCAGCGACGAAAGCAGCAACATCCGAACTCGCCGCGAGGATCTCCCGCGCCGTTGTGCGCTCATGAATCTCGGGGTTCGTTGGATTTTCGAATTGACGCGGCATGAACGCATTGCCTGCCTTTTGCATGATGCTCTCGGCCTCGGCGAGAGCGCCTTTCATGCCGGCGTCGGCAGGCGTAAGAACAACTTCAGCGCCGTAGGCGCGCATAATCCTGCGCCGCTCAATGCTCATGTGCTCGGGCATGACGAGCACGCAGCGATAGCCACGCACGCAAGCGATCATGGCAAGGGCGATGCCCATGTTTCCGCTCGTTGCTTCCACAATGACACTACCTTTGCGGAGAATCTGCGCGCGCTCGGCCGCCTCGACCATAGCAAGCGCCGCGCGGTCTTTGACGCTTCCGGTCGGGTTGTTGGATTCAAGTTTTGCAAGCACCGTCGTTCCTGCAGCCGCCACGCGCTGCAGTCGGACCATGGGAGTATCTCCAACGAGTTCGAGCATGCTTGTTCGAGTGCTCATGCGAGTGCTCATGACAGCGAGCATAAAGCAGAGCCTCGAGCAAGCTCAATGCCGCGATCTGCGTCTTTGGCAGATCGCACGGAGCATTCACCCGTTTATATATTGCGATGCCAAGCAAGTCCTCTCTTAGAGCGTGTTTACCAGCCTGCTGCGCGAATCGATGCTTCGGTTGGACGCTGCGGTGCCTGCGCACGTACGACAAGTACGCTTACGCGGGCTCCTCGCGCCCGCCCTAGCCTCAATTCGCTCGCGACGGCTGGGTAAACACGCTCTTACCTGCTCAAAGGACCACCACTGGCAAGCTCACGCGGGCAGATCGGCGGAAGCATGGCGCGGCAGACATCGGTTCGCGGTACGCTGTGGTGTCCGCGAACCCCAACTTGCCCTTGATCCACGCGATGATCGCGCCCCACCCAGCGCCGGCCCCGTCCGACGAGACCCTCATGCTCCTTTATCAGCAAGGGGACCGCACAGCCTTCACGCAGCTTGTTCGGCGCCATCAAAAACCGCTTTACAACTTCGTGCTCCGCCAGGTGCGCATGAACCAAGTCGCTGAAGATATCGTACAAGAGGCATTCGTGCGTATTGTGCAAAATGCACGCAATTTCAAGCCTGAGGCGCGCTTTACCACCTGGGTCTACACCATCACGCGCAACCTCTGCATCGACCAGCTCCGCCAGCGCGCCGTCCGCAAGCATATGTCGCTCGACGAGCCGAAAAGCGACGGGAAAAACGGCGCCACCTTGGCCACTGTGGGTGACCAAACCGCCGATCCGCGCGCGCACGCGGACGCCGAGCGCAACGCATCGGCGACCGAACTCAAAAGGCGAATCGTTCGCGCGGTCGACATGCTGCCAGACGATCAACGCGAAGTGTTTTTGCTACGCGAGGTGTCGAGTTTGCCCTTCAAAGAAATTGCCGAAATCACTGGCACGCCCGAGAACACGGTAAAAAGTAGGATGCGCTATGCACTCGAGCGTCTTCAAGAAGCCCTATCCGAATTCGAGGATTACGCTCGAGCGCTCCGCTAGTCCGGTCGACCACACCAAGAGATCTTTCCCATGGAATGCGAGAAGTTCGAACCCCTGCTCCTCGACGAGCTCTATGACGAGCTCGACGAGCTGACGAGCGCGGCGGTCAAGCGCCACGTCTCGGGGTGCTCGCGCTGCGCGTCCATTCTGAACGGCATGCGCGGCACACGGCAGCTCGTGAGCCTTCCGGTGCTCGAGCCGCCACCCGATTTTGCAGAGCGCATCATCGCAGCAGCGCGTGAAACGCAAAAGGTTACCTCGTTCCGCAGCCAAGGCATGCGCGCGTTGTCGTGGGCCGGCAGTTGGGCGATGCGCCCGCAAACAGCCATGGCAGCGGTCTTCTTGCTCATGGTGGGCTTTAGTGCGGTTCTTTTGCGTGCCAATCAGCGGCAATCGGCGCGCTCTGCCGAAGTTTCGGTCACAGTCGTTGGCGAGCCCGTGGCCCCTCCAAGTCCTGAAGTAGCTGCAGCCCCTGCCCTCCCTCCCGTTCCCGCACCGGCGGGCCGCGCAAGCCTCGCGAACGCTGACACCAGCGGTGGCGGCGATGCACGCGATCGCGCGATTGCAGCACCCACAGCCGCGCAGGACGCAATGGAGGTGCCGCAACAACGGCGGGGCCAACGGGACAAGGGGCAGGATCCATTCTCGAGCGCAATGGCAGCGTATCGTGCGGGTAACTTCGGCGCAGCAACGCGCCAGTTCGATCTCGTCGCGGCCAATGCTGGTGACGCGAACGCCGAAAGCGCGGCGATCTGGGCAGCACGGAGCGTAAGAGATGGCCGTGGGTGTGCCGCCGCACTCGGCCGCTACGATGCCGTGGCTCAGAAGGCCGGGGGTTCGCAAACCGGCAACGACGCGCTTTTCGAGTCCGCCAACTGTCAAATCAAGCTCGGTCAGATCGACGCGGCGCGAGACAAACTCAATCGGCTACTTGGTGCTCCTGAGTACGAGGTACGTGCGCGACAGGCACTTGGAGATCTCAATGTGATCGCCGCACGCAAAGTTGCAACGAGCCGCGGGGCTGCACCTGCATTGGAGGGGGCCGCCGCCTCACCTCCAGCAGCTGCGAGAGCAACAAAACCAGCCGCCGCTGCAAGACCAGCTGCACCGGCGGAGGTTCCAGCAGGGAAGAGCACGCCGAAGTAGATAGGTGCGTAGACATGCGCAAAGAGGACGTGATGCGTGCAATGACCGCGTGGTGCGAAAACGACGATGCGTGCGCAATTCACGCGGCGGACCGCGATGCTGTGCGAACGACCGAGGCGCTGCGAGCGCTGGTGCTCGAACTTTCGCAATGCGGAGAGTCGACTGCCCGAGATCTCTTCAACGCATGCGCACGCCTCGGCGGGGCTTTGGCCGATGCTGGCGCATCACCGTCCCTTGCTGCGACCACGCTCGACGGCGCTGCCATGGCGATGGCACGCGCGGGCATTGCCATCGATGGTGCCCACCTCGCTGCAGCACGCGCATCGCTTGTCGAAGGTTACGTTCTTGCGGCGATCGAGGGCGAGCGCAAGGCGCAGAAACGCAGTTGGGAGTACCCGGCATGCGCAGTTCGCGTGGACTCCGAGACCCTGGCCGTTGTCGCCGGGTACCCCGACGACGATGCCGAAAGTTTAGCAAACTGGGCTGCACGCGTTGCCCTCAGCGCTCGCCGAGACGGCATCCGGCGCGTCATCCTTGGAGGTGCGCGCGGACACGGACAAGACGCCGCGCGCACGGAGCTTGCGCAAACATTTGGCCTTCTTGGAATTGCCATCACCGATCGACTCGAAAAGAGCGGATGGTTACGTCTCCCGTTTTGCAAGGGTTAGTAAGGAGTCCTCTGATGGCCAACCGGTCACCCTCCAATCCGACGACTGCGCGGACCGAAACTGCGCGAGTCGAATACCTCAAGGTCGAAAACTTCCGCGCTCTCAAGTCCATCGAGCTCAAGGATCTCACTCCTTTGACCGTCTTGCTCGGGCCCAACGGAAGTGGCAAGTCCACTATTTTTGACGTCTTCAACTTCCTCTCGGAGTGCTTTCAACTCGGGTTGCGATCCGCTTGGGATCGCCGAGGTCGCGCCAAAGAGCTGCGCACGCGAGGTCAAGACGGTCCTATCACGATCGAGCTGCAGTATCGTGAGCGCCCCAATCTACCGGTCATTAGGTATCACCTGTCGATCGCAGAAGGTAAAAAGGGGCTAGAAGTCTCGGAAGAGTGGCTTCATTGGACACGAGGAAGGCGAGGGAGACCCTTTCGTTTCCTCGATTTTTCTCGCGGCAAAGGGAAGGTCATTAGTGGCGAGATGCCGGACGAGAAGGCTCATCGCGACGAGACCAAGCTGCGATCTCCCGACGTGATTGCGGTGAGCACGCTTGGGCAGTTCGCCGATCACCCGCGGGTTGCTGCGCTCCGCGAATTCATCACGGACTGGTACGTCTCGTACCTCTCGGTGGATAAGATGCGTGAACAGCCGGAGGCTGGCCCTCAAGAGCGATTGAGCAAAACCGGAGACAATCTCGCCAACGTTATTCAGCACCTCAAGGAAATGCACCCCCGCCGGCTGGAGGAGATCTTCTCCCACTTGCGTCAGCGGGTTCCTCGTATCGACCGCATTCTCGCGGAATCCATGCAAGATGGCCGACTGCTCTTAGGGATCAAGGATGCTCCCTTTGAGCAGCCAGTGCTGGCCAAGTTCGCCTCCGACGGCACCTTGAAAATGCTGGCTTACTTGCTGATGCTCCATGATCCCAACCCACCGCATTTCATCGGCGTAGAGGAGCCAGAAAATTTCCTTCATCCCCGATTGCTTCAAGGACTGGCGGAGGAATGCCGGACGGCGGCCGAGCGCTCCCAGATGCTGGTCACCACGCATTCGCCGTTCTTCGTCAACGGGCTGCGCCCCGAAGAAGTGCGCGTTGTCTATCGCACTACGGAAGGCTTCACGCAGACGACGCGTGCCTCCGATATCCGGGGAATTCGCGAATTCATGGACAACGGAGCTTTGCTTGGCGACCTCTGGCTGGAAGGTCACCTCGGCGTCGGCGACCCACTCGTCAACGCGGGCGCTCCGGTTATCAGGAGGGGGCGATGACCGTGACGCACCTCGAAGTCTTGGTTGAGGAGCCGTCTGCGGAGACCGCGCTATCCCTGCTGCTGCCGAAGATGCTCGGAAACGTGTCCTTCAAAATCTATCCACATCAAGGCAAGGACAATTTGCTTCGCAAACTGCCCAATCGGCTTCGTGGTTATGCGGATTGGCTTCCCGAAGACTGGCGGATTCTTGTCGTAATCGATCGAGACGGTGAATGCTGCGATGAGCTGAAACAACGGCTGGAGACGATGGCTGCCGAGGCTGGATTGGCCACGCGCTCGAAATCTCGGAAAGCCTGGCGCGTGGTCAACCGACTGGCCATCGAAGAGCTCGAAGCCTGGTTTTTTGGCGACTGGATTGCGGTCCGCAAGGCTTTCCCCAGGGTCCCAGAGTCGGTGCCGTCGCAAACCAAGTATCGAGATCCTGACGCAATCAAGGGAGGGACCTGGGAAGCCTTCGAGCAAATTCTCAAGAAGACAGGATATTTCTCCGGCGGTCTTCGAAAGATCGAGGCAGCGCGCAAGGTCGCCGAGCTCATGGAGCCCGCGCGCAATTCCTCGGCGAGCTTTTGTGCTCTGCGCAACGTGTTGAGTGAGCTCTCCTCTTCTGTCTCCTTGCAGCATTCTGGATGATCGATCACGGTCCTTAATCAACGCCGCGCAAATACGCGATGGTCTTGATCACTTCGACGAGGCGTTCGCGCGCGTCGAGCGTGAGGCCCACAAAACGGATGCCCATGCCGGGGTTCGGGTTGTCGCCGTTTTTCCTCACACGGTTGATCCAAACTACCGCGCCCTCGAGCACAAACGGATCGGTCCCCGGCGGCGCGAACGAAAGGCGTAGATGCGTGCCAACAGGCGGCGGCGTGACCGTGCGGACGAAGATTCCCATAGCGCTAATGTTGGCGATCGAAGCAAAAAGGAACGTGTCGCCCTTGGCCGCGCAATCGACCGACCACTCGACGTCGTGGCGATCGAGTGCGCGCCGACAGACAGCGACCTCACTGTCATTTCGCGCTGCTCGTCGTTCGTTTTCGCTCATTGTCCGGCCGCCGTTCGGGCGCGTCCGTAACTCGGCTCGGCAACGAGCACAAGCCTCATTGCACGCGGATGGAACCACCGCTGATACGGTTGTCCGAATCTGCCGGACCGGACTTGACCTTCATGCGAACTTCGCCGGCAAAAAGCCCAAGGTAAAGCGAGTAGTTACCAGGGCCAAAGTTTGGTTCAAGGGTGAATTCGTAGTCGTCTACGATCACGTCGTCTTTGAGCCAGAGTGACAATGGGTACTTGCCTTCGGCCAACTTGTGATCGCCGTTGTGGCGCTTGCGCCCCCCATCGATGTGGATGAACATTTCCCACTCCGATGAAATTGGCATAAGAACTTTGAAATATGTTCTGATATGAAATTTTTTGCCCGCCACAACGTATTGAACAAGATTTAAATTGGTATCGGTAATGTCGTAACCAAGCACCATAAGCTTGTCTTCCAAGTTGACATCGAGCTTGTGCTGCAGGTTTGGCGCGTGGGATAGCACGATACGATCCAGCGGGTTGTCGTTCTGCTCGCCTCCGCGTAAGGACGATGCCACAAGCAAAATTTGGCTCGATCGCGCATCGAGGACCGGCAAATTTTGCCTAATCGGTCTTGGCGTCGTGCGTTCGCGGTAGGCGTGGTTGAGGTGCGCGAGCTCTTCGGACCGCGCGGCGATGAAGCGCCGCGACGACGGCTCGCTCGCCATGAGCCACTCGTGAGCCGCCGTCGTGTCGCGCAAAATGAGCGGCTGACCGCCTGCGTAGTACGCCGCGGTGCGGCCACCGACACCGAAAAGTGCGAGCGGCTCGGTGCCTTGGCGCAAGCGCTGATAGCTTTCGAAAATTTCCTTTGGTGAGAGCTGGTTGGCGAGCGCCGGATAATAGGACACACACAAAATGCCAACAACTACCGCTGCCCAACCAACGAGAAAAGCGGCTCGACTGCCACGGAGTACATCGCCAATCACCCCAAGCACGAGGAAGAGCACAACGCCGGAAAGCAATGCAGCCAAGGCTCGCATGAACCCTTGCCCTTCGAACACACCGGCGTGGGTCATTGCTTTGAACACGATGGCCGGCACTTGCAGAAACATGAGCGGCGCAACAATGAAAAGCGCTACCCCGGCTACCCCATTGGCATTGGCGCCGTTGTCGAAAGTGAGCCCTGATGATCGGATATGCGCAAGGAGATCTTTGAATGGCAAAAAGCCCCTTTTCAACGATTCGTGAGACAGCGGGCGAGCGCCTTCAAAAGTCCAAAGCCACACGTCGCACCAGAACAAGGCACCAAAAACGATGGCAAGGGGCACGAAGGCCACGACCCACCACGCATTGAGCACCGCGTTATGCATGGGCGACGAGAGCACAGGAAGCCAACGTGCGTGCAGAAAGCCACCAACCCACACCACCAACCCTGCGAGCGATGCACCTGCAACCGATGCGAGGTATGCGAGCGAGAGCATGCCGTCCCACGCATCGCGAAGCGCGCACAAAACTCGCAAGTAGACCTGCGGGTCAAAAGGCTTTCGGCTAGGTTGCTCTATGCTTGCTGTGACTCGCGCAACCAGGCCGGTGTCGGTGCGCCAGGGGCGATAGCGCTCGACGAACGTGAGCAGCACAACGGCAGCGAACCCTCCCAGCACGACCCACCACAGCGTGAGTGCTTGCGGCTTGAAGCTCTCAGGAAAAGTCGCGGGCGCAACGGCGAAAACGTTGAAGGCCTTCTCAGGCATGTTGTGCAGCTCATGATGCAGCAGCGCGAGCAGCACCGCGGTGCCAACCCCCACGGCGAGCGACGGGTGCGCGCCGCGCTCGTAGTCGCAGAGAGCAATGCCGCAACCTGCAGCAAGCACCGCGGGCGCGGCGAAAGCAATGAGATCGGTGCGTGCAGCGAGCCAGCCGTGAGCGAACAGCGCGACGCCAGCAGCCATGAGCAGCGCGGTGCGTGCAGCGCTTTCGCGGCACCAGACGCTTTGTTCTCGTTCTTGCGCTCGCGCCGTGGGAGCCCAAAAGAGGCGGCCAAATGCAAACGGAATGAAGGCGCTCCACGGTGCCAGCGCTTCGGCGATGTGACCTATCGCGAAGTCGAACGTAGGGTACTTCGCCGGCGTTTTGATCATGGCGCCAACCAGCGGATTGAGATCCGCAGGCGACGATGAAGCAAGTGCCGACAAACCTAACCAAGCGAAGATGCCGCCCGCGATGAGCGAGCCGATGCCGGTAATGAGTGCAAAGTAGTCGAAGCGGACGTGACCGCTCACAACGAGCACGCCAAACGTGAGACCAACCGAAAGCGCGGGAGCGGCAACGCCGAGGACCCCGCCGCGGGTGAAGTAGCCGCTGACGAGGCCGACGATGCCAACAACGAGCCAGCCGACGCGTTCGCCTGCGCCGATTGCGCGGATGCCGCCCACGGCACTCGTTGGCTCTACGTCTGCATGTAGACCACCGAGCATGGCCACGAGAAGGCCACCAAACGCCATGGCAAAGGCACTCATCGTGACGATGTCGCCAAGCATGGTGCGCGCTTGCACGAAGTAGAGCGGCATGGTCGTGAGCGCGATCGCTGAGAAGAGTCCTGCACGGCGATCGACCAAACGCGCCACGAAGCCGTAGGTTACGACTACGCCTGCAAGGCCCCAGATCCCGAGTGGCGCGCGACCTGCCCACTCGTGAAGACCAAAGAACTTGAAGCCAAGAGCGATTGACGTGAAGGGCAGCTGGGGTCGGCCGAGATCGTTCAGATGCGGCAGCGAGTTGTCGGCACCCTGAAGCGCAAGGTTCGTTGCGCCATGCAAATTGATCGCGATACGCCGCGCGAGATCCGCGACATTGAGCTCGTTCGGATCCCACAAGCCGGCGCGGGTGAGCGGAGGAATCACGAAGAAGAAGAGGACAGGCAGGCCAATGGCTATCGCGAGCGGCAGCCACGAGCCCCACGAGCTCGAAGGTGCAGCGTCTGCAACACCAGCGTCATCCGCGCCGGAGTCGCTCGAGGGCAATGGTGCATCGGAGGACGAAGGCTCGAGCCTCGAAGTTGGATCCGCCATAGAAGGCTTGCTTTACGGTCTCGAGAATCTCGTGGCAAGGGGTGCCATCGCGCCCTACGCCGATGTGTCACATCGTGCGGATCCACAGTCACGGGCTAGTGCCCATGTTCTTTCCCGCGGGCAGCTTCGACTGGAAGCGATGGGTCGTCGTGATCGCAATGGGGACTGCGTTTTCGAGACCTAGCGTGCGAAGGTTTTTTGCCATTCGGTGCTCGGAGGTGCCAACACGCAAACGAACGGAGCCGGGCGAATGGATGGTCTGCCAGCCGCGCACGTCGATGTGCGTGCGAATCAACTGGGCGTCCAATCGAGTGTACGTCACCACATCGATTGGAGGTGCTGGCAAGCCACGTCCAAGCTCGCCTGAGAGCGTGACAATGACGTCGGTTCCTCCTGGATCATGCACGGAAGTCTCGACGCTTCGTCCTTCTAGGCGAAATGAGATGTCGGTAACAAACTTCGGATAGCCCCAAATTTCGCGCCCAGCCGCATTCGCTGCATGCGTGGTCACGGGAAGATCGACAACCCAAGCCGCGCTTCGGCGTAGCTTTGCTGGCAACACGGTGTCGGTCACCGAAAGCAAGCGCGATGGCTCGCCATCCCTTCGTGCGAAGATCGCCGTACCAACCTCGTTGTACGAACCAATGGATGTATCGCGATATTCGTAGAACGACAGCGCGGCGAGCACGCGCTGCCGACCCGCGTTGTCGGCCACGAGGCCGGTGCCTACAAGAAGCTCTTCGGCGCCTTCATGCGGCACGAGAAAAAGGGCGATGACGTTGGTGACATCGCGATACAGAATCGGCAGCTTGACGGGCCCTTCGCTCGTCGTATGTACACTGCGCGGAACATCGAAGAATGACTTGCGGATCATGAAAAATCCTCTTTCTTGCCTATGGATTTCGTGATCAGCGTAACTGGGTTGCGCTGTAAGGCGATACGGTACAGGTTTGAGTCGGGACATATAGCTCAACCGAATTTGGACACGAAAAATTTCTTCCTATTGTACAAAAGGATGATTTCGTAAAGATATTCATGTGTTACCTGCTACCAAAAGGCCCGGCGGGTATGCCCCTGAACGCCCTTTTGTGATTTTTGAGGAAACTTTTGAAGAAACTGTCCAATGGGGAAAGGCGAGGCACTCTGCAGTAACGTGATCCCGCAACAACTTATCAATCTTGGAGAACCAAATGAGAGTTCGCATTCTTTTCGCGCCGGCACTTCTCGCAGCGGTGGTTTTCGCATGTTCGTCAAATTTGACGACTCCGGACGACAATACGGGCGGCAGTGACGGAACGAACGCGGGTACCAAAACAGATGCCGGTGACGGAACAGGCGGCAGTAGTAACGCAACAGACGGAGGTGACAGAACGGATGCGGGTACCAAAACAGACGCCGGCTACGGACATGCCTCGATAACATTCGCCTTCGCGGGTGGCGATTTCACGGGCAACTCTGTCCGTATTTGCGGCTCACGCCCAGCACCGGATGAGACGTACGAGTGCAGCCCACTTCTGTCATGCTCGTGTTTCAACTTCAACGCGGATGGCAATCTCGTGGACAGCACGGGTGCCCTTGCCGTGGTCACGGGCCTCTGCCCTTCTGCGGACTCTCCATCCGCGAATTGGAGTTTCGATTATGGGCTTTTCTCCGCGCCCGATTGCGGGGGAACACAGCTCAATGATGGGACGCATAACTCCGTATGCTACGACTCCACGGACATTGCCACGCAGGCTTTCCCGAACCAGTCCACCAATGTTGTATTGAATCCGGGTCTGAATACTAACCATATCCTCTGCAATGCTACTCCTTTCGCGGAAGCCGCTGCCGCACAAGACTAACACCACCCGGCAAGCTCCCAGTCGTTACTCATCAGCGGCACGAACGTTGTTGCGTATGTCCCGCGAGGTGCCCTCGAGGTGTTTCAATATCAACTGCCGACGTAACGACCTTGGAAGAGGATGGTGCCGGTGGCTGAATCGCGAAGGAAAAACACGAAGGGCTTGTCGATCGTGAGCGTCACCTGCTTCGGGGGGGCTGGGCTGGTGCTGCCGTTTGTCACTACCGCTGTGGCGGCCGCAGCCTCGGTGCCTTTTTCATCGACGCTGATGAAGGCCTGGTGAACAACGTCGGATACGAAGAGCGGCTCGCTCTTCGAGATGCCTGAGAGATCTGCCTGGTCGCCGAAGAGTGTTGTGGTGCCCAGTGTCTGGAGGGCGCTCTTGAGGCTGAAGCTAGTGCCTTTGATCTCGAATTTGGGTAGCGTCAAATTTACCGTTGCCTGTTCGAACGAACCATCCGTGCTTGCGAGGCTCGCGAGCATGGTTGCATCGAGGGAGGACTCAAACGACGCGAGATCGTCGGGAACGATGGCGGTGAAAGTGACTCCGCCATCGTAGGGGAGCACAACGCATTGCCAACCCGTACCTGCGCCGTACAAAAGCGAAGCGTTCTTCGTCATCATCTGCGCGGTGCTGTCGCCGTTGACGCCGTGGAAGGTGCCGGCGGTGGTTGCACTCTGCGAGAATGGCGAGCTCCAGCCGCCGTTGAAGTACATCGCATTGACGAGCACCACGCGCGTGATGCTCGTGATCGCGCCTTCAGACAAGAGATCTTGGATCTTGTCTTCTGTTTTGTCGGCGACCCAGTTGTTGATGGTGTTTCGCGATGCCTCGGGGTTGTTGATGAAATCGGTGAGGTAAACGCCAGTGCCGTAGTTGACAGCGAGGGTATCGAGGAAAGGCTGCTCGAAGGTCGTCGTGATCTCGCCCCACATCGAATTGGCGACACGAAGCGTGAGTGGCACTTGGCCATCGGTCGCCTGCGGGCGCGACGACAGCGACAGGTCCAGGGCATTGAACGCCGCGTGCAGCCGATCGTCTGGCAGCGTAAAGTGCATCGTGTTTTTGAGTTCGCTCGCCGTGTCGCCGCGTGCACCGGCATACGTCATGGCAAGGGCAACCGAAACAGAATAAGGCGAGAAGAAAAGATTCTTGTTTGCAAACGACGGATCGTTTCGCAACGTCGCGTAGAGGTCGGCGGCGAATGCCGTGTTGCCGTCGCGGAGGGCTGCGGCTTCTGCGTCGGCTACGTTCGGCGAGGTGTCTCGCGTCAGATCCGAAGCTGCCATCGGCACGGCGCCCGGAGAGTCCGTTTTCGACGACGAGCAACCGGAGGCAAAAGCAAGGATGGTGCAAAGGATGGGAAGGCTCGAGCGCATGACAACGCACGTCAGCACGGGTTGTGCCATAGGATGTTTACCAGCAAAAACGTAGATTCTTTCCCACTCTCCATGACAGTGACGTCTGGATTGCGGTCTATTCGTTCGCACCAACGCGGGCAAGGAGCGACTCTTGCTCGTCTTCGATGACGGCAAGGCGATTGATTTCGTTGGTGCCCTCGAAAATCTGCGTGAGACGGACATCGCGAAACGCTTTCTCGACGCGCTTTTCGTGGAGCACGGCGTGGTTGCCGAGCAGATCCATCGCTTGCTCGCAAACTCGTCGCGCAACATCCGTTGCATAAAACTTCGCCGCCGAGGCCTCGGCTTGCCGCGGTTTCCACGAGCTCGCAGCCTGCCAGACCATCGCGCGAATGGCACTTGTTTCCGCCATCATTTGCGATAGCTCAGTCTGCACTTCCTGCCGATCGATGAGACGTCGCCGGCCAAGTTGGAAAGTGCAGGCAAAGTCGATCGCAAGGTCTGTGGCTGCTTGAGCAAAGCCCACGGCCATGGCCGCAACAGGAATGCGCGACATGTTGAGCGTGGCGCGGTTGATGGCCCAGCCACCACGCAGCCCGCCGACAACATCGCGGTCGGATACGAACACGTCATCGAGATCGAGCTCCGTCGCGCCCGAAGCGCGCATTCCCATTTTCATTTCCGTGCGCACCGCTCGGAAACCTGGCGTTTTTGAATCGACGAGAAACGCTGTCCACGATTCCATTCCTTCGCCTTGCAACGCAGCCAAAACGACGACGTACGAAGCGATGTCGCCTCCACTGATGAAACACTTGCGCCCGCGAAGCAAAAACCCTCCTTTTACCCGTCGCGCAGTGACACCGGGCGCGTGCGTTGTCGCGCCGTAGCTATCTTCAACGTCGGACCCACCGCTTGGTTCGGTGATCGCAAACGCAAAAACGCATGGTTCGCCGCGCGCGCACGCTCGGAATGCGGGCACGAGATAACGAGAAATCAAGCGAGGATTGCCGGAAAGGAGGACCGGCGCGACACCAAGGGTGTGGGCGCAAACAAGGAGCATGAGCCCACCGTCGGCTCGACTGAGCTCCTCGGTCTTCAAAGACTGGATCATCCACAGTGGATGGCGCAACAGCCGTGGCGAGAGTGTTCCTATTGGGCGTGGAAGCAGATCAGAGAGCAGCCCTTTGCTCGCCGCGGCTTTGAGCACATCGCGGCTGAGTGGGTGGAGATCGCCTAGAGCAGAATGCGGAGCCGTGTCGACATCGAGCGCGTGCGGCGCGATCCAACGCTCGGCGAACGACCGCATGCGACGCCGGTACTTCGCGAGCTCCGGGGCAAGGCGCGCCGTATCGCGTTCCCATGGGTCCATGGGATCGTAGACAACCAAGGGTCGAACCACGCGGGCGATGTGCTCGAAGGCGCGGCGCGGCGAAAGCGGGTGTGACGGCAAAACGTGCCCGCCGACACCGCGAGCACCGCCAAAACCAGTTGATGGGTGAGACGCTGAATCAACCATTGAGCCGCTCCCACTCGGAGGTGATGAGCCCGAGTTCGACAGGAGTTCCAGCAAGCACGCGCAAGTGATTGAGATCGCGCACGGCTTTTTCGAGCCCAACGTCGCGCATGTAGCCCATGCCTCCGAAAACTTGCAGCGCGTCGTTCACGCCGCCACAAAGTGCAGGATGTGCCCAGGCGCGAAGCGTGAAGATTGGCGCGAGCATCCGGGCTAGATCGCCTGGATCGCGCGAGTGCAAAGGTGTGCGAGCAAGCGATTCGAGTGCCACCGAGACATTGGCGATCGCACGACGGCTTTGCGCAAGGAGCAACGCGACAGCCGGGTGCCGGTCGATGAGCATCCCGCCTTGCCTGCGTTCGGCCGCGAACGAACGCGCCTTTTCGTGCGCACGCGACGCCACCCCAAGAGCGATGGCGACCAGGCCCAGCGCGTTCATGGCGAGCGCTTGCGCAAAAACGCCAAGCTCGTCGTCGCGAACGGAACTAGCGGACTCTGAATCGTTGGAAGAAGACAAAGGTTCAATGGAAAACACGGCGAGATCGTCGAAGCCGTGAGAATGCAGGTGACGCGTGCAGCGTGCATCTTTCTGCGTCAGGCGTGTCCACACGATGGTTTGCTTGCGTTCATCGAATAGCGGCCAAAGCACGCCATCGTAGGATAGTGCCGATGTTACGAGTCGAGCGCGCGAACCGTAGATGTCCTTCAGAACGGCGTGGTCGTCTTCGTTGAGTGAGCCGTGCGCGATGAGTTTGGCAAACGACTCGCGCCCCAAGCCGAAAGAGCCCTCGAGAGCGATGATGTTAGCCCCAAAATGATCGAAGCCAAGCCTTCGTTCGACGACACGTGCAAGCGCTTCGACATGAATGGCCTTTGCAACCGACGAATTGGCAAAAGCCAAGCGCCTGATCGCAAGAACGGAACGAAGGGGTCCAGCGTCTGTATCTTCCCACAATCCAAGGCCGCGCTCTTGTCCGGCAATGAGCCCGATCACGCGCGCTCGATCGAGCACCGAGTCGAGATCGACAGGCTGGACAACACGCTCTGCTAAGCGATCGACCGACGCCAGCATCATCGCGTCGTCGCTGCCCTCTTCGAACGAGGCGTTTTGCACAATTTAAGCTAGATCGAGCGCCAGTAGCATGTCGAGTTTCGAGTTTCGGACGACCCATGGGATGCCTGCCGGTTCGCACGGCCGGCCGCTGGTCGTCATTGTCGGGCGACCGAATGTCGGCAAGTCCACACTTGTCAACCGCCTCGCGCGAAAGCGCATCGCCCTCGTTGCCGATGAGCCCGGCGTGACGCGCGATCGGCACTACGTCGACACAACGGCTTTCGGCCGCGACTACACGCTCGTCGACACCGGCGGCTTCGACCCTGACACGGGCGATCCGATGAAGAGCGGAATTACTCGCCACGTCAAAGCCGCCATCGAGGAAGCCGACGTCATCGTCTTCGTGACCGACGCCGAAGTGCCGCTCACATCGGCTGACCGCGTTGCCATCGATCTCTTGCGCGCGTGCAAGCAGCCCGTTCTCTACGCGGCCAACAAAGCCGACTCGCCGAAAATGGACGCCGATGCCTTTGAGGTTTACCGCCTTGGCGTTGACAAGGTGTACCCAATAAGCAGCTTGCACGGTCGTGGCATCGGCGAGCTCGAAGCCGCGATTGACCGGGCCATGCCGCCAACCATCGCGCCATCCAGGACCGACCACAACGAATTGCTTCCGCGAATTGCTATTTGTGGCAAACCGAATGCAGGCAAATCAAGCCTGATGAATCGCATTCTCGGCGAAGATCGAATGATCGTCGATACTCGCCCCGGCACGACGCGCGATGCCATCGAAGCGCTCGTGGAGCGCTCGGGCGAGCGGTACATTTTTGTGGATACCGCAGGACTTCGAAAGAAAGGCAAAGTCACCAAAGCAGCCAACGTGACGGAAGCCGCAAGCGTTGGACTTGCCGTCAAGGCCATGGAGCGGTCGAGTGTCATCGTGCTTTTGTGCGACGCACACGAAGGCGTTGCCGAACAAGACGCAAAAATCTTGGGCCTCGCAGAAGACCGCGGGCGCGGCATGATCATCGCGCTCAACAAAATGGATTTGCTTTCAAAAGCGAGCCACAAAAAGGCCGAAGAAGCGGCGCGCGACAAAATCTCATTTTGCCCTTACGTGCCTGTGGTGCCAATTAGCGCGAAAACCGGGCGCGGCGTGGGCACGCTTTTCAAGACCATCGACGAGGTAGCAACGGCGTTTCACAAGCGCATTGGCACTGGAATGCTCAATCGCTTTTTCGAGCAGGTACTCGAGGTCAAGCCGCCGCCAACGAGCGGTGGGCGGGCCCCGCGCCTTTATTACATTACGCAGGCCGAAACGGCTCCGCCCTTGTTCGTCGTGCAATCGAGCTCGCCCGAGTCGGTGCATTTTTCGTATCAGCGATTCGTCATCAACCAGCTGCGTGAGCAATTCGGTTTCGAAGGCGTGCCGGTGCGCGTGGTTTATCGGGAACGGCGAAGGGGGAAGAGGAAGGCGGGTTGAACTTCACCCGATTTTGTGGACATCTGAGAAGGCCCGAGATGACATGGGCCCTCTGGAGCGATGCCGATGACCCGACACTTCAACACCGCTGGCCCCAATCAACCCGCGGAGCACTACAGCATCGATTCTTTCACGCGGATCAACTGGCCCGAGATCCAGGAGCTCATCGACGCGAAAAAGTACTTCGTCCTTCACGCGCCCAGGCAGACGGGGAAGACGACGCTCTTGCAGGCGATCGTCGACCGGCTCAACGGCGAGGGGCGCTACGAGACGATGAGGTTCAGCGTGCAATCGGCGCAGGCTGCGCGCGACGACATCGGCGTGGGGAACCGGATCATTGCCGAGCAATTGCTCCTTCGGGCGCAGCTCGGACGACCACAGAGCTGGCTCGCCTCCGAGGGCCCATCCGTCGTGGAGAAAGTAGCGCCCGGGAGCATGTTGACGGTGCTGCTCGCGCAGTGGGCGGCTCATTCGCCCAAGCCTATCGTGCTGCTCATCGACGAGATCGATGCGCTGGTGGGAGATACGCTGGTTTCGGTCCTGGGGCAGCTCCGAGATGGGTACATCTCGCGCCCGGATCCGTTCCCCCACTCCGTGATCCTCTGCGGCGTGCGCGACGTGCGCGACTACCGCATCCACACATCCAAGGGCGAGATCATCACGGGGGGAAGCGCCTTCAACATCAAGACCGAGTCGCTGCGGCTGGGGAATTTCTCGGAGGCCGAAGTTCGTGAGCTTTACGAGCAACACACGGCCGAGACGAAGCAGGTCTTCGAGGAGTCGATCCATCCGAAGGTGATGGCGCTGACCGGTGGGCAGCCTTGGCTGGTCAACGCGCTGGCGCGAGAGCTCACCGAGAAGATGCCGGCGCTTCAAGACCGCTCGCGCCCCGTCACTCTCGACGACGTAGATGAAGCCAAGGAGCGACTCATTCTCCGGCGCGACACGCACCTCGATCAGCTCGTGGACAAGCTCAAAGAGCCACGCGTCCGGCGCGTCATTGCACCCATTCTCGAAGGTGGCGAGTGGAGCCAGTCGGCATCGACCGAAGATCGCCAATATGTCGTTGATCTAGGACTCATCACGGTAGAGCGTTCCAGTGGGGTCCGCATCGCCAACGAGATTTATCGGGAAATCATCCCCCGAACACTCACGTCCATGCTCCAGGACGACTTCGCAGCCAAGGTGCCAAGCACCGCCTTCGTTCTTGCCGACGGTCGTCTCGACTTCCGCGGGCTACTCGCGGGCTTTCAGCAGTTCTATCGAGAGAATTCCGAGGTCTGGAACAAGCGAGCGGTCTACGAAGAAGCAGCGCCGCAGCTCTTGCTGCAGGCCTGGTTGCAGCGTGTGGTCAACGGTGGTGGTCGCATCGAGCGAGAGTATGCGCTGGGAAGAGGGCGCGCGGATCTCTTCGTGCGGTACTTCCGACAGATAGATGGGAAGCGGGCCGAGCAGCGATTCGTGGTGGAGATGAAGGTGGTGCGCGAGCGCCGATCGCTCGAGGCGACGATCGAGGAAGGACTCTCGCAGACGGCGAGGTACGCCGACAAGTGCCACCCCGATGAAACTCACTTGATCGTTGTCGACCCAAGCGAAAAGCGAAGTTGGGACGAGAAAGTCTTCGTGCAAGAGCGCAGCGCCGATGACCGCTCGATCACGATCTGGGGCATGTGATCGAGTTTGACTCGAAGTCTTACGTGACCGGGTGAAGCATGCTGCGCCCCTACTCCGCAGGCACCGGCTCGGCGGCCTTGGCGTGAATGTGCTCGCCGGCGTGCACCTTGGCGAGCAGCACGTAGATAACAGGCACGACGAACAGCGTGAAAAAGCTTCCGATGGCCATGCCGCCAACGAGCACGATGCCGATCGAATTTCGCGCTACGGCGCCTGGCCCTGATACGAGCGTGAGCGGGAAGTGGCCGGCGATCGTGGCCGTCGTGGTCATGAGAATTGGGCGCAGGCGCGTGGTTGCGGCCTCGCGCACCGCGTCGATTTTGCTTAAGCCGAGTTCCTGTTGTGCATTCGCGAATTCGACAATGAGAATGCCATTTTTCGCCACGAGCCCGACGAGAGTGACGAGCCCGACTTCGGAGTAGATGTTGAGCGTCGTTGTCCAGCCCTCGGTCAGCGGGAAGCGCAGACTCGGGGGACCGGCGAACTTGAGAAAGGTGAAAATGAGTGCGCCGAACATCGCGAGTGGCACCGAGCCGGCGAGGATCACGAGCGGATCGCGAAACGAATTGAACTGCGCCGCAAGGACCAAAAAAATGAGCAGAATGGCAAGCCCCATCGCGGGAAGGAACTTGCCGCCCTCTTGCCGAAGCTGCCGCGACTGACCTGTGTAGTCTACATGGTAACCCTCGGGTAGCGTCTTCGCGGCAGCCGTTTCGAGCATCTGCAGGGCACCCTCGAGAGACTGCGTGGCAACACCGGAGAGCTTGACGGCGTTCAACTGCTGAAAGCGATTGAGCGATCGTGGCTCAATGCCATCTTGTAGTGTTGCGACCGAGCTCAAGGGAATGAGCTTCCCGTCGGGACCCATGATGTGAATGTCGCGAAGCTGATTGGCTGTCAGGCGACTCGCACGCTCGACTTGCGGAATGACCTTGTAGGCACGGCCGTCGATATCGAAACGGTTGACGAAGTTGGCACTGAAGGCCGAGGCAAGGTCGTCGCCCACCTGCTGCATCGTCAGGCCCATGGAAGCGATTTTGTCGCGATCGAGGACGATGTCGGTTTTGGCCTGATCGATTCTTACGTCGAGAACGGGTGGAAACGCGAATTTGCCGCTTTTCGTAGCCTCGGCCGCGATCTGGTCGGCAAAGCGGACAATCTCTTCGTGGTCGGCGGTGGACGAGATGACGAATTCAACTGGGAAAAGCCCCGGGTTTGGCAAAGCCGCCGGCAAAAACATGGGCGCTCGCACGCCCGTGATGCGGCCGGTTTTTTGATTGAGATCGTTGACGATGGGAAAGATCTTTCGCTGCCTTTCGCTCCAGGGTTTGACGAGCATTCCACCGAAACCCATGGTTGGCAGTGAGATTTGAAAAGAATGATCGAACTCGGGCTCTGACTCGAATATTTTTTCGACCTGCGCCGAGTACGCCGCCACTTGCTCGAGACTCGCATTCGCGGGCACATCGAGCGCGGTAAACGCGCCGCCCTGGTCTTCGTTCGGTGCGAGCTCTTGACCGGAAAAGAGGTAGAGCGGAATCACGAGCAGCGAGAGCGCGCCCCAAACGACGTAAACCGCAGGCCGTATTCCGAGCGCGACACCGAGCATGCGGTGGTAGGCGCGACGAATGGTGTCGAAACCACTGTCGATCATGCGCGCCAAACGGCTGCCGCCGTGCTCGGAAGCGATGAGACGCGACGACATCATGGGCGACAGCGTCAGCGCCACGATCCCTGAGATGAAAACGGCGCCGGCAAGGGTAAAGGCAAATTCGCGGAACAGAGCGCCGGTGAGCCCGCCCTGAAAGCCCACCGGAATGTACACGGCCGCCAGCGTGATCGTCATGGCCACGATGGGGCCAACGAGCTCGCGCGCGCCTTCGATCGCGGCCTGCATCGGCGTTCGACCTTCGCGGATGTGCCGCTCGACATTTTCGACCACGACGATGGCGTCGTCGACGACGAGGCCGACCGAAAGCACGATGGCGAGCAGGGTGAGCAAGTTGAGCGTGAAGCCAAGCGCCTGCATCAAAAAAATCGCTCCGACGAGCGACAGCGGCACCGCGACCACGGGAATGAAGACCGTGCGCAGCGAGCCGAGAAACAGGAAGATCACCACGACGACGATGAGGATCGTTTCGAACAGCGTGTGCACGACTTCGTGAATCGCGTTGTCGATGTACGTCGTCGAGTCGAAGGCAACGACCGCCTGCATGCCTGTCGGCAGCTCGCGTTGAATCGCCGAGATCTCGTCGCGCACGTTTTTGATCACGTCGAGCGAGTTGGCGTTTGGCAAAACCCAAACGCCCATGAAAACAGCGCGCTCGCCCGACATGCGAACGGCTTGATCGTAGGTTTCGGCGCCGAGCACGACATCGGCGACCTCCTCGAGCCGCACCAACGCGCCCTGCCGCTGCGCGACCACGAGCTTCTTGAATTCGTCGACCGTGTGCAGATCGGTCTTTGCCGTAAGGTTCACTTGGACGAGAGCGCCCTTCGTTTGTCCTACGGCTGCGAGGTAGTTGTTCGAAGCGAGCGCCCTTCGCACATCCGCGGGGCTAACGTTGTGCGCAGCCATTTTTTCGGCGTTGAGCCACGCGCGGATCGCGAAAATGCTCCCGCCAAGGATGTCGGCGCGCTGCACGCCAGCAATGGCCGACAGCCGCGGCTGCACGACACGTAGCAAGTAATCGGTGACTTGGTTGTCTGCGAGGATCTTCGAGCCGAAGCTGAGATACATCGCGGCGATTTGCGCATCGGACGGCTCGATGGTGATCGCTGGAATTTCGGCTTCTGGCGGCAGGTCGGCGCGCACCTGGTTGACGCGCGTGCTGATGTCGGCAAGCGCGCCCGCGGCGGGGAAGTTCAACTTGAGCCGCACGTTGATGGTCGATAACCCTTGGACGCTCTGCGACTCGACGTAGTCGATGCCGTCGGCAGCCGCGATGGATCGTTCGAGCGGTGTCGTGATGAAGCCGCGGACGAGAGCTGCGTTCGCGCCTACGTAAACCGTGGTCACTTTGATCGTCGCGCTATCGAGCTTTGGGTACTGGCGGACGTTGAGCGAGCGCATCGCCTGAAGCCCGGCGACAAGGAGGACCAGATTGACGACGATCGCAAGGACCGGGCGGCGAATGAAGATGTCGGTGAACTTCATGGCGCTTCGCTCAATGGTTCTCGGGGTGCGGGTTGAGTTCCGGCTTGGGGTTGGCCGCACCGTCACTCTCGATGATGGGTGAACCGTTACGCAACTTGAAGGCACCCGAGACAACGACGCGCGCGCCAGCGTCGAGACCGTCAGCAATGGCGACAAAGTCTCCGCGCGCTTCACCCGCGCGCACGAACTGCTGACGCGCGATGCGCACGGGCTTTCCGTCCGGCGTTGTGGTCATGCCCGGCGAACCTGGCTTCTTGTCTTCGACGATGAAGACTGTGTCGCCATACGACGCGTGGACAACCGCAGTGGCAGGAACCACAACGAGCTTGGCGCGATTCGGCAGCACAACGGAAACGTCGACGAACATACCGGATCGGAGCTTTTCTTCCTTGTTAGGCACGGCAGCACGGAGGCGAATCGTGCGTGTCGAAGTGTCGACCGCAGGATCGATCGCGAAAATGCTGCCAGCTATCGGCGGTTCGCTGGTGCCGGCGACTTTGGCTTGGATGGGCAAGCCGACCGACAGATCGCCGAGGCGCTGCTGCGGCAGCGTGAAGTCGACGTAGACCGTTTCGGTTGCTTCGAGGGATGTCACGGCAGTGCCAGGATTCAGGTACTGCCCAAGGTTGATGGCGCGGATGCCAAGCTTGCCAGCGAACGGGGCGCGCACGGTTTTTCGTGCAATCTGCGCCCTGAGCGCGTCGACATCGCTGGTTGCACTTTTGCGCGCAGCTTCGTCGGTATCGAGCTGCGAAGGCGATACGGCTCCGGTTTCGACGAGCGAACGGGTGCGCCGCTCGTTCGTTTCGGCAAGCTCGGCGCGCGCGTGCATGGCTTCGAGCTGCGCACGCTCGACGCTCGTATCGAGCTCCACGAGCACATCGCCCGCTTTGACCTTTTCGCCGGACTCGAAGTGAATGCGCGTGACAATGCCCGCAGCGTCGTTGCTCACCGCAACGCCTTTGGCCGCGGCAACGCTTCCGATAGCGGAGAGTGTTCCCTCCCAGTCATGCGATTCGGAAAGGGCAGTTGCTACCGATTCCGGAGGTGGACCCGCAGCCGCGGCCTTTGCGCCGAAACCCATGAGAGTGCGAATTTGCGTAAATTTGATCGCTGCAAGCACCCCGACAATCACGAGCAGGCCCGCGAAAACGGCAATGTAATAGGCGATCTTCGATGGTTTGGATGGCATGGTATCGAAAGCGGTAGATCCCACGTTTAGGAAAGATGCGCGCGCCATACTAGTGCCGAACGGCCGAAGTGAGACTGGATTTGGCCGAGTTTGCACAAGTTGACGCAGGCAACGCGAAATTGTGAGCAAACCGAGGGACGCAACTGCGCGGTCCGGCATCGTAGTGGCGTTGTGCGCATCGTCGTTGCCGGCGGCACTGGATTCATCGGTCGGAAGCTCGTGAGATCTCTCTGCGAGCGCGGCGACGACGTCGTCATCCTCACGCGCAGCAGCTGCAACGGCCACGGTAGCTTGCACCACGAAGGCCTTGGCGCTCGCCCAGCTTGCTGTCGCGGAAGCGGCAAGGTCGAGCTTTTACCATGGACGCCAGATCGCCCGGGCGATTGGCAGAAACTCGTTGACGACGCCGACGCCATCGTAAACCTGGCGGGTGCCGGGATTTTCGATGAGCGCTGGACCCGCGAGCGCAAAGAGGTGCTGCGAGAAAGCCGCGTTCGTTCAACCAAGCTTTTGGCCGAGGCCATTGCGCGCGCAACGAAGAAGCCGAGCGTTTTCGTCAGCGGATCGGCCACGGGCTATTACGGCACCCATTGCGGCGCTCGCACCATTACCGAGGACGACTCCACGGGCACCGATTTCCTCGCGCGACTCGCCATGGAATGGGAGGCGGCCGCCGAGCCGGCGCGAGAAGCGGGCGTTCGTGTGTGCCACCCACGGATAGGCATCGTTCTTGGAACCGACGGCGGAATGCTTGCGAAGCTTTTGCCTCTGTTTCGATCTTACATGGGTGGGCCTGTTGGCAACGGCGTACAGTATATCGCTTGGATCCACGCGGCCGACGTGGTTCGTGTGCTCGAACACGCAATCGATCATGAATCGATGTCAGGGCCTTTCAATGCGGTGGCGCCAGAACCTTCGACCATGAACGACTTCGCACACAAGCTTGGGAAGGCGCTTGGCCGCCCATCTTCTGTTCGTGTGCCAGCGCTCGCCGTGAAGCTCGCACTTGGCGAGGGCTCGAGCGCCGTGCTCACCGGGCAGCGCGCAGTGCCTCGGCGCCTGGTCGCCGAAGGCTTTGCGTTCCTTTTCCCGGACCTTACGTCTGCGCTAGCCGATTTGGTATTATGATGTGGTTGCCCAAGCCCCGCTAAGCACCACCTCGCTACGCTCTTTCACACTGACTTGCAGCGCGATCTTACCTGGCGCAACCTTCCAGCCTTCCGTTACGAGCGTGTCGCCCGGCCACACGGGCTTCTTGAAGTGACCTTCGAAGCCGGAAATCTTCGTTGCATCGCCTTGGCACGCGCCTTTGGCAACATGACGAACCATGTAGCCGTAAGTGCAAAGACCATGAAGAATGGGCCCGCGTGCAAAGCCGACACGCGCCGCAAAGTCTGGATCCGCATGGAGCGGATTGAGATCGCCTGAAAGTCGGTAAAGCAGCGCCTGCTCTGGCGATGTTGTTTCCTCGATACGGAAATCCGCCGGGCGCCCCTTCGGGATCTCGGCCACCTTATCTTCTTTGCCTTCCTTTGGCGGCAGTGTGCCACCAAATCCGCCTTCGCCGCGAAAGATGATCTGCGAGGTCGTATCAAATAGAATATGATTTTCTTGGGTTTTTGTTTCCGTATCAACCACCACGATGGCGAATTTTCTATAATCGTAAATGCCGCGAATTTTCGCCGTGGTGGCAAGTGTGGCGGCCGCTGGGATTGGCCCTCGCAACCGAACGCGCTCGGCACCGTGCACGACCATCGCAAGATCGCCCCCAGTCTGGGCGACGAGCTCGAACATCGGGCCAAACATGGGAACCACTGCGAAGCTAGGAATGACCCTTGGGCCTCGCCCTTCGTAAAGGGTATCGAGTTCGTCTTTCTTCGCGCCAATGCCGAGCGCGTAAAGAACGGTGTCTTTCCACGTGTACGAAAAGAGCGAGGGAAGGCTCTCTTTGCCGATGAGCGAGAGATCGAGCGTCATAGATCTTTCGATATAATCCATGGGCATCGAGAGCCGTCAAGCCGCTCGAACCGCAAAAATTGCCGTTGCATGCATCCCACGATTGACGCGCGACCAAAACTTGGTCGATTGTCTGGCGCTCAATGCCCATGAACCTGCCGCCGATCGACGATCTCGCCGCGATGGGGCTCGCTTGGGCGCGCGTCATGCCAACGGTCACGCTCGTGCCTGCGTTCGGGCTGAAAGCACTGCCAACGTCGGCGCGCGGCATCCTTGGACTTGCGCTCGCCGCCGCCATTTATCCGTCCCTCGTACCCATTGTCGTCGCGGAACGCTCATTGCCTTGGGCCTTCATGGCGCTCGAGCAAATGGCGCTCGGTATGCCCGTCGCTCTCGCCGCTGCCATTCCTCTCTGGGCTGCGGCCCAAGCGGGCGGGCTGGTCGATGTCCTGCGCGGTTCGCCCGACGGGCCTGGCCTCGCCGTCATCGAAGGGCGGGCGTCGAGCTTTGGCGTGCTCTTTGGTGTGTTCGCGAGCGTTGTTTTTCTTTCGACAGGCGGAGCCGCGCGCGCGGCCGAAGCGCTCTCGATCACGATGAATTCCACGCACCCCGTATTTGCCTTATTGGTCGTTGCCCGGAATCTGGTCTCAGGGATCACTCTGTCTCTCGCCATCGGGGCACCGGTGCTTGCGGCATCGATCGTGCTCGAACTAACTTTCGCGCTCATCGCACGCGCAGCAAGCCCCGCGCAGGTCCACGCGCTCTTTGCACCGGTCCGCGCGCTTGGCCTGCTCGCCATCGTTGCCATCGTGCTCGAGCGCATTGCCTCGCTCATTGCACTCACGGTTCGCGCGCCTTTCTGACTGCTTTCGATTTGCGGACATCGGGCACCGGCCTCCCGGCTCGTGGAGATAGCTCTCCACGGGCTCACCGTTCTTCAGCGTGTGAAGCAGCTCATGGCCCATCCAGATATTGAACCGCCCCGGAATCATCTACCAAGTGTTGCCTTCGTTCGGAGGCGCGGCATCTTGCTCGGGAGCTGCGCCTGCGTCGGTCGTGCCCGATTGGTGGCGGAAACAAAACTTGATTGAAGACAGGGGAAGTTGCATGTCCTGGTTGCTCGGATCCCGCGGGGGAAATAGCCTTTCTCCGTGCGTGGCCGCAGGGTTGTAGGAGAATACGTCCGCCCTCCACTCGTCTCCGCTGACAATGACCACGGCGATGGGAGTGGTTGCCGACCAATCGAAGTGTGTTCCGTCCGAATTGAAGACGATTGCGGTCTCCCCATGGCTCAAATCGAGAATGCCGTCCGCATCGCCAAAGTGCGTTGCCGAATAGAGGACATCGTCGGCCGCGGCAACACCTACATTGCATTCGGTATCCCGAGTGAGCGGCTGGACCGAGTCGCTCGCCCCTGATTGGGTCTCCGACTGGGTGTTGCCATGGGTGGAGCAAGCGCCAATCCCAAGTACGGATGCGAGTGCAATGGGTGCATTATACACAATAGAGCTGACGAATCGCATCGAATATCTCCCCTTTTCCCCGCGAACCCCGGCTCGATATGAAACGGGGATCCGTGGAAACGTGATGCAATCCGCTTGCCTTAAGCTTGTGGTAGCCATATGCGCGGAAAGGGGCGCACGATTGGGTGCGTAATGCCACGCGTTGCACAACACGACTGCCGCGGAAGTCCTGCCGGCAGTCGTGCTCCTTCGTTCAATTCACCACGTGACTGCGTCGATGTACGCCGTACCGGAATACGCTCGACTGGTGACAAACTCCACACCCATCGAGTCAAGTGGGAAAACGGCGTTCCTTGGTACTGTGACAGTCAATGTGTTCCAGGCATTCGCGGTCAGTTGCGCAATGGCCGTCCACGTGTCTGTCCATGCCCAATTGCCGGCTGCACCCTGCTTGACGAAGGGTGCAACCGCAGTCAGAGCGCTGCCGCTTGGCACCCACACGTGAAATGTGACAACTGTGCCGCCAACGGTTGGCAATGGGCCTGAAAGCGTCATGGCATCTCCCACCCCAACTGCTGTTCCAGAGAATACGACGGCAAGGGAATTGGTGCCAAACTGTGCCTGGTTTGCCGAAGGTGCAACGGCAGTAACAGGACTGGCTGCCAAAAATGTCCAATTCTGCGTATTGCTACATTCAAAATTGTATTGTGACTTGTCCGCGGAAACGGAAATGGTACCTGCGTTTGCGTTCCAATTTAGACTGGTTGCCCCGTCGGGACTGAAAACGCCAAACTTAATGGTGTAGTCTTTCTTGGGTTGCGCAACGCTCGTTGGCGCGGCCCAGTTCCATGTCAAGGAGTTTGTTCCGTTTGCCGCGGTCGACTGGGCCTGGGAACTTTGATCTACCTTCGTCGTGCCGTCCCATACTTCGATATCCAACATTCCATTGTACGCAACGTCGTTCGTGTTCGTGAACGTTGCTTTCATGGAACTCGATCCAGATCCTGCCACGAGACAGGTTGGATTGACAGATAAGGTGGATGAATAGGTGGGTAAAGTGGATGAGGGAGAAGTGCCCGAGCCACTGCTGCAGCCCTGACTGGAATAGGGAGGCGTGCACACGTTGCCGTTCCACGAACCTCCATTGTAATCGTCGTTATTGACTGAGGTCTTGTAGGCCGCAACGTACGTATCGTAATCGTATGGCGCGGCACCGGATAGGTAGTGATAGGGATCGGTTGGGTAGTTGTAGGGACCAAAAAGGCCATAGCGCCAGTAATAAGCGACCTGACGCAAGAGATCATCGCTGCTTGTTCCTGCTGGATTTTTCTTCTTGAGCAGGTAGTACATGGGGGCCGCATAACCGCTACTGTATCGATCCAGATTAGCGAACGGGTCGTTCCATGCATCGCAGCCCAAGGATGTCACGTCGTTCATGTTGATCCACGGGCAAAGTCCATATTGTGTACAATAATAAGGTATCCTCATATTGGTTTGCCATGCTGAATTCGACTGATCCGGAGCGCGAAGGTTTTCTGGATATAGAAACCCCATGTGATCTGGATTGGTAAGCTGCATAAGACCAAAGCCCGTCGTAGAATCTCCAACGCAATTTCGCGGTCCTGTCAAGGATGCTGCGTTGAAAGTGCTTTCGCGATGGGCTTCCGCAAAATAGAACCATCGGGGAATGTTGTACTTGATGGTTGCCCTTCTTATCGCATCGGGAACGCCTTGATTGGCGCAATCCGAGCCTGCACGACATTCGGTAGGCACCCAGGTATATAACTTCTGACTCACCGATTCGGTGTTGTCGTTGTGGGCGGGATCCATTCCGTTGTCGGCACAAGATGATGATCCAAGGGAAATAGCGAGTATACAGAGTCCATACTGCAGATGCTTAACGATTGGCTTTTGCATGGTCAAACCCTACTAATGAGGATGTGTCAGGATAACTTACAGCGGACCGGCGGTTGCTTCGCGCAGCGTAGTCAGCATCGCGTCAAATCGAAAGCGGTCAGATTGCGATTCCCCGTGCGTGCATGACATCGCGAAGCAAAGCCTGCATGTCGGGTGTCGCGGTATACATCGTCGTTCGCGCAAGCTCGGTGAATCTGCCGCCGCGCGAACGCTGAAGAGCGTGGAGCGCCGAAGTGCGATCCGTTGGCGATCCGTGTTCGAGCGTACCAAGCAGGAACTCCGCGGCTTCGATCGTGTCGACCCGCGACAAAGCTCGCAGTGCCGCCGCCCGCACCGCAGGCTCGGGTGCTTCGCGGACAATGCGCGAGAGCGGATCGAACGCGTGCTGGAAGAAGAGAGACTCGACGGCCACAGTTGCATGCTGCACAACGGCCGGATCCGAATCGCGAAGCCCGGCGCGCACCGTGACGAAGCTTCGCTTGAAAAATAGCTGCTGCATCGCCGAAAGTACCGCAATTTTCACGGCTTGCTCGCCGCCTGCAAAAAGCTTCTCGAGCGGTGAAAGCACCGCAAAGAGTTGAAGTTGCCGGAGATCGTCGGCAAGCTTAACTCGCAGCGCGATGGCGGGCGCTCGGGTCATCTCGTGCGGCTGGTTTTCAACGGCCAATGCAGTCAGGCGCGCGAGCATGGCTTTGCGCCGAATGAGGTCCGGCCAACGCTTACCATCGAGCAAAACGTCGGCACACGCCTCGGCGGCACTCCCCTGCTCTTCCCATTCGATGAGATCGACGTGCCACACTTCCGGGAAATGGCTGTCTTGCCGCACGTGCGCCGGAAGCGCGGTGGTTTCGATCGCTTCGTCGCGCACACCCTCGTAGCGCTTCGCGGCGCGCGCATAGTGCGCCTTCCTCTGCGGGTCGAGATCCATCGTCGCCAAGTCTGTGTAGAGCGCACCTATCCGCGCGAAGGAACCGACCTCGCCGAATGCCAGAATGGCGGCGAGCAGCGCGTTCTCGGCGATCTCGGGTGGAGCGCCGCGCGCAAGGTGTTGCTTGGACACTTCGCGCCAAAGCTCGGCCTGCATGACGGTGTAGTGCGCCGAGGTGCCTTGCATCGCGAGCGTGCGCGCGTAGTCGGAAGCTTCGCGCGCGAGCGTGGCCGCGGCCGACAGCTCGCCCCGCTCTTTGGCAGCGCTGAGCGCATCTTCGAAGCACTGAAGCGCAAAGTATTTAAGGTGGTCTTCGCGTAAGATTCGAATGCAGTTGATGAAGCCTTCGAGCACGTCTTCGAAGGTTCCGCTTTCGCGCCCGATCTGAACAAGCACCTGGAAGCAGTCGAAAGCGCGCTCACGCTGACCAATGCTCTCGAAGTAGTCGGCCGCCTCCTCGAGCAGGCGCACGGCACTGACAGCCGCCTCGCGTGCTTGTTTCGGATCGGCACAAAGGTTAGCGCAGCGGGCAAGGTTATACTGAACGAGGGCTGCATTGTAGGCATCGGCGCACTTCGATGCGACAACGGCAAGACGCGACCAAAGAGCGCGCGCTTGGCTGTATGATCCAGCTTTCTCCCGCCATATTGCGGCGGCGGCAAGGAGGCCCGCATCTTCCATCTCACGCGCGGCGCCCTCCATGTCGCCCACGGCCGCGCGCGAACGGGCGCGGTCAACGGCCGGCACGCTGGCGAGCAGCGATCCGACACGCCCCCATACGTTGGGATCCGACGACGCCATGTACCAAACCACGGTCAGTGCGCTGCGCGGATCGTTACGCCGTACAAAGAGCTCGAAGAGCGGACGAAGCACCGAGAGGTAGGCGCTTTCGGGTACGTGCGTGTGTGCGGCAGCCGCGAGCAGCGAGTTTGTAGCGACGTCGAGATCGCCTCGCTGCATCGCTACCCGACCGCGCTCGCAAAGCTGGTTGAAATCGTCAACAACCATGGATGGTCACGAGCAAGCACTTCAAGACGCTGGTGGAAAGCTTTCGGGCGGCTCATCGTGCGTGATGCCATGGATCCGGCGCTTGGCGAGCGCGCGGCGCCGAGCATGATCAAGGGCTTCAACGAGACCAATCATGACGTAAAACGACAACAGCCAAACGAGTACGATGGCTGGTTCTGTTTTGAACGAGATGACAGCGCTCGAAACAACAGCAAAAAGCACGAGCCCAATGGTGCGTGCGTTGAGTGTGAGATCTTTGAAGGAGCGAAAGCGAATCGTTGAAATCTGTAAGAATGCTAGAAATACCGTAAGCCCCATCATGGGCCAAACGTAGCGCTCGCTCGATAAGCTGCCGCCCACGGCGTGATTGGCAACAACGAGCGAAACAAGAATGCCGGCCGCGCCGGGAACAGGAAGACCAACGATGTACTTGCTTGGCTTCTGAGGCTTGCCGCCCTCGCCCATCGACAGAACGTTGAAACGCGCGAGCCGCACAGCGCCGGCAGCAGCAAAGGCAAAAGAGACGACGAGCCCGAAGGTCGACAGGTGAAACAGCGACCACTTGTAAACGAGCAGCGCCGGCGCAATGCCAAACGAGACGACGTCGGCAAGCGAGTCGATCTGCAAGCCGAAGGCGCTCTGCGTTTTCGTGAGCCGGGCGACGCGCCCGTCGAGCATGTCGAAAAACAAAGCGTAAACGAGCAAGAGCGAGGCTCGGTAATAGTCGTCGTCACCCCCTTCGAGACTTGCGCCGCCGCTCAAACGAATCGAGTCGAACCCACAGAAAATGCTCGAAAGCGTGATCATGTTCGGCAAAAGAAACAGCGTTTTCCGAAGATCAAGCTTGACTCGAGAACCCGCCATACAAATGCCGCCTTTGCCGCAACTTTGCCCCAGGTTGCGCCAACCGTAAAGCAGTTGTCAGGAGAGGATGTTTACCAGCCGTCGCGAGCGACGCGAGGCCAAGGCGAGCGCGAGGAGCCCGCGTAAGCGTACTTTTCGTACGTGCGCAGGCACCGCAGGGCCCAACGAAGGCATCGCGGCGCGCAGCAGGCTGGTAAACATCCTCTCAGTCGTAGCGTTCGCTATGTACCTGTTTGCGATCCACACCCATTTGCTTGCGCAAGAGATCGCGCACGGCAGATACCATGCGTTCGAGCCCGCAAATGTAGGCATGAGGCGCGCCGTTGCCTTTTGCCGAGAGTTCGTGCCAAAGGCGCTCGACGTGCGTTTGCACGTACCCGGTGCGCCCCTCCCAGTCGTCGGCTGCACGTGAAATTGTGTATTCTACACGAACTTGCTGGTGCTTGCGCGTGAGCTCTTGGAATTGCTCGAGGTAGAGCCGATCGCGCTCGTGGCGCGCACCCACGATGAGCCAAAGAGGCGACGCGTCGCCCGCATCGAGCGCATCGAGCATCATACTGCGAAGTGGCGTAATGCCCGTGCCAACGCCGATGAACAACGACGGGTGGGATTGCTGCGTCGGGCGTGTGAAAAAGCCGGATGGGCCAATCGCACGAAGCACGGTGCCTTCGCGTAGCTCGTGCAAGTACGTGGAGCCAGGACCGCCGTCGACACGAGTAATGGCAAGCTCGAAGGTCGAATCATGTTTCGACGCGCTCGGTGCCGAAGCAATCGAATACGAGCGACGGGCTTCGCCTTCGACTAAGGGGAGCACGAGGCTAACCCATTGGCCGGCCTGAAACTCGAAAGGCAAGCCGTCAACTCGGCTGAATGTCAACTCGCGAACGCGCGGCGAGAGCATTCGTGCACCTTGGAGTTGAATGTCGAACGTGGGCAATTGCATAGCTTTTGTGGCACCTCAGCACGCATCTGCAACGAAAGCCAAGCCCGCTTTCAAGTTGGCGCGAGGTCGAGGCGGCGGCGAGGAGCGGACCGGAATAGCCTCTTCCGGCTTTGAGGACCGCACCGCAGCCGCCAACGAAGAGATCGCGTCAAATCGAAAGCGGAGGAAGGTGGTCGATGCGGTAGGCAAAGCTCGCCTTGACCCGAGACGAACTTCGAAAAATGAGTTCCATTCGCAGAAGAGCGTCAAGCACGGCACCGGTCGATAAGCGCCGCTGCCTGGCCTCATTCACAACGCGCTCGATCGGTTCGCGTGCATCGGGAGGATGGTGAAAGGCACCTGGCAGCACGAGGAGCATGAACAGGCTGCCCAAAGCAACGACCCGAGCATCGATCAAACCCTCGGCGTGCTCGAACGCGATGGCTTGCGCCTCGTCGACGTGACGAACGAGAAACTCGGCACCCGACCATAGATCGACCATGCGCGCACCGCGACCATCGACATCTTCGGCCACGAAGAGGCCACGATGGCTCATTGCAAGCGGCTCTGCCAAGGCGCCCGCGTACTTCGCGAAGTTGGCGCTTGCCGAGTTGGAAGGGGGCAAAGGTGCTACCTTCGCGAACTGCTGGGTGGTCAGGGCGTCGTCCCAGAATGCTCGGCTCCGAACCTCGAACCACGGATCTTCCGGTCGGAAAGCTCCGGTTCGACTCTCGAATACCTTGCGCATGGCCGCGATTTTCTCGCTCGCGGCGCCAAGCTCGCAGATCGAGTCGTAGACCGCGAGAAATTCGCCTGGCGTGATATCCTCAAGACAAGAGTGTTGCATGCCAAATCGGGTCTTTTTCCCACAAGCCGCAATCGATCAATTTTGCATCGATGGAACGGTCGACATGAAAGACGGCGGCGAGCTCATTTTGCTCGCACAGAGGCGCACCTACAAGGTCACAGAAGCAGTGCACGTCGTTGCCGAGGTTGCCGGCACTTGTGATGCGCACGGCGTTGTTGGCAAAGTCAAGCCAAAAAGCTTTTTCGACGAGCTCGGCGCCGAGATCCTCGGAAACTCGATGATCCTTGGCGACAACGCCTACGATGTCGTTCCAGGGTGGATGGTGGGCGCGGACGAAGTGCTGCTTACGCAGCTGCTCGAAACCAAGCATTCGTAGGACGGTGACGGTGCCTTGAACGAGCTCGCTGCGGCCAACGTTCTGTTCGTGTTGACGATCGCGGCGTACTTGGCTGCATGGGGCATCTTTTTGCGCTTCCTCATTCGCGGCAAAGGCGACGTTGGCAAGCTTGGACCGCGCCTCATGGCTCTCGCCGCAGTGCTGCACGCAGGGCACATTGGCGTGGCGTCGTTCGTCGCCAGCGTATGCCCCGTGGGCGGAATTCATTTCCCGATGAGCGTTGCATCAATGCTCATGTGCGTTGCGTACCTTGCTCGCCGCCGGCATTTGCGCATCGACGTTGCCGGTGCATTCATCGCCCCCCTTGCACTTACTTCACTCATGGCTTCGCGCTTCGTTGGCGGTGGCGCCGAGCCAGGCGAGCGCATCAAGAGCTTAATTTTGCCATTTCACGTCACCATGAACCTCTTCGGCCTCGCCCTTTTTGGCCTCGCATTCTCCGCGGCATCGCTGTATCTCGTGCAGGAAAGGCTCGTAAAACGGAAGCAAATCGACGGTGTTTCGCGCAGGCTCCCGCCTCTCGATGCGCTCGATCGCGCCGAACATGGCTTTCTGCTCGCAGGCTTTCCCCTGTTGACCATTGGAATCATCACCGGAACGATTTGGTCACACCGCGTTGAAATGGGCGCGCCAGGCGATGTGCTTCGCGCTGTCTTTGGTTACGTCGCGTGGCTGGTGATTGCCGGCGTTTTGTTTCTTCGATCGGCCGCGGGCTGGCGCGGCAGGCGCGCGGCGTACGGAACCATTGCAGGCTTCGGCTTCACGGTGCTCGTGCTCGTTCTCTATCTCGTTCGCAGCGAGCCGCAGCCGGGCGCTGCCGACGCGAGTGAAATGATGCGCCTGCTTGCGGCCATGAGCGCCGCACCTGCGAGGACCACACGATGACATTACCAGTGGTTGTCATCGGGTTGTCGCACAAAACCGCGCCGGTCGATGTGCGCGAACGCTTCGCCGCGGGCAAGGAAATCTTGCCGGAAATTCTCGCGCGCCTCATGCAGAAACCCGATCTGGAAGAAGCCATGTTTCTCTCGACGTGCAACCGCGTCGAAATCATCGCAATGCCGAAGCGCAGCGCGGCACCCGAAGAGGCAACGCTCCTTGCGTCGCGCGCCATTCGCGAAGCGCTCCGCGAGCACATCGGCGCATCGAGCACGGGCGAGCTCGCCGATTGGCTCTACGAGCGAAGCGGCGACGATGCCGTGCGCCACATCTTTCGCGTTGCTTCGAGTCTCGACTCCATGGTGCTTGGCGAGCCGCAAATCCTTGGCCAGGTCAAATCGGCCTACGACGCAGCGGTCGCGGCGGGCGCGCTTCGCAGCCACCTGGCGCGATGCGTGCGCCGCGCCTTCACCGTAGCCAAGCGCATTCGCACCGAGACTCAGCTCGGCACAGGAGCCGTCAGCATTTCAAGCATTGCAGTCGATCTTGCCAAGCGCATTTTCGGCGATCTGTCAGACAGCACGGTGCTCCTCGTCGGCGCCGGCGAAATGGCCGAGGCGTCGGCCAAAAGCCTCGGCAAAGGCGCACGCGCCATGCGCGTTTGCAACCGCAGCTTCGAGCGGGCAGCGAACCTCGCAAGCGCTTTCGGTGGTGCGGCCGCCCCGCTCGATCAGCTCGAGGCCGAACTCGTCATTTCCGATGTCGTCGTCACGAGCACGGCAGCCTCACACTTCGTCATCACACGCGACTTGGTCAAGCGCGTGATGAAGCAGCGCAAAGGCCGCACCCTCTTTTTCATCGACATTGCGGTGCCGCGCAATGTCGACCCGCTCGTCCACGAGCTTGACAATACGTACGTCTTCAACATTGACGATCTCGAGCAAGAAGTGATTGAGAACATGAAGGCACGGAAGCAGGAAGTCATCGCCGCCGAGGCCATCGTCGAGACAGAAATGCATGATTGGTCAGCATGGGCGCGCGGCCTCGAGGTGACCCCCACGGTCATCGCGCTTCGGGCGCGTACGCGTGGCATGCTCATGGCCGAGCTCGAACGAACTTTGAATGGTCGACTCAAGCACCTCGGCGAAGGGGATCGCGCGGCTCTTTTTCAGATGATGGAAAGCGCAACGAACAAGCTTTTGCACGCCCCCACGACGCGCTTGAAAGCCACCGCGCAGTCGAGCGACGGGGGCGATCTCGTCGAAGCGCTCGTCGATCTGTTCGACTTGCCGGCTGTCCTCGATAGCGTCGAGAGCGCAAACGACGCAAACGGGGCAAACGAAAAAAGCGACACAACCAGCGCAAGGTGCCAATGAAATTCACGTACGCGACACGCGGCTCCGCACTTGCTCTCGCACAAGCTCGCGCCTTCGTCTGCCAGATTGCCGCATCTCACCCTGGGATTGCGCTCGTCGAAGAGAAAGTCGTCACCACCGGAGATCGCATTCTCGACAGGCCGCTGGCCGATCTTGGGGGCAAGGGCCTATTCATCAAAGAGATCGAAGAGGCACTCTTGTCAGCACGCGCCGACTTTGCCGTGCATTCGATCAAAGACGTACCCGGTATTTTGCCGCCAGGCCTAGTCATCGTATGCATTCCGGTGCGCGAAGACGTGCGCGATGTGCTCGTTGCACCTCGGCATGGCTTGCTGGGCGCATTGCCAAAAGGCGCCCGAATCGGGACAAGCAGCCTTCGCCGCGCAGCAAGCCTCCGCGGCGCACGGCCCGATCTCGAAATCGCGCCCGTTCGCGGCAACATCGACACGCGCTTGCGCAAAGTCGATAGTGGTGAGTTCGACGCCATCATCCTCGCGCGTGCAGGACTCTTGCGGCTTGGGCTCGAGCATCGTGCAACCGATGTACTTTCTCCAGATGTTTCACTTCCTGCCGTTGGCCAAGGCGCGCTTGGCATCGAGTGTCGGCAAGACAACGATCAGGTGTGTGCGCTACTTGCGCCACTGCATGACGAATTGTCGAGCCGCTGCGTCGCGGCCGAACGCGGCGTTCTCGTCGCACTCGAAGGCGACTGCAAAACGCCCATCGCGGCCTACGCTGAAAAGCTTGGCGGCTCAGGTGAGCCTTCGCACATTCACCTTCGCGCATTCGTGTGCAATCCCGATGGAACGAACATGCGGCGGGCGCAGCAAACCATGGCGTGGCCCACCTCCGATGCAGAAGCAGAGGCATTCGGAAGCCGTATCGGTCAGAGCCTTTTACGCTAGCCCGCTTTCGATTTGACGCGATCTCTTCGTTGGCGCGGTAGGGGCGTATGGCCATACGCCCCTACGCCTTGCCGGCTAGAGCGGCTTGACTATGCTGCAGCAGTAATTGTTTATGCGCCGCTTGCCCATCGCTTTGCTTTGCTTTTTGCCAATCGTTGCAACGCTACTTCCCCACGCGGCATGGGCCAAAAGCAGTGTCGACTTTGGCGAACCGCTGCGCCTCGAAGTGCCGAATGCACCGGACGCGTACTACTTCAAGCCAAGCTCGAAAGGCACCAAGCCTGTTGTGATGTACCTGCACGGGCGCGGCGGAAACCCCGCAGCAGACTGCAAAAAATGGGCTCGCGTTGCCACGGCATTCGGCTGGGTCGTGTGCCCCTCGGGCCCCGGCGATGCAGACAGCGGTGGGCGCACCTGGTCGACCGGCGCCGGCGACGCGCAGCGCATCATCGACGCAACCGTGAATGCATTACGTGCAAAATACAAAAGCCGCGTTCAGCGCCACGGCAACGTTCTCATCGGCTTCAGCGAGGGTGCATTCATCGCCATGCAGGTGGGTTTGAAAGATCAGAGCACGTGGAACAAGTGGCTCATTCTCGCAGCGAGCGATCAGTATTGGGGCGGCATCGAGGCCGAGCAATGGCTCGACAAAGACAAGCGCAAAGTGCGCCGCGTTTATTTGCTAACCGGCGAAAACGATGGCGTTGCGCAAAATACGGTGCGCGTGGGTGAAGTGCTCAAGAAAAACAACGTGAGAGTGATCGTCAAAATCATTCCTAACATGGGCCATGAAGTGCCGAGCGACCGCATGATAAGCACGTACCGCCGCCCGCTGCTCTGGCTGATTCGCGCCAAGTGACAGCCTACGGCTGGTCACACACGCTGTTACTTTGGTGGGATTAGCTCCACTTCCCAGTCGACGAGCGTGTCGGAGCCGCTCCACGGCGGGAACGTGAGATTCGTAAACGCCATCTCAACGCAATTGCCGACGGACGTACCGCGGTACGGCGCCGGGACGGTTACGCCCTTCGAGTGACCATTGTGACCAAGGTCGACCTGCACAACGGCCTTGCCCCACGGACCCGCGGCTTTGCCTGATTCGTCTTTCGCCGCGCCGCAGTTGTTCTTCACCTGTCGGGCCGCGCGCTTGAGAACGACTTCGGTGTGCTCTTTGTCGTACTGATCGACACGCACGGCCGATGGCTCGTTGAGCACGGCACCCGAGAAGTTCTTGGCCAACGGTGCATTGGTTGGTGACTGAGATACGGCCGAAGGCGACGGCGATACGCCCTCCCACTTCGGTGGGGGTTCGCCCTCGGGAGCAACCGTTGTATCCGTTGAGGGACCTTTCGCCGGGGGAGACGAGCTACACGCGGCGAGACCAAGGATGAGCAGGATACGCGCACGCATGAGTAAAACGTAGCACCTTGGAACCAAAAGGTGCATGGTGCATTGCAAACAACGCGAGTGACATGGCACTTCAAAGATCGGAAATTTTGTAATCTTTGATTTTGTAAAGCAGTGCTCGATGACTGATTTCGAGCAATTCGGCCGCACGCGTCCGATTGCCGTTTGTTTTCTGCAAAGCTCGGCGGATGAGGATCTGTTCGATCGCTATCGTTGTTTTCTTTATGGAAAGCTCACCCGACGCAAGCTGCATCGTGACCGGGTCGGCGGCCTGACGCAGGCGCTCGGGCAGATCGCGAGTGCCAATCACGTCACCGTCGCAAAGGACCATCGCACGCTCGATGGTGTTTTCAAGCTCGCGGACGTTGCCCGGCCAGGCATAATCGAGCAATAGTTTGCGTGCGTCGGGCAAAACGCCGCGGATGCATGTACCAAGCCGGGCATTATGCCGCAGAAGAAAATGATCGACCAAAAGGTCAATATCACCTTGGCGCACGCGAAGCGGCGGGATCACAATGGGCAAAACGTTGATTCGGTAAAAAAGGTCTTCGCGAAAGCGCCCTGCCTTTGCCTCCGCTGCGAGATCGCGGTGCGTGGCTGTGATGATGCGCACGTCGACTTTGACATCGCACGAGGCGCCCAACGGCCGAATGGACTCTTCCTCGAGCACGCGCAATAGCTTCACTTGGAGGTTCTGCGGAAGGTCGCCAATCTCGTCGAGAAAAAGGGTGCCGCCGTTGGCCTGTTCGAAAAAGCCCTGCCGATCGGCGTTCGCGTCGGTGAACGTACCTTTCTTGTGACCGAAGAGTTCGCTTTCGAGCAAGTTATCGGGAATGGCCCCGCAGTTGATCGCAATGAAAGGCTCGTTCCTACGGCTCGATCGGCGATGAATGGCGCGCGCAACGAGCTCTTTGCCTGTGCCGCTTTCACCCTGGATGGACACCGTTGTTTTGAGATCAGCGACTTTCACGAGGGTCCGGAAGACGGTCATCATCGCGTCGCTTTGCGCGAGAATCGATTCAAACGGAATCTCTTTCCCCATCGGATCGTCGGACATAGTGGAAACCAGCGGAGCGTCACTATTTATGTGGCGAAGATTCGAGATCTTCCGCGAGATAATTTAGAATTACTTCGTCGAGCGACTTGTCATTAATGAGGTCGTCGCTAAAAATCGACGACAGATGTCGCGATGGATCGCTGAAGATCGACGAGGACCGCGCACGCGCATAGCGCCCGGCGTGCTGCACCCGAGCTCTTGCAGGGGATTTGGCAGGCGCTTTGGAGTTGCTTGCTATCCAACGCGATTCGGGAGGCAAATCCGATGCAGCGGCAAGCGGTGGCGTGGCCTGCTTAGTGGGCAAGCTCTCACGGGTTTGTGCACTTGGCGCGTGCGGGGCAGACGAGTGGGCGGACTGCGTTGCTTTTACCGAGCTAGGATCGAAAAGTGAATCGAACTGCCCATCGCACAAGGCAACAATCATGGCCGTGTGCTGGTCTTTCATCATCGTGCGGACGATATCGCGCACGGTGTCGGTGCCAACGTGCTCGGCATACGACTGCTTGATGCTTTTGAGGATACGACCGCCATCCATAAATAAATGCGTGATGACGTGCGGCCGGTTGATGCCAGAGTCCTCCGTCTGGACATGAAACATCCGATTCTTATGTCGGACGTTGTTGTTGTAGCCGAGCAAAGGCGATTGGAACGTGGCCATCGCGACAACCCTCATAAACGCTACCACGCTTTTCGAAGTACGCGAGGCGCTCGCCACCAACTCGCCCAGGCGGCTCGGGCGTCCGTAGCGCGATGTGGGTGCGCCGCGTAGCGCATGGTCGTCATTCACCCACGATGGATGCAAGGCACCGCTCGCGTGTTCGACGGATGGTTTCCACAGCCACGCGCACAGTGTGGCTGCCCGTGGTGATGACGAGTGCATCGCCACCAACCTTGCCAAGCTTTACACAACGAACATCCGCGTCGCAGGCGCGCTGCACGACGTCGGCTTCGTCGGCACTTCGCACGGACACGACGATGCGCGACGGTGCCTCGCTGAAAAGCGTTGCTGCGATCGTTTTGGACAGAGCAATGTTCAGCGTTGCACCGATGCCCGCGCGCCAATCGGGGCCTGTCGCGCAGCACTCCGCGAGGGCCACAGCGAGCCCGCCATCGGCTACGTCATGGGCACTTGCGAGCTTGCGCAAGCGCGCCAGATCGAGCACGAGTTTCTGAAGCTTGCTTTCCGCGTCGAGATCGATGAGGCACAAAGGCCCGCCCACTCGACCTGTGGTGAGTGCTTGGTACTCGCTTGCACCGAGACGCAAAGAGTCACCCGCGTCGCCAAGCAGCAGCACGACATCGCCATCGTTTTTGAACCATTGCGTCACGATGTCGCCCGCATCACGCACCAGCCCAACGGCTGCCACGGTGGGCGTTGGCAAGATAGGCAGGCGCTTTCGATTCGGCCCTTCGCCGTCACTCGTCTCGTTGTAAAGGCTTACATTGCCACTCACAATCGGCACACCAAGGGCACGGCACGCTTCGGCGAGCCCGTCAACGGCGCGGGCAAACTGGTCCATGGTTGTCGCATCTTCCGGGCTCGCAAAGTTCAGGCAATCCGTAATCCCAATGGGCTCAGCACCCGAGCAAACAAGGTTGCGGCACACTTCGGCAACGGCCATTTTCGCACCCTGTTCCGGCGCGAGCTCCACGAACCGCCCATTGCAGTCGACCGCGAACGCAAGGTGCTTTTCGACAACCTGCGGGCTTTTGCCCTCACGCGTGCACAATACACGCACAACCCCCGCATCCGAACCGGGACGCACAACGGTGCCGCCACGCACGATGTGATCGTACTGGCGCCAGATCCATGCACGTGAACCAACGTTTGGCGAACCAAGGAGCGCCAACAAATCCTGGCCTGGATCGGTGCTCTCGAGAACGGCGACATCGGCCGGTGCAAGAGCCTTTTCGCGCGGCCGGTCGTAGACGGGCGCATCGTCGGTGAGCACGCTGACCGGAATGTCGGCCGCGATTTTCTTCTCGCTGTGAGCGCCACCAGGAACGAGTGGGTCGCGGGCAAGCGGATCGTAGCCGGGCGTTGCCTTGACGACCCAACGCGACGTAGCGGTGACCTGGCCAATGATGGCGGCGTCGAGATCCCATTTCTTGCATATTGCAAGGACTCGCTCTTCACACCCGCGCTTGGCAACCAGAAGCATGCGCTCTTGCGACTCGCTGAGAAGGATCTCGTACGGCGTCATCCTGTGAGCGCGGCGCGGGACGAGATCGAGATCGATCTCGATGCCGCTCTTCGCACGCCCGGCCATCTCGACGCTCGACGAGGTAAGACCGGCCGCGCCCATGTCTTGGATCCCTTCGAGCACATCGGCTTCAAAGAGCTCGAGACATGCTTCGAGCAAAAGCTTGCCCATGAACGGATCGCCAACCTGCATCGTCGAGCGCACACCTTTCTTGACCGCGCTTGCCGTTGCAAGTTCACCCGTGCCTTCCTTTGCTGAGCCGAACTCGTCGGAGGCCATCGTGGCGCCGTGAATTCCATCGCGCCCGGTTTTCGCACCAATGTAGAGGATCGGATTTCCGATGCCCGCGGCGCGTCCATAAAAGATGCGGTCCGTACGCACCACGCCGCACGTAAAAGCATTGACCAGAATGTTGCCATCGTACGAAGGGTCGAATTGCAATTCGCCGCCCACGGTGGGCACCCCAATGGAGTTACCGTAGCCGCCAATGCCTGCCACGACGCCGCGCAGCAGTTCGGGCGTGCGCGGATGATTGGGCCGGCCAAAGCGCAGCGAATTCAGCGACGCGATGGGACGCGCGCCCATCGTGAAAACGTCGCGAAGAATGCCGCCAACGCCGGTGGCTGCGCCCTGATGGGGTTCGATGAAGCTTGGGTGGTTGTGCGACTCCATCTTGAAAACGGCAGCAAAGCCGTCGCCAATGTCGACGACACCCGCATTCTCGCCAGGCCCTTGGATGACACGCGGCCCTTCGGTTGGCAGCCGCTTGAGATGCATGCGCGACGACTTGTAGGAGCAGTGCTCGCTCCACATCACGCTGAAAACGCCGAGCTCGGTGTACGAGGGCTTTCGACCAAGCGCCCGCTCGATGCGCGCATATTCTTCGGCCGACAGCTTGTGCTGCTTGATCACGGCCTCGTCGATGGGCAGATCGCCCGGGAAAGTCGCCGGAGTGTTCATCAACATACTCTCCTAGTTATCGGGGCCATTCCAAGGCAAGCCTTTTGCGCCTTTCTGTCCCGTGCTACGTGGGCGCCATGCGCGCCGCCGTCGTTCTATTTCCGGGTCTCAATGCCGACGCCGAAATGATCCGCACGCTCGAACTCGCAGGAGCCAAGGTCACCACAGCGTGGTACGGCGACACGTCGTTGCCTGCGGGCACCGATCTCGTCGCGATCCCCGGGGGCTTCAGCTACGGCGACTACTTGCGCTGTGGTGCCATCGCAAAGGTTGGCCCCATCATGCCGGCGATCAAAGCGCACGCCGCTCGCGGTGGTTTCGTGCTCGGTGTTTGCAACGGCTTTCAAATCCTCACCGAGTGCGCGCTGCTGCCCGGCGCCCTGACCCGCAACGCACACCTGCGCTTCGAGTGCAAAGACGTGTTCGTGAAGGCCGTGGCCAAAGGGCCATTTTCGCCCCACGCGGGGAGCATTCTCCGCCTTCCCATCGCGCATGGCGAGGGTCGCTACCAAGCAAGCTCGGAAGTGCTCGCGCGGCTCGCCGACGAAGGCCGCATCGCTTTCGTGTATTGTACAAATAACGGCACAGTCACCACGGAAGCGAATCCGAATGGGTCCGACAACAACATCGCCGGCCTCTATGGTGGCCCCTCGAACAACGTGCTCGGCCTCATGCCCCACCCCGAGCGCATGAGCGAAAACTGCCTCGGCGGTGTCGACGGCCTGTCGCTGTTCGAGGCAGCCGTGGGCTAGCGATTAGCGTGGACCTTCTTTACTTCGTTCTTTTCATTGGCATTCTCATCTTCATCCACGAGTTTGGGCATTTCGCGTTCGCGAAGCTTTTCGGGGTGAAGATTCTGACATTTTCCATTGGTTTTGGGCCAAAGGTCCTTCGAATTCGAGGCAAAGAAACAGAGTATTGTATCGCGCTCCTGCCCTTCGGCGGATTTGTGAAAATGCTCGAAGAAGGCACGGCCGAAGAGCCCATTTTGCCGGAAGAACGCCACCGCACCTTCGAGGCACTTGCCGTGTGGAAGCGCGTTGTCGTCGTGCTTGCGGGTCCGGCCATGAACATCCTTTTCCCAATTGCACTTTACACTTCGGTGTATCTCGAGGACCGCGAGTTCCTTCCCCCCACCGTCGGCACGGTTTTGCCGGGCAAGCCCGCCGAGGGCAAGCTTTACCCAGGCGATACCATTGTCTCGGTTGGCGATGTGGCTGTTGCAAGCTTTCCCGACGTACAAAAAGCGTTTGCAGCGCATGCCGGTGTTTCCATGCTCGTCACCGTAGAGCGCGACGGCAAGCCCGTCACGGTCACCATCACACCGTCGGACGAAACCGAGGTCGTCGAGCCAAGCGAACTCGAGATTTTCGAACACGTCGGGCGCGTAGGGATCGCGCCAACGTATGCCGCGCCCGTCATCGGTGTGCCGTACACCGACTCACCCGCGTGGCGCGCAGGGCTTCGTACGTTCGACCGCATCACCGAGGTCAATGGCCACGCTGTAGACACCTTCGTCGACCTGCTCCGAGCGCTCACGCAACACCGCGGTGAAAGCGTGCGCATGACGTATCTGCGTCCGGTGCCTGTGGAGCGCGCGCTCGGCGGTTTGTGCCATATCGCCGTGCTCGAAACGGGCATCGCCGCCGTTGCACCGCGTCCGCTCGATGGCGGTGGAGTCACGCGAGACGGTGATCCCGACACGCGCGCCAAAGACGTGCTCGATCGCACAGGCATCGAGAGTGCAGAGATGTATGTTGCATTCGTTCCCGAAGGGTCGAGCGAGTGGCGCGCAGGGCTTCGCGCCGGAGATCGCATTACACACCTCGACGGCGTCGCGCAGCGGGCGTGGAAAGTCGACCGCCGCAATGGTCACGCGCTCGACGACACCACGATGGTTGGCCAACTGCTTGCCGCTCCGAACCGCGTGCACGAGCTCGAGTGGACGCGCGACGGCGAACGAATGAGCGGCACATTCCAGCTTCGCAAAGAGAGGTGGGACGACGAGCTTGGCCAGCACTACGAACGCTACGTTTTCCGAAGCACGCATTGGGTGCCGCGCGCAAACAGCAAGTTTGTACCGAATGCGCACCCGATTCTTTACGCCATACGGCGCGGTTTCGAAGAAACGAGAAACGGAATCAAGTTCGTTCTCGTTGGCGTCGTACGCCTCGCACAAGGGCGCGTGAGTCTCACGACGGTGAGCGGGCCCATTACGCTCTACGATGTTGCCGGCGATGCCGGCTCCAAGGGCGCAACGTATTTCGTGTGGGCCATGGCCGTGACAAGCATCAACCTCGGGCTCATCAACCTTCTTCCAATTCCGGTGCTCGACGGCGGACACCTCGTTCTGCTCTTCGTCGAGTGGGCGCGAAGGAGGCCAGTCAGCCATCGCGTTCGCGAGATGTCTAGCCTCGTTGGCATGAGCATTTTGGTTCTTGTCATGCTCGTTGCCTTCAAAAACGACGTGTCGCGCAAATGGGATGTCATCGTTCTTCAAGTGCGTGAAATTGCGCGATAGCCTTTTATAAACGAACGCTCTTGAACAAACCACACGTGCCTCGACCTCGCCTCGTTCCAACGGCTCGCTCGGTTGCCTTGAGCGTGCTCGTGCGTGTCGCACGCGATGGGGCTTTTGCAGCCGCGGCGCTCGATACCGAACTCGATCGCAACGTGCAGCTCGAACCGCGGGATCGAGCGCTCGCGACCGAGCTTGTCTACGGCACACTCCGCCTTCATGGCTGGCTCGAGCAGCGTCTCGCAAGGCACGCGCCGCGCGGCCTTTCGAGGCTCTCTCACGAGGTGCGCGCCGTGCTCGCGATTGCGGCCTACCAGATCTTGGCGCTCGAGCGCGTGCCCGCCTTTGCTGCCGTGCACGAGGCCGTGTCGGCCGCTCGGGCTTTGTCGGATGACCGCGTATCAGGCTTTGTGAATGCCATTCTAAGAAAGCTTGCGAACGAGCCGCGCCCGACCGAGGACGATTTGACGCGCGCTGCCTTTGCTTCTGCCGAACCGGCGCTCGCCCGTGCCATTGTCGAATCCATTGGGCAGCAGGCTGCACTCGAGTGGTTTGGTAGCAGCGAGCCGCCGCCACAAGGTGTGCGTGTCGAAGATCCGTCGGCGCGACCGTTATGGATGGCACGCTTGCGCGACGCGCGCCCCAACGCAAAAGTTGAGGCTGGGCGCGCTTGTCCTCATGCTTTGCTCGTACGCGGCGCCGGACGTCTTACCGATTTACCAGGCTATCGCGAAGGCGCGTGGACGCCTCAAGAGGAAGGCGCCCAAGTCGTGGCCCTCGCACTCGGAGCACGTGAAGGCGATGTCGTTCTCGACGCGTGCGCTGGCCGAGGCAACAAAAGTGGAATTCTTGCGCGCTCTGTTGGGCAATATGGCGCAGTCGACGCCGCCGATCTTCACCCCAAGAAACTCGATTGTCTCGAGCGCGAACTCGAACGCATCGGCGTTCGCGTTCGTCGCACGTTCGCCGTCGACTGGTCCAAAGGCATGGGCGGCGTCACAGGCCCTTACGATCGAATTCTTGTCGATGCGCCGTGTTCCGGCACGGGCACCGTGCGGCGGCGCCCCGAACTGCTGCTCCGACGCACCGCGAGCGATCTTGAAAGCTTTCGGGATCTCGAGCGCGCCATTTTCGCACGCGCAGCCGCACTCGTGCGCCCCGGCGGGCGCGTTGTCTATGCAGTTTGCAGCATTCTTCGCGAAGAGGCCGAAGCCGTTGTGGCATCGGCAAGTGAATTCGGACTAAAGCCCATAGCATTCGATGCGCCGATCGCGCTTTCGGTTGCGTCCGCCAATGCCACGAGCTTCCGGCTTCTTCCGCATGTTCACGGCACCGACGGTTATTTCGTCGCCTCATTCGTTCGTTGATTCGCCCGCTTTCGATTTGACGCGATTTCTGCGTTGGCGGCTGCGGTCCGGTCCTCAAAGCCGAAGCAGGCTGTTCCGGTCCGGTCCTCGCCGACCGCCTTGAACTCGCGTCAACTTGAAAGCGGGCTAGAGCAACTCGCGAAATTGATACTGCTTGTTTTACGGCGAAGCCCTTGAGAGCCAAGCATGCGTAAGGTAGTAAGATATCTCGATGCTCGATATTACAGTGCCGAGTGCCGGCGAAAGCGTTACGGAAGGTTCGATCTCGAAGTGGCTCGTCTCCGAGGGCGATATCGTTGAAGAGGGCCAGCCCGTTGCGGCCATTGGCACGGACAAAACGGACGTCGAAGCACGCGCGCCTGCGAGCGGTCGCATCGTCAAGCTCATTGGCCAAGAAGGCGATGTTGTCCCGGTCGGATCGGTGATCTGCCATCTCGAAGAAGGCGTCACCGCGCGCCCAGAAAAGCAGGCAGAGGAGCCGACCACGAAAGACGCACCAGCGCCGGCGACTGCAGCCACAGAAGCGCAAGGCGCAGAGCCTTCAGCGAAGTCGCAGGGCTCGCTCGGACCTCTCGCTTCTCCAACAGCACGCCGAACCGCACTCGAGCAGGGCGTGAATCTGGGCGATGTCCAAGGCTCGGGCGAGCGAGGTCGCATCACACGCGACGATGTCCTTCGCGCGGTACGCGCGCCGTCATTGCAAGCCGAGTCGCACGAGTCGCCCATACAGGCACCGGCACCTCGCACTCAGGCCGACACCCAGCTGGCTGCGCCTGTACCGCCCGAATTGCTTGCCCCGCGCGCCGAGCGGCTCGACAACGCCGCCACCCTAGCGCAGATGATGAATGCCCAGATGCCAAATGCCCAGCTGATGACTAACGGCGGTTTCGTTCCGCCCATTCCGGGTGCTGGGTTCGGCGCATTCAAAGTGCCTGCGTACCGTCAGAGCCCGGGCGACACCATCGTTCCCTTCTCGCGCCGCCGCCGTATCACTGCCGACCACATGGTCTACTCGAAGTTCGCTTCGCCCCACGTGGTGACCGTGGCCGAGTGCGACATCCACAAATCGGCGCGCCTGCGCGAAGCTCATAAAGATCGCTACAAAAAAGAAGGCATGGGCCTCACCATGCTGGCTTTCCTCGTTGTCGCGGCCGCTCGCGCCTTGCGCGAAAACCCAACGATGAATGCGCGCGTTCTCGACGATGCCTTTGTCATCTTCAAAGACATCAATATTGGCGTTGCTGTCGACTCTCCTGGCGGTCTCGTAGTTCCGGTCGTTCGCCGCGCCGACGAGCTTGGCGTGCGCGGCATCGTTCGCTCCATCGACGACATTGCGGAGCGCGCACGAAGCGGCAAAATCACGGTCGACGATCTGTCCGGCGCAACGTTTTCCGTTACGAATCCTGGCCTGAAAGGCAATCTTTTTGGCGGCGCAATCATTAATCAGCCCAACGTCGGCATTTTGCGCATGGGCGAAATCAAAAAGCGCGCGGTGGTTGTCGAGGGAGCGGACGGCGAAGATCACATTGCCATTCACCCGGTGATGTACATGGCACTAAGTTACGATCACCGGATTGTCGACGGCGTCGCGGCGAATTCGTTCTTGTGGCGCGTCCGCGAGATTCTTGAGAAGGCTGAATTCGAAGTCTGAAATCGAATTGTAGCCAGGAGTGGACCGGCACGGCCACAACCGGCTTTAACTTACATAAATTCTTCCGGAAACTGCGCGCGAAGTGATGGTGTGGTGGGACCATTTTGCACTTTGATGCGGCACGCGCTTGCACTCTGTGAAAAATGCCGCATACCACTTGGTGACGGACGTCAGCCCCGGTGCGGAGGCAAATTCAAAATGATCAAGTCTCACAAATTCATCTTCGGCGGAACACTCTTCGTCACACTTGCACTTTCATCGAGTGCGTATGCACAAGCGATATCGAGCCCTAACGCGACCACGGACATCGTGCTCACGAGCGATTGGCCCAACACCATGCTCACGCACGAAGTGGGTACATCTGTTGGCACGGCCGCAATCGGCTGGCGCACCGGAGTCGTCACAATGGTGCAGTCCGAGAATGTTTGTCGGGCGCCGTGCAGAGCGACGGTTCCCACGGAGGGTGCCTATACCGTCAACGCATCTGGAATGCAGGCACGGAAGTTCAACCTTCCCGTCGGCAGCCAGGCGCTCAGGCTGCATGTGACGGGGGCAAGCCCGTTGCCGAAGACGTTGTCGTGGATCGGGTTTACTATTGGCATGAGTTTCGCGATCCTGGGCGGCACGCTTTGGGCTACGCAGGGCTACATCAATTCAACGTCCTCCGACGACGACACATATTCAGGAAAGTCCAGCACATCACCCTATCAAATTATGACCTTTGCCGGCGCTGGAGTCATGATCGCCAGCATCATTGGCCTCATCGTGTCACCGAGCACCCATGTGGACGCCGACAACGGCGAGCGGCTCGATGCGAAGCTTACTCCCGCACCGCGTTCGGGCGTGCGTTTCACGCCAGCGGGCTTTACGTTCTGAGCGCATCTTCGCATAGCATTAGGCTGTTTATCAACGACTTAGCAGACTGCCGAGAAAGGGATCAGCAACCTACTAGGTTCGAGTAAGGTCGGATGACCTTACAAAGAAATCGATGCCCAATCATATCCTAACGTGCCCGAACTGCACGGCACCCCTCACGCTACCAAGTCCTTTCGCGAAAAGTGTAGTTTGCAGGCACTGCAACACCACGGTTTTGATCGATCTGGCATCGGCCTATCGCGCCGCGTTCGCACGCTGGAACGCGCCAGAAACTCACGGCTTCGGCTCGTGGTGCACCGTCGGAAACACCAAGTGGGCGATGGGCGGCAAGCTCGCGTCGGACGCAATGAGTGACGTGTACGTTGTGGAGCGCGCGCGCTGGCCGATCCGCAGCTTCTTTTCATGGCCGTTGGTGACGCGACGAGTGACGAAGCACCGCTGCAGGTGGGTCAGTTCGAAACCACCGCGGAGCTCATGGATCAGTGGCTCACATGGACGTTCCTTCGTGATCGACGGCGCGCCGGCGGCGTGTGTGTGCACTATGCACGCACACGCCATCGCACCGCGAAATCAGAGGACCGCAGCGCAGCCCCCCAACGAGCCAACGAGAAGAGGCGGCGTCCAATCAAAAGCGGTCTACGTCATCACTCGCCCGGAGTGAACGTGATCGGATAGATGACCGTGACGATGCCGCCTTCGGGCTGCGGGAACGAAAGGTTTCCGAAGGCGCGGACGACGCACGACACGACACCCTGGTCGGGCAACTGGGAACCGCCGTCTTGTGTGGTGGAAACAGCGCCGGAACGGTCGACGACGAATCTCACCGCGACGCGACCCGACAGGCTTGGGTTATTGCGTAGGCCATTCTCGTAACAAAGACGAAAGCGGCCGAAGTTCTGGCGAACGATGCGCTGAATGACTTCCGGCGGCAGGCGTCCGTTGACCGTTATGGGGCCTGTTCTCATCGGGAGCGCCTTCGGCGTGTGCACGCCGGGAGGACGCCCGTGGCTGAAAGGAACCCCATTGCCGCGGCTGCCAGGAGGACCGCCCAGGTTATGGTCACGCCCCACGTCGTGACCAAAGAGGGAAGAATCTGGACCACCAAGACCGATGATCCCGCTAGTACCACCGCCTCCAATGCCTGGGCCCGTAAGATCGAGACCACCCGGGCCGAATGCATCTTCGATCGTTGTGCCAAACATTTGGCCGTTCGCGCTAAGCGGATCATAGCCGCTCGAGTCGTCGCGACCCCACGGCGACGTTGGGGCCTTCGGATCACCGCCACCGCCACTGGTGAGTATGCCTATTAACCCGCCTTCTCGCACTTTCTGAAGCTCCCTCTCGCGTGCAAGGTGCGGGTCGAGATTGTCGGCCGGGCCTCGAACACCCCAGCGCCCGTTCGTTCGGGTGCTGTTCGGATTGCCCATGGCTCCTTCTTCGCCAGGCGCGCGCTGACCACCGCCACCTTGGTCACCGTTATCGTTCGCACCGTTCGCACCGTTCGCTCCTTGCTCGGCGGCCTTCTCTGCTTGCTCGCGCATCGCAGATGCATCGAGCAATTTTCTCGCGGTGTCGAGCTGGCCACGGTCGAGCAAATCGCTGTCGTCGCCGCTCATCTTGGGCATGAAGAACGCCATGGAGGCGAGCACACCCGCATGAAAGAGGAACGACAGACCGGAAAAGAGAATGGATGCGGGATCGAAGCTCGGAGACGCGTCCAGAACTTTGCCGGCGTTGACAGCGCTTACCTCGAACACGAGGCTCGAGTCGTGTAGCGCGATACGTGCTTTTGCGTTGTGTGGAAGCTCGAACTCGTGGCTCCCTGAAAGCTCGCTCGACGACTTCGCTCGCCCCGACGCGATGAGATCTTGAAACGTGAAAGTGCCTTGATCCGGGATCTCGACGGTGCCAATCGAGCGCGGAAGCATGATGAGCACTGCGGTCATGCCGCGCGCAACGACGATGGGCGCGCGGTCGGTACCGAGGATTTCTTTCGGGATGTAGTAGTCGCAACCAAGTTGCTTTTTATGGACGACATGGCTCTTCGCTTCGCCTACGAAAAAGCTTTTGGGCGGGCTCGAGTGCGAAACGTGGAGCGTGTTTGAATCCCATTTGACGAGGACTTCAATCGCGGCATCGAGGCTCTCGACATCTTCCGGGCGCACGGCCGGACCGCTTTTCAAGAGCTCGTAGGTGTACGGCTGGTTCGGATCGAAATCGCTGCCGCCCGGTGCATTGATGCCATAGCCCTGATCCGCAGCCGATGCGATGAAGGGGTTTGCTGGCGCAAACGGAACCAAATGGGTGGATGCGAACGTCGGTGCAATCTTTGTTTTGCCTTCCATGGCTTAAACCTTTCGACAGAATTGCTTCGTATTGCGCACGGCAAAAGGATTGTGAAAATCTCTTTGGTCATCCTTTCGCGTCAATACGATTCGAAAACATTCCCATGAATGACGTTAGCGCCAGTGGTGGCAGAGAGAAAATGACTTCAATCGACTTCATCAATTGCTTTTAATTGATGAAGTCAATTGACCAAGAAATTTACGCCCGAATTATATTTTTGTTGCCATGGCGGCAAACAATTCTATGACGGCAGCACAAATATAATATTAACAGCCAAACTCGTGCTTAAGCACGTTGTCCCAAGTGTCGGCAACGCGACCTACCGTGTCGAGCAGATCCTCGAACTCTTCGTAGTCAAGCCCCGAAAGGCGGCGCAAAGCGCGCACGACAACTTCGTCTTTCGCCGAGTCGATGGCAAAGGCACAGTCGGCCGTGGTCAGAAACGAGAGCTCCAAAATGCGACGGTAAAATGCTTCTCGCCGATCTTTTGGCACCGGCATGATGGGTGCGATGATGAGAAGCACACCGTGATCATCGACAACGTTGATGCCGATGGTGGCGGATCCCCTGCGAGCTTGGGTGTAGCCGCTCTCATCTAGGGGTCTGATCGGCAAGCCAGCGCGCTGCTCGAAACGTGCGACGTAGGCGTTCACCATGGCCACTGCGTTGGGGAAAACGTGACCCGTGGTTCGGTCGGAGTAAGTTGGAGCGTCGAGATGCATGCGGATTATGATGATAGCCTTGCACCGCAATAAACCGCGTCAAATCGAAAGCAGCCAGTAGACCGCTTTCAAGTTGACGCGAGATCGAGGCGGGGCCGAGGAGCGGACCGGAATAGCCTCCTTGCGCTTTGAGGACCGCACCGCAGGTCCCAACGAAGAGATCGCGTCAAATCGAAACCCGGCTTAACCGCTTTCAAGTTGACGCGAGATCGAGGCGGGGCCGAGGAGCGGACCGGAATAGCCTCCTTGCGCTTTGAGGACCGCACCGCAGGTCCCAACGAAGAGATCGCGTCAAATCGAAAGCGGTGGGGCGTGTTCGGCGAGCCATTGGCCCCTGCGCAGCACATAGCGCGACGGACCTCCGACGCGCGCCTGCTGGACATCGTGTTCGGGATCGCCAGGCAACACGAGCGCCAAGGTCTCATTTGGCGTGCCTTTGTCTTGCGCGGTGAGCTTCGGGCAGATGGGATCGAGCGAGCTAGCTTGTGCGAGCGCGATGACTTCTTCGGTGGTTGTGCACGATGAGAGCACGAGCAATGTGCGATGTGTTGGTGGCACGAGAGTGACTTCGCCGGATTCGAACCTGCGCAGCGCATCTCTGGGGCTTGCCCAGAAGCTGGCTACGGTCTCGTGCTCGTCGTGGGCACCACTTTGCCCTCGCGGAAGAGCGGCCACGAAGAAGCGTGCGTCGAACCGGCGCGACTCCGTCGTGGGCGTGATCCATCGCGCCAGCGGGTGGAGCGACGCAAGATCGAGCAAAACTTCATGCTGGCGGAGAAATGCGGTGAGCGCACTCGTATCTGTGCGCAGGCGCGATCGCAGCGCAAGGATATCGGCGTCGGCAATCGCACGAGCTGGGTCTGCGTTTGCTCCGACGCGCGACACCGCGAGCAAGATGGCTGCTTCTTCGAGGGTTTCGCGGGCGGCGGCAATCGCGAGTGCTCGGAAGTGTGTCGCGTTGTTGGCGAAAGGCACGAGGGAAGTTCGCTCAGGGCGTGGCAAAGTCACGCAATCGAGCCATGCCTCGCTCGCATCATCTGTTTCGAGCTTGCCGCCAGGGAATACGAGTGCTCCGCCCATGAATCGATTCGACTTGTTTCGTTCGACAAAGAAGATCTCAATTCCGTGGGCGCCGCGCGCATGGGGAGCGTCGCGCACGAGGACTACGGTGGCTGCATCCGCTGGTGCAATGGCGGTGCGATTTGGATCCAAATCTAACACGTCTATTGTGTACCACGCCGTATACAAAGCGCGCCTCTGTGCTGCTCGGCCACACGCCTCTCGATACGTTTTTGCCCGTCGATATCTTCGACCAATGTGAGTGCATCGTGCACATTATCGTGCGCGAGATCGAGCAAGATCTCGGCGGCACGTTCGGAATCGAACAGATCGCCCGTGCGCCCAGGGAGTTGTACCACCGCCTTTTTCACGAGCAGCCCCGCAAGCGTGTCCAGCATGCGCCCTAGCACCCGACGAAATGTTGCATCGTCAAAACCACTGCGTGGACCAAGCCCACACACCAGGAGATTGTCGAAGCGAAGCTTGTGTCGCACCGGCACGATGAGCACTTCGCCCACTTCACCAACGAGAAAACCTTGGCGTAGCAGTTGGCTGAGACGTCCCGCCAGGCGCCAATCGACCAAGCTGCTCAATCCTTGCATTGGCCTTTCGTCTTTCCAGATGCACGATACAATTACCTCGGCACTTATCTCATCGAGGCGTCGCAAGTCGGGCACAACGAAGCGAAGATCGAGCATCAGGCGGTGCGCCCAAGATCGCTTGCAATTCGGTCGAGCACACCGTTGACAAAGCCACTCGACTCTTCGCTGCCAAACGACTTCGCGAGTTCAACGGACTCGTCGAGGATGACGGCACGCGGCACGTCGGGCTTGAACATGAGCTCCCAAGTGCCAAGCCGAAGCAAGTTGCGATCGACTCGCGACATGCGCATAAGGCGCCAATTTTGCGAAGCCTCCTCGATTTTCTTGTCGATCTCGCTCAGGCTGCTTTCAACGCCACACACGATTTGCTCGGCGTAAGAGCGACCCTCTGGATCGGCATCTTCAAACATGCGCCAGAACAGATCAATCGCACGCTCGGCGCTCACGGCTGACGCCTCGAGCTGAAAAAGCATCTGCAGGGCTGCTTGTCGACCCGAATGGCGTGCCCCCATTGTGTTTCTATCGCTCCTTCGCCTTGGTGATCGCTGCTTTAGAACGCGATGCTTTCGAGAGCTCGCGCAAGCGAAACCATTTCAATTGCGCTGAGCGCGGCGTCCCAGCCTTTGTTGCCGGCCTTGGTTCCGGCGCGCTCGATTGCCTGCTCGATCGTGTCGGTAGTGAGCACGCCGAACGCGACAGGCACGCCATGCTCGAGGGCGATGGCTGCGATGCCTTTCGATACCTCGTTCGCGACGTAGTCGAAGTGTGGTGTTGAACCGCGAATGACCGCGGACAAAGCAATGATGGCGTCGACCTTGTGGGACTTGGCAATGCGCGCGACGGCGAAGGGCACTTCCCAGGCGCCAGGAACGCGCACGAGTGTGATGTTGCTCTCGTCGCAACCGTGCCGCCCAAGGGCGTCGAGCGCACCATCAATCAGGCGATCCGCGATGAAATGATTGAAACGGCCCGCGACGATCGCAAACTTCGCGCTCTTCGGGACAATGAGATCCCCCTCAACCGTGCGCGGTAGAAAACTCATTTTGCTCCTTTGGGTTTCAAATCAAGAGCGCACTATACGACGAAACTTCCAAGCTTACCCCAGATGAGACGCGTTCGCGGCGTTCGTGCTAAGTGCAACGCTGCCGGTTACCTCGAGACCGAAGCCCGAGAGCCCGGCAATCTTACGCGGATTGTTCGTGAGCAAGCAGATCTTGTGCAGCCCAAGATCTGCCAAGATCTGCGCACCAATGCCGAACTCGCGCAGGGGACTGTCGGCTGTTTCCTCTGTCGGAATTGCCGCCTCGTCAGCAAGGGCAAGTTGCATGAGCTCGGCAGCCACGGACGAGCGCGGCGGAAGGTAAACGATGATGCCGCGCCCGGCTTTCTCGATGCGGCGGATGGCTTCTCGAAGGTTCCAGCCGCCATCGTGTGGCGTTGACGCAAAGACGTCGCCAAGGGTCGATCCCGAGTGCATACGACAGAGCACGGGGTCGGCTCCCGCGGATGAAAGATCACCCTTGCATAGTGCAATGAATTGGCGTTGATCGGTCGATACTTCGTAGGCTCTGGCTGTCCACTCCGTTGACGTTTCATCGAGCGTAATGGTGCCGGTGGCAACGCGCCGAACGAGCCGCTCGGTTTGCAGGCGGTACTGGACGAGATCGGCAATCGTGAGGATGCGAAGGCCGTGCTTCTTGCTGAAGACTTCGAGGTCCGGCATGCGGGCCATCGATCCGTCATCACTCATGATCTCGCAGATGACACCGGCTGGTGTGAGGCCTGCGAGGCGCGCGAGGTCGACGGAGCCTTCGGTTTGCCCGGTGCGCACAAGCACTCCTCCGTTACGTGCGCGGAGCGGAAAGACGTGGCCCGGTGTCACGAGCTCCTCGGGGCGGCACGCGGGATTCGTTGCGACACGGATTGTGTGTGCCCTGTCGGCCGCGCTGACGCCTGTGGTTACGCCGTGCCGCGCTTCGATGCTTACGGTGAATGCGGTGCCAAGTGTGGGACCCGAGCGGCCAGGAGCCGCCATCATGGGTAGTGCAAGCCGATGAATCTGCTCTTCGGTCATCGTGAGGCAGACAATGCCGCGGCCGTGAGTGACCATGAAGTTGATCGCTTCAGGCGAGACGAACTTGGCTGCCATCGTGAGATCGCCTTCGTTTTCGCGGTCTTCATCGTCGACGAGGATGACCATCTTGCCGGCGCGAATGTCGGCAATGGCAGCGTTCACGCGCTCAAGAAGGTTCGGTTCAATGTTGAGAACAGGAGCCATATCGAAAATACCCAAAAGTGCGTATTACAAGTATCCGGCGCGTTGAAGGCGCTCGAGCCACGCGCTGTCGTCACCAGGGCTTGCTCCGCCACCGGTGCGGGTCTCGAGCAGGCGCGCAACATAGCGGGCGAGCAGATCGACCTCGATGTTGACCTTCGCGCCCACGAGCAGAGTATCGAGCGAAGTTTTTTCTTGTGTGTGGGCGATGATCATCACATCGAACGTGCCCTCCGCAACGCCGTTGACGGTGAGGCTGACGCCGTTGATGCAGATGGATCCTTTGGGTGCAATGAAGCGGTCTAGTGAGTCTGGAACGCAGAAAGTCATTTTTACAGAGGCGCCCTCTGGCGATCGGCTTTGGAGGACACCGATGCCGTCAACGTGGCCGCTAACCCAATGCCCGCCCATGCGCCCGCCCACGAGAACCGCGCGCTCGAGGTTCAAGGTTGCACCGACTTCGAGCGTGCCGAGGGTCGTTTTCGCAAGGGTCTCGGTTGACACGTCGGCTTCGAAAACGCTTGGCTTTCCTGCGCTGCCGGGCTCTTGAATGGCGGCAACGGTCAAGCACACTCCGTCAACGGCAATGGATTCGCCAATGGCAAGCGGCTCTCGACCCAAGCCCTGTAGGGGCGTATGGCCATACGCCCCTACGTGGTTCACACCAGCCAAGCCAAAGTCGCCGCGAATGACAAGGCGCGCATCACGCCCATGCGCCATACGGCGCACGAGCGTACCTTTCACTTCGACCAAACCCGTAAACATTGATTTGAAAGCGGTCTAACGAGGATCCCAGGCCGCGTCAAAGCCAACCGACTCAAAGCCAACATGGGCGCAAGCACTTTCGCGTGTGCCTCTGTACAGGCATGATAGTGGCGTGCCTGTTGCCAAATTTTTTTTCAGATACCGCGTACGCGGCGTGAGCATGGCAGGTCTGTTCGCGCTCGCGTGGGCTGCAGCGTGCGCTTGTGGTCCGAGCTTTCAGGCCATCTACGAGGGCAACGCGCGCTTTGAACATTGCTACGCGCTCGAGGAAAATCCGCGAACAACCATGCGAGCCAAAGCCGACTGCTGGCGCGATTGGTCAGAGCACTACACCTACGGGCAAACGCGCGACCGCGTCGAGTACGCAGTGGCTCGTTATGTTGCACTGTCGCGTCTGCGATCGGCGCCAACCGACGAAGCCATGATGAACGCTGCACCCGGCATGAGACCGCGCGTGACAACCATTACGGCGCCGGCGCCAACGAACGCATTCGCGCCACCGCCAAAGATCCTCGTGGAGCTGGGCGATGCGCAGGCTCCTCGTTCGCTGGTTACAGGCCTGGCTCCGCGCGAGGCCGCATCCGTTTCCGTTGCGTCACCAACGCCAGGTGCGGTGTGCGCCGATCGATGCTTGAAGACCTTTCGCACATGCGGTCTGTCATGCGAAGGTGCTGGCTCAAGTTCTGCTGGCGCGCCCTGCAATGCATGTGATGGAAGCTATCGCACGTGCATGCGCGCATGCTTCAAATAGGCCGACCCCGTAGGCCGACCCCGCGTCAACTTGAAATCGGTCCAGAGGCCAAAGGGTTGGGGCGACACCGACTGAATCGCCCCGATTTTATGGACACCAGAGGAAACCTGAGATGACATGAGCCGACAGCGACGCGCGGCTCAGATATCCGTAAACAGCGCCTCCGCTGGAAATCGCGACTTGGGCAGATTGGCATTGAAGTCGTCCGCGCTGTGGTAGCCCAACGACACGAGCGCGGTGCCTGTAAAGCCACGCTCGCGCAGGCCGAGTTCGCGGTCGAGCACGTCGCTATCGAACCCTTCCAAGGGTACGGCATCCAGTTCCAGCGCTGCCGCGCCCATCAGCAAGATGCCCAGCGCAATGTAGACTTGCTTTTCCATCCAAGCTTGTACGTCGCGGCGCGCATACCGGTGCATGTCCGCATAACTGAACAGCGTTTCACGCCGGATTTGCCGGACTTGCGTGCTGGGAAGGCGGCCATCGTGCGCTTCCTGTTCGAGGATGGCGTCGACATGCGCGTCGGTGAGCGTATGCCGAGTGCACAGCACGAACACGTGCGAGGCATTGACGATCTTGGGCGCGTTGTAGTCGTAAATGCCGTGTGTGGCCTTGGCGATACTCGCTTTGCCTGCGTCGGTCGAGGCAACAACGAAATGCCATGGTTGCAAATTGACCGACGACGGTGACAAGCGCAAAAGCGCGCGCAACTGCTCGATGAGCGGCGAGGGGATCTTGCGCGCGGGGTCATAGGCTTTGGTGGCGTGACGGGTGTGCGCGTAGGGGAGAAGATCGATCATGCGGAGGTTTCTTACCATCCGCGGGATGTTTTCGAGAGTGAACCGCCCCGCGATTATCGGAGGCTCCGAGCTTTGATGAAGATGGGGCGAGGTTCAGGCACGAAAATGACGGCGAAAGCGGCGTTCGGCATTTTGCGTGGTAGCTGCCGCAACTTCCTCGAGCGATATGCCGCGAAGCATGGCTACGCGCTCGGCAACGTGAACGACGAATGCTGGCTCGCACCGCTTGCCTCGCATGGGCACCGGCGCAAGATACGGACTGTCGGTTTCGACAAGAATTCGATCGAGCGGAGCCCATGCCGCGACGTCGTGAACGGCTTTGGCGTTGGGAAACGTAACAATGCCAGAAAACGAAGTATCGAAGTCGAGGTCGAAAGCGTTTTCTGCAAATGCGCGATTTTCGCTGAAGCAATGGATGACACCGCCTACGTCGCGCGCGCCTTCGCTTTTGAGCACACTGAGCGTGTCGGAAGCCGCCTCGCGCGTATGAACGACAATGGGCTTTCCGAGTTTCCTCGCAAGCCCTACTTGGCGAACGAAGGCCGCGCGCTGAACTGTGCGCGGCGAGTGGTCGTAATGGTAATCAAGGCCAATTTCGCCGATGGCAACAACGAACGGCTCACGCGCAAGCTCCGCGAGCTCGGAAAAGACTTTGTCATCCAAAACCCTCGCCTCATGAGGATGAATGCCAATTACCGCGCCAACGCGTTCAGGCAGTCGCTTGGCAAGCGCGATGGCATGACGAGCCGGCGCGAGATCGTGCCCAACGCCAACGGCAACAAAGCCTTGCACCCCGGCAAGAACGGCCCGCGAGATCACCTCGTCAGGACCTGATGGGCAGTGTTTGGCATCGAGGTGGCAATGCGAGTCAACGAGGGTCGCAGTCATATCTTTTCCTATGTCATACAACGATGTCGCTGTAACGCTTGCGCACGAGTGTGCTTGCCGTGTCGGCCGCGCAAAAGTCGCAATATCCGAAGCGTGCCGCGAGCGTATCAAGCATGGTGCGCGCCGCGCGCCGGCGGCTGCTCTCGAGCCCCACACCGTCATCGCGCACCAACACGACGATGTCACGCGCACGCCGTGCGACCTCCGCGCGCTTGTCGGCGAAAATGGCATCGCGCAGGCGCCTCAAATGCGGAGCAAAAACATTGTGACTGTCGACTTTTTGCTCGGGATGATCGATGGCCCACGCCGCAATCGTGCTGATCATCTGCCCCCTGGCCTCGGCCACACTGCCTTTGACGCCAAGCAAGCGTTCAACCTCGCGCATCATGCCCTCATCAGGCTCGTCGTACTCGCCGGTGATCTTGTTGAAAATGCGCTCCTTTTTGGTCCACACGCTGACGTGCTGCACGTAGCGCTCGAACAAATCGTCGTACTGCTCTTCCGCCACGATACCGCTCGCCGAGTAAAGCTCTTGCTCCCACCTGCCAAGAAGGCGCCCGAAGAGCAGCTCGCGAAATAGCTTCACATCGTGATAACCGCCGGCCTGCGTGTCTTCTTGCAGCCACTCGAATTCATCCTTGCGTGCGCAAAGTTGTTCGATTTGTTCCAATACCGCGAGCGGCGAGAGGCACTTGTACACGGGCGATTGCGCGGCATCGAGCAGAACGACGTGCATTTCGCGGGGGCTCGCACCAATGCGGCCCTCGTAGATCGACTGCGAGTCGCTCTGTTCGAACACCTCGCGCACGCTCGCGCGAAGGATCATTTGTGCGTCTGGTTCGAGGCGCTCGGGAACGCGGCCTGTCGCGTAGAGATCCATTTTCTCGACGACCGAAAGCCCCGCGAGCGCGTTCGACAGTGCACGCGGATGCTTGTCGGTGCTCGGCTTGCGCATGCGCGTAAGCACCGCGAATTCGGCAGCCATGGAGGTTGCGTGGGGGGCGACATGCCGCCGAATGTGGGGCACGACGTGCGTGTCGTAGATTTTCTGCTCGTCGACAAAGCTCCGAATGTATGGCGTGCGAACGAGTTCGAGCCGTCCTCGGAAGCTCGGGAACTCCGGATGCTCGCGGAACGCGTCGAGATGAAGCTCGTTTGCGCTGCCCATCATCACGCAGTTGAGTGTGACGTTCTGCTGGCTCAGCGCGACTTCGCCAGTTTCGATCGTGAGCTGAAGGTACTTGTAGGCGTCGAGCGGCCGCTTGAGAACGTCGGAGAATTCGAGAATGCCACCAGCAGCGTCAACGAGCTCGCCCTTCGCTTCGTATAGCGGAATTGCCTGCAGCGACGGCGGAAGCGACGAAAGCGAGCGATCCATCGTGATCTGACGCTCGGACGCGTCGACGCTCATCTGCGGGCCGATGGTGATCGCTCCAACGCGGTAGCGCCGCGAGATGAAATAGCGCTCCACCTGCACATGTTTGAGGACATCGGTGTACGAGCCGCCGTAGCTTGAAAGAAGCGCCTCGAAAACCTGCTGGCTTTTGTGTGAGAGTTCGCCGCGCAAAATCCAATCGCACCAATCGCGTACGCCGTCGTCACGGCAAGCGCCCGCGCTTTGGAGCATTCGATCGAGCAAGGCCGCACGATCGCTCACCGGCACAAGGAACAGCGGATGATCGCGTACGTCGACGAGAAGCTTGGCGTCGATTTGATCGTCGGACAGGCGGGCAAACGTGAGACTGTCGACGGCTTCTTCTTTCTTGCCGAAGCCGAGCCCTCCGCGCAGTGTTTTGTTCGAAGGGAAAACCCAATTGAAGCGGTAGAGCGCGCCTTCGTCGAGCGTGCAATAGTGCTCGAGCGCGCGCATCATGCAAAGTACAATTGTACTTTTTGCCGAGCCGTTCGGGCCGTGCAGCAAAATCAGACGATTGGGCCTTCCTTCACGCACGAAGTTCGAAAGCGATCGGTAAATTTCTTCTTGGACGTGCTCTTGCCCAACGAGCGCGTGGTGTGCCTGCGTCGCATCCGCCTCTTCCCATGGCAAATCGAAAAGCTTGTAACGCGTGAAGTTACCCCACGGGCGCACGATTTGGACCGTGCCATAGTGATCGAAACAGTCGCGCAAATAACGGCTCGCATCGCGCGAGAAACGTGTTGGATCGCTCGCGAAAAGATCGAGATATTCCGAGAACGCCAGAACGCGCCGCCCCTTTTGGAACTTCTTCTCGACACTCGCAGCGACCGCACCAATCTCGGAGGCTACCGTCGAAGTCATGACGCAAGCCTATCAGCGCCCCGCACCCGTTCGTTACAAACGCAAGCGAGGCAGAGAGCCTCTGCCTCGCAATTACGCTTGTCTGACCGCTTTCAAGTTGACGCGAGGTCGAAGCGGCGGCGAGGAGCGGACCGGAACAGCCTGCTGCGGCTTTGAGGACCGCACCGCAGCCGCCAACGAGCCAATCGCGAAAGAGGGCGCGTCAAATCGAAAGCGGTCACCGGTGCGTTGGATAGACCGGCACGTATATCGGGCCTCTGCAATGATCGTGGCGGCAAACGTACGCCTTGACCGTTCCGTCGCACCTTGGGCCGCTGAACTTCGCCTCGCGATCGCTCACATAAACCCTTTCGCCCCTGTCCCACCGCCACGGGGCCCGGTCGTTTACGTGCCACCCCCCTACCCCCCAAACGGTGAGCTCACCATGCACACACCTGGTCATGACAAGATCTTCATCACGACGTTGCGCTTCTGATGGCGAGCTCAACAAGATCGCTCCAACCGCGAGCGCCACCGCAACCAAAGAACCAAAAACCTTCGACACTCGCATCGTTTAGTCTCCTTTTGCCGGCACTAGATTTCCGCCGGTTAGCGTTTTCATTCAGTAGAGTCAATTGGTGGATCAGCGGCTCGTTTGACGAACGCTAATGCTCCGATCTTCATTTAACACGCATTGGCCCTATTGGCCTTGCTTCGAGATTTCCCTGCGAAGGTAGAGCTAAAAACCCATCATGTCGGAACCTCCGCCTCTACTTCGCGTTTGCGATCTGGTGACGACGTTTCGTACGGACCGCGGCCCGCTTCGCGCAGTCGACGAGGTTTCGTTCGATGTGGCCGAGGGCGCAACGCTCGGCATCGTTGGCGAGAGCGGCAGCGGAAAGAGCGTGACGGCGCTAAGCATTCTTCGACTCATCGCCCCTCCGCAAGGGATGATCGATCGCGGCACCATCGAATTTCGTGGCAAGAACCTCTTGCAGATGACCGAGCGGCAGATGCAGGACGTGCGCGGCAACGAGATTTCGATGATCTTCCAAGAGCCGATGACGAGCCTGAATCCCGTCTACACCGTGGGAACGCAAATCGTCGAAGCCATACGGCTACACGAAAGGCAATCGCGGCGCGCGGCGCGTGAAAAGGCCATCGAGATGCTTCGTCTCGTCGGCATTGCATCGGTCGAAACGAACATCGACGCCTATCCGCACCAGCTGTCAGGTGGCATGCGTCAACGCGTGATGATCGCCATGGCGCTTGCCTGTAACCCCAGTCTGCTCATCGCTGACGAACCAACGACGGCACTCGATGTAACCATCCAGGCGCAGATCCTCGAGCTTCTGGCCACGCTGAAAAACAAGCTCGGCATGAGCATCGTGCTCATCACGCACGATCTCGGTGTCGTAGCCGAAGCTTGCACAGACGTCATTGTCATGTACGCCGGGCGCATCGTCGAGAGCGCAAAGGCTCGAGCCCTGTTCGACCGCCCGCGCCATCCTTATACGCGCGGCCTGCTACGCAGTTTGCCAAGCTTCGACGCAATACCGCTCGAACCGCTCGAAAGGCGGCCTCGTTTGCCCGTCATCGAAGGCCTTGTGCCCGATCTGTTCACGTTACCGCGAGGCTGCCGCTTCCAAGAACGCTGTCCGATGGCCATCGATGCGTGCCGCGAGCAAGAGCCCGAGCTACTACCCGTCCCAATGCCCGCCATAGCGCACGGTGAGGTCGCGCAGAGTGCCATGCACCTGTCGCGCTGCATTCGCGCAAAAGAGGTATGATACAAGAATCTACGATGGCGGGTAGCGAGAACATCGCAAACGAAGCAAACGTAACGAGACGGCCGCGCACTCTCGTCGCGACCGATCGCGTGGGCAAGTACTACCCGGTCCGTCGAGGACTCTTTTCACGTGAGCCGCGTGGTGAGCCCGTGCTGCGTGCCGTCGACGGCGTGTCGATCCGCGTGCGGCGCAAAGAAACCGTCGGCCTCGTTGGTGAAAGCGGTTGCGGCAAAAGTACACTCGGCCGTCTTCTTCTTCGCCTCGTCGAACCAACGTTCGGCCGCGTGGTGTACGACGGGCGCGACATCATCCCGCTCTCGGAAAAACAGCTCCGTCCGCTCCGCAGAAAAATGCAGATTATCTTTCAAGACCCGTATTCGAGTCTGAATCCGCGCATGACTGTGCGCGAGATCGTCGGCGAGGCCATCGAGATTCACTCGCTCGCCAAAACGAACCAAGAGCAAGAAGCCATGGTCGAGGCCCTGCTCGTCAAAGTCGGGCTGCGGCCCGAGGTAATGGGGCGCTACCCGCACGAGTTTTCCGGAGGGCAACGCCAGCGCATTGGCATCGCACGCGCACTTGCCGTCAAACCCGAGTTTCTCGTGTGCGACGAACCAATCAGCGCGCTCGACGTGTCGATTCAAGCGCAAATCGTCAACCTGCTCATGGATCTGCAAGACGAGCTCGGCGTCGCGCTGCTTTTCATTTCGCACGACTTGCGCGTCGTGCGCCACATCAGCCAGCGCGTCTGCGTGATGTACCTCGGCAAGATCGTCGAGCAAGCCGCGGCCGAAATGATCTACGCGTCTCCGTTGCACCCGTACACACGCGCGCTGCTCTCAGCCGTGCCAACGCCCGATCCAGAAAAGAAACGGCTCCGCATCGTGATTCAAGGCGACGCACCTTCGGCGATCGACCCACCCAAGGGCTGCACTTTCCACCCTCGCTGCCCGCGCGCCGTGGCCGGCACGTGCGATCACGAAATCCCAGTTCTGCATGAGCAGGTGCCAGGCACCGGCCATAAAGTTTCGTGCTGGAACCCACACACGTAAAAATGAGTTCGACCCCTATCCGTCCCCGCCTCGCCTCGCTCGCCACACTCACCACGATTGAGCTGCCGCCAGCGATCGGGCGCTACCGCGTCGAGCGTCTGCTCGGCCAAGGCGGCATGGGCCGCGTGTGGCTCGCGCGCGACACCGTGCTCGATCGCAAGGTCGCCATCAAAGTGCTGCGTGGCGATCTGGCGCTGCCTCCTCGGGTTCACGACGAACTCATCATGCGCATGCGCCACGAGGCACGCGCCGCGGCCGCAGTCAGCCATCCGAACATTGTCACCCTCTTTGACATGGGTGAAGACGACACAGTCGGCCTTTACCTTGTTTTCGAATACGTTCCTGGTCCGAACAGCAAAGGAGCCATTGGAGTTCTCGACGGCCCTGAGTCGCTGCGCGACAGGCTAGGCGAAGGACCTTTGCCACTCGCGCAAGTCGCCGAGCTCGCGCGTGAGCTCGGCTCGGCGCTCACGTTCGCGCACGAAGCAGGCATCGTTCATCGCGACATCAAACCCGAAAATGTCCTTTTTTCTCGAACCGGCTCAAAAATGGCCGACTTTGGAATCGCGCGCATCCCTGATTCGACCATCACGCGGCAAAACACGGTCCTCGGCACGCCGGCTTACACGGCGCCCGAGGCACTTGCGACAGGCAACTGCGGGCCGGCCTCCGACCAGTTTGCTCTCGCCGCAACGCTTTACGAAGCGGTAACGGGTGTACGCGCGTTCGGCGGCAACAATCCTCTCGAAACCGTGGGCCGCGTGACAGGCGAACCCCCTCAGCCAATCGACGGGCGCATTGGCAGCCCCGCCGTGGTTCGTGCGCTCACCGAAGCGTTCGAAAAAGGCATGGCAAAAAGCGATTCAAAGAGATTTTCGTCGTGCGCTGACTTGGGCCGTGCCGTCGCACGAGCAATCGAACGGCCAGCCATAGGCGATACGCCGCCGTTGCTCGAGCTCGCACGCGATCGAATCCACATCGCCCAAATCAACCGCATCGAGAGATCTCCGCTAAGCTCGCGTAGCGCCTTGGCCGCGCGGATCCAGCGCACGAGCGGACCCATCACGGAGGAAACAGCGCCGATCCACTCGTCGCGGCAGGTGCACCAGCGCACCGTGCGAGCGCATAACATTGCGGCGGCGGTGTCGCTCGTTGTCATTGTGCTTCTTTTCTTGTGGGGTCGAAAAACGCCTCACGAAGGAACCTCGCCACGGGCCGCAGCAAGCGCAATGCAGTCAGCCTCGGCGCCAAGCAGGTCGGGCAGGTGACGTAGGGCGGGCGGTCCTTGCCAGGATAATTCCCTCGTCAATCGTTCTTCACGTCTTTGGGCTTGGGGGTGACTTTGGGCTTGGGGGTGACTTTGGGCTTGGGAGCGACTTTGGGCTTGGGAGTGACTTTGGGCTTGGGAGGCTTGTTGCTTTCGGTTTTCGCTGCAGGGCTCGGCTGCGGTGTACCCACTTCAGTGTGGGAAGGCACGGCCTTCTTCGCGTCTTGAGCGGGCACGACCGGTGTAGCCTTTGGCTCTTTCGGCAGCGCGGTGACTACGGGCTCCGCTTTTTCCGCTTGCGTCGTTTCCGAGACGTATTCGGACTCGTAGCTGTTGCCATAGTGAACAGGCCGCTTTGGACCGAACAGAGGATCGAGGGCAATGCCGATCCCAAGCGACAAGATGTGCGTGAAGCCGCGGTACGAGCCCTCGTTGATTGGATCGAGCAACCCGCCAAGGCCGTCCACGGGCCTTCCACCTTGCCCGAGATTGAGCGGATACACCTCGCCTTTGCCTTGGCCAACGAGTCGCGGAATCGACGCAACCGCGGCGTAGCCGAAATCGATGCCGAACAGGCCTATCTTGTATCCTACACCTATTGTTCCGGCGATTTTCGCTAGCGTGTCGTAGTCGACGCGGGTGTAGGCATAGTCGGTTGCCGGCGAGTCGAAATACCCACCAGCACGTAGAGAAAGAACACCGCCAAGCGCCTTGAAGTTGTATGCGCCTCCAGCACGCACGCCATAGGTATTTTTGTAACCGTGCACCATGAGTGCATCGATGTCACCAAGCGAGCCAAACGACGAAGCCCGCACGCGAACGCCTTGCCCCTGCGCTGCGCCCCATGCCTCGTAGGTTGCGTCGAGTTCGATATCGTAAACCTCGAAGGTGTGATCCATCTCGATGTAGCGAATGCCGAAGCGAGCCGTCCACGGAAGCGTGCTCGATACGATGGCGGCGCCAGAACCAACCTGGCCGCTGAAATTCGCGGGTTGAGAGGATGTGAGCGTGCCCGTTGCGCGGATCGTCGTTGGGGTATGAAACGTCATACCAATGGAAAAATTTTTGCTGGGTCTCAGCATTGCGCCAACCGTGGCCGCCACGGTCACTGCCGTTGCATTGAGTGTCGAACGCGAATCGCACGGCTGGTACTCGACGTTTGGGCACTGGCCTGTGTCAATGTACGAGACCCAGCTTTGGTCGTAGCGCCCAAGCACGACGTGAGCAGACACGCCAACGTCGAACCAACGGGTAACGCGATACCCAAGCGATGCGGTTGGATAGAGAAAGGTCGCGCGCGACTGCACGAAGTCGTAACGCGATGCGGCTGGACTGCCCCCGAGTGCGTACGGGAAGGTGCGATTGCCAACCATGGGCGCGCTGTAGACGCCGGCTGCCACGGTGAGCCTGTCGTACATTCCGAAGTCGGTTGTAACGGCTACGAATGGCGTGAGCGCTGGACCGCCGGAGTTTCGCACGAGCGGAAATGGAGTGCCGCCCCATGGCGTTGCCGGATTGCTCGGATTGTCCGGGAATTGGCCGGAGCGCTGGAACTGAAACGATGCAAGACTCAGGCTGCCATTGACCAGCAAATGCGTGCCGCGCTGCCGCGCGAGACCTGCTGGGTTGTAATAGATGGCCGTTGCATCGTCGGCTTTCGCCACAAAGGCCGCGCCGCGACCCAGCGCCTGAGTGCCTTGGTCGGGAATGTCGAATCCACCACCCCACGCACGCGCCGGGAAAAAAACCAGCAGCGCGATCGCCAACGAAAGCCGAGCTCGCACCGTGCCACTGTAGCCTGTTGTGCCCCTCGGCTCTAGCACCTGTCGCGCCGAGCCAGGTTGACGGCCGCAAAGGCATACGCGATGGCGAGCACGATCAGCGCAATCGAGCTTTGTCGCGCCGATAGATTCGCGCAAAGCGGTCCGCCGAGCAGACTCGTGACATGACCGCGCGGGCTAAAAAAAGCGAGACCCCCACCGTCCGAACCCACGACCCAATCGAACGCGAGAAAAACGCCACGCATCGATCCTTGTCCAATCGCGGCACCCGCCAAAAAAAACGCGGCATACGTTGCGCCGCCAAGAACACCGACGCCGAACGACGCTGGGACATCCAAAATGCGTGGCGGATCGGTCGGGCCGTGGGCAAAAGCGCAAAGGCCTGCAGCGAGCAGCCCGCAAATCATGGCCGACGAAAGCGCGGCAACCAGCGTGGTTGCGAACGCAGATCGAACAGGCGACGCACCAAGAGCCACGACACCGCGAGTGGCGCGACAAAGTCCTCTGCCGCCAAGGACGCCGGTGCTTAGCGCATAAGCAACGAGAGGCAGAACGAAAAACGCGAACGATCCGCGCATGACGTGGTTTGCCGTACTCGTTGCCCCGTGAGCTTTTTCGGCGAGCACGACGAACGCCGCGGCCAAGGTTAAACCGATGATTGTGATCCACGGCCGCGGCGAACGCACAAGGCACGCAATGGGAACGCGAGAAAGAGTGCGAAGGCTAGTCATGATGGACCATTCGGCGGCGGTGACGAGGCAAACGGAGCATGCTGGGCAAACGGCATCGTCAAAGAGGCTCGCACGGCTTCGAGCGGCAACACCGCAGGTTCGATGGCATCGAGATTCACGCGCGTTTGCACCGACGCTCGAGCCACGGCCGCCGCCAGATCGACAAGGTTTGGCCCAACGACCGCAAGCACGAAAGCCTCTTGGATCACCGTGGCAACGCCGTATTCACTTTTGAGCGCATGCGCGAGATCGCCGATGCCTTGGCCCGTAACAACCACGCGAACCAGCGCGCCAGCAGGGCCAACATGCGCAAAGGCTGGAGGCAGCGGCAGAACCGCGCCTTGCGTGATCAGCGAAAGCTGGTCGGCAAGATTCGTCGCGTCGCGCACCGACGCCGTGGTTACCACGACGCACGATGACGCCGCACGATCGCGAAGGACCGCTATCGCACGCGATGCCGCCTGGGGAGCGATTCCAGAAAGGGGTTCGTCGACGAGCAAAAGAGGCGCGCGCGACGTTGTGGCGATTGCAAGCGCCACCGCCTTTGTCTCTTCAGGCGCTAGCGTCGAAGTTTTCCGCTTCGCAAGCGATTCAATGCCGAATGGGGCAAGACGTTCGCTTGCTTTGGTCGCCGGCTCTGCACGAACCGCGGCCGCGAGCTCGCATACTTCATCGACACGCAACGCATCGGGAAGAAGGGGTTGCCGCGACACGTACGAAAGCGACGTGCGCGCAGCGCGCGGAGATTGACCCAACACGAGCACACGGCCTTCGCGAACACGCGTAGCGCCCGCAGCCACATCGAGCAGAAGCGATGTACCGTCGGCCTGGCTGCCAACCACCGCGAGCAGTCCCCGCCGCCACGTCAGACTTACTTTGCGCAGCAGCGCGTGTGGCTTGCCGGGAGCGTAGCGACCGCGCGCAGAGACCGACGTGAATTCGATCATCGGTCTAGTTCCTGGTGCGTGTGCTGCATGATCAGAATGGCGTTGCGCCGGACGAGCGCGATGGCGATTGCGCCGAAAACGGTGAGCGCCACGAGCGCGCGCAGCGCGCTCAACGCATCGACCTGGCCTGGCATGAGAGCACCACGAAGCGTTGCGAGCGCCGAGGGAATGGCAAGCACGCTGGCAACGCCTTGCGGAAGCACGCTGGCAAACGCGCGCACGACAAGCTCGGGAAGCGCTACCACCGTGAGCAGCGTCATCAGCCCGCCAAAGCGCGATCGCGCTCCAACCGCCGCGAGCGCCACGGGTGCCATCAACACCGCAAAGGCAAGGGCGAACACGACTGCCGCAAGCGTAGCGTGGGCCGTGCGCGCTGCTACGTCAGAGCGTGCCGCCATGGCGAAAAGGCCGCCAACGAGCGTTCCGCCTCCCACCGCAAGCGCAAGAAGCACGGCAAGCCCGCCGATGCGAGCCGTGAGATAGCTGCCAAGCGACCGAGCACGCATGGCGAACAGATCGCGCACACCGCTGTCACGATCACGGCGTAAGGCTCGCGACGCCGAAGCCAGTGCAAGCCAAAAGCCTCCACCGTATGCAAGCGCGTTCGAGGTGATGATCGGCACATGGTACACAGACGCCGAACGGCTCTGCGAAGCGAGCACGAACGCGAAGGCACTCATGCCCACGGTTGTCAGGACAACAATGCATAGTGCAAGCACGACGAGGATCCCTCGGCGCGAAAGACTCAAGCCAAGCGCGACAAGCGCACCAAGCGTGCTTGTCGTGCGCGCATCTCGCAATCCAGGCCGGAGCCGGAAAGGTGGGACGGCCTCGATCATCCGGCCTTGAAAAGACCACAGCTTCGTGTCTTTCGCTACCAGTGGTAGACGAGCACCGATGAAATTTCCTCGCACAGGTCGTGATCCGCGGATCGCGAAAGGTGCGCTGTGGACCGCAGGCAACCTGGCCATCACGCTAGCCACGCTCGGATTCGTTGCGCGTCCCGCGTTGGCTGCACTTTTGCGCGAAATTACCTCGCTTGGCGCAGGGCTTTTTGCCATTCGCGCGCTTTTTTCAATTGACGCCGATTTCGGCCTCGCTCCACTTGCGACCGAAGCCCGCGCGGCTCGAGGACTTCGCCTACGTTCACTCGAACGTTATGCACTCGCCGCTGTTGCGGCTGCGTGGGGCTCGCCGGCGGTCGTCGATGCACTAGCAGTTTTCCGTAGCAACGGCTCTTCGTATGCAAACATGGCGCCCCTGGCAGCAGCCACAGGCGGGACCATCGCCCTCGTGTCAATGGGTGCAAGTTCCCTGCTTGTCGCCCGTGTGAGACGGCTCGAGCTCGGTGTAACCCCACGTGCCTTGGCATGCGCGGCCGCCTCCGGCGGAGGCATTCTTGTGGGTGTCGCACTCGCACTCACGAGCAAGCTCGAAGCAGATGCATCCATCGCGCTTGGCGCAGCGTCGTCAGCCGTTGCATTCGTCGCATTCGCTCACGCAAAAAACCCACGAACGCTGGCACGCCGTGGTCGGCGCGCTCTTGTTCTCGCTACATTCGGCGGCCCGCTCGTCGTCATTGCTTTCCTCATTGCCTCGAGCAGCCGGGCGTCGGGCTCTGGGCTCGTTTTAGGGCTCGTTTTTGGGTTCGGCGCGCTTGTGGTTGGAGCCTTTTCGAACAAACTCGAAGAGCATTTTTTGCCCCTCAAAGGCGCCCTTCTCCATGCGCTTGAAGGGTCGCGCCACGCACTTCAGAGCTGCGATTCGGGTGCGGCCATTGCGCACGTGCTCGCGCGGCTACGCGATGCCTCTGGCACTGCCGCGCACGCCGATGCTGCTTCGCCGGAGCTGTGGATGCTGCACCCTACACGCGTATGCACGGTCGACGCTGCCGGCTACCTCCACGAGCGCGCTGCCGAGTTGCCCGCGCTGCTCTTCGACATTGCGAAAAACGAACCGGACTTCACCGTTCGTGTCGATGTTCTTCGAGCACTCGAAGTTCGGCGCTCCGATCTTCGCCCGCTTTGCCGGTGGCTCGAGAGCCGCGACGGGCTCTTTGCGACGCTCATCGCCGAAGACGGCGAGCCAGATGGATTGCTCATCGTTCCCGCTGCCGCACGCCGCGAGCCGCTCATCATCGAAGAAATCCACTGCGCCAAAGTCCTTGCCGACGCCTTCGTATCGGTATGTCAGACGCGTAGCGCGCACGCACGGCACCTGACTCGCGAACGCGAGCTTGCAAACCACATTGAAGCGTTACAAGACCAGATTGCTCGCCTAAATCACATTGCAACGCTCGATGCCGGTCGCCACAAGCTTGCTACCGTGCGCCTTGCTCGCCCGGCAACTGCAGGCATCTACTCCCCAAGCTCGCGCATGGCGTACGACGCGGTCGAAAGGCGGCTCGAACGCGATGCACCGCTCGTTGTCGTTGCGCACGCGGGTGTGGATCCCGTGCCTTACATCGCGCGGGCGCATCTCACGGGGCCGCGCAAAGAAGCTCCGCTCGTCATCGTTGACGGCACTTCGTCACAAGAACACGATCTGGCGCGGTGGAAAAACGCGAGCACCTCTCCGTTTGCACTCGCACGCCAAGGGCTCCTCGTGCTCGTGGACGGCGGTGCGCTGCCTTGTGACATTCAGCTACTCGTTGCACGCGCGCTCATGGAACGACGTCCGCCCTGGGGGTGCGCAATCCCCCTCGATGTCGGCATCGCTTTCACGGCCACGGCAGCGCCGTCGGATCTCGCCGAGCAAGGACGCCTTGCACCCGAGCTTTTCGCCCGCTTCGAAGAGGCACCTGTCATTGTGCTGCCTAGTCTTCACGAGCGGCACGAAGATCTCTATTCGATCGTTGCCGACAGACTTGCACGCGAAGGACTTCGCGTGCGCGGACGCCCCGTTGGTATCGACGACGCGGCGTTTGCTCGCCTCGTCGAGCATTCGTTCGACGGGGGCGATGCAGAGCTTGCAGCCATTGTTACTCGCCTTGTTGCAGAGCTCGACGAGGAGCATAACGGAGATGTGGTGCGAGCCGCGCATGTCGATGCGGCGGCTGATATTTTACGAAGTACGCAACCGATTTCGAAAAGCGGCCGAAAGAGAAAACATGTCCAACATTGATCATGCAAATCGAGCTGGCCGCCATGACACGCTCGCAGGAGCCGCCCCCGTAGCCAACACCAAGGCGCCTACGTCCATGAGCGGCCCTCCGGTGTGCGAACCACGCGAACTGCCAGAGCTAACCCTCGAAGTCCCCTTCCCGCCCGAAATGTTTGCCGGTTTGGCAAGCGCCCCACTCGCCCCAGGCGCCCCGCTTGGAGGCGTGGTGACTCCAGACCAACCGGTCCATGCTGAGCAGCCGATTGCGCCGCCCAACGCGCCCAATATACCCCACGCACCGCCCACCGCGCTTGCGCCCAATCTTTTTGCAGGGTTGGCTGCAGGTTTGGCAGGCGAAGGCGTGGTGATTCCAGACCAATCGGTCCATGCCGAGCAGCCGATTGCGCCGCCCAACGCGTCTATGCCGCCCAATCTTGGCGTGCCCAGCGCTGCGCACAGCGCGATGGGCGTGCCCAGGGTCATGGCTCATGCAGGGCCGTATGCGGTCCAGGCTCATGCTGCATCGTATGCAGCGGCTGTCGAGCATGCGTCGACCATGACTCCAGCGGCCGTGCTGTACACGAGCAGCCCTTACGAAGTCGCGGCCACCCACACGCCGGTGTCGCAACCTCGCGAAGTCGTCGACGCGTTCAAAAATGCCTGGCCCGCGCTCAACGAAGAAGGCGCGCGCACGATGACGGCCCAATTTTTGACGCTGCTAGGCGGCATTCACGTTTTCAATTTCAATCTTGGCGACATAAGAGCCAATACCACTGACGTCCCACACACCTATCGGCAGGGAGCTCGTGATTGCCTTACGCCCGAAGAAGCGCAGGCCAGCATTGCCCGTGGCAGTGGACTCATTCGTTTCGCCACACGCCAAGAAATCGACAGCAACCATTGGTCGTGCGGGCCAGGCCGGTACGCGGTGGTTTACGATCCGCCACACCCAGCATCTCGTTTCCGGTCTTACAACTCGCTTTTGGACGGCGCGGCAGGGTTGCGCGAGCAATACGAAAGTGTCGAGAGAAGGCACCCGGGAATTGGGCTTGTCAATGCTTTGAATCGAGGCGACACGAATGTTGTCACCCGCATTCTCAAGCAAACTGGATTCATTCGCGCGCCGGAGGCCGATTATGCCTACAGCTTGGCAGATCAAAAAGCTCGCCTCGGCCGCATTCTCTAGTAGGGGCGCAGCATGTCCTCGATGAGCCGATCGGGATCCAACCCATCCAGCACACTCAGCAGCGCGCGACGCAGCGAGCGCGGGAGTTTCGCGGTTTTGAAACGACACACACGCATCGGGACGCTGTCGAATTCCGCACCGCGCGGCAACGCTGGTCGCCCTACGAACAAACGGACGCCCCCTGGCGCCAACTCATGGTGGACATCATTCAAGCGAGCTTCGGGCCGACCTTCCGAACTGGCATGTGGCCGCAGCGTTTCCGCTCTCACGCGGCACGCGTCGTAGCTGGCGCTGTCTCAGCGAAGCTCCTCGCCGCGGGCATCCCCGACGACGGCGACGCCGCGACGAGACTGTTGGACATCGCTGGCTCGTGGGAAAACCCCGTCCGCACGTTTGCGGAGGCTATCGTCCCGCAGCTCGACGACTTCGTCGCTTGCATGGATTGAAGCAATGTGACTACCTCAGAATCACAACGCCTCGAAAAAACCAGATGATAATAGTCGGGGCGAGAGGATTTGAACCTCCGACTCCCTGGTCCCGAACCAGGTGCGCTACCAGGCTGCGCTACGCCCCGAGCACTGCTGCATAAGTTTTAAACGAACATGCGCCTTATGCGTCTTATCGCGGCTTGTCGTCAACGGCTTTCGGCAGCCTGCTAGGATCGCATGCGAAATGGGCCAACGGATGGGAAGGGGCTCACCGGCGGCGCGGCGAGCGCTAAGACTAGCGACATCCGGACGGCTCAATGATGAGAGCACCCTCCCACACAACAGCGAGGCTTGATTTGGCAAGGACGGCGATGTGGTGCAGGCTCAGCCAGCATCATACTTTGCCGGCATTGTTGGATTTTCCAGTCTCATTGAGAAGATCTGGCGCTGGGTGGCGCCTGCCGATCAATGTACACTGAAACAGTTAGCATGCCTCAGCGCCAAATTCCCCAAGCCCCAATCCCCCGGGGAAGCAGCGCATGCATTGAAGAACGGAGACCATAATGACCGCACAGCCCGCCGAGCTTCAGCCGCCCGCCGTCAAGATCCTCATCGTCGACGACGAGCGCGCAATCTGCGACTACATGCAGACATTGCTCGAGCGCGATGGTTACGCCGTCAAAACGCTCAGCGACCCAACCACCATCGAAGACGAGGTTCGAAGCGGCGACTACCACTTGATCGTGCTCGATTTGATGATGCCGAAGCTCGATGGAATCGAAGCGCTCAGACGGATCCGCAAAATCGACACCGACGTTGCGGTTGTCATCTTCACGGGCTTCCCGAACCTCGAAACTGCCGTTGCTTCGATGAAGCTCGAAGCTGTCGACTACATAAAAAAGCCTTTCAATGTGGACGAGTTTCGAGAGGTGCTCGGCCGCGTCATGCGCAAAAAGGGCCTTGCGCGCACCCCCGAAGAGCAGCTTCATAGGGTCATTGGCGACAACATCCGCAATCTCCGCAAGGAGAAAGATTTGACTTTGAAGCAGATGGCACGCCGAACAAACTTGAGCGTATCGCTCATTTCTCAAATCGAGCGCGCCGAATCGAGCGCCTCGATCTCGTCTCTTTATAAAATCGCGACAGCGCTTGACTCCCGCATCAAAGACCTTTTCGGCGAATTTTAACCGGAAAGCGCACTTGCCACGAGAGCAACAACGCATATACTAATGCGCCCTGTTGCCGGAGTAGCTCAGTTGGTTAGAGCGGGCGTTTCATACGCGCTAGGTCGGGGGTTCGACTCCCTCCTCCGGCACTCTAAGTTCGCGAAATCATTGAGCGACTCAGACCGAAAAGCCAAAACCAGACCAAAACTCGTAAGCTCTTCGGGTAGAGGGGCGAAGGGCTTGCCCAAGTCGCCGGTGAGGTCTTCGGTCTGCTTCACGTACCCCATCGTCGTTTGAATTCCGTCGTGCCCGGCTCGACGCATGATTTTGTCGATGCCGAGCCCAGACATGGCAAGCCACGTGATGCCGCTGTCTCGGAGTGAACGGAAGTTCGCTTGCACGTGCGTACGGGTCGAAGTGTGGAGTTCGGCGCGGTCGAGTCCAGCATCTATCAAGTGGCGTCGGAACTGCTCGGCGAGGTGATCTTCACCGAACGCGGAGAGAGCGGGAACAACGAGATCTGTTGGTTTCCTGCCCTTGCGCATGCGTTCAAATAGCGGGATGAGCGCAAACTCGATCGGCACCGTCCGAACGCCGTTGCGGGTTTTCGGTGGCTTCACCTTTTGCTCTTCGTAGTCCCACGCCTTTGTGACGTTGATGACGCGAGCATCTTGATCGACATCGGCGAACGTCAACACACGAAGCTCGCCCGGGCGAAGATATGTGTATGACGCAACAGCATAGATCTCCCGCCATTCGCGAGGCACCTCGTGGCATGACACGAGGGCATTCGCTTCTTTTGGGTAGAGGAACGTCTTGCGTCGGGTTTTCCGCGATTCATGATCGCCAGGCGGCTCGACACCGACGCACGGATTGGACCTGCCGTTGAGCACACGCAGATCGCGCCGCTTGGACGACACGGCAGCCTTGAAAGAACTCGTGAGGCAAGACCAGATGTTCATGGCTGTTTTTCCGGAGATGGCGCGACCCTTCGTTCCTTCGCTCCGACCGAGACGCTTCCACGCCTCGATGGCACGATCGAGCGCGTCGCGCACATCCTCGATGTCGTCGCGCGTGACGGCCAGCATCGACAGCGCGCCAAACGTTGTCACGCCGCCACGAACCTTTGCCTGGCTTATCCACTTGCGCCAGCGATCGCGCTTCTTGTCGGCATCGGTCTGACCGAGCTCCTTCGCGTACACGTGGTAACGGTCGTACCAGGCATCGGCGCTTTCGCCCTTCGACGTGTCGAGCAGCACCCCCTTTTTGGCCTCGCGCACCCGCTTATCCACCAAGAGCTTGCCATCCTCGTCCTCGCGCTCTTGCCTCGCATGGACATAGAGTTCAGCGCGCTCGCGTGCCGTCTTTCCACCCGCGGGCGTGCTGTACTGGTCGGGCACGTCGATCCATTTGCGTGAGCCGTCGCCGAGGCGGATGCGACCGCGAAAGTAGGTCGTTCCGTCGGCGCGCTTGCACGCCTCGACGCTGCCGGTACGAAGTGGGCCGCTCATCTTGGCTCCTGTTTCAGCATCGCGGGCGGCGGCGCATCGAGGCCGAACCGCATGCCATATTTTATCCGAACGAGGGTTCGCACGAAGGAGGCGATCGACACGTCGCTGTCGTCGCATATCCGATGCAGCATGTTCATCTCCTCGTCGGAGCACTTCACGACGAGGTTTCGTTTCCGCTTCACCATGAGTGTTACGTGCATCCTACTTTAACTTTGTCCATGGCATAATTCCCGCAAAACTAGGCATGACGCGCGTCAAGTCGTTAATTTTTAAAGATAAATTGACGTGTAGATTTATTTTTTGATCCTCGCTGACGAGTTAGGCCCGTGACGCCAGGTGCTTCGCCGGTGGTCGTCCCCGGCCCCGCGTCGGACTCTCCGGCGCGCTCCAGAGATCGCGAGGTTCGCAACCAAGCTTGCGAGCAATATTCACGAGCGTCCGGACCGTGAAGTTCTGTCGCCCCTGTTCCATCCGCTGAACATTTTGGAGTGCGATGCCGAGCACTTCAGCGAACCGAGCTTGCGACCACCCTTTCGCGGTGCGCAACTCGGCGATCTTCCGCCCGATGTCGTGGATGACCTTGCTGGCATTCGGTGTGGCCACGTCTGACGTGGTTCGCGCGTCCGGTGACCAATGAAAAACATCCTATGTGATGTACATCGTATATGTTACGAGCCAGGTGAAGGAGGAGATGATGCAACAGCCACCGCCTGGCAGTTCTGGAGAACATGGATCCCCGCCCGCAGCAGGGCATGGCCCACCACCTGGATACGCCCAGCCAGGCTACCCGCAGCCCGGCACCAAGAAGAAAGGGATGAGCACCGGGATAATCGTGCTCATCGTTTTCGGCTGCCTCTTCGGCGGCTGCGTTATGTGCGGCGTCATCGGATCAGCAAACAAGAAGGGCTCGACGCCTCCTACTGCTACTGCCGAATTGGCAACAGGCGACGCCTCTGCCCCTCCCTGCCAACATGGGTGAGACACCAGCCGCGACCAAGTTTAGTGTAGAGGGCGAGCGAGCGAGAACAGGTGAATTCTCCAAACAAATCAAATCAAACAACGGATTTCCACCCCGCGAC